>Ga0194055_10003228_pt1 | contig 12596 bp, 11 predicted proteins | sample SepL449m_MetaG_FD_155482 | JGI IMG/M metagenome (GOLD analysis project Ga0194055, IMG submission 155482) | Anoxic zone freshwater microbial communities from boreal shield lake in IISD Experimental Lakes Area, Ontario, Canada - Sep2016-L442-9m | ecosystem: Environmental > Aquatic > Freshwater >... | reverse complement strand
CAAGACGGTGCGCGTCGACAATTCGCAGCTACTGACCCGCACAGGTTGGACGGCGCTGGAAGGGCACACGATGCACGGCTGGAACGTCGCCACGTTCTTGCGCGGAAAGCAGATGTCGCGCTGGGAAGACGGCGCTCCGGCCCCCGAGTTCATCGGCGATGCAGACGGCGAGTACCTGCGCCGTGTGCCAGGTCGTGACCTAATTGACGTCAACCTTCCATCGGCGTCCTGAGATGGCAGTTTGGGACGACGTACTTCCCGATATCGACCGTCAGGTCTTTGAGGCCGCAGGATGGGGCAAAGACGCCGGCTACGGTGAGCGGCCCGTACTGCTTGTCGTTGACGTGATCTACAACTTCGTAGGCGACAAGCCAGAGCCGATCCTAGAATCGATCAAGCGTTGGCGTTACTCGTGCGGAGAGCGCGGGTGGGAGGGTGTCAAGCACCTCGCCCGCCTGATCGAGGCAGCCCATGAGCAAGAGGTTCCTGTCTTCTACACAGGGATGGACCGTCGCCCGGACGGCTTTGATCAAGGCGCCTGGAACTGGAAGAGCTACCGCTCAGGCGATGCATCGGATGTGAAGGGGTCTCTCGGTAACGAGGTCGTAGCTGAGATCGCGCCGCAGCCGCAGGACGTGTACTTCGTCAAAGACAAGCCGAGTTCGTTTCTTGGCACGCCGCTGCTGAGTTATCTCAACTATCTCAACGCCGACACGGTGATCACAACCGGCACCACGACAAGTGGCTGCGTACGGGCGACCGCTGTAGACGCCGCTCAGTACAACTTTCACTCAATTGTTCCGGAGGAGTGCACTTGGGATCGCGGTGAGTTGACGCACAAGGTCAACCTCTTTGACATCCAGATGAAGTACGGCGATGTTAAGACGACCGACGAGGTGATCGCGTACTTGCGCTCGTTGCCGAAGCGGCCGTGCGGAGAGAACACGCCGACCGGAAAAGCCAACTACACGGAAGAGAGCGAAGGATGAGCCTTACGATTCGGAAGGTCGTTACCTATTGCGAAGAGATTCGCGTTGACGGAGCGCCAGCCGGTGAACAGCCACTGCGTAAGGCTGCAGCTGCCGCGGTAGTTACAAACCCTTACGCAGGGAAGCCTTTCTCGGAGGATCTCTCAGAGATCGTCGATAACAGTGCAGAGCTCGGCAAGCTGCTGGGTGAGGCAGCCGCCGCCGCAATCGGTGTCCCGGTTGAGAGCTACGGCAAGGCATCGCTTGTAGGTACGGCAGGCGAACAGGAGCACGCCGTAGCGATCAAGACGAGCGTCTTTGGTGATGCATTTCGTGACGCGATCGGAGGTGCAACGGCCTGGCTGCCGTCGGTATCCAAGCGTTGTGCGCCAGGCGCCAGTGTCGATATACCACTTTGTTACAAAGACGAGGTCTGGGTTCGTTCGCACTACGACGCAGTCACGATGACGATCGCTGATTCGCCCGCGCCGGACGAGATCGTCCTCGTCGTCGCCGTCGCTTCCGGCGGCCGGCTACATGAGCGACTTGGCGGGAAGACCGTCGAGGAGGCTCGTGCCGCCGAGTAGTCCACATAACGGCCTTTTCAGCATCAGCGGCTGCGACGTACTGCTGCCCGACGGCTCTGTTTCAGAGGGCGCTGGCCTGTGTATTGAGGACGGGCTGATCGCAGATGCGTCTGCGGCCATTGGTCAGCAGGCCGAGCAGATCGACGGAGAAGGCCTCTTGGCAATTCCCGGGCTAATTAACGCTCACAGCCACTCTCCTGAAGCTTGCCTGCGAGGTATTGGCGAAGGCCTTACGCTCGAGCCCTGGCTGATTCTGATGTTCGCCTCGAGTGGCCTCTACAGCGAAGAGGATCACTATGACTGCGCGCTCGCATCAGCAGCCGAGATGTTGCGCGCGGGTATCACCACAGTCGTCGACCATCTCTGGATGACGCCACCAAGTGGAGCCGCGATCGACGGAGCTATGCGCGCGTACCGCGATGCTGGTATCCGCGCAACCGTAGCGCCGCTGATGGGTGACCGCGATTACACCGAAGAGCTCGCAAAGTCGGTCGGAATCGATCTTGGTGATGCTTCGATCGCCGCCCAGATAAAACTGCTGCCGGCAGCTGAGCTGGTCGGGATTCTTGAGGCCGCGTTTGATCGCTGGCACGGTGCCGAGGACGGTCGACTACGGATGATGGCAGGGCCGAGCGGCGTTCAGTGGGCCTCTGACGAATTGCTTAGCGGACTTGCAGCGACGGCTAGGGCGAACGGCAGCGGGATCCACGTCCACCTGCTCGAAACCTTCGTCCAGGACGCGAGCTGTCGCCTGCGCTTCGGCGGCAGTACGGTTGTTGCGTTGGATGAGGCTGGTCTTGTCGGTCCAGATTGCTCTTTCCCACATAGTGTCTGGCTCGACGACGATGAAGTTGCGTTGATCGCTGAGCGAGGCGCCGTAGTCGTTCACAACCCTGCGGCGAATCAGCGCCTAGGTTCGGGGCGAGCGCCCATCGCCGCGCTTCTCGACGCGGGTGCGACGGTTGCGCTGGGTACAGATGGTGCGGCGTCATCCGACAACCACGATCTCTGGGATTGCGCCAAACTCAGCGCGCTGATTCACACAGACGGCCCCAGCTGGGTTGACAGCGAACAGGCCTTCGCGATGGCGACTACGGGCGGCGTATCCGTGGCTGGCGGACCCGCGCGGCTCGGACGCCTTGAGGTTGGCGCTCCGGCGGACATTGTTCTGCTCGAACGCGACAGTCTCTCGCTCGCGGGAGCCCAGCGGATGGTCGCGAGCCTTGTTCTGTCGAACGGCGGCAGAGGAGTGCGCCACGTCCTAGTTGGCGGGAGGCTCGTCGTGGTTGACGGCGAGCTCACAACTCTCGATGAGCGGGACGCAATTAGAAAACTTCGTGAGCAGGCGGACAGACGACGTGAAGGCGTTGCCCGTCCGTCGAATCGCACGCGAGATGCGATGCGTCACATGGAGCATGTCCGGGCTCTTGTAGCTGGGCAGGAGGCCAAGGATGGAGAGGCTGTGCAGTTCGTTGGGATGGGACGAAGTAATTGATCAAGAGGGCGACGATCGTTGTCGCCATCGACTGCGAATGGGTCCGAAGGGCCTGAGCGTTAGGACCAAAACCAATGAGGAGGAAACGATGAGACGACTAGCAGAACTAAAGGGTTTAAGCGCCCTTGGACTGGCGGCCATAGCGGCCGTGGGGGTCACGGCATGTGGTTCCAGCAGCTCCAGTAGCTCGAGTTCGACTGATGCAAAATCAGTCAAGGTCGCGATGGAGATGCCGGGGCCGATCAATGACAAGGGGTTCAACGCTTCCGGCTATGCCGGGCTGATGAACTGCAAGAAGCAGGGTGCGACAACCACCTTTGCTGAGAAGGTCGCGGCCCCTGACCAAGAGCGGACGATGGAGCAGCTGGCTCAGAACAACAATGTTGTTATTGGTCACGGCTTTGAATTCGGCGACCCTGCGACGAAGTTGGCGCCGAAGTATCCGGACGTCAAGTTCATCATCACCTCGAACCCGATCCCGCCGAAGGCTAAGAATCAGGTCAACGTGATGCCGAACTCAACGCAGGCAGCTTATCTAGCTGGCGTTGCGGCTGGCAAGGCTACTAAGACGAACAAGATCGGCGGTATTGCCGGCTTCGACTTCCCTGTGTTGAAGTCACAGATGGAAGCGCTAGCGGCAGGAGCAAAGTCAGTGAATCCGAACGTGACGACGAAGATCGTTTACCTCGGGACGTTCGATGACGTTGCCAAGGGCAAGGAAGCGGCCCAAAGTATGGCTGCATCCGGGATCGATGTGGTTTACCACATCGCCGACGCCGCGGGAATCGGGATCATTAATGGCGCGAAGGCCGCTGGCATTAAGGCAATCGGTTGGGGTTACGACCAGAACGCGATTGCTCCCTCCACGGTGATTGCGAGCCAGATCGTCAAGACTGACGAGATGATCGGAAATCAGTGCAAAGCGGTCATCGCTGGCACGTTCGAGGGTGGAAAGGTCGTCGTTAACGGCCTCAAGAGCGGGATCGTTGGCCTAACCAAGGTCTACAACGAACCTGCCGACGTACAGCAGGCGGTTGATGCGGCCACGAAGGCAATCGAGGATGGCTCGGCAACAGGTGTGCCGGAGATTGCCCCAGGGATTCCATCAACTGGACCGAGCAGTAACTAGCTAGGTCAGCAAATAAGCGCGTCATGACAGCACTGGTAAAAATGAGCGGGATCGTCAAGAAGTTTGGTGACACAGTCGCCAACGATGACGTTTCGATTGAGATCGCCGCCGGTGAGGTGCACGCACTGCTCGGCGAGAATGGTGCTGGCAAGACGACGCTGATGAACATCCTCTACGGGCTAACGATCCCGGACGGGGGAACGATCGAGGTTGGCGGGGTTTCCGTGGCACCACGGAACCCCGCCGACGCGATTGGCGCAGGGGTCGGCATGGTGCATCAACACCCGCTGGTTGTCGGTGCCCTGACGGTTGCTGAGAACTTTTCGCTCGGCGGCCTAGGGGATGGCTCGGCTGACTCGATGTTGGCTGCGATTGCCGGCGTGGTCGACACAATTCCACTTGACGTTGACCCAAGAGCGCGCATCGACTCGCTGCCGATGTCACTGAGGCAGCGTGTCGAAATCGTCCGTTGTCTGGCCCACGGTGTGAGGGTCCTAGTCCTTGATGAGCCGACCGCAGTTCTCACCCCCGACGAGGTTGAGCAGTTGTTTGGTGAGATGCGTCGTGTGGTGGATCAGGGCAGAAGCGTGATCTTCATTACCCATAAACTTGCTGAAGTTCAGACCATCGCCCGGCGCGTGACTGTGCTGCGAGGCGGCCGTAACGTTGGCAGTTTCAATGTTGGCGAGATGAGTTCAGCTCAGCTAGCTGAACAGATGGTTGGTCGCGAGGCCAAGAGGGCTCACGGGAACGTGAATGAGCGAGCCACGGGCGAGGTTCGTCTAGGGCTGCGCGGCGTTAGCGCCTTAGGCGATGACGGTGAGTGTTTGCTCGATGCCGTTGATCTCGAAGTCCGCGCGGGTGAGATCGTCGCGATCGCTGGAGTCGAAGGTAATGGGCAACGGCCGCTAGCTGACATCTGTTTCGGATTGCGCGCCCCGGACTCTGGTCTGGTACTTCACGACGGTGAGCCCCTAGCCAACCTAAAGTCTTGGGGTCGGTCGAAGGTTGCGATAGCTCGAATCCCTGAGGACAGGCGCCACGAAGGTCTGCTGATAAACGCTCCGCTCTGGGAGAACTTACGGTTTGGCCCTAACTTGGCGGCCCGTAGAGGACTGATCAACCGGCGTCGAGAAGTGGAGCGCGCACGCTTGTTGCTAGAGGAGTTTGGAGTAGTTCCGCCAGACCCCATGGCTCTGCCCTCAGCCCTCTCCGGCGGCAACCAGCAGAAGGTTGTTCTTGCCCGTGAGCTGTCGAGCGACCCGGATCTACTCGTTGCCGTCAACCCAACTCGCGGTCTCGACATCGGGGCCCAGGGTGAGGTTCGTGATCGGCTCTGCCGCTTGAGAGACGAAGGAAAAGCGGTCTTAGTGATATCGACCGATCTAGATGAAGTTTTGGAGTTAGGTGATCGCGTCGGTGTCCTCTACCGCGGTCGCCTTGAATCGCCGACGACCCGAAATGCGGTCGATCGAGCGCAGATTGGCGAAGCGATGGCTGGCCTATCGGCCGAGCGGGCCGCGGGGGTAGCGCAGTGAGTGGCGCTCGGATTGGCCCTAATCGGGACGCTGGCAGTCGGCCTGGTCGCGCTCCTGGCTGCGGGACTCGAGCCGATCAGCACACTTCAGGCGATAATCGACGGTGCTGTTGGAACCCCGTACGCAATTCGCCAATCGCTAACTGAAGCGGTACCGGTCACATTGGCAGCCCTCGGAGTGGCAGTTGCATTTCGCGCTGGTCTCTTCAACCTCGGTGGCGACGGGCAGATCTACATGGGCGCGCTCGGAGCGGTTGGTGTGTCGCTTCTGTTCCCTGACCTGCCACCAATCCTCTTGATAGCAGCGGCGCTGATTGTCGGAACCCTGGGGGGGCTGATCTGGGGCGGCATCGCTGGCGTCCTCCGAGCCAAACTGCGGTTGTCGGAAATCATTACGACGATCATGCTCAACTTCATCGCCTTTTGGATAGTGAGCTATCTCGTGAACGGGCCGCTCAAGGACCCGGGCGGAAGCGGATATCCCGTGACCCGGGAGATCGGGGTGTCGGCGCAGCTGCCAGTTTTCGGCGACTTGATCCCCTCGGGCGCCGTGCTGATGCTTTTAGCAGCATTCGCAGTGTGGATTCTCTTAGAGCGAACTTCCACGGGCATCAAGATCAAGGGAACTGGTTCGAGCGCCTCGGCTAGCCGGTTCGCCGGCGTGTCGATGGCCCGCATAACGATCCTGGTGATGGGTTTGGCTGGCGCCCTTGCAGGCCTTGGCGGCGCGGTTAGCTTGCAGGGCGACCAGTACAAATTGGGCGAGTTCTTTACTCCGGGTTGGGGATTCACCGCCGTAGCTGTTGCCTTGATTGGCCGCGGAACTGCGATTGGCACGCTGGTTACCGGCATCGCTGTTGGGGCTCTGAGGAGTGGCATCCTGAGCGCCCAGGGAACAGCCGAGGTACCAGCCGCGATTGCCCAGATCCTCGTCGCTGCTGCGGTTCTCTTTGTGATCGTCGGTAACGCCGAGGGGGCAGGCCAGCTTGTGCGCCGTGTATGGACTCGAAGGACAGGACTCGCCAATGAATGACCTATTCCACATAATCACGTCGGCAACGCTCTACGCCGCGGCAATCCGGCTCGCGCTGCCGATCTTTCTGGCCGCGCTGGGGGAGACGTTCGCTGAACGCTCAGGCCTCGTGAACGTCGGCCTCGAAGGCATGATGTTGATGGGCGCATTCGGCGCGGTGCTTGGGTCGGACATCAGCGGCAGTGCAGTCATCGGCGTACTAGTTGGGCTGTTGTTCGCTCTCTTTGTCGCTGTGATTCAGGGCTTTGTTTCAATTAACCTAGGTGGCGACCAGATTGTCTGCGGCATCGCGCTCAACATTGGCGCACTCGGCGTCACGGCGTTTCTTGTTCGGGCGATATGGGCAGGTGGAAACGCTCCTCAGGTGGAAGGTTTTTCTGCTTTTCACTTCCCAATTCTTGCGGACGCGCCGTTCCTCGGAGTGGCGATCTTCCAGCAGAGCGTCTTTGTCTATGTAGCGTTGTTATTGGCGTTGATCGGTTGGTGGGGCCTTATGCGGACTAGCTGGGGGCTCCGTCTGCGCGGCTGTGGAGAGGATCCGCTGGCCTGCGAAAGCTTCGGGATTCCGGTCAAGCGCCTGCGCTGGCAAGCAACCTTGATCTGCGGATTGTGCGCTGGCTTAGGCGGGGTCTTCCTAGCGCTTGGACAGCTACTCACCTTCAGTGACGGTATGAGCGGGGGTCGCGGGTTCATTGCGCTCGCGGTCGTGATCGTTGCTCGCTGGTCGCCGCTACTCGCGATTCCGTCCGCGTTGTTATTCGGCGCAGTTGAAGCCTTTGCGCTGCGCGTGCAGAGTTCGTCTATCAACGTCCCGCCGGAGCTTCTTCTGGCACTGCCATACGTAGCGACGATCGTCGTGTACGCGATCGTCGTCGGCCGTAGCAACCCGCCAGCGGCGCTCGGCCGAACCTACATACGTCAATGATGGCCTAAGGAGAAGAGTCGATGACCGTTACGAAACCTGATCTGCTTCGAGTAGCCGCCTATCAACCGGCCGTAATTGCTTCCGACCCGGAGGCCTCGCGCGTCGACGAGGCCGTCGAGGCGATTCGGCTTGCGTCAACAGATGGCGCTCAGCTGATCGTCTTTCCGGAGGGCTACCCCGGGCCGCTGCGCGCATCCGCCGACTATGACGCTGGGCCGTCGATCTCTCATGCTGCCGGGAGCGCAAACTGTGCTGTCTGCTGGAGTCGGATTGAACGCTGCGATGACGGCCGCTATCGCAAGGTCGCCTACCTGATTAACGAGCAAGGAGAAGAGGTCCTTCGCTACGAGCGTGCGCATCCCGCAACGGGCGACATCCACCCGGCGCTCTCGGGTGTTTCACTAGCTCCCGGGCCTGAGCTCGGCATCGCGGAGCTTTTTGGCATCAAAGTTGGTGTATTGATCTGCTCCGAGCTTTGGCTTCCCGAAGTCTCGCGCTCGCTAGCGGTTAGCGGGGCCGAGCTCCTGCTCGCTCCCGCTGGAGGCGGTTTCGGCAAAGTCGCTCCTAACTGGCAGCTCATTGCTCGCGCCCGGGCGATTGAGAATGAGGTCTACGTTGTTCTCACTCAGCATCTCTTTGGTGGCGAAGAAGGTGCAGCGCTGATTGCTGGCCCGGAAGAGGTAGTGAGCGAGTCGAAGAAGGCAGGCGTGTTGCTCGGCGACCTCGACCTCGACCGGCTCCGGTGGCTACGCGACACCGACGATTCGATGGCTAACCCAAAGCCGTTCACGTCTCTCCCTGGGTTGCTTCGCGCACGGCGGCCGGAGCTATACAGCGTGCTGGGCGAACCAGTCGCCGGACTTTATGACTATGAAGGCTTGGCCACGCCAGCGGACTTCGTTGCACCGAGTGCCCCTCCCGGAGTCTCATGAGCACCGGGTGGGTTTGGGACGAGCGCTACATGTGGCATGACACTGGCCATGCCGCCGCTTTTCTGACTGCAGGCGGTGTGCTTGAGCCCGATGAGCACGTCGAGCGTCCAGCAACTAAGCGGCGCCTCCGCAATTTGCTCGAAGTGAGCGGCATGCTGGATCAGCTAACGCCGCTCAATGCGCGTGAAGCAACGGCCGAAGAGTTGATGCGCGTTCATAGCAGCGCACATGTAGAGCATGTTCAGGAAGTCAGTAATTCGGGCGGGGGGATGGCCGGCGATCAAACGCCGATCGGTCCCGGCGGCTACGAGATCGTCGCGCTCGCGGCTGGCGGCGCGATCGCAGCCATCGACGCTGTGCTCAGTGGCGAGGTCAACAATGCCTACGCGCTGATCCGCCCGCCCGGCCATCACAGCGGTATCGACCACAGCCTCGGATTCTGCGTATTCAACAATGTTGCCGTCGCCGCTGAGCACGCTCGCGTCGTTCATGGTTTGAAACGGGTCGCAATAATCGACTGGGACGCTCACCATGGCAACGGAACTCAGGAGATCTTCTGGGATCAGCCGGGCGTGCTGACGATTTCGATTCATCAGGATGGTTGCTACCCGCCTCAGTCAGGACTTGTTGACGAATGCGGCTCGGAGCAGGCGCTAGCGACGAATATCAACATCCCTCTGCCTCCTGGCTCGGGCGTAGGGGCCTACCAGGCCTCGGTAGAGCAGATTGTTGTTCCCGCCCTGAATGCATTTCGACCCGAGATGGTGATCGTCGCCTGTGGCTTTGATGCCAGTCCGATGGATCCGCTGGCGCGAATGATGGTTCATAGCGGCGGTTTTGCCGCGATGACGGCCTCCGTCATGACCGCCGCTGATGAACTCTGCGGTGGACGTCTCGTCTTCTGCCATGAGGGCGGCTACGCAGCGCCTTACGTACCTTTCTGCGGGCTCGCCGTGATCGAGACGCTGAGCGGCTACAGCAGCGGCGTGGAGGATCCGTTTCTCCGCGGATACGAGTCACTGCCGTTTCAGGACTTACAAGCACATCAGGCCTCGGCAGTTGAGGCCGCGGCGCCCGACCTAGGAAAGCTGGAGGAGGCCTCCTCGTGAATTCCAAACTCGACCGCAAGAAGCTCGTTGAGTCATCGTGCTCGACACAAAACCCACCTTACGGAGTCGATCCAAAGCTGACTTTCTACTGCCCGCAGGAGAACCTTGAGGCGCTAGACATTCCGGTTGTCAAGCGCTTTCTGCGCTGGGCTGAGGACGACTACACCCCGCCGCCGCCAAAGAAGCCTGCGGTCCTCCTGCTGATGCCTTGCCAGAAGGTCAAGCCGTACGCGATCTCGCCCGAACACCTCGCTATCAATAGCCATCTGCTCGCTGCTGGTTATGCGCCTACGGGGCGAGGCGATTGGCCGGAAGAGATCAGTGAGCTTGCTGCCGCGCCGCTGCTTAGTAACGGCGCACTCGAAGGCCACGGTTTGCAAATCGATCGCGCCGTGATCTCAGAGCCGTTTGGCTTCGTTCCGTACTCGGCCATGTATTACTGGAACGGGAAGCTCTCTCCCTGCGGTCAGTACGACGACCCGGGCCTGTTTTCCCACCGTGGTTTGGCCTGCACGTGGCGCAGCGACAACACTGCCGTGCCGCAGGATGGCAAGTGGCGCTGGGGAGACAACGAGCGCGCTGCTTATGTCGAGGTTCACAATCGTCTAGCCGAATCAATCGCAAAGGCGCTCAGCCGGATCGCCTCCAACTACGAGGCGATCTACGCCTACGTTGCACCGGCATTGACACATCGATCGTTCATCGTTGACCGCGCCCAGAGCCGAGCCGCTGGGATGTCGAATGCTCGCCGAGTCGGATCGCAGATTCTCCCGCTGGTTGGCGTGAATGACCTAGTTCCCGGCCTTGTCGACCTAGTTCCGGACGCCGCGCAGCTGACGCGCCTGCGTGGACAGATGGGCGGCAGGCTGCCCGCGAAGTTGCTTTCCACCACCCCGGCTCTCAAACTGCTTACTACTGCAATCGGAGCCAACCAATGACGACCGGATCGCTTGAAATTAGAAACCTTGGGGGCCTGGTTACAGGCCGTCTTGCCCACCCGTTGCAACAGGTAAGCGAGATTCGTTGCGAGGACGGGAAGATCGTCGCGCTCGAATCGGGCGGCGATGCAGACCTTGTAATCGATTCTTGCGGCGCGATCGCTGCGCCGGGGCTGATCGATTCTCACGCCCATGTCGTCTTCGGCGACTGGACTCCGCGCCAGTCAACGCTCGGCTGGATCGAGAGTTACATGCATGGTGGCGTGACGATGATGATGTCGGCCTCTGAGGTTCACCTTCCAGGCCGACCGGCCGACAGGGAGGGCGTCAAGGCGCTCGCGATCACGGCCCAGCGCGCCTTCGCTGAGTTCCGGCCCGGTGGCGTCAAAGTGCTTGCCGGGTCCGTGATCATCGAGCCGTCGCTTGAGCCGTCTGACTTTGATCAGATGGCAGCGGCTGGCGTAAAGCTGGCAAAGGTCGGCTTCGGTGATTTCGACAAACCCGCCGATGCTGCGCCGCTGGTGCGCGCCGCTCAGGCCGCAGGGATGATCGTGATGAACCACACAGGCGGCGCTTCGATTCCGGGATCAAGTCCAGTTACTGCAGAGGACTGCATCACGCTCGGCTGCGACTTCATTGGCCATGCAAATGGTGGACCAACTTCGCTGCCTGATGAGGACCTTCCGCTGCTTTTCGACGCCGCCGGAGCAATCCAGTTGGTTCAGGCTGGAAACCTGCGCTCGAGTTTGCTGTTGCTTGATCTCGCGCGGGAGCGAGGCGAGCTGGAGCGGATCGTAATTGCGACCGACACTCCCACAGGCACCGGTGTCATGCCGCTGGGGATGATTAAGACCGTGACCGAGCTGTCGTCACTGGGCGGTATCTCCGCGAGTGATTCGATTGCGATGGCCACTGGTAACAACGCCCGCGTGCTGCGCCGCGAGGAGGGCATCCTCGAAGTCGGCCGACCGGCGGATTTCGCGCTGCTTGAGTCACCGCTCGGTGGCGCCGCGGACGACGCACTGGCGGCAATCGAGAGGGGCGACCTACCTGGTATCTCGGCCGTGGTAATCGACGGCACGCTGCGGGCCTTGCGGTCGCGCAACGCTCCGGCATCAACGGACCCTGCTGCTGTAATTTCCGGAAACCTCCCGCCAGCGTTTGGGAATTGACAGTGAGTCGCCCCCGGCATAGGCTGAGTTTCAGCCACAGGAACTAAGTTCAGCATGTCGAATTCGCCTACCTCACTTGAGATCACCGGTCCTAGCGGCGGGGAGTTACTCGGCGAGGTTGAGCTGACGCCAGTGGGTGAGGTGAAAGTAATCGTTGACGCCGCGCGCAAGGCTCAGCCGGAGTGGTCTAGGCGCACGGTTGCCGACCGAGCCGCGCTACTGGAAGCGGCCGCTGATCTGCTCGACCCGCAGAGTGACGAGCTCGCCATTCTGCTCGCTTCTGAGTCGGGGAAGCCGATAGACCAAGCGAAGTTTGAGATCCGCGCGTCTATCGGCCTGCTCCGAAGCAATGCACGGGAGGCATGTCGCACAGCTGGCGGGCGCGTGTTGCCAACGGAGGGTTTGAAGGGTGTTGACCACGATTTTGTCTACACACGACGCGAGCCGCTGGGGGTGGTTGCCGCGATCCTGCCTTTCAACTTCCCGGTCGAACTCTACGTTGAAAAATGCGCAGCGGCACTGGTCGGCGGCAATGCTGTCGTCGTTAAGCCCCCTCTGGAAGATCCGCTCGCCGTGATGCGGTTCCACAAGGCGTTGCATGACGCAGGTATCCCGGCAGACGTGCTTGGCAGCGTGCTAGGGGATCGCGATGTTGGAGCGGAGCTATCGCAGGCCGACGGGATCGCGGCGGTATCACTGACCGGGTCGACCGCCGCGGGGCTCGCGGTCGCAACAGCCGCGGCACCGACACTTCGTCGGCTCCACTTGGAG
>Ga0194055_10003225_pt1 | contig 12607 bp, 14 predicted proteins | sample SepL449m_MetaG_FD_155482 | JGI IMG/M metagenome (GOLD analysis project Ga0194055, IMG submission 155482) | Anoxic zone freshwater microbial communities from boreal shield lake in IISD Experimental Lakes Area, Ontario, Canada - Sep2016-L442-9m | ecosystem: Environmental > Aquatic > Freshwater >... | reverse complement strand
GACAAAACCCTCACACAGCATCTCAGTTTCCTGCTTCCACGGCGCGGCAGCCTGCTCGTCATGGGCGAGAGCGGCTCGGGCAAAAGCTCGCTCCTCCGCACCATCGCCGGCCTATGGGTTCCCGGCGGTGGGGCGATCGATCGTCCCGCACACAGGCATCTCATCTTCCTCCCGCAAAGGCCCTACATGGTCCCCGGCAACCTGCGTGCGCAGCTCATGTATCCGCTGAGCGAAGAGGACGCAAACGACGACGCGATCACCGCCGTCCTCACGGAAGTGAACCTCGACGACATCTTCGCCCGCGTCGGCGGCGACCTCGGCAAAGTGGTGGACTGGACGAACGTCCTCTCCCTCGGCGAACAGCAGCGCGTAGCGTTCGCGCGGCTCTTTTTGAAAAAGCCCGCCATCGCATTTCTCGACGAAGCCACCAGCGCGCTCGACGAGGAAAATGAGCGCTTCCTTTACGAAAAGCTGCGCGCCTCCGGCATCGCATTCGTCAGCGTCGGTCATCGCTCCACGCTCAAGGGATTTCACGAGAGACTGCTGCTGCTCAAGATTGACGGCACCAGCGAAATTGTCCCGTTGTCAAAGTCCGCTACAACACCCTCGGAGCCGAATTCCTGACAGTGCTTGTCCGTACCCACCGCCGATCATCCCTCCGTTCCTTTCGTCTGACCGGAGGCAACCGGGAGCCGGTCGGGACGCGATTCATGGGAGTCCTGCCCCCGCTGCATCTGCACACGCGGCAAACAACTGCCAGACCTGCCACCGCCTTCATGGATTCCCCGCGCAAAGCCCTCCTTCTCCTAGCCGCCGCATGTTGTTTCACAGCCTGCGAGACGGCCCGCTCCCGCGGAGGAAAAACCGCCATCCTCATCGATCTGAGCGACCAGCGCGCAGTCCTCATGCAAGGCGGAGAACGGGTCGCGGAGACTGCAATCTCCACCGGCCGCGAGGGGCATGCGACACCCGTTGGAAATTTTCACGTCATCCGCAAGGACATCGCTCACCGCTCCAGCATCTACGGGGAATACGTGGATGCCGGGGGGCGCGTCCTCATGACGAATGTGGATGTGAGGAAAAATCCGCGGCCACCAAACTCCCATTACCTCGGCGCAGCCATGCCTTACTTCATGGAATTCAGTCCCGGCTTCGGCCTGCACGAGGGGAACCGGCCCGGCTATCCCGCCTCACACGGATGCGTCCGTCTTTCGTCGTGGAGGGCGAAGCAGTTTTACAATGCCAGCCAGATCGGCACGCCGGTGACGATACGGAAGTAAACACTATGAAAAAGAACATCGGAATGCTCCTCCTCGCGATTTATCTGATCCTTGTCGGCACCATTGGCGTCTTCGGAATCTCGCTTGGGCAACTCACCATTATTGTTCCGATTCTCGCCATCGCCGCGGGAGTCTGCCTGTTGATCGGGAAGTGAACTGTTCAGTCTCGCGTGACCGGGCTATGGCCCGGAGGGTTTACAGTCGGCACGCCAGAATGTTGCCGCGGAGGCGTTGTCTACATTTGCAGTTTGGAGTTGAGCGTTTGGCGTTTGGCGTTTGGCCCCGCGCAGCGGCTTTGCCACGTCAGGATGCGTCGCCAAATTCGCAGCGCGCCTGCGGCGGGCCAAACTTCAAACTCCAAACACTCAACTCCAAACACCAAACGGAAAACTGCAGACAGACCGCCATTCTGGCATTCTCACTGTGAAAATCGTATTAAGCATCAACGCACGACTGAATAGCTTCGGCAAAACTGACAGCCAGCATCACAAGGGCTGCGCGGATTTTTCCGATGATGCTGTTTTGAAGAATCGCCCGAAGGCCAGATGCGTCGGCCACCAGATGAGGAGCGGAAGGCCCAGTATCAACGTGAGCAGCCATGCCCAGGCAGGCATCCATGATTGGGGAGCGTGATCGCTAAAGCCGAAGACATGGTTGATGTTCACCGGTTGCTTGGGATTGGCGAGCACAGCGCCGGATGGCGGCATCCAGAAATAGGAGACGAGCATCAGCACCCACGCGAGGCCCACCCAGATGGCAAGGCCACGGCGGTCATAGCCGAGACGCCACACCGCATACACGAGCAAAAAAGGCAGCCAGCCGTGAAACAGCGATAGTCCCCGTGCGAACAAAGGGATTTGCGGATCGAACATGTAATCGCTGATCCCAGTGATTTTCAGTCCTGCAAAATGGATGCAAAAATCGAGCACCCAGATGAACTGCAGCAACACGATGCCCACCGCTGGGACACTCGCGAGGATCGGGCTCTCGCTCCAAAGTGCCGCCAACGTCAAAAACGCGGCGGCATCGCAGAGATAGAGGAAATTGGTCGGCCCGTAATCGCGCCAGTAGATGGGAACCATCACCGCGAGAAATGCCGTGTATGCGATCTTGATCCACAGCGGAATCTTGCCGCGCGGAGTTTTGGATTTCACGCAGCCCGAGGATTTGGTCCGGTCGTTGCGGGTGTTCATGCTGGGACGGGGGATGATTTCAAAATCCCCGCAGCCAGAAACTAAAAGCATCCAAGTGCTTCATCGTGCCTGACGCTTATCGTCCGCGCACTTTGTTCTCGTTCCGTCGCTCAGGCAATTTGTGCCTTGTCACTTTAGCACTCTTTGAAGTCAGCGAGTGGCCCTGAGGATTTGGGTTCTCCGGCGGAGTCGGAACTTCTTCGCGAATTTTGGATACAGGTTTTTTTGCCATAAAAGATGGTTCCTTACTTATGGTAGCCGGTGCCGGTCGTGGTCTGGGACGTCTCAGTCCTTGCGTCGTGATGAGCGCAGGAGGCGAAAGCCAGAACGCTGAGGATGAGGAAAAATGCGGAGATATGTTTCATCTGGGAATCATGGGTGGATGCAAGCGGAGGTCGATCCGTATTCCGCGCGGCGCTAGTATGCGCGGACGCCCGCCGAGACGCCGTTCTCGGTGCTCCCCCTGGCGGAAAGGCCGTGGCGTTCGCCGCGATGCCCGACGGAAGCGCCGACACGGGTGGTGCAGCCGGATTGAATGACGACGACAAGGACGATGGCGATGAGTGCGATGGCGGTTTTCATAACCATATCTTCGGAAGGCGAAGGTTCCTTGGTCGTATGTTTTTTTAGCAACGCAAAAAAGGACGAAGAGCGACCCGACTCTGCAAAGTGGCCCGACTGAACTTCTGAGACTTCTGAAGACGATGAACGTCCAGCCGAGACCAGTGGAGTCGGCGAGACTTGGTGGGGCGTCAAAAAGGTGGCGAGGGCGCTGGATCGCAGGCTTCCAGCGTGTGCGTCCTGCCTGCCGTTGCGAGGGGCAACAGGCAGGATGTCCGTTTGCCGCACACACAAGGATGGCTGTGTTCCACCGCCACGCCGACATTTTAGGCACCCTCTTAGCAGGGCGGGGGATGTGCCAGGGGCCGGGAGGATTGAAGGATTAATACCTTCACCCACCCTCCGGCGTGCGAATAATGGATCACAGCCATGATTCTCGACGCCACCTGCCACATCTCCTTCACCGCGACGACTCCCATTCCTGCGATCATGATGCTGCGCCCGCGTAGCGGCTACGCGCAGTGGATCACGCGCGAGGAATACGCCTTCGAGCCGCACGCACCGGTGGCGGAATTTACCGACGCCTTCGGGAACCTCTGCCAGCGCGTCCTGATTCCCGGCGGGCAATTCGACGTGCATTGCAGTTGCCGCGCGCACACGGCGGACACGATTGACGTGGACCCATACGCGGCGCTCGTTCCCGTGCATCAGCTTCCCGAGGGCACGCTCCAGTTTCTGCTGCCGAGCCGATACTGTCAGTCCGACCTGCTGAATGAGATGGCCAGTTCGATTGTCGGCCAGGTGCCCGCTGGCTACGGGCAGGTCGCGGCGATCGAGCAATGGCTGCGCGATGAAATGAGCTACGTCGCGGGAGTGAGCAACGCGCACACCTCCGCCTTGGACACCGCCAAATCGAAAGCCGGCGTCTGCCGCGACTACGCCCACTTGGGAATCGCGCTCACACGCAGCCTGAACATTCCTGCGCGCATGGTCGTCGGCTACCTCTACCAGATGGAACCGATGGATCTCCACGCGTGGTTCGAAGCCTTCGTGGGCGGACGCTGGTTCACTTTCGATGGCGTGAAAAAGCAATGCTGCGGCAATCGCATCATGATCGGATACGGGCGCGATGCCGCGGATGTGGCGCTCATTTCCAACTACGGCGCGCTTCAACTGAACACGATGAAAGTGACCGTCGAGCAAGCTCCGCCAGGCGCACATGATCCGCGCACATGAGCTGGTCACGCATCATTTACGGGCCGGCCTCCCGCTGCGAATCCGCGGTTCAGTTTGAGCCGCACACCGCATTGACTGATCCCGTTGCTTACAGTTCCGGCGGCGTGTCCGGCTCGTCCGTTCCAAGCGGCAGCGTGCATGCGGCGAACGCGGCGATGGCGGCGGCCGTGCGGCGGAGATCGGGATAGGTTTCGTCGGCCCCCGCTTTGCCTAGGCGCGCGCGGCGCGCGGTGAATTCCGCATCGTCTGGCTGCCATAGTCCTACGAGGATTCGCGCCGAGGGCAGGCGGGCGCGCAGGCGTTTGCACAGCGCGCGTGCGGCGATGGTGGAGACGGGCGGCAGCGAGGAGATGCAGACGATGGACGGCGCGAGCGCCGCAGCCTGCTCGATGGATTCGCCTGCGAGCAGCGTGGATGAAAATACGGTGGCTGCGACGCCGGATTCCGCCAGCACTTGCGCGAGCATCAGCGCAGCGAGCTCGTCGCCTTCGTGGCTGGCCGGGATGCAGAGGACGGATGCGTTTGTCGTATCGGATGCGACGATGGGTGCGGCGAGGTCGGTGATGATTTGGCGCAACATGTGGCAGGCATCGGTGCGCGCGACATCGGAGAGCACGCCCGCGCGGAAATCCGCCTCGATGCTGCGCAGCGCCGGGATCACGGCCTCGTCAAATGCGGAGAGCGCCGATTGTTCGCGTGTGTGCTTTTCGATGATCTCGCCCGCATCCTCCTCGTTGAGCGCGAGTAGCCGCTGGTAGAGCCGGTCGCCGGGAGAGATGGAGGGCTTGTCGCCCAGCAACAGATCGAGGAACGAGAGGCCGGGTAGATATTTTCCCGCGACGGCGAGGCAGACGGTGAGCGGTGTCGCGAGCACCAGACCGACGCCGCCCCAGAGCCATGTCCAGAAAAGCGCGGAGACGATGACGGCGAGCGGGGAAATCTCTGTGCTCGTGCCGTAGAGCCAGGGCTCGATGACGTTGTTGGAGATCAGTTCACAAACGACGAAGAGGCCGATGACGAGGAGGGGCTGCGTCCACGAACCGAAGACGGCCATCGAAAGCGCGACGGGAAATGCCGCGGCGAGCCACGGGCCGATGTAAGGCAGGAACCGCAGCACCATGGCCAGCAGCCCCCAGAATACCGCGTTCGGAATGCCGATGAAATAGAGCCCGACTCCAATGGCGAGGCCGAAGCTGGCATTGATCAGCAAGAGTGCACGCAGATAGGCGCGGATGCGGTGTGCAATATCATCGAGCGCCTGCGTCGTCATGCGGAGGCGTCCGCGACCGAGGAGGTGGATGAGACGGTCGCGCAGATCCTGGCCGGCCAGCAGCATGAATATCGCGATCACGATCACCACGGCCGCATTTCCGAGCGGGCCGACGACCGGCCACAGCATGCTCATGAGCATCCGGATCGAGCCGTCTGCCGTCTCTACGACCTCGACCCGCGTGGGCCGCGCCTTGTCCGTCGCCGCGGGCGCCTGTGCGGCTGCCTCCTCCTTGTTGAGCGCCGCAGTGACCTCGCTGATGGTGCGGACCGCAAGGCGCAGCGGATTGTTTTCGCTCGTCTTCAGCGCCGTCACCCGCGCGATGAGATTGGCACGGTATTTCGGCAGCGATCCCGCAAGGTCGAGGAACTGGCTGGTGACCAGATAAGTCAGCGCGCCGATGAGCACGAAAGTCAGCGTTGCCGTGACAAGCACCGCGCCGATGCGCCCGAGGTGCCACCGCTCCAGCCGCCGGACGAGCGGCGAGAGCAGGAAACTCAACAGCCCGGCGAACACCAGCGGGAGGAAAAGCTCCTGCGCATACCGAAGCGTCGCCACCACGGAAATGAACAGCGCCACGATCACCAGCGGCCCGGTGAGAGTCTTGCGTTCGGTGAGGTTCATGCCCGGACGGTATCCGTGTTCCTCACTCAGTGCTCACGCTTTCGAGCGTCCAGAAAAAACCAGCACGACTGCGCCGCCGCCGATCAGCGCCCAGCCGAGGATCGGCGGAATCGGCACGTTATGCGTCTTTTCCGCCGTTGCCTTGATCGGCCCGACTTCGAGCACGGTCTCGCGTGACTGATAGCTGAAGTGCCCATAGGCAAGGATGGCTGCGCCGATGAGGATGAGAATGATACCGAGGATAGATTGGCTTTTCATAGTGTGTTGGGATCGAGGATTTGAAATCAGTCGCGCAGGCCGGGGATGCGGGCGTAACCGATAAAAGTGGCGCGCTGTTCGGCCGCGATGGGCGTGCGCGGCATCGTGAAGTCGAACACGCTCACGCCATTTCGCCTTTGTCCGCGATAGGTGCGTCCGTCGCTGGAGCCGATCATGATTTTTGCGCCGCTGGATTTCTCCGTGCCGAGGTAGATCATCGTGTGCGTGACCGGCGGATCGTGATCGGTCGCATAGGTCCCGATCCAGAACAGCAGATCGCCCGGCAGGAGCTCGTCCATCTCGGGACTGTTCGGCTTGCGGCTGATGACTGCGCGGAAGCCGCGCGCCTTGCGCGCCCATAGGTAGAGCCCGCTGGAATCGCGCGGCACCTGCGTGAGCCCGTGCTGGCGGAGCACATAGTAGATGAAACCTGAGCAATCGAGGCCGCCATTCGCCGGATCGGCGGAGCCGAATTTGTAAGTGAGATTTTGCCGGGCGAGGGCGAGCCCGGACTCGATGAGCCTCCGGACACCCGCAGGCTGCGCATGATACTCCAGAATTTCCTCGGGAGCGATCGCGGCGTTTGGCGCTGCCGGTGATTTCGGGGACGGCGCAGATTCCGGCACCGATTCAGGCTTGCCGGTTTTCACCGGCGTCATGCTCGGGAGCGTCTTCTTTTTTGCCGTCGCACTTGCGACAGCAACCGACTTTTTCCTGGCCTGCGTTTGCGCCGCAGCAGGCGGGACGGCCGCCAGCACGAGCAACCCCGAGACCAGTATGGACAGCGCGTGTCGAGTGATTTGCATATTCAATCCCGGTGTCAGAAGGCGAAGTTTACGGACACCGTGCAGAAAAGCTGGTCTTCATTTTGCCCGTAAAATTCCTTCGGCTGACAGACAAACGCGTAGGCGAGCTTGGTGTTAACGATGCCGATTTGGGTGAATGCAATGAGTGTGATGATGGTACTTATGCCCCATTTTCGCAACGCGGCGACTGTCTGCGTGTATGTTTTGGTGGAAATCGTCAGCCTCTTCATCGCGTCCGTCACATCCGTCCGCTCCGACTAATCCTCCGGGCCATCAAATTTGCGCGCGATGGGATCGTGACCCCAAGTGATGCGCGGCTGAAAATATCGCAGCGAACGACCGGGGGCGAACCGTCACAGGCTTGTTTCTCCTATGCTGCTTTTGCTGGCGTCGTGCGGACGTGCTTGGTTGCATGGTTTACCCTGAACCTCCTGCGCCTCATTCCTGCCGCTGCAGCCCTGCTTCTGGATGGGTGTGCCTGCCGTACGCTGCGCCCCGCGCTCGCGGTCTCTGCAACGGTCCGGACGGCTCAGCTTCCTGGGCTTCGTCTGGGTGCAGACGTTCGCCACGTCGAAGATTCCGCCGACGGATGAAAGGGGCTGGGCCGAGTTTCTGAAACGCTGTGAGCGCACTGCGGAGGAGTTCCGGAAAAATGGGGATCGGCGTCTCGCTTCGAAGGTCAGCTTCGTCCCTTCGGATGAGCGGCAGGTTCACGTGCGTGGGCGGAAGTCCCCGTGAACAGCCCGCAGTTCCAGTTCCGGAGCGCTCGCGCCGGAACTGGAATATTTTGGAGCGACTGGTGCGACCTACTTCTGCGCCGCGCCTTTCAGGGACTTCATGAAATTGCCGATGGCCTCGTCGTCTTCCTTCGGCAGCGTGCCGGGGTCGGAGACGACGATGTTGCCGAGGATGGCGCGTTCCGCACCGCCCTTGAACAGGACGAAAATGCACATGGCCGGCTTGTTCTCGATTTTTCCGATGTAGGTCGCGGTGAATCCCGTGAGCCCGTCCTCGGAGTGCTCCTTTGACTTCTCGGCGACGGTCGCGTCCTTGAGGACCTTCACCATCTCGGGGAGCATCTTCTCGAAAATTTCCATGGATGCGGCGACGGGCACCTCGCCGAAATTCACCGACACGCGTCCGTCCTCGGAGTTGATCGAGATGCTGCCGTCCTTCTTGTCCACTTCGGTCTTCCACTTTGCCGGGGCGACGAATTTCAGCACGGGATCCTTCGCGGGGAAGGTCTGTTCGTCAGCGGATGCGAGCGGGATGAATGCGGATGCGAGGAGTGTGATGGCGAGGCGGAGCGTCTTTTTCATGGTGTGAGTGTTCTGAGTTTCTTGTTCGGCCGTGAACGGCCCGCCGCAGTTAGAAAGTTTCACGCAACCGCGGTCAAACGAATCCGCCCGCGAAATTCTGTGGGCGTGGAAAAATTGCGCTTGCAGCCGGATTGCGACGGCGGCGTGGGATCTGTGGCGCGGGATTTAGTCCGCATCGTTCGCAACTCCCGGTTCCGCCTCCACACCGGCCCCAGCCGCTTGTGCCATTCATCAATGAGCTGCGAGCGCAGCGTGGATTCTGTCAGATTCGGTGTACCGATCAGGCCTGGGCGGTCGAGTTCCCCCGCCTTTGCCGCTGGGCGATGCGGAGGGTCAAAGCGACGAGGCAGGCGAGGATGCCGAGTTGATAGATTTGATTGCCAAACCAATTCGCGCTACCGGGCCATGGGTAGAAGACGAAGCGGACGAGACCGAGGAAGAATCCCCAATAGGCCAGCCGCTGAATCCACTGCTGGAGGCCGGAGAGACTGGAGACCGGAGCGCGAGATTTTGCGAAGCGCGGGATCCGCCGCAATATGGCGGGCTTGAGGCAATCGTTCACGGGGTTCTCCACCCATCGGCGCATCAGAAAGCCGAAGAGAAGAACGAAAGGAACGCTGGCAAAGAAAACCAGGAGTGGGCTGGGAGCATTGATCTTGAGTGCGGCGACGAGAGTGACCGGCCAGCCAAAAAGATAAATTCCGTAAGAGACGTCGCCGGTGTTGCGCATTGGCCTTGAAATCCAAGCCCAGCGACCAATCCAGACGATCAAAGCGGGCGCACAAAAGGCAAAGAACTCAATCTGGAGCCGAAAAAATCCCGATCCCAAAAGGGCGAGCGCGGCGATGGCGAGAATTTTTGGGGAATAAGGCCAGCGCTTGTGAATCGAATGAAAAGCGACACCGCCACAGAAATATGGGAGGGTCGTATCGAGCATCATGAGCGGGAGCTGGAGCAGATTGGAACCCGCGGCCATATCGGTGGTGGTCCACCCCATCCGCGGCCCGAGCAGGGTAATGAGACTGACTATGGTGGCCACGATCCCGACTGCCTTCGCACTGCGCAGGAGCATGTGCAGCGAGAGCAGAAAGAGATAGCAAACCAGCTCATAGGGAATTGACCACAGCGACCCATTGACAAAGCCTGCGAGACTTGGATAGCGGGAAGCATGTGCCGGGAGCGAACTGAAATCGCCCAGGCCGGCGATTGACCAATAGATGGAACTCCAGGCTTCATCGGAAAGGAGTAACTCCTTTAGGTTGAGGCCGGAGAGGAAGGGCCCCAGGACAAGGATCGTGACAATGATCGCAAAGCAAAAGCCGGGGACAATGCGCAGGAGACGGTTGAAAAGGAAGCGAAGCGGATCACTCTTCTCATGATCCAGGCTGCGCATGAGGAGAAAGCCGCTGAGGATGAAAAAGGCGCGAACGGCGTAATTGCCGAAGCTATTGCCGTCCCCGAGGAGGCTGGCGAGCGGGTCCAAAGCCTTTGAACCAGTCGCGATCGAATAGGAATGGGAAAAGACAACCGCCCAAGCCGCCAACCAGCGCACCCCGTCAAAACCCGGAAAGCCGTCGTGATTTGCCGTTTTTGGTAGCGCCGTTTCCATGATTTTTCGCGCCCCCCATTGCAGACGGACGGCTCAGATGCAAGCGACGAAGATGCCACAATCCCGCCTTTGCTGTTCCGAAACCGCATTTGTGCCCGTCGCACCCTGGACGGGCAGGCCGGAGGCGGGGAAGATGCGCCCGTCTTCCCCTTGTCGCCCACCTGCGCCTGGTTCTTGCGCCCGCCGAGCGCGATGGTCGCCCAGTTCTCGAACTCGACGGGCGGAAGGTCGTACACGATGAAGCCGCCCAGCCTTGCATCTGGGCGGCCCCGTCCGTGACTGCCACCTGAGCCAGCGATACCGCTACCCGGTGGCAAGAATCAGCGATTGATGAGTTGCTAGCTCTTCGGGTGGCTCGCGCAGGTTGCCGACTCTTTCGCGCACTTCGAGCACTCGTGGGTATATTCAGTCGTCTTGTCGCGGCCACCCTTGGTGGACTTCACGGTGACGATGCCCTTGCAGCCCGAGCAGCCATGGGTTGCACCTTCCTTGAACATGCTGGCGAGGAATTTCTTGTCCGCGCCGGTGTTCACGCTCTTGCAGTCTTTGCAGGTCATTGCGACGGAAGCGCCGCCGGTATGGCATTCCTGCGCAGCCTTCAAAGTGCTCGGGGTGATCGGCTTCCAGTCTCCGAAGACTTTCGAGTCGGCCTGTGCACTGAATGAGGCAGCGAAGATCGCTGCCACGATGGTGAGGAGTGTTTTCATTTTCGTGTGTTTCTGGTTTTGGGTTTTGGGTTTTTTAGAGCGGCACGATGCCGTTCACGGACGAAGTATCGGGGCTCCTCCCGAGTTTGGCTGTCCATCCTATGCAAATAGCTTTGCATTTTTTGCTCCGCCCGATTCCTGAAAAAGCGGCACTCATGCCGCGCGGGGCGTCCCTTATGCCAGCTTGTGCGCGATCTGCTCGTCGAGGATCTCCTGCACGGTCACGGGGATGATGATGCGCTGCTCCTCCACAAAGAAACGCTGGATCTCCCGCATCGCATCGCTGGAGAAATCGAAGCTCACGAAGAACCCCTTGTCGCCCACCTGCGCCTTGTTCTTGCGCCCGCCGAGCGCGATCACGGCCCAGTTCTCAAACTCGAAGGCCGGCAGCTCGCGCAGCTTCTTCTCCGTCCACGGCAGGTCGCGCGCCACGAAGCCGCCCCCTATCCCCCGATAGCTCTATACGCGTCTCCAATGAATTGGGCCGCCGCTGCGGCATCTTCCACGGATTCGAGAATCAACTCGAAATCTCCCGTTCCATAATGACCGATCTCGGATACGTCGCGGGAATTCTTTGGAGGCTTCGTGATGCTCTTTGGGTCGAGCTTCAAAAATAGGGCCACTCGCTGCTTCTTTATCTCCATGCAAACGATGTTCTGGCTGATCTTATAAGCGATGTAGAACTTCTTCGGCGTCTCCTGAATTGCCGGGTCGAGACTCAGGACGAAATCCCTTATCACTTGAGCCACCTCACAAATCCTGTCCGGCTTGCCCACGAAATGTTGTTCGACCGTGTAGCTGCTGGTCATCGCAGTAATGCGTGCCTTTTTCCCGGCTTCAACCATCACAGGATTCTTCTCTGGTTCGCCAGCATCTGGGGAAGAGCGCAATGCCTGACGATAGATCTCCTCCAAATAAAGGCTGGAGTTCGCGAACAATCGATACCGCCAAAGCTCGATATTGGCACCCATCACCTGCACGGCGTGTAGATCATACCGTTTGTAGTTTGGCGCTATGCAAATCACCCGGATGTCCGACCAGTCGATCTCAATATTGTTCCCCAGCTTCTTGCGTGCTGCCATCTCGAAGTCGCCCCGATGATCAGCGAGCCAATGCAGGTAGAACAGGCTTTGGTTAATGAGGTCCGACGACTCGATCGTCTTATACTCGATAATCACGGGATTGTTGTCCTCCGAGAGCGCAAGAGTATCGATCCTTCCGGCATGCTGGGCACCGGTGCGAAACTCGGAAGCGATGAACCGTGAATTGAACGCCGCAAGGAGATTGGTTTCGATCATCAGTTGAAGCTGCTTCTCAGACTTGAATGAAGATTGTGGAATCGGCTTGAGGTTGTCGTTCGCGATGTTGAATAGGGGCATGATGAATAACTGGCTGAATTACCTGATTGATTGAAAGTCGAAGCTGCCGGTCTTCTTGAGCACGCGGGCCAGCTCCACGCAGCGCGGGCGCATGGAATCAATGTAGGCCTTCGTGCTCTCGTGGCGGTCCTCGAAGCTGCGCTTCTCCTTCGTCTCGCCCCAGAAGACCTCGTAGTTGCGGTTCGAGTTGAACGGCGGGTCTATGTAGATGAGGTCCACGCAGGCGGCGGGGAGCTTCTGGAGCTGCTCCAGATTGTCCCCGCAGTAGATCACGCGCGTATCCACGAGGGAGGAGGGTTTTGCCGATGCCATGCGCGGAGGGAACCCGACTGCACGGCAAATGGCAAGCAGGCGGAATGCGCCCG
>Ga0194055_10003224_pt1 | contig 12615 bp, 7 predicted proteins | sample SepL449m_MetaG_FD_155482 | JGI IMG/M metagenome (GOLD analysis project Ga0194055, IMG submission 155482) | Anoxic zone freshwater microbial communities from boreal shield lake in IISD Experimental Lakes Area, Ontario, Canada - Sep2016-L442-9m | ecosystem: Environmental > Aquatic > Freshwater >... | reverse complement strand
GAATCACCCAATGAGCGACTCGGCTTCGGCGTGATCGGAGTTCGCAATCAGGGACGCCTGATCGCCAATGAATTGGCACAAATCAGTGGCGTAGAAATCCGTTCATTATGCGATGTTGACGAAAGTCAGTTCGCTCCGGCCATCCGGGAAGTGGTCGATGCCGGACAAATGCCACCAAAGACGGTCCGTGACTTTCGGCATCTGCTCGACGACCCCTCGATTGATGCTGTCGTCATCGCGACTCCAGACCACTGGCATGCGACGATGGCGACTCTCGCGTGTCAGGCGGGCAAGGACATTTATCTGGAGAGTCCCGCAACGCATTCCCTGACAGAAGATTCTGCCCTGATTGAAGTCGCGAGTAGGACGCAACGTATTGTCCAGGTCGGACTTCAACAACGCAGCGGAACTCATTTTCAATCGGCGATCCAGTTTCTGCGATCTGGAAAACTCGGAAACGTCCGATTTGCAAAGGCCTGGATCGTTCATCGCCGCAAGAGTATCGGACGTCGTGCGGTCGTTGAAGCTCCCCCCCATGTCGATTATGCCGCGTGGCTCGGCCCCGCTCCGGCGCGCCCCTTCCAGCCGAATCGCTTCCATTTCAATTGGCGCTGGTTCTGGGAATATGGCGGCGGAGAATTGGCTCACTGGGGTGTCCACATGCTGGACGTGGCTCGTTGGGGACTACAGGTTGAGACACCCGTGCGCGTCTCATCTGTCGGTGGAAAGTATTCGTTCGACGACGATCAGGAGACACCGGATGCACTGACCGTGCAGTACGATTTCGGGGGCAAATCAATCCTGTGGGAACAGCGACTCTGGTCGTCACATGGGGTGGAAGGCCGCAGTTCCGGGGTCGCATTCCACGGTGATAATGGCACGCTGGTCGTTGATCGCGGCGGTTGGAAGGTCTACGACCACGGCGAGGTGATCGCGGCCGATGCATCAGACCTGCTTAAGACTCACCTGACCAACTTCACCGACTGCATTCGCTCGCGTCGAACGCCCGCCGCAGACCTGATAACAGGAGTCGCTTCCGGAGCACTTTGCCATTGGGGCAACGCCGCGTATCGCGCCGGACACGAGATTCTGGTTTCGAACTCGAATCTGACCTGACATCGCGCTGGTCAAAATCTGCGCTGTCAAAAAATCTTCGTCAGTGAAATGACGGTGTTATTTCCTTCAACGCGATCAACCGCTCCAAACTCTCGCTGGTAACGGACCGAGAAGATTGTCTTGCACGGCTCGTAGAAGTAATTGACTTCCGGGCCGACGGAATACAGTCGGTCATGAATACTGGTGTCGTACGTCGCTGCCGAACCACTGTCGTTGGTCACCTGCCATTGCGTGTAGGCAGTCACCCCGACATTCCATTTTTTGGCAATCGTCTTCCCCAATCCCCACTCGATGTGAAAATCATCGCCAGGGCGGATGTCGCGATCATACTTCGTGCTATTCATTTCGTAACGCCCCAGCGCTGACAGGTGCCAGGTCTTGTCTTCGTCGAAGTAGTACGTCGCCCCCAGCGTAAACATCCCGGTCCAGAATCCTTTGCCAACATTCAGGGGACTCGTGGAGCTCTAATCTCCGGTCGGGCACCAGACCCCTGCCGCTGCCACAGCATCCCATTGTTGGAAGTGCCAACCCAGCATCAACGGCTCAACGTAGATGTCTCCTACGCCCGACCGTGACCGATTCACTCCCGCTGCGGCGACCTTGAGATCCTCCGTCAAGAACGGAACGAGGATATCCAATCCGTAATCCGCGCCGAGAAACTTGTACTCGGTCATCTTGATCAAACGGGGAGCAGTGACAAATACGTCCAAGTCTAAGCCCACGGGTGCACTGTTTCCGTGAGCGTCCTTCAGAGTATCGGCGTTGTAGGCGATGTTGTACCACTTGAGGTACGTTCCTGGCGGTGGCAGAGTCGAGCCCCTCAGGCCTTCCACTCCGGGCGGGTAATGACCAGTTTCCTGCTGTGCCGAGGCGATCATCGCCACGAACAGCAGAAATGAGATTCCAATGAAGCTGGATTTCACCGCACGCATTCCGCGCCTCAAGACCAGATAGATCCGAATGGGGGATGGATCATTACGTGAATGTGAACATCGGGAGTTTTCTTTCACGACTGTGGATAAAAACATGCAATCACTCGACTTTGATGGATTCGGCGGGGGTTGTAGCGCCTTTCGCACCGACACGATTCCTGCCCAAATGTCGCACAGAAAGCCCAATCCAATTCTGAATATTTCTTAATAAATGGACTTGGGGTGGCGAAGGAACGTCGTGGCTCGACTTGTCAGAGCGAAAGCCAAACCCGTTAAACCTTCAGCTCGCACTGCATGAGCCATTTTGAATCACCTGCAACACACACACCAAAACAACTAAGTATCACAAAACGCCCCGAAACAGAACACGTCGCAAATAATGATTCACCCCCTCACGTGATTCGAGGCTCCAAACCCGTTCACGAACGGTCTGAGACCAGATGAAATCAGCGGCAAGTACCCCGCGTCGAGGATCAAGTGAACAGTAATTTGCCGACGTAGTAACGACCGAACTCTGTTGTTAATCTAGTAGACCGTTGTTGATGCGTGGGATTTCCCATTTTTTTTAGCCGGGCCAAGTTTGCGGCATGCTTTTCGTCGGGTCGCCCCGTCGCGAAGTTGCTGAAGATTGCTGAACAATCTGGTTGTCGTTCTCATGTCTGAAAATGACATCTACGATGCGATTCGAAACCTGAAGAGTGCTGATGATGTCAGCACTTACTTGGGAATGGCGGGTGCATCTCCAGAATTGCGACGACTGGTGCTTGAACACTGGGAACGCCAACATTCTACCGACGCTGACCCTCCCCCCAGTGACATCAGCCTGATCGACTCCCACTCTGTCCAACTCCAAAATACAATTCTCTTCGAAAATTCGGCGGTTCCTGCGAATGGGCCTGATACGAATCCGCAGCGAAGCGTTTTCGAGGCTGTGTCGCACGACGCGCGGGGCACATCGCCGAACACAGGAGATTCATTTCCTGCCAGTGGAACTGAGGCAATCCGCTTTGGTCGCTATGAAGCTCGTCGTGAACTGGGCAGGGGGGCGTTCGGCAAAGTCTACCTCGGGTTCGATCCGCAACTGAACCGGCACGTTGCCATCAAAGCCCCCAAATTCGCGGCCAGAGATGACCAGTCGCGAACTCAATTCCTGCTGGAGGCGCGGCAACTCGCGGCACTCAAGCACCCAGGCATCGTCTCTGTTTACGATATCAGCGTTGACGGAGAACAGTGCTTTATCGTCTCGGACTATCTCGAAGGGCCCAATCTTCATGACTGGCTGAAGGGACGCCGGATCGAGTGGCCTCATGCCGTGCAGATCTGCATCAAGATCGCTGACGCCCTGGCGCATGCTCATGCTAACCGGATCGTTCATCGCGACTTGAAGCCGGCCAACATCATTATGACTGGCGGTGACAATCCAGTGCTGGTCGACTTTGGATTGGCAATTAGCGACTCGTCATCGACAGGCGACGAACGTGGTGTGGTGACTGGTACGCCAGCCTACATGTCGCCTGAGCAAGCTCGCGGCGAAGGACATCGGATCGATGGGCGAACCGACATCTATACGCTCGGCGTGATGATGTACCTGATGCTGACTGGCCGTTTGCCATTCACGGCGCGCCGCGTCGACGAATTATTGCAGCAGGTCCAGAAGGACGAACCGCAGCCACCTCGACAACTCAATCCAATCATTCCCCGAGAACTGGAAAAGATCTGCCTGACAGCAATGGCAAAGAGTCTGCGCCATCGCTATACGACCGCCGGAGACATGGCTGACGACCTGCGAAAGGTGGTACCGACATCGGGTGCAACACTCGAATCGATCGCCATGCCGATGCCGGAAACGATTGCCCCAATATTGCCGTCGATCGTCACACCGCCACCGCAAACGATGGTCAAACCGGCTGAACTGCCTGTAGAGACGCTGCCACCACTAATTGAAGGTCTGGTCGATTCGAACCTGGCATCGGGCAATCGGTCGTCTTCGATTCGACGCTCAGGTTCATCGTCGTCTGGACGCAGAATTCGCGAAGCGGAACGACGACGCGTCACGGTTGTCAAATTCAGTTGCGATGTCTTCACCTCAGAAGAGATCCTGGAATCAGTCGACGCCGAAGAACAGGAAGAAATCCTCAAAGATTTCCAGCAATTGTGCCGTGAAGTCTCGATCAACTGTGGCGGAACGATTGCTCAAATCACAGAAGACGGGTTGCGCGCCTGCTTCGGCTATCCGATTGCACTCGAAGACGCAACTCAACGGGCGATCCGTGCCGCGATGAAGTTGATTGAACGCATGGTCCCGTTGTGCGACAAAACGCGACGTAAACACAAAGTTGAACTGACCGCCATCGCAGCCGTTCACAGTGACCACGCAGTCGTTCAGGACACAGGGGAAGAAGGCTCGTTGTCGATTGTCGGCTCGCTCCTGAATTTCGTCGGACAACTGGATACTGTCGCAGACCCTAATTCGGTCATCATCAGTCGTGACACGTATCAATTGGTTCAGCGATACTTCGAGTGTGAAAGTCTGGGCCAAAAGCGATTCAAGGGGGGGCCGCAAGAGGTCTATCTGGTCAAAGCAGAACGAACCGCCTCAAGTCGGGTCGACCTGGCTGAGCCTGATTCGCTGACTCCACTGATCGGTCGAGACCGTGAAGTCGGACTACTTCAAGAACGCTGGGAGCAGGCTGCCGAAGGAATGGGCCAGGTTGTGCTGCTGATCGGCGACGCAGGACTTGGCAAGTCCCGCCTGGTCCACACGCTGAAAGAACATGTTCTGCCCGGAATCACCCACGGCAGCCAGCATCAGTCGGCGGCACTTGAACATGACTCCAACGCGACAATCATTGAATGGCGATGTTCCGCACAGCATCACGGCAGCGCTTTCTTTCCGCCGACAGAATGCTTCGAGCGAATTCTTGGCTTCGAACGGCGTGACTCCGCAAAAGAGAGACTCGATAAGCTCGTTGGCCATCTCGCCGAGTTGAACCTGGATGGCGATCTCGAAATCGCCTTGCTGGCCTCCATGCTATCGATTCCGCTGGAAGGTCGTTTCCCACCACTTGAAATCAATCCGCAGCTTCAAAAGGAAAAGACGTTTGAACTGCTCTGGGACTGGTTACGTGAACAGGCCGCAGATCGGCCGGTACTGTTCGTACTCGAGGACTTGCACTGGCTCGACCCGACAACGCTCGAATTCATCGAGCAAATCGTTGCGAAGGGTGCGAACGATCCGATTCTGATCCTGCTGACCTTCCGCCCTGAATTCGTGACACCTTGGAAGAGCATTGCTCATCAGACTCAATTCGCACTGAATCGTCTGACAAAGCGACAGATCGGTGAGATGATCGTTGCTCAGGCTGGTCGCGAGATTCCTCAAAATGTGATCGATCAAATCGCCGAACGGACAGACGGTGTTCCGCTGTTCGTCGAAGAGTTCACACGGACGATCATCGAATCGAATTCCGAGTCACACCCGACGGATGCATCGTCATCGGGCAGATTCCGCACTCACGAGATACCAGCCACGCTGCAGGATCTGTTGATTGCGAGACTGGATCGAATGACGATCGACATCGAAGTGGCTCAGTTGGCGGCCACGATTGGACGTGAATTCGCTTACGAAGTAATTCGCGCGGTCTCAACACAGACCGATCAGGAACTGCAGTCGGAACTCCAGAAACTGGTCGCTGCGGATCTGTTGAGCGAACGAGGCCGGCCGCCACGGACCAAATATACATTCCGGCATGCACTCATTCAGGATGCTGCATACGGAAGTTTGATCAAGAAGAAACGTCAGCAGTTTCACCAGCGGATCGGCGACGCTCTGGAATCTCAGTTTGCCGAAACTGCGAAGACCCAGCCTGAAATCCTGGCGACACACTTCACAGAAGCGGGCGATGCTGTCAGAGCCATCGATTATTGGGACAGAGCAGGGACCCGATCCCTCGAACGCCGTGCCTTCAAGGAAGCGATCCAACATCTTCGCAGCGGGCTCAGCCTGCTGCGCGAACAACCCGAATCGCCGGAACGCTTCCGACATGAAATCAAAATGCACACAGCACTGGGGGTACCACTGCAGGCAACGATTGGCTACAGCGCCCCGGAAGTTGAGGCGAACTATGCCAGGGCTCGTGAATTGTGCGGGCAGCTAGGGCTGACAACCGAACTGTTCCCGGTGCTGTACGGCATGTTCCGCTACTACATGCTTCAGGCGAAGTACGTGCAGGCCAACGAATTGGCATCACAGTTGGTGACGTTGTCGGCACAATCAAACGCTCCTGATTTCATCGTCGCATCGAATCGGGCCATGGGAAGTCCGCTTGTCTACGAGGGGAAACATCAACAGGCGATTCCATTTCTGAAGCGAGTCGCGTCGATTGAAGCGACCCTGGAACTGCGAGCACAGGTCTATCGGTACGACGTTGTCGATCCGTGGATTGTTGCCAGCAGCTACATGTCTTGGGCGTATTGGCTGCTCGGCAGTCCCGCGATCGCTCAAAAACACAGTGACGATGCCGTGCGCATTGCTGAAGAACTCGACCATTCCTTCAGCCTGACGCTGGCTCTCAGTTTTTCTCAGTGGATTCACCAGTTCAATCGCGATGTCACGCGGACGCGAGCCACTGCCGAGAAGGCGCTGTCGCTCGCCAAGGAACAAGGCTTCGCGTTCTGGTATGGCTGGTGCCGAGTCATGCGTGGCTGGGCGATGTCACAACAAGGAGAACACGCCCAGGGAATTGCCGAGATCGAAGAAGGATTGGTCGAATGGCGGGCTCAGGGATCAGAACTGGGAAGCCACTACTATTATGCTCTCCTGGCGGAAGCGTCTTTGGCCGCCGGGCAGCTCGATAAGGCCGCAACCGCGCTTGATCAGGCGGAGCAGTTTGTAATCAGTACGGGCGAGGGGTTCTACCTGCCGGAAATCCCGCGATTGCGTGGAAAACTGTTGCTCACCCGCACCCCTTCGGCGGTCGCAGAGGCCGAAGTTCTTTTTAGAAAATCACTGGACATCGCTCGCTCGCAGGAAGCTAAGTCACTCGAGTTAAGGGCCGCCCGCAGCCTCGCACGGCTGCTGCATTCCGTCGGACGAACACCTGAAGCAGAGGCAGTCTTATCTCCAATCGTTTCCCAATTCGGGGGTAGCGTCGATACGTATGATCTGCGTGATGCGTGTCGGCTGCTCGACGCCCTGAAATAGTGCGGACAAACTCACAATCAGGATCAAATCGTGACGACGATTCAACAGAACTTTGACTTTATCGTGGTGGGAGCCGGGTCGGCAGGTTGCGTCGTTGCGGCACGTTTATCGGAGGATCCCCGAGTCCGAGTCCTCTTGCTGGAAGGTGGGGGGCAGGACGACCACCCTGACGTCAAGGACCCGACGAAGTGGCCGACGCTGTTTTACGGTGCAATGGACTGGGGCTGGAAGACGGCACCGTTACGCAGTTGCTTTAACCGCATTGACCATCTGCCACGCGGCAAGATGCTCGGCGGTTGCCACAGTCACAATGCCAATGCCTGGGTCCGCGGCCATCACTCCGACTTCGATAACTGGGCGTATTCAGGCTGTCCCGGCTGGAGTTGGAACGACGTCTTGCCAGTCTTCAAGAAAATCGAAGACTGGCATGGTCCTGCCAGCGAGTTGCGCGGGACAGGCGGACCAATCTACGTTTCACCACCTGTCGATCCGAACCCCTTGGCTGCGTCATTCATTGAAGCAGGCCGTTCCGTGGGGCTACCCGTTCTGGAGGACATCAATGGCCCCGACATGCTTGGTGTTGGCTACTTCAACTTCACGGTGAAGGATGGCAAGCGATTCAGCGTTGCAGACGGATATCTGCGTCCCGCACTTCAACGTCCCAATCTGACCGTCCTGACATTTGCAGAAACCGACCGCCTGCTGATGGACGGGAATCGGTGCACGGGTGTCGAATACCGGCAGAATGGCCAGGTTTTCCAGGCACATGCCAGCAGCGAAGTCATTTTGAGCGCGGGGGTCATCGGCTCGCCGAGGATTCTGCTCCTTTCGGGAATCGGTCCTGAGCAGGAACTGAAATCGCATGGAATTCCCGTCGTCGCGAACCTGAAGGGTGTCGGCCGCAATCTGCAGGATCATCCGTTGTTGGCGGGATTGCTTTATGAATGTTCAGGACCGCTTCCACCACCCCATAACAATGGAGCAGAAAGTACCCTCTGGTGGAAATCGGACTCACGACTGATCGGACCAGACATTCAGCCAGTATTCATTGAATTCGCATTTGCCACACCAGAGCTGGCATCGCGAGTTCCACATCATCGGTGCTATACGATCAGTCCCAGCGTCGTCCGACCGCAATCGCGCGGGACCGTTAAACTGGCCAGCGCCAATCCAGAGGCGGCCCCGATCATCGACGTCAATTACCTGGCATGCGATGCGGATGTGAAGGCAATGCTCGCGGCCGTGGAACTCTGTCGCGAGATGGGAGCAAGTGATGCGTTCAAGGAATATCGAGCTCGTGAAGTGATGCCAGGCCCACTCAGCCGCCCCGAGATGATCACGTTCATTCGGAACGCGGTGTCAACCTATTTCCATCCAACCAGTACCTGCAAGATGGGCCACACCCCGATGTGTGTCGTCGATCACGAATTGAAGGTACATGGAATCGATGGCCTGAGAATCGCCGACGCGTCAATCATGCCCAACGTTACGTCCGGAAACACCAATGCGCCATCAATCATGATTGGCGAAAAAGCGGCTGAATTCGTCTTAAAGAATCACTGAGAGATTTCGGCCGCGCCCGCCTAGCCGGTGATTGACGTCCGGCGTTCCGCATAGTTTGTGTCACTCATGTATCCACCGCATCACCGAGATAAACTCGGTGAAACGATTGTTCGACCTGAATTATCAAAGGAAATGCCTCGATGGCAAATGAAACAATGTTCGTGATCGACCTGGGAACAGAAGCCGAGTTGATTGATCTCTATTCATGGCCGAATATCAAAGACAGCAAGGAAAGCCTCAAATCAACAATCCTGCACTGGTTCAATCAGACACTCAAAAATGACGGTTTTTGCGGGGACAAAGCGGCAACGGCCAAGGTTGTCGTCAAATCCAAGTGCTACGCTCTGCATCTGACAGGCCCCAGGAGTCTCAAAGACTATCAGGTTCAATTACCGAAGTTTCTCAATCACGGACGTGCCGCGCTCAAGCGAATTGTCGAGATCCAGTCTGAAGATGCGAAGCGCGCCGAAACGGCGAAGGCGAAGGGTGCAAAGCCGCCCAAGAAGCACTGGGACCCGCGGGGAGTTGGCGATTGGCGATTCTTTCTGCCACTCGGCCTGCCGCTCATCAATCAGCGTTCCGTTCAATTCTTTCATTACCCACCAATCCGCTTGCTCGAAACCAATCGTGACTACCTCGACGATCCCGTTCCCAAGCGTTGGGAGGAGTTGCTGGTCGCGAATGGCGTCAAGCCCGAGAACGTGGCACTTTATGAAGCAGTCATGGACTCGGTTCCGGTTGGGGCCTCAGACGAAGAAGGATCGGCAAAAGGAGGAGGAATGCCGATCGACGATTTCGTTGATTACCAGAAGTCGCAGGTCGAGCTACTTCTGGGTAAACCCAATAGCGACGGGTTCACGATGCCAATCGTCGTCTACGGGGCGAATCCCCGCAAAAGATTCTGGAAGTCCTATAAAAAGGGATTCCCGGCATCCGTTCAGACAGCAGACACTTGGGGAATCAAAGATCCTCAGCGAGTTGAAATCAGGCCGGGATACACGACTTCCGTCGTGGCGATGAATCATCCCTACAGTTTCTTTATGGATATCCAGACGAAAAAGGGAGACGACTTTATTCCGGGAGTCACAGGCTTCTGGCAAGCCGGTGCAGGGAAGATGCTCGAAAGCCTGGTCGCTGCGCGGTGGCAAAAGCAGATGGCGGCAACCCCTTCACAAGACCCGATCGCCGTCTATAAAGACTGCCAGGCCTACTGGGGAACTCTGGATGACAAGTATGTCCCGGCAGCAAAACCGCAGCAGCGCGAGGCAGCCGCCGCACTCATCCTGCATCAGGGATCATTGGATGCTGGTGTGACCGGAACGTGGAAATTTGTTCGCGACCTGGAGACCTCACAGAAAATCGTCGCCGAATTCAAACAAAACGGGGCCGTCAAACAGGAAAGCCTGCTTCCAGCCGAAAAGGCCAGCATGATCAATGACATGCTGAAGTTTCTGTGTGCTAAGCCATCCTGACTATTTGTCGAATGTTTAAATTGATGCCGACGGCATGAATCCATCTGCCGCCGGCAATTTGATTTCGGGACTGGGTTAATATAGAGTTATTTTTCATTGGGAATTCCGACTTCATTCCCGAGTGTGTGAGCCAGGTCGGGCTGAAAGCCCACTGGAAATGACACGTTTCGAAACAACCGAAGTGCCAATGACGAAGGCCATCACTTTTTCAAAGGAGGGTGGGAACCGGTTCGCTTCGAGCGGCCCACCTTCAGAAAATTCCGATATTCGCTGGTGGACCCGCGCGGCGAAGCGCTGGGCCCAGGTAGGTCGAAGGCGACCAACCGGAGCCACCCAGCGGGAAAGCGTTCAACATCCGGCCGGAAGTGGAGTGGGCGGGATTCTTTTTACAGTCACATGCCGGAATTGTGGCGGGTCTAGATGGCACAAGTTCAGGAGATAATCGTCAATCGTTTCTCGTGGACGGTGACGCCTTCTGCTACCAATGACGACTGATGACTACGCCAATGACATTCACCGATACTCTACCCGTCAGCGCTGCTTCGAGCCTTGTCAAATTCGGCAGTCTGGAGAAAATGACTTGCAACAATCAAACTCAGCAGCGTCATTACGCGTCACATTTTCAGATTCTGTTTGACAATTTCGCACAGCGCGCTATTCTGCAAGCAGCCCGGTGGAGACGCTTATAATGCTGCGAACCCAACAAAAGACGGTTGAAGAGTTACTCGCATTCTTGAACTCGACAAACGAGTTGGATGTTGATGGCGATATCGCAGAATTCAATCTCCAGTGCGCTGTAGGACTCCCAAGCAGTCAGTCGCTGGATGTCGATGCGGCCTTGGTTCGTATTGACGAGATGGCTCAGCATGTGGGTGCCGAAATCCATAGGAATTACCACCGATTTTTGGCAAATCCTTCTGAAGCTGACAATTCGCAGGCCAAGTATTGCGTTTTGATGATGGTGACCGTGCTTCAGCAGGATTTCGGAGTCCGCTACAACCCTGAACGCATCCGAAACCCCGATTTCCGAGACGCTGGTGACTTGTTCATTCATGGCATGTTAAGCGGTAACGGCGGGACCTGCGCATCGATGCCCGTATTGTACACGGCCGTCGGTAGACGACTGGGCTGGCCCATCAAAATGGCCCACGCTCGCGCACACGTATTCTGCCGATGGGATGATCCCGAAGGTCGATACCACTTCGGAAAAGAGCGATTTAACCTGGAGGCTACGGGCCAGGGCGCGAATTTTCCGACGGACGACTACTACCGCACGTGGCCAGAGCCGCTATCAGACGAAATGGTTGAACGGCTTGGCTACTTAAAATCGCTCTCGCTCGAAGAGGAACTCGCCGATTTTCTCGTTATGCGGGGGCACTGTTTGGAAGACAACCGGTGGATTGGCAAGGCGTGCGATGCGTACCGCGGAGCGTGCCAACTCACACCAAACAATGTGGTCAATCGCGCATTTTGGGAGCACGCTGAATCCGTCCGTGATCGGATAATCGAACGGCAGACACTGCTGGACTATTTCGGGCCGGATGTACCTCTGCCGTTTGGATACTTTCCTCGACACGTCTTGCGACAAATGGCTGCCGGAATGGCGATGGCAGATTGCGAATACTCTAACCGCATGAACGCCTTAGAACAGATACGGCGCGATGCTCAATTCCAGTCGCAAATACAGATGGCGAGGCCGAATCCTCAGGGTGCAGGACACCGATGGCCCGGTGTTTCGGCCTACCCAACGCCTATATCTCCACCACCGCAAAATTCAATTGGGCAAATTGGTTTTGGATTGTACGGATTTCCGAATTCGCCAGGATTCGATGGAGTTCCAGAGGCGTCGATGATCCCTCCCTTCGTTGGGATCGGATCGCCTTTTTCACCGGCTACGAACCCAGATGCAGGTTCAATGTCTGCGAGGCTACTTCAATCAGTGGCCCCACGGCGACTAATGCAAAGGCGTCGTGAGGCCGTCGCTATGTGCCGCTCGTTACCAGCAGGCGCAGTCATCAAACAACCTGGCCGTTTGCTGCTTGCACCAACTCAACCTAAACAAAACATCATTGAAAAGGAGAGTTAAAGATGTATTGCGCGACGACTGGAACATTTCTGCAACGCGATCCTTTGGAGACTTCAGATCAACCACTTCTTGGTTATTCACATGAAGCTGTCACACAAATAATGGCTGAGCGAAATCGCATAACTCACACATCGTGGCAGAAAACACCGTAACCGTTCACACCCCGAACTCGAGAATCGATCTTCGCGCACTTCGAGGAATTTGCAAGATTCATCGGCATGTCGTCCTCAAGAGAAATTCCGC
>Ga0194055_10003223_pt1 | contig 12616 bp, 12 predicted proteins | sample SepL449m_MetaG_FD_155482 | JGI IMG/M metagenome (GOLD analysis project Ga0194055, IMG submission 155482) | Anoxic zone freshwater microbial communities from boreal shield lake in IISD Experimental Lakes Area, Ontario, Canada - Sep2016-L442-9m | ecosystem: Environmental > Aquatic > Freshwater >... | reverse complement strand
TGCGATGACCGCCGCCGCGATCAGGATCCAGATCACCAGTTCACGGAACTGGGCCAGGAAGGTCCGCCACCACGGCACCGCGAGCGGCTCCTCGAGCGTATTGGGGCCGTCCGTCGCCAGCCGCCGAGCCGCCTCTTCGGCGGAGAGTCCTCGCAACGAGTCGGTCGCCAGCCGCTGAACGAGCTCGTCGAGCGGAATCGCGTGCCAGGACGGCGGCGACGATGCCGCGCCGGGCAGTGACTCAGAACCAGCCATGGCATCGCCTGCGGGCTGTGACGGATGCACCAACTATTCTACGGGCATCGCCCTCGGCCGCGGGGTAGAGTTGGGGAGTTCCGTTCGCCCCGCGTGGAGTTCCGCCCGTGCACCGCCTCGCTCTGTTGGTTGTCACCGCCTGCTGCCTGGTCATTTCGGCTCCGCACGACGCCCAAGCCCAAGCTGCCCGCCACGGTACGCTCGGCAACTGGGGAAGCGGAAACTGGGGAGGCAGCAGTTTCACCGTCGGACGCAGCACGATGTATGCCAACGGCATGGTCTCGAACCGCGTCGGCGACCTCACGTACTTCAACAACGGCCTGGTGGGCAGACAGATGGGCAATGTGACCATCTACAACAACGGCCTCGTCTCGGTCGATGGCCGACGGGCGCGGTTTTACAGCAACAACTCCGTCGGCGTACCGATCCGCGGCATCCCGGGTGGCATGGTCTACGGCGGCGGTTCGCCCTTCCCCTACGGCCCGACGCCGTTTCCCGCTCCAGCGTCTCGCTGAACACTGTAGTCAGCGATCACGGCCGGTCGGCGTTCACTCGCCCCGCATCGTACAAGCCCAACGCCGTAAGGCGTGGGGTGAACCACCACCAGACGCCGCGTCACGCGTGGTTTGCCCGCAGCCTCACGGCCGAGCCAGTGGCCAGTATGCTACCTCCGTCACGGTGCCTCCCACGGTATCAACGAAGGAGCGACGCAGCATGGATGGCGACGATCGCGGCGGGTTCGACACGGCCGCTGCCCGGCACGCGCTCGTAGGGCCGGCCGATCTCTGGGAGATGAAGCGGCGATTCCAGATCGACTTCCTCCGGGAAGCTGGTCTGCTTCCGCACCACCGGCTGCTCGACCTCGGCTGCGGCACGCTCCGCGGCGGCATTCCGCTGATCGAGTATCTCGATCCCGGCCACTACGCGGGCGTCGAGGTGCGCGGCGAGGTGCTCGACGAGGGCCGCCGTGAACTGGCGGAGAGCGGGCTCGTCAGCAAGCACCCGCAACTCGTGCATTGCGAGCGACTCGCCGAACTCGACCTCGGCCGGACGTTCGACGTCGCCTGGGCGTTCGCGGTGCTGATCCACATGGACGACGCGGTCCTCGACGATGCGGTGGCGGCGGTCGCCCGCCATCTCGACGACAACGGCGTCTTCTACGCGACGGTCAACGTCGGTGCAGAACCCACCGCCTCGTGGCAGGGCTTTCCCGTGGTGCACCGCGAGGCGGCTTTTTACGCCGACGCCTGCCGCCGTCACGGACTCGCGATGGCCGACATCGGCCCGCTGACGTCGTTCGGCCACCATCACCCGCGACTGTCGGCGGAGTCGCAGGCCCGCCAGCGGATGCTGAAGGTCACGAAAGCCTAGCCGGGGTGATCGACCGACCCGGTGGCGCGGTATTCTTACGGCATGCTTGAGCACCACACCGACCCGCTGCTTCCGCGCGCGAAGTTTCTGCTGCGGGCGTTCTGGTTTCTGTTTCTTTCGGCGGTCGTCGTGGGCACGGCGCTCGGCGTGGGAGTGCTGGGCTACCACTACCTCGGCGGCCTTGAATGGATCGATTCGCTGCTCAACGCCTCGATGATCCTGGGCGGGATGGGACCCGTCGACCAGATCGCGACGCGGTCCGGTAAACTCTTCGCTTCGTTCTACGCCCTGTTCTCCGGCCTGCTGTTCATCGGTGCGATATCGCTGCTGCTCACGCCCTTCGTGCACCGGCTGATGCACACACTCCACGTCGAGGAAGAATGAAGACTTCTCGCCCCACCCTTCCTGCAGTCTCGCCGTCGCGATTCAAGCGGCATGGTTTTACCCTCGTCGAACTCCTGGTGGTGATCGCGATCATTGCCACGCTGATCGGCCTGCTTCTCCCGGCCGTGCAGTCTGTCCGCGAGGCATCGCGACGTTCGTCGTGCGCCAACAACATGCGGCAGGTCGCCCTCGGGCTGACCATGTTTCACGACGCGAAGAAGACGCTGCCCCCCGGGTATGTCTCGGCCTTCGATTCGTCGGGCAATGACACCGGCCCGGGGTGGGGCTGGGCCGCGCACATCCTTCCCCAGGTGGAACAGGCCTCGCTCTTCAGCCAGATCAACCTGAGGGCACCCATTGAGGCGACTGGCTCGTCCGCACCACGAGAGAGCGGCATCGCGACGTTTCTGTGCCCTTCGGACACGGCGCCGTCGCCCACGTTCGCCGTCGGGCCCCGCGACCGCACGGGATCGCTGACGGCGACGAAGTGCCTGGTCGCGGCCGCCAACTACATCGGGTCCTTTGGCGTGGGCGAGCCGGGGATCGACGGCGACGGAATCTTCTACCGCGACAGCACCGTCCGGTTCAAGGACGTCACCGACGGCCTGAGCCATACCCTGATGGTTGGCGAGCGGTCCTTTCGCCATGCCGAGTCAACGTGGGTGGGGGCGGTGACCGGCGCGGGCCAGGCGCCCACGCCCGGCAGTACGATGGGCCTGCAGGTCAACAACGCCTCCAACTTCGTCCTCGGCCACACCGGCGAATCGTACAGCGGCCCGGCAGGCCCGACGGAGATCAACAACTTCACATCGCCCCACGTCGGCGGCTGCGTCTTCGGATTCGTCGACGGCCACACGTCATTCCTGGGATCGTCGGTCGACTACGACACCTACAAAGCCCTTTCGACCCGCGCGAAGGGCGACACCACCTCGGGAGACAACTGATGACCTTCCACTTCACGCGGCCGCTGGCGTGTCTCCTCGTCGTTTCGGCCTGCTGCGCCGGCTGCGGAGAGACCAAGCAGGAGATGACGACGCTGCGGCTCGAGGACGTGCCGCCTGACCTGATGAAGATCGCCAAGGAGCAGCTGCCGGGCGTGGCGTTTGACACTGTTTGGAAAAAGCCCGGCGGGACGTTCGAGATTCGCGGCAAGGCGAAAAACGGCAAGATTCGGGAAGTCGATATCCGCCCCGATGGGACGATCGAGGAAGTCGAGTAGGTCGGCCGGTCAACGCCGAGCAGGCCCGGGCCGCACAGGGTCGCCTGGGTGGGCCCTTAGAACTCAGCCACCGCCGGCTGCTGGTTCCATGCCTGCCGAGTTCTCGAGCATGTCGGCATAGGCGGTCGCCAGCAACTCGGCGTCGCGAATCTCAAGCCTTCGCATCAGGTCAGCGGCGATGGCATGGCCTTCCGCGGGCGATTGGTTCGGACGCAGCACGACCTCCAGCTCGAGGAAGTCGCCCAAGCCGACCACCGAATCGAGATGCACGCGAGTCTGATCAACCAGATACAGCACGCGAGTTTTCTCGACGACCTGCGTCGCGCCCAAGGCCCGCTGCAGGACTTGTTTCAGCGATTGGGGGTGAGCAACCGCGGCAATCTCGTAGTCGGATTGTGTGGCGGCCGTGGTGTTCGCACGGTGGTAGAAAATCAGTTCACCCTCACCCGCCCCGGTCTCACGCAGCTTCAGGCGGCCATTCACGCACCTGAAAAACGTGTCTCGCTGCTGGAGCGTTATGGGGAGCGTGTCGCTGATCGCCGCCACCAACGATTGTGTCCTCGGCCGATCGGCAATCCGGGCCTTGATCTCAATGTTTGACGGCATGGGCTTCTTTCTGCCTTCCACACCGGCGGCCAAGCACCGAGGCGATTAGCTCTGGGAGGACCGATCGGGTTTGTCCCTGGCTGCAGAGCCTACCTTCGAGCGTTGAACGGGCGGCCGACGAGATCACGCCTGTGGGACTGAGCGCCGACGGCGATTATGCCGATTACATGGGCAGGAAGGCCCGCAGGGGGCCGACTCGCAGGCACAAACGTGAGGGAGCACAACATGGGTAAGGGCAACAACTCGCAAAAGAACGACAAGAAGGGCATGAAGCCGAAGCAGGACAAGACGAAGCCTGCTCCGAAGAAGTAACGCAAGCGGCTGCCGAGCTTCGGCCAGCCGATCCGTCCACAAAACGAACCAGCCCTCTCTCTCGGGATTCCGAGAGAGAGGGCTGTCGTAGTACCCCCACGGGGAGTCGAACCCCGGTTTTCGGGCTGAGAACCCGACGTCCTGGGCCTCTAGACGATGGGGGCCAGTTCACTGACGTTCTAGCACTGTCGGCACGCGGGTCAAGCAGGCTTGAACCGCCGCCCAGACGGGCCGCACCACCGCTACCGCCGCAGGCCGAAGAGCTCCGACCTGCGCGGCCGCAGCCGGCCGATGGCAAACCCCACCGCCAGGGCCACCAGAGCCGCCCCCAGCGTCGTGGCCCAGCGCCGCCGTGCCGCCGCATACTCCTCCCGCTCGCGGTCCACCGCAGCCTTGAGGTGCACCGTCGCATCTCGCAGCCGTGGGTTCGTTCCCCGCCCCGGCAGCGGTCGGGTGGGCATCGACATCGCACCGACCGTCGCCGCCCCCATCCACGAGCCGGCATCCTCTGGCCACGCCAGCGGGGATGGCATCGACCGCGAGCCGGCGAACATCGCCGACTCCAGATCGTCGACCGCCTGAAGAAGCGTATGCGGCGATTCGAATCGCAGCGCTGGATCCTTCGCCAGGAGGCGGTCGATGATCTCGCACAGGCCGGCCGGGAGATCCGGCCGCACTGCCGCCAGAGGTACGAGCGGCTCCTTGATGTGCGCCATCAACACGGCCACCGCCGATGGAGCGGAGTAGGGAGGACGGCCCGCGAGCAGGTGATAGACCGTCGCGCCGAGCGAATAGAGATCACTCCGCGCGTCGACCGTTCGGCCCTCGCCCTGCTCCGGGCTCATGTAGAGCGGCGTGCCGAGCGTCATGCCATCCTGCGTGAGGTCGAGGTTTTCGGAGAGCACGCGGGCGAGCCCGAAGTCGGCCACCTTCACCTCGCCGGCGAGCGTGAGCAGCAGGTTCTCCGGCTTGATGTCGCGGTGCACGATTCCCTGCTCTGCCGACCGCGCCAGCGCCGAGCCCACCTGCCTCAGCACCCACAGCGCCTGCTGCGCATCGAGCGGACCGCGGGCCTTGAGCCACGCCTTCAGCGACGGGCCCGCCACATACTCCTCAGCAAGAAAGTGGATCCCGTCGATGCAGGCCACTTCGTGGATCTGCACGATGTGACCGTGCACGAGCGAGGCGGCGGCCCTGGCCTCCTGCTCGAACCGCTCGACGGCGGCCGTGTGCCGCGCCGTCCCCGATCGCAGCACCTTCACCGCCACCTGCCTGCCGAGCGACGTCTGCTCCGCGAGATAGACGTCGGCCATCGCGCCACTACCCAAGCGGCGGACGAGCCGGTATCCTCCCAGACTCCTTCCGGAAAGATCCTGATCGTCGGCACGCTCTTCAGGCTGCGAGTTCATCGGGATTGAGTATCGGCAGGCCGTCGCGGCGCGGCAAACCATCCGCCCGCACCCGCCCGCTCGTCCCATTTTCTCCTTTGGAGCCCACGATGCCCAAGCCCTCCGCCGCCGAACTCCAAGCCGCCGCCCAGGCCCTGGACCTCGACTCGTCCAACTACGAGATCACGCTCGACACCACGCTCGGCCCGATCCGCCTCAAACTCGATTCCAAGGCGGCCCCCGGTCACGTCCGCAACATGGTGGCCCTGGCGCAGAGCGGCTACTACGACGGCGTCACCTTCCACCGCATCATCAAGGGCTTCATGATCCAGGGCGGCTGCCCCGAAGGCACCGGCACCGGCGGCCCGGGCTACAAGATCAAGGCGGAGTTCAACCCCATGCCCCACGAGCCCGGCGTGCTCTCGATGGCTCGCACCGGCGACCCTAACTCCGCTGGCAGCCAGTTCTTCATCTGCCTCGAGCGGGTGCCGCACCTCGACAATCAGTACACCGCCTTCGGCAAGACGGCCGACGCGGCGAGTCTCGATGTCGTGAAGGCGATCGGCAGCGTGCGGACCGGCGGCGGCGACAAGCCCGTCGAGCCCGTCGTGATCAAGAAGGCGACGGTCACCGCGACGCCGAAGTAGGGCCCCGCCACGCGCCACTCACGCCGGCTGTCGTCGGCCGCCGAGCAGCGTCTTGAGGCCAAGCACGACGAGCGCTAGCCCACCTGCTCCCGAGAGCAGCGTGGTGCGGTGCACCCACGGATCAGGCATCCAATGCGGCAGGCCCAGACCGGCCAGCGGCGATGGCTGCTGTGCCGCGGGAGCACCGGGCCATGCGGACGGCGCAGCGGCTGGCATGGGGGCTGGCATCATCGCCTGGGCGATCACAGGCACGCCGGCCGGTTCGGCCACGTAGGTGGAGCGTTGCACGACGTCTGACACCGGCATGGCGGCGATCCGTTCCGTCGCCGGAGCGGCCGTGCCGATTCCCCGGTCGAGCGCCCGCGCCTCGGAAAACTCGGCGATCGGCGCGGGCGTGAATCCCTTGGAGCCGACCGACGCGAGAAACTCGCGAACCCGCTTGGAGCAGCTGCCGATCGTGCGGCCGTCGTTCTGGCCGAAGAGTACGCCCGCGATCTCCCGACGCTCGTTCAAGATCGGACCGCCGGAATCACCCTGCCGGGCCGTGGCCTTGAGTTCGACGAACTCCTTGGCGTAGCCCGTCCCGGGCGAGAGATACTCCGTGCACTCGCCGGTCTGTTCCCGATACACGCCACGGCCAAACCCGGCGATCGTCAGCCGCTCGCCGATCTGCGGCGGCGCTTCGGCGACCGGGATCGGCATCGCCGCCGGCTTCCAAACCACGATCGCCGCCAGGTCCCAGGCCTCATCCCAGCGGACGACCGTGCCGGCCGATTGAAATCCGTCGGGAAACTGCACGAGCACCGCCGACTTGCTGTCGCGAACGACGTGCCAGTTGGTGAGCACGAGTCCCTGCGACTGATTGACGTCTACAAGCACGCCCGACCCGAGCGAAGCACCGCTCGACTCGGGGGCCACGATCCTGGCGACCGCCGGATGGGGCGTGTGGCCGGTGTACATGTAGTCGGCGAGGTTTTCAGCAGACCAGCTCGCCGTGGGGTTGCCACCGAATCCCCAGCCCCACCACGACTGCTGCGCGATGGCGGAGCCGGTGCTGAAGATCGCGAGTGTCGACTGCAGGATCAGCGCAGCCACCAGCCGGCCGAGCGCAGACGCCGTGCGGCCGCCCATCGCCCCGTCGAGCCGGCCGTCACCTCTGCCATCGGTGTCCGAGGGCGGGCTGCCAGTGCCGTGTCGCATGGATGCCTCCCTTTCCGGTGGCCCGCGATCAGATTCTCACGCCCCGCACGGCCTGTCGCCGAATCTCGCGGTCGAGAATCCGACGGAGCAGTTCGCGGCGAAGCCGTTCTCGTTCTCGGGCCTTCGCTTCAGACGAAGACTTCGCTGTTCGCCCGGTGCGGGCGAACAGGCCGTGCTGATGAGTGATCATATCCGACGCTCCTCGGCGCGCGAGTCCCGGCCAGACTCGCACCGGGGGTGATCGGTCGCCGACTCCCGCCGTCTGCCGAGAAAGTGGCGGCGGCCTCACGAGCCGCAAAACCCGCAGGGTCTCACGCTGGGCGAACGTCAAATCCGTCGTGCGCGAGTGCCGCCGCGAGCGCGGCCACGTGGTCGTGGCCGGCGGTCTCCACCGTCACCTCCACGCCCGTGGAAAACACGTCGGCCCCCGAGAAGGCCCGGTCGTGCACGATCTCTCGCACGCTCGCACCGGCGGCCGCGATCGCGGTGGTCAGCCTGGCGATGCCGCCCGGCCGGTCGCTGATCCGCACCGCAAACCGCCAGCGTCGGCCGTCCACCGCGAGGCCGTGGTCGATCACGCGATCGAGGATCGTGAGGTCGATGTTGCCGCCGCAGAGCAGGAGCACAACCTTCCGGCCAGCCAGTTCCGGACAACGGCCCGCCATCACACCGGCGAGCGCCGCCGCGGCCGCGCCTTCCACCACGGTCTTCTCCAGTTCGAGAAGCCGCAACACCGCGAGCGAGAGGTCGCCTTCATCGACCGTGATCACCCGATCAACGAGCGGCGCGGCGAGCTTGAAGGAAAGGTCGCCCACGCGGCCCACGGCGAGGCCGTCGGCAAGCGTGGGGCGGATCGGCACCTGCACGGGATGGCCCGCCGCCAGCGACGCCGAAAAACTCGGCGCCGCCGCCGTCTCCACCGCCACGATCCGGATCTCGGGCCGCAGCGCCTTGGCCGCGATCGCCACGCCAGCCAGCAGGCCCGCGCCACCGGTGGGCACGATCAGCGCGTCGGCATCGGGCACGTCGTCGAGGATCTCCAGGGCCATCGTCCCCTGCCCCGCGATCACGCGAGGATCATCGAAGCCGTGGATGCGGGCGAGGCCATCGCGGTCGGCGATCTCCGTGGCGAGTCGACGGGCATCGTCAAACGTCTCTCCCTCGAGGATCACCGTGGCGCCGAGCCGCCGGCAGGTGGCCACCTTCACCAGCGGCGCAAACCGCGGCATCACCACGGTGACCGGAATGCCGAGCAGCTTGCCGTGGTAGGCGAGGCCGAGCGCGTGGTTGCCCGCCGACGCCGCCACCACACCCCGCGCCTTCTGGGCAGCGTCGAGAAGCATCAGGGCGTTGCAGGCCCCGCGCTCCTTGAAGCTGCCCGTTCGTTGGAAGACGTCGAGCTTGCAAAACACATCCAGGCCCACGGCCTCCGATAGCGGAATGCTCCGCGGACAGGGGGATCGCAGCACCCGGCCATCGATTCGTGAACGGGCCTCCCGGATGTCGGCAAGAGTGACGGCGGCGGTCATGCGTCGCCCACCCGCGCTGGCAGATGGAATGAGCGAACGTCGATCCACGACATCCCGCCCCGCCGCGCCGCCTCGAGGCCCAGATCGCTGTCCTCCCACACCACGCACCGCTCCGGCCTCGCGCCCAGTCGGCGGGCGGCCTCCAAAAACGGCTCCGGCTCGGGCTTGTGGCGTTCGGTGTCTTCGCTGGCCACGATCGTGTCGAAGGCGTCGGCGAGGCCGATGTGGGCGAGCACCTTGCGGCACACCTCCTGGTAGCCGCCGGTGACCACGGCGATCGGCATCCGGCCCCGCAATCGCCGGACCACGTCCACCACCGGACCGATCGCCTCGATCCGGGCCAGTTGGTCGAGAAACGCCCGCTCCTTCTCCTTCGCGGCATGATCCACATCGAGCGTCACGCCCGCCTCGCGGGCCAGCGTGGCGATGATGTCCCGCGTGGGGCGGCCGCCGAGTGCGTAGAAGCGGTCTTCGTCAAACGCCAGCCCGTGGGCCCTCGTCACCGTCAGCCAGGCGCGGTAATGCGCCGGCATGGTGTCGGCCAGCGTGCCGTCGCAGTCGAAGAGAATCGCGTCGGCCGCCTGGAGGTGCCACATCGTCGAAGCCTGGGGCTGGAGGTGATGGAAAGGCCGGCGGAGGGTGGAGTGGTGCCGGTTGCAGCGGATTTTCGGCGACCGAACCGCCGCCGACAACCCCGAAGGTAACCTAGGATTCCCGCGTACCCCTGGGGCTGCCTTCGGATTCCGACCATGTCGTTCCTCCCCGCCCTCGGCCTTCGCGGCCGTCTGCTCTTTTTGGCGATCCTGCCCGCGGCGGCGATCCTCACCGCTGCGCTGGGTCTCAACTACCTCAGGATGCGGACGCTGCTGCTCGACTTCGGCCAGGAGATCCTGCGCGAACGTGTCAGGGCGGTTGCGGCCGACATTGACCGCGAGACGGCCGATGCCGTCACCACCGCTCGGGTGATGGCGATCGCCGCCGAGCACGGGATGCTCGACAACCGCCTCCAGGCTCTGCGGTTCACCCGTGACGTGCTCGAGTCGATGCCTCAGTACGTCGGCTCCTACTTCGGCTACGAGCCCGATGCCGACGGCCTCGACGCCGCCGCGGCCCGGGCCGTCGACGCCTCGTCGGTGCCCACCGCAATCGACGTGAGCTCGCTCGCCGTGACGGGCTCCGCAAGCGACCTCGCCCTGCTGCCGCCCCAGGCCGTCAGCCACGACGGCCGCTTCGTTCCCTACTGGTTTCGCGACCGTAGCGACCGCACGCGGATCATGCTCAAGCCGCTCGTCGAACTCGATGGCCTTTACTACGAGGGCTGCAAGCGGCGATTCCTCGACGGTCGCGAGATCGACAAGGCGATGGTGACCGAGCCCTACGACTACGAGGGCGACCTGATGCTCGAACAGACCTACCCGATCGTGGTCGATGGGCAGTTTCGCGGTGTGGCGGGCGTGGACCGCACGCTCGAGCGGATCAGCGACGCCCTCGATGCGCTCAAGCAGCGGCAGGTGGCCCTGGGCTGGCATCCGGAAATCTTCCTTGTGAGCCGTGGCAAGGAAGACGCCGGCCCCGGCGGGCCGCGGGTGATCGCCACCACGCTCAAGTCGGCCGAGATGCGAACGAAGCCGATCGATGCCACGCCCTACGGCACGCTCCTCCGCGACTTCCACTCCGCAACCACCACCGACCGGGTGGTGACCGCCCGCGACCCGCTCACGAAGGTGGAAAGCCTCTATGCGGCGGCCAAGGTGCCGTCGGGTGGCTGGACGGTCGTCATGCAGATTCCGACGTCCGACCTCGTGGGCCGCGTGCAGGGGCCGCTGCTCACGTCGGCGGGGATCGCTGCCGCCGGTCTGGCGACGATCCTCGGCCTGTTGGGCTGGCTCACCACCCGGATGACCCAACGCATCGGCGAGGCGGTGGCCGCCTCGCGGCGGGTATCTCAGGGCGACCTCAGCGGCACGGTCGACATGCGGGGCGGCGACGAGACGGGCCAGTTGCTCCGCGATGTCGGCGCGATGACGGCGAGCCTCAAGGCGATCGTCTCGCAGGTGAAGCGGGCGAGTTTTGACCTCAACGCGACGGCCCGCCAGCTCACGGCGGCGGGGAACCAGCAGGAGGCGGCGATCGCCTCGCTGGGGGCGAGCACGAGCGAGGCGGCGGTGGCCAGCCGGCAGATTGCCGTGACCGGTCGCGAACTGCTCGACACGATGGGCGAGGTGGCCAGCGTGGCGGCCGACACCGCCCACGTGGCCGATGCCGGCCGCGAGAATCTCTCGGAGGTGGGCGACACGATGGCCCACCTGGAGCAGTCCACCACCGAGTTTGCCGAGCGGCTGGCCACGATCCGCCAGCGGGCTGAAGACATCAACATGGTGATCACCACGATCACCAAGGTGGCCGACCAGACCAACCTGCTCTCGATCAACGCGGCAATCGAGGCCGAGAAGGCGGGCGACTACGGCCAAGGCTTCATCGTGGTGGCGCGCGAGATCCGCCGCCTCGCCGACCAGACCGCCGTGGCCACGCTCGACATCGAGCGGCTCGTGGAGCAGATGCAGGAGGCGGTGAACACAGGCGTGGACGAAATGGGGCGGTTTGCAACGGAGGTGAAGACGGGCGTGGACCGGGTGGCCGGGATCAGCGGGCAGTTTTCCGACGTGATCGACAAGGTGCAGGGCCTGAGCCACCGCTTCGACAGCGTGAAGCAGGGGATGCAGGCTCAGGCGGCCGGGGCCCAGCAGATCACCGACGCCCTCGTCACGCTCAACGACGGATCGCGGGCGGCGGCCGACGCCCTGCGGGAGTTCAAAGACGCCTCGCAGCACATGGTGCAGGCGGTGGATGGCATGACCGACACGGTCAGTCGCTTCCGCCTGGAAGGGTGACGGTGATCTCCCGCTCGTCGGTCAGCCCCGAACGGTCGGTGACCACCGCCTTGAATCTCAGCGATTGAAGGTCGGTGCCCACCTGTGACGTCGTCAGCGTCACCTCTCCGGTCGTCGGATCAACGGTCACGAGCGGTGAATCGTCTCCGGCTTTCGGCGCCATGCTGTAGGTGAGTGTGTCGCCGTCATCGGCGTCGGCTGCCGCCAGAAGGAGCAAGGGCCGCTCCGTGCCCCGCGTGTCGGCGTCGATTCTGGCGGGGGACGTGAACTGCGGCGCCGTGACCACGCGAACGGCCCGCCACGAGCCGAGCCAGTAGGCATCGAGCAGCCCAACGGCCCTCCTGCCCTGGCCGCCGCTGGATCGGTCGATGACCGGTGCGGAGGTTGTGAAGGTGCCGTTCCGGTCGTAGTCGAGATACGGCTCATGGTCGCCGTGGACCCAATCTCCGTCGATGTCGACGAATGGCTCGCTTACCCGCACGCGACCACCGCCGTCTACGGTGGTGGTGGCGGTGCTTCGCTCAAAGTCGCCGTGGAGCAGGCGGTCGCGAAGCTGCGAATCGGTGTGGATGCACCGGGCAAACGCCCGCAACGCCTTGGCCCCTGCGTCGCTCTTCATGCTGGTCATGTCGGGCTTGAGGCCATCAGGGAGTTGCCACATCGACCAGCCCACGAGGACCGCTCCGGCGACGAGCATGCCCGCAACGCCGCCGACGACCAGTCCGCCCACCTTGTCGATCGCGCCGCCGAAGCGCACGTCGTCTTCCCGCACGATTTCGCCGATGCCAAACCTGCAGGCGGCTGCGGCCACGGC
>Ga0194055_10003222_pt1 | contig 12619 bp, 10 predicted proteins | sample SepL449m_MetaG_FD_155482 | JGI IMG/M metagenome (GOLD analysis project Ga0194055, IMG submission 155482) | Anoxic zone freshwater microbial communities from boreal shield lake in IISD Experimental Lakes Area, Ontario, Canada - Sep2016-L442-9m | ecosystem: Environmental > Aquatic > Freshwater >... | reverse complement strand
ATTTGATTGGGCAAGGCCGATGAAAAGATGTTTAGAGCGGTGGCCTTAATCCCGACGGACGATTTCCAACATCGGTATTCCATCCCCCGAATACGCCACTCAATCTTTCTCCAGACAATACAACATCGCGGGCATCAAACAGAGATTGCCGATCAAACTGCCGACCATCGTCCATGCAGCCAATGTTCCAAAGGCTACGGTCGGAAGGAAATTGCTCAGGGCCATCGAACTAAATCCAATCACCAAGGCCAATGTCGCCATCACCACGGCCAACCCCGTTTCGGCTTGTGCAGCACTCAACGCTTGCATGACCGATTTGCCTTCACGGCGTTCTTCTCGGTACTTGAAGAGATAATGGAGCGACGAATCGACCCCCAATCCCATCGACACCGCGGCAATCATGGCAGCACCCAAATTCACGGCCGTTCCCGACCAACCCAACACTCCCAACACGACCATGTTCGGTAGCGCTGATGGAATTAGCGCAATCAACGCCAGCTTCCAAGATCGAATGGCAATGGCCATCGCGATCGCAATGCCTAGGCTGGCCACCAGGAAGGAAAGCCATTGGTCCGCCACCACGTGTTCCACCAATCGGGTCAAAAGTACGTAGTACCCCGAAATCACCACCCTGGGGGAATTTCCTAGGGATGTCGGATCATTCTGGGAGACGGCCCACTGCCACTCCGGTCGCTGTAGGTGCAAACGTACGGTTTTTTGGACAGCCGCAATCAACGCATCCTTCTGCTCCGCTTCCGAGCGTTCTCTCGAACGAAGCATGATCCGCAATTGCCGACCCGCACCGGAACCGCTCAAAAGTGTGTCAAAGAACGATCCCATGCTTTGACGCATGCCGATCAGTCGCGCTTCGATCGGCACCATCCGAAGGACCGAAGCCTCGCGGGCCACCCGATCGGTATCGGCCAGGCTCAAAGCGCTGGTTAACCGCAACGATTCGGCACCCGGTATTTCGATGGACAGCAAATCCTTTTCGAGCGCTTCGACCGCCTTAAAATACTCTTCGGTAATCGACTGCGGCGCAGGGAGCATCACATCCCAAATGCCTGCACCACCCAATTCGGATTCGACCGCGCGGTAGGCGGTGGCAATCGGCGATGTCGATTGAAAGTTTTTCAAAAAGTCGGTTTCGACCCGGAGCCTCATCGACCCGAGCGCAGCCACGATGAACAGGAGCAATGTGACCGCTAAAACGATCGCACGGTTTCGGCATGCCCAGCGCAAGATCGATTGGAGCCAAGCCGCCATGTACGCTTCTCCAGGGACATGCCCCAATCGATACGTATCCCAACCCGGCGATACGCTGCCATGGCCTGTGCCGCAGAGTGCCAAAGCAGGCAAGATCATGAAGATCCCTGCCAACACAACCCCGCAAGCGATCGCCATCATGCTGCCGTAGTCTTGAACCGGGCCGACACGAGAGAGCATCAACGATCCAAAACCGATGGCATCGGTCACGCACGCCCATACGATCGGTTGCCAAAGTCTCAGACACGAGGACTGCAGTGCCGATCGAGCACGTAGGAAACCACGGTCGTTGCTCGGCGTCCGTTCGTAGTCATGCTGATAACCAAGCATCCAATGCATCGTCGTCGCGACCCCTACCACCATGACAATCGAGGAAAGCATCGAAGAGACCATGGTTAGCTCCCAATCCACCAGCACCAAAATGGCTCGTGTCACCACCAAGGACCATTGAACCACAATCACCGCGATCAGCGTCCATCGCAAGGAGCGAAATCCCATCAGCATCAACAAGCTAAGGCTGATCGTCGAATACAAAGCCAGCCGATTTCCGTCCTGTTCGATCTCGCGAAACCCCTCGTCCACCATCGCCAAATGCCCGACCAGCAATCCTCCCGGGACTCGCGTTGTCATCGCGCGCAAGGCCACCAATGGATCTGCCGATGTACGTGCGTCGATCGCATTTCGGTCACCTGGAACATCGGGTTTGATGTTGGTTGAGCGCGATGCATCCGATGCTAACAAGACGCCGATAGCGACCAGATCGCTCTCCTTGGCATGGGTCTGACCTACGAAGAGTTCGCGGTATTCCCTGGCCAATCGGTTCTTGGGATCGAGCAACGGTGGAATCGGTGTCTTGCCGGTGAGTTGCCCGAGCAACGCATCGGGGCCTCGAAAATTGGTCAGCATTTCATTGATGCGCGACAAATCCAACGCATAGATGACACCGGGAATCGATTCGATCTCTTTCCGAATTTGCGCGGCGCGTTCGATACCAGAACCATCCGCATTCCATAGCTCAGCATCGCGATACGCAAAGACCAGAAAGTGCGATACACCAAACTCCTCTTCCAGTCGCTCAAAGGCCAACCGATCGGCGTCATTGCGAGGAAACATCCGTTCGAGAGAACGATCCAAACGCAATCGCTCCGAGTAGGGCCATGCAATCGCAAAAACGATGAGGGCAAACGTGAACCAGATCCAACGCGTTGCAATCATTGGGTCGGAATCGGTATGCGTTTGGATTGGTAATGATCGCGCACGTCGATACAGGCCATCCCGGCACGTCGCGCGGCTTCAACGCCGAGATCAGCATCTTCAAAAACGAGGCACTGTTGCGGTGGTACTCCCAGTCGCTTGGCCGCTTCTAAAAATACATCCGGTTCCGGTTTGTGCCGCTGGGTGTCTTCGGCGGTCACTAGCGCATCGAACCAATCCGCGATTCCGATGAGAGCCAATTGCTTTTGAATGACGTCGCGAAAACCACCGCTTGCGACCGCGATCGGTTTCTTACCTCGTAATGTTGCAGCGACTTCGACCACGATCGGGATCGGTTCTAACAGGTGTATCAACTCGAGAAATGCGTTCTCTTTTTGTTGGGCTGTAGCGTACGCATCGACAGCGATCTTTTGTTCCTGGGACAACATCTCGATGATGCGATGCGTCGGCATACCTCCGAGCGCATAAAATCGCTCTTCTTCAAAGGTGATACCCGCTTCGGTCATCGTGCGATGCCACGCCAAGTAATGGACTGGCATCGAGTCCACGAGGGTCCCATCGCAATCAAAGATTACACCGCTGGCTTGGTCGACTTCGGCCCAGGGAATCATTCGCCCGCCCCCAACGTGACCGGGACTTGAACTGTTTTCCCACCGCGCACGAGTGTCAGTCGAACCGTTTCGCCCGCCCTTTTGGTTTCGATCACACTCAAGAGATCGTCGGCTTGTTTGACCTTTTGACCATCGATGGCGATGATCAAGTCGGCTTGGCTATGATCGACCGATTCTTGTTCAAAGACCCCTAGTCCTCGACGCACTTTGCGCCGTTCGACGCGCGAGCCTTGCAATCCTGCTGCTTCGGCAGGGCCTTTGGGTGTCATGTTCACAATCAGCAGACCACTTTCGGTTTCGAAGACTTGCAAGATACCGATGGTCGGTCGTGCGACACGTCCCGACGCGATCAATTGCGGCACGACACGGTTCATGGTGTTGACTGGAATCGCAAACCCGATGCCTGCATTGTCACCACTGCGTGTGGCGATAGCGGTGTTCATGCCGATTAACTGACCATGCGCGTTCAGAAGGGGTCCACCCGAGTTTCCTTGGTTCAAGGCCGCATCGATCTGGATGATCGACCGAATCGAACGGCGGGTTTTGGAGGTGATCTGTCGGTTGAGACTGGAAATGATGCCGGTGCTCATGGTCCGTTCCAGTCCAAACGGATTGCCGATGGCGATGATGTGCTGACCCACTCGCAAGGAACTGGAATCTCCCCATGGTATGGGAAAGAGATGTTCTACGGGTGCAGAAATCTTGAGAACGGCGATATCGTTATCAGGATCCTGTCCGACGAGCTCGCCTGGAAATGACTCGCCGTTGTACAACGTGACGTTGATGTCGCGAGCACCTTCGATGACGTGGTAGTTCGTCAAGACGTGACCTTGTTGGTCGATGATGGAACCACTTCCGTTCCCTTCGATTTCCGCAACGAGCAAGAATGCTTCAGGGCGAATGGAACGGGTAGAAATGTTGACCACTCCGCGATTGATCGTTTCGTAGACCGCCACGTGAATCGCTTCTTCGGGGCTGGACGGGACAAAGCCTGCGGGAAGGATCAACGCAGGGGGCGAGGAGACGCTGGTCTCTCCCTGAGGGGGATTCGCAACGAGACCTCCGACGGGAACTGCATTGGGAGTGGGAAGGGGAACACGGAAAGGAATCGGGGGTGCGTTCTGGGCTGGTGGGGCTTCGCGCTGCGGTGCCCCCTCGGCTCGCATCGGATCCAAGCCCGATCGCATTCCCCAACCAATGGTTAGGCCTGCAAATAGAATCCCTCCAGCAGCAATGGCTCGTCGAATCATATCCTTACGTTTCACTCCGTGTACGTTGGAATTGACCACCTCGAGTCGAAATAAAGACACGCGTGGACCGTCCAGTGTACCGAGGTCGCCCCATAGCTCCAATCGATCTTTTGCCGGCCCGGTAAGTTGACTAACAGTGTTTTGCACCACTATCAGCCGGAACGCGTTAGCGTCCGGTTGGTTTGTGGTGTCCAGAAACCGGGTGCTAACGCACTGCGGCTGATGCAGTATCCCTCGGACGTGGAGGCAGAGCCTCTGGGCAGCCCGTTCCATGGCGGGAGCCATGGAACGAGGAGAGGGAGCCATGGAACGAGGAGATGATAAGAGAGAAGAACGAGGAGGTGAGTTATCCCACCGAGTGATTATCTTCGCTCGATGGCATCATCGAGTCGTTCTTTCAACGCGTCGATCGAGTGCATCAACTGCACCCATTTGAGGAACGCATGGCTCGTAGCGACACGATCCCGATCCCGTCGACCGAATCCCCGTTCGCTAATCCCGATCTCGTCTCCCAAGCGAAAGAGACCGATTTCGGACGATTCGCGATTCGTTTGCGAATCTGCCGAAGGGAGTGAAGGAGAATCGCAAGCCATGACTCGATGGATCGCCCAAACTGCGGCGCACTCGGCATCGTAGCTGTCGACAATTCCTCGAAACGAACCACTTTGAACATAGAACTTGGCCATTCTTCCCTCCTGGATATCCGCCGCACGGACGACGTGCAATAAAACACATGATTGGCAGCTTCAATTGCCTGACACCATGAACATCGTCTAGGGGTGTGACACGTACGGTCCGACTTGGCAAGATTTTCCGGGGAGGCGAAAGATTCCCAGCGTTTTCGGGATTTCTCGCAGCGCGTGCCCATAGCGCAAGGTACGAACAGAAAGGAATGAACGAGAGTCGTATAGATACGATACCTTCGAACGTTACCGGCTGGACAAGGTTCATTTGTCCTTATCGAACAAGTCACTCACCGACCGAAAGTCAATCGATTGTCGAATCTGCTTCGGCGTAAAATTCGCCTCATCCAATAAAGACGCATCGAAGTCCTGCTTGAACTTCCAATCTCGGAATCGGACCTCATGCTCTTCGCTGACAGGTCGATCGGGCGAACTGTACGAAACACGCATATTCCATGGTACCCACCGCCCAGACACTTCCTTCCACTCGATCCGACTCTTGCAGTAGCAGATAGATTTTTTCAGTATCTCAGGCGTCAATTCAGGCAATGGTTTTCTCGCTAATTCTTCTTCGACGGTCAATTCGCGAACCCAAAAATCGATTTCCTCTGGGAACCATGCCTCCTCTTTGTTAAACACAATACGAAATATCCCACCCGTCGTTACATAGACCCAAAAACAATCTCGTCCGTCCTTGAGAGTTTCTTCTGAATACAACTTGAGTGAAAGCCTGGAAAGGGGGGATTCATCATCCGACTGAATGAGCGGTGCTTGCGATGTCGCCATTTCGAACGGGTGCTTCCACCGGGTTTCTGTTTCCATCGGCACCAATCCTCCCTTCAGCGGAATCTTTGTAACTTCCGGTTCAGCTTTGGGTGGCTTGAGCCTGTGTTCACGCAAGTAGTACAAGGCTTTCGATTCGTCCACAAGTTGCGCTTCAACCAGCGCCGTCGATAGATTCGCGTCGCCGATCAAAGAGTACTTCGTGCCGTCGAGTCGCCTGCGCTTTCCCTTGTCCCCAAAGATGACCCGTTGAAGAACACGACGTGAACTCACGTTCCGCACAGGTTTCATGATAGGGGGCGTTTTGTCGTCTTCATCTTCATCGAACTCTTCGGTCTCAATCTCATCGACCAGCCAAACACGTTCAATGAGGACAGAGAACCCTTCGCTCAATCTCGCCTTCTCAATTTCAAAAATTCCGAATCGATCTTCGACCGATTGGCTAATAGCTACACCAGGAAATGAAATCGATATTAAGAAAACCAAGTTCATCCAACGTGACATGACACACCTGCCTCTCGAAAACCTCAAAAAATCAGTCTTCAAGGCCAATGGAAACCGCCACCGGGCAGTCTTCAATTCGCGTCGCGATGCTCAAAGCGCTCGACAGCAACATTCAAACAGCTCGAAGAATGATGCTATATCTTCCTGCGCGAAGTGGGACCTACTTACCTTTCATTGCGGGACCGATGGTTCTGCTCTTTTGCAATCGCTCTCGTGAGGTCCCCCTAAAAGTGTCACATCGCAGCCCTCCGCAGTCACCATGAAGTGTCTGAGCATGCTAGCTGTCGCGTCCTAGTATGACGACTTTTTGGAGTACTCGCCAGCGTTAGTAGCGCACGATCTTCAACTCCTGCCACAGCGGAGTAAGATCTAAGCTACGAGTCACGAGGGTTGGCGGGGCCGTGACGGGATCGAGCTTCCATTTCTCGTAAATCATTCCGTCCATGATATCACCCGTCTTTGCAAGTTCAGGATCATCTGTTCCTCGGGACGCCAACAGAACCACATACGCACTTCCGTTCTCGACGACGACTCTGTGAGCATCAATATGCCAGAAAAACCCCGGAGAACGCACTCGTTTATTGTTCTGACGCAAGTAGTTATCGCGGTCGGCATGCTTGGCAGCGATGATCTTCAAAGCAGGAATGTTTTGAGGAAATAATTGCTGGATCTTGGCCTCGATCGCAAGTTTATGCTGATTACCAAATGTCTGATTGCCTTCGCTCACGGCGGCCATGTGTGGCCAGTTAAAGACGTACAAGGGCGTATCGGGTCGAAGCGGAACAGGTACCGGGCCCGGCGGTGGTCCGCCGATTGGGGAGCCTGTTGATACTGTTACTTCTTGGATGACCTCGAAATTCGTCTCATCATCAGCGCTAGTGCCTGGAGGATCTTGGGATGGTGTGCTCGCGACCTCAACCCCCTTCGGACCACTCGGCTTCCTCTCTGTAATGGAGATGAAAATAGCGCCCATCGCAACAGCCAGCACGATTCCGAGCACGGTCACGTTGAGCCATGGTAAGCCAAACCGTTTTCGAATAGGTGCATTCATGAAGCGTCTTCCTTTTCACGGATTATGCGGAGGAACAGAGTGATGAACGAGAACTTGCTTGGGTCTTTTAAAACCTGTTTGGGGATCCACATCGACAATCCAGTCAAATACAAAAACTTGGATCGGCAGGCGTTGCACGTCGGGATTTCCACCGCAGTTGTACCAGCAAACACCCAACTCTTGTGTCTCGACGGCAAGAAGTGTGCCAAGTTCGAGGCCTTGGATCAATTGGAGCATTTCGTCAGACAAAAGCAGCCCGTGCATATCATGCAGTTTGGGCGCCGACCATTTCCATGTTAGCAGCTGCTTAAGCACGCTGTTGCCGTACAATCCGCCATTGGGACACGGGCACGGTGGCCACCATCGCGGCACCTGAATCGAATCAAAAACAGGTTGGAAGCGCCGAAACGCATTTTTCGCTTCCCAAGTCACCGATTCTTGCACACACAGTTCTGCGCACTTGCCAATGGGTTTGCCAATGGATTTGATCGTGTACGTGTGTGGGCAATAGTACCATCCGTCACCTTTATTGGTGACAGGACCCAATTGCACCACGACTTCGTCGGGGGGCTCCCAGACGACCGTACACTTCGCGATGACTCCGTTCTCGTACTGTGGGGAAGCGTGAGTCAATTCCACCTGAAATTCGCCCATGCCCGGAGTTGGCGCGCAAAATTCGATCGTGGCCGTGTTCCAGTCCTCGTGATTCAAACTCGCGGTGATTGGGACGCATCGCTCACCCCAAATGTAAGTTGGCGAGCTCACGGGCTCGTGGGTGGCTTGCATCCTAACCTTCGTACCCACCGGCACCTTAAATTTTGGATCTGGGTCAATTCGTTTGGCTTTGAGATTTACGGAAGCGGGTTGGGGATCCTCAATGAGATTCTCACTAGGCGTTTGTCCCCAGGCGACAGAATGTATCAAAACTGAACAGGCGAGAGCAAAAAGATAGTTGTTGGACATCGTGTCAACCCAAAATGTTACCGTAAGAACGATAAGAGGCAAACATGCACGAAGAGAGCCGACTATTCCCAAACACCATAGCCCTCCACCCCATACTCTGTCAAGAAATGCGCATGAATTTCAGAATAAGTGCTTTGCTTAAGCAAGCGATGAATTTGCCTCAATATCGAATTGGGACAACATTGTGTTGTACTGAATTCGGACCGCGGGCGTTCCGCCTGCTATTTCGTTCGCTTCCGCATATCTCAGCGAAGGTGGTTGCACTAAAAAAATGGAACGGAGGTCCCAAGCCTCTGTTCCACATCCGCGTTCTTTTCACTTGGACCGAAATTCATTAGTCTACTGTCACGACTCGGCTGCAGCGATCCAACCCTTGCGCCAAACCGTTCCATCCGTTCTTTCGATTCCCCGTTGAGGTATCTACGATCTATGGCGAGCGCAAGCGAGTTGGAGACTGCGATAGCGATTCCCGATTTTTGGTCCCATCGCCATCTGTTGGGCTTGGAAGATCTCTCCGCTGAAGAGATCACGCTGGTGCTCGATCTGGCGGATCGGTTGCAAGCCATGACGGAGCATGGCCGTCGCAAACTGGATCTGCTTAAAGGGAAAACCATCGCGAATCTGTTCTTCGAAAACAGCACGCGGACTCGCAATAGTTTCTCGCTGGCGGCCAAGCGACTGGGTGCCGATACCGTCGAATTCTCTTCGACAGGATCCAGTGTTGCCAAGGGAGAAACACTCATCGATACCGCCAAGACCATCGAAGCCATGATGGTCGATGCCGTGGTCGTTCGGCACAGTTCTCCGGGAACTCCCCACATGCTCGCCCGGAACCTTGATTGCAGCATCATCAATGCTGGAGACGGTCCCCATGAACATCCCACCCAAGGCTTGTTAGACATCCTGACCATTCGTCAGCGACGTGGATCCTTGCGAGGTCTCACCGTCGCCATGGTCGGTGACATCGCTCATTCCCGCACGGCTCGCTCGAACATCTGGGGACTCCTCAAACTCGGTGCGCACGTCATCGTATGCGGACCGGCGACCTTGGTCTCCAAGAATTGGGAAAAGTTAGGGGTGGAAGTGGCGTACGATCTCGATCGGATTTTGCCACGCTGCGATGTACTCAACTTGTTGCGTATCCAATTCGAACGACAAGCCATCCGACCCTTTCCCTCGGTGCATGAATACACCCTGCTGTACGCCATGAACCAAGAGCGATTGCGCCGAAGCAAACCGGAAATCTTGATCATGGCACCGGGCCCCATCAACCGTGGGGTGGAATTGACCCCCGAAGTGGCCGATGGTCCTCAATCGGTGATCCTCGAACAAGTCACCAATGGAATCGCGGTCCGCATGGCGACACTGTGGTTGCTACTAGGTAAGAAGTGATCGTCGGCATTGAGCCGTGATGCGATTGATGCAATAAGTACATCACCCATTGCACCTTCGCGATCAGCCGGAACGCGTTCGCGTCCGGTAGGTTTGTGGGATCCGGAAACCGAGTCCTAACGCACTGCGGCGGATGGGGTTTTACCCATGCTGGGCCACCTGGAATCGTTCCACAATCCGTTCGACCGCGCGTTTCGCACCTCGCACGCATTGTGGAATACCCACGCCATCGTACCCATTGCCGATCAGTTCTAGTCCAGGGTATGCAGCCACTTGCTCTCGAATCGTCGCTACACGATCCGTATGCCCGACCAAATACTGTGGCATGGCTCGATTCCATCGAACCATCTTCTCGACGCTCGGTTTCGACGTTGGTCCAAAAAGGGACTCCACTTCGCGACGGGCCAATTGGAGCAACGAATCATCGTCTTTTTCTAAAATCTCTGGCCGCACAGCGCCCCCCATAAAGATCCGCATCAAGACGGTGTCGCGAGGGCAACGCCCTTCGTATTTTTCGCTCGACAAACTAATCGCCAAACAAGATCGATGTTCGATCGTTGGAGCGATCGAGCCAAAGCAGAATGCGTTTGGCCGAATCTCGTCGCGCCGGACACCGAGGACTGCGATGGCGGACGACGCATAGGGGATAGCATCGAGGTTGTTCGCCAAATCGGGTTGAAGTTTTCGCAACAACTCGGCAGCCCGATAGGTCGGTAGTGCCAGCAGCAATGCATCGTAGGCAGAAGGTAACTCCTGCTGCCCTGCCGGTGTCTGGACTTGCAACTGCCATTGGCCATTGTTTGTCCGAGCGACCCCGCTCACCGAATGTTGGAGCCGCAATCGATCGCCGATCGGTGCCGCCAATTGATTGAGCCACCAGGACATGCCCAGCTTCGGTGCAACAAATTGATCATAACGAGCGCCGCTGGCTTCGCGGGCTGACTTCTGGTCGGGTTGTTGAAGTCGCTTGGCAAAAGCAGCCCTTATCAGGCTGCCGTAATCCCGTTCCATCTTGACGTATTGAGGCATGGCCGCTTGCATGCTCAGTGTTTCCGCCCGTGCCGTAAAGATGCCGCCAACAATCGGTTCGACCAATCGTTCAAAGCACTCACGCCCCAGCCTACGCACGGCGAACGACTCGACACTTTCATCGGTCGTTTCTTTTCGAGCTGGGATCCATGCTTCGCGCAGCACTCGCAATCGCCCACGCAAGCTCAAAATGGGGGTCGTCAAGATGGGTCCCATGCGCGTCGGTTGCATGAGGGAGAAGCCGTTCGGTATCGGGTAGAGCTTGCCACTCCGAACGACTTGTGCGATGCGAAAATCGCGATTGGGAGTGATGAAGTGGGACTCCAAACCCATGTCGCGAACCAGTTGCCATGCATCGGGAATGAGGGTGGCGAAATTATCGGCACCGCATTCGATCAAGTGGGGTGATTCGCACGTTTGGACCACGCCACCCACCCGATCACTCGATTCGAAGAGTTCGATGATGGCGTTCGGCAAAGCGCGCCGCAGGTACCATGCCGACGCGAGCCCACTCACTCCAGCTCCAACGATGGCGATTCGAGTCATGATGCTGTGCCAGTTTGAGTGATGCGTTCGGAGAGAAGGATTGAACTAGTCAGTGCACCAGCCAGTGCATCGGAACCATCATCGGGAACGCGTTCGTATCTGCTTTGCCATCAGCCGGAACGCGTTAGCGTCCGGTTTTTCGTGGTTCTGCAGGGTCTCGGAACCGAGTGCTAACGCACTGCGGCTGATTGAGGTATGTGCAATCATTGGTTGAAACGCATTCGCGTCCATGGATCCATCAGCCGGAACGCATTAGCGTCCGGTTCGCCTGTACAGCCATCAAAACCGAACGCATCGCGATGAGTCCTTGATTGATTCCCTCTGGAAATGATCCATGCATAGCTTGATATACTTCGTATGAACCATCAGTTCACGGTGGACGTTGCTAGCGCAGACCCCAATGTTGTTCCCGGGGCCGGCAGAGTGCTATGCCCACGCAAATAACAATCGATGGTGCGGGCCGCGCCACGACCCTCGTTGATAGCCCATACCACGAGCGATTGCCCACGGCGGCAATCTCCGGCGGCAAATACACCCGGAATGTTGGTCTCGAACTTGCCATGTTCGGCTTTGTAATTGGAACGCGGATCGGTTTCGATGCCAAGCAGTTCGGCGACATAGTTCTCTGGTCCCAGAAAACCCATTGCCAGGAGAACCAGATCCGCACCGATGATCTCCTCGCTCCCCGGAACCTCGCTCATATTCATCTTGCCATTTTCGAATTTCCAGGCGACGCGCACGGTCTTGATGCCGGTGACATTTCCCTTTCCATCGTCGATGAACTCTTTGCTCAAGATGTTGTAGGTGCGAGGATCGGAGCCGAACTTGGTCGCCGCTTCCTCATGGCCGTAATCGACTCGGAAGATGCGAGGCCATTGCGGCCATGGATTGTCGGAAGCACGGCCTTCGGGTGGTTGATCGAGCAGTTCGAAGTTCACTAGCTGGGTGCACCCATGTCGCAAACTGGTTCCGATGCAATCGCAGCCCGTATCCCCTCCACCGATGACGACCACCCGTTTGCCTTTGGCCGAGATGAACTTGCCATCGCCGTGGTTGCTATCGAGCAAGCTTGCGGTATTGGCGGTCAAGAACTCCATGGCGAAGTGAACCCCTTTCAAATTGCGTCCGGGGATGGGCAAATCGCGAGGTTTCGTCGCGCCGGTCGCAAGCAGGATAGCATCGTTGTCGGATCGGAGTTTCCGCGGATCGACGTTGCGTCCGACATCCGCCTTGGTCACATACTTCACTCCCTCGGCTGCCATTAGGTCGAGTCGGCGCTGAACGACCCCTTTGTCCAGCTTCATGTTCGGAATGCCATAGGTAACA
>Ga0194055_10003218_pt1 | contig 12622 bp, 6 predicted proteins | sample SepL449m_MetaG_FD_155482 | JGI IMG/M metagenome (GOLD analysis project Ga0194055, IMG submission 155482) | Anoxic zone freshwater microbial communities from boreal shield lake in IISD Experimental Lakes Area, Ontario, Canada - Sep2016-L442-9m | ecosystem: Environmental > Aquatic > Freshwater >... | reverse complement strand
GTGTTTGAGCCGGTGAGCGAGAGCGTCGTCGCGGCGGCCGTGGCGAACCGGAGCGTGTTGGCCGTGATCGGCCCCGTGGGAGCCTGCGAGCTGTTCACATCGAGATTGGCGTTGAGATAGCTGGCCGGGACGTTCAGGGCGGCGGACGTGAGCGTGTAGCCGGAAAAGCCCGTGATCGGTGAACCGCCGTTGGCCACGGCCCAGGTCGTGCCGCCGTAGGTGATTCCCCCCGGCAGAATGCCGCTTTCGTTTGCGGAGGAGGTGAGGAAAAAGCCGGTCGTGGGGATGTCGAGAGCCCCGCCCGGCTGCATCGTGATCGATCCAAAATTGACCGTGTTGCCGGCGTTCACGGCGACCACCGCTCCGCCGTTGACGACCGTGCCGTTGAAGGCCTGCGTGAAGCCGCCGGCGCGGTCGACGACGAGGCGGACCGAGCCGAGGGCCAGGCTGCTTGCCGAACTCAGCGAGCCCGATGCGGCGCCATCGCCAATCGTGAGCGTGCCGGCGACCGCGGTGGTCGTGCCGGAATAGCTGTTGGCGGCGGTGAGCCTGAGCGAGCCGAGGCCAGTCTTCGTGAGGCCCATCGGGGTGACCGAGCCGTTGGAGATCGCGCCGGTCATCGTGACCGCCGCGGCACTGGCCGTGTCGATCGTCGGAGTCACGTCGAGGGCCACGAGCGAACTGATCACATGCCCAGTGCCGCTGACGCTCACGGCGCCAGCATTCGCAAGCCGCAGCGTGCCGCTGGTGATGGCGTTGGAGTTGCCGGCCAGCGACAGCCGGGAGAGCGTGAGCGACTGCCCATTGATGTCGAGCGTGGCCGCCCCGAGCGACGAGCCGACCGTCACGGGTGTGGCCGCGTTGATCGCATTGGCGGCGAGCATCCGGGCCGTGCCGTTGGGCACGCTCACCGAGGTGATCGACGAGGGGAGCACCGTCGCCAGACCCACGACGCCGGCGTTGCCGGCCGAGCCGATCGTAAACGCCACGGCCGGGCTCGCACCGCCGCTCACATCGAGCCAGTTCGACGGCGAAAACGTCACCGTGCCGCCGGTGGAGGCCTGGAGCGTGACGCTCCGCCCGAGCCGGATGTCGGCCCCGCCGATCGTCGAAGATCCGGTGCCGAACATGCCGAGCGCCACCGCCTGCGTATTCGCCGACTGGCCAAGCAGGACCGGGGCCGACGCCACCGTGAACCCCCTCGCGATGTCGAAGCCCCCGTCAACGAGCAACGACGCCGTGCCGGAGAGGCCGGCCGCGTTGCCGCCGATGACCGGCAGCGTTGCCGACGTTCCGAAGGGGCTGTTGCCGGTGGCTGCCACGGATGATCCCGCCACCAGCGTGCCTTCCGTCACGGTGAGCGGCCCGTCATAGCTTCCTGCGGCGGAGATCCGCACGAAGCCGCTGCCCGTCTTGCTCACGCTCACGCCCGTGCCCGTAATCACGCCGATCGCGTTGACGGCCGTGCTCGTGCCGGTGAGCGTGAGGGTCTTTGCGGTGGTGCCCGTGGCAATGGTTGTGCCGGAGAGCGTGAGGCCGCCCGAGCCGGCATACTCGATCACGCCGCCGCCGGTCGTGCCGGCGAGGTTGATCGTTCGGTTGCTCGCATGGCCACTGCCGGTGTAGCGGAGCGTGCCTGTGGTCGTCGTGCTGCCGAGGTTGATTTGCCTGCCGGCGCCCAGCGGGCTCACCGAAAACCCGTTGAAGAGCGAGTCGATCTCGATCCTGCCGTTGTTGATCGACGTGTTGCCCGCGTAGGTGCTCAAGCCGGAGAGGGAGAGCGTGCCGGTGCCGGTCTTGGTAAGCGTGCCGTTTGAGAGCACGCCGGAGTAGGTGGTCGAAGAGCCGTTGTTGCCGATCGTGATGGTCTGTCCGCCGAAGTCCAGATCGCGGCTGCCGGCGAGGCCGCCGAGCGTGGCGGCGACGGAGAATGTCACCGTGCCGTTGCCGATCGGCGACATGTCGAGCGTGGAATTCTGAAGGGCAAGGCCGCCGTCGCTGCCCACGATGCTGAGCGTTCCCTCGAGCGGCCGAGTAGTGCCGGTTATGGTAGTTCTTCCATTGAGCCTAAGCGCGCCCGCGCCCGACTTCGTGAGGCCGTTAACGCCGTTGGCGCCGATGAGAACGGCAGCGCTGTTGCCGCTGGCGGTTTGGAGCGTTAGCGTGCCGTTGACGTCGGCCACGCGGATGTCGAGGTCAGCATTCAACATCGGCCTGATCAGCGTGTTACCACTTTGGTCCCCAGACACCATCGTGGTCGTGCCCGTGCCGGACTTGAGGATGCCCCCCACGGTCATCAATACGTTCGTAACTTGCATCGCAAAACTCGTGGCCGACGGGGAAAATTCGAGCGTCGTGAACGTCCCGGTCGTCTGGCCGGTGATGGTGCCCGTTACCTGGAGATTGGCCGTGCTGGCGACGCCTGTCGTGGACGACACCACCGTCACCGTGCCGGCGTCGGTGCCGTAGTTGATCCCGCGGATGTTGGTGCCGTCGTTCCAGGCGTAGCTCGACCCGCTGTAGAAGAGCCGCGTGCTGATGAACCCGGTCGGCTGCGTGGAGGCGAATCCGTTCGTGGCCGAGTTGGCTCCGCTCGGCACGAGGTTGCCCGCGGCCCCCGCGGCCACACTGATGCTGGAACTCGTGAGCAGCAGATTCTGCGCCGCTGTCCGCACGAGGCTCACCGTGCCAACGCCGGCCCCGAACGAGAGCGGCCCGACCGACTGGCTGATGGCCCCGGTCGCCCCGACGTTGTCGATCGCGAGATTCACGGGGCCGGAGGTGCTCGAAAGCGCGACCGCGCCCGTCGTCGGGAGGCCGCCGGTGTTGGCCCGGACGTTCAGCGTGCCGGCGTTGATCGCGGTCGTGCCGGCGTACGTGTTGCTGGCCGACATCACGAGCGTGCCCGTGCCGGTCTTCGTGAAGCCGCCGGCGCCCGTGAGCGTGGCGGAGATGGCACCCGCACCGGCCGACACCTGCCCGCTCACCGTGCCGCCGGAGATCGTGCCCGTTTGCATCGTGATCGGATTGGAAATCGAGAAGCCGCCGAGAGCGAGCGTGCCGTTTGTGATCGTTGCATTGCCCGAGCCGAGCGCGGTCGCATTCGAAAGGATGATGCCGCCCTCCGCGAGCAGGGTGCCCCCGGTGAACGAGTTCGGCCCGCCGAGCGTGAGCGTGTTGGGCCCATACTTCGCGATGCCCCGCGGGCCAGAAAGATTCGAGGCATAGGTGAAATCGCCCGCTGTCGTGTCGATGCCGACATTCGAGACACCCGAGTTGGAGACTCCGGCGAGCGTGCCGGCGAAGAGGGCGTCGAGGTCGGAGGCGCTAAAGAGGGCTGCGTCGGTGGCTGAGACGCCCAGACCGAGCGTTGCGCCGCTGGCGACGGTCGTCGTGCCGCTGGCCGGCTGGGCCGCTCGAACGCCGAAGATGAGGCCGCCGGCCGAAACGGCCGGAATGCTGAATCCGTTTCCCGCCGCGGAGGAGAGCCGCAGCGCGCCAGACCCGGTTTTGAGGAGCGTGCCGTTGGAGAGGGTGCCGGAATAGATGGTTGCCGAGTTGTTGCCGCCCACCGTGATCGCCTGCCCGCCGAGATTCAGGTTGCGGCTGCCCGTGAGGCCGCCGAGCGTGGAGGCTTGATTGAACGTGACGGTGCCGGTGCCCACGCCCGACATGTCGAGCGTGGCCAGGCCAAGGGCCCCGGCGTTAGACAGGATGAGCCCGCCGGCGAGCGGTTGTGCGGTGCCGCTGAAGGAATTTGCGGCAGTGAGCGTGAGCGAGCCGATGCCGACCTTCGCGAGGCCGCCCGAGCCGCTCATGCTGCCAGCGTAGGTCGTGCTCTGGTTGTTGGCACCGACCTGCAGGCTGTTACCGCCCAAAACGAGTTGTAGGTTGCCGGTCAGGCCGGCGAGGTTGTAGGTGTTGTTCCCGGCGACAGTGAACATCATCCCCCCCCTGCCGGCCGTGCCCGTGTCGAGCATGCTGTTTTGGAGGGCGTTGACGTTGTTGAGCGTGAGGCCGCCGGCCTGCAGCGTCGTATTGCCGCTAAACGTGTTGGTACCGCCGAGCACGAGCGGCGAGGAGGCGCTGTTTTGGATGACCTCGGTGACGTTGGTGCCGATCACGGAGTTGATCGTCGCCGTGCCGGTTCCGAGGCCAAGGTGGATCAGACTGTTGGACATGTTGATCGAGCCAGTCTGGAACAACAGGTTGTCGTCACCCCGGAGGCTTCCGCCAGCGCTGATATCGACGACGTTCTCGAGGTAGAGCGCATTGCTGCCGGTGACGCCACCCGTGAAACTCGTTGTGGCACTCGCTGGAAAAGGACCAGAGCCATCGTAGGTGTTCTTTGCGGACGCGATGGTATTCGTGCCGGTCGTGCCCACCAGGGCGATCGGGTTCGTCACGGTGACGGTTGCGTTTGCGCCGACACCGCCCCAACCGTGTGCAAAGGTCGCCCAATCGGAAGCCGTCGCCGCGGTGCTTCCGAGGGTGATCGTGCCGGTAGTAGGAGTTGCGTTAACACTCCACGAAAACAATCCCTTCCGAATGATCAACGATCCGCCCATCTGAAAATTTAGGTTCGCTTGGAAACTTGAGGTCAGGCTGTCTTGGATCAGCGTGACGTTCGAGCCGATGCCCACGCCGTTGGGCACCACGATCACCGAGTTAGTGCCCGTGCCGTTGTTCGTGAGCGTCCTAGCGCCGCCGCTGGCAGAAAAACCTCTGATTGTAGAAAAGTTTTGATTGGAGTTGTTTTGGATGAACGAGTCGGCGGTGAGATTCAATACCCAGTTCACATTCACTTGGCCATTCACGGCATCGGTCATCGTCAAACCACCCGATCCGAGGCCGATCGAGTTGGTGTTGTCGTTGGTCCCGGTGGTGAAAGCGCGGGTGAACGTGAGGCTTCGGAGGGAGTAGTTTGTCGCACTCGGCGCGGAGGTCGTTCCAGCCGTTCCGAACACCAGATCGTTCGTGCCGGAAGTCAGGAAGTTCACCACGGGATCGTCCACCCAGTTGGCGGAGGTCGACCAGTTCAAGTCGGCGCCGCCGCCGGCGTCCCAGGTGTAGGTCACGGCGTGTGCCGCGCGAGGCACGGCCACCGCGGCGAGCATCACGCCAATGGCAAGCAGTCGAACGCAGCAGCAACGAAGACGGCACATGGAACGGCCTCCCCCCGGTTTAGCGTGGACTGGAATGTTCCTCCACGTTCCTAAACTATAGCGTTATGCTCCGGGCCCCGCCTCGGCACTTCTGCCGATGCCCCAAAAAAATTTCGGGCAAAGGCCGTTGGAGCGTGTGCAGGCGGGGGTGCGTTTCCGACGCTCGCGAGCCTACTGTTTCTCGTCGAGGCGGTCGACGGTCCCGTGAGCCTCGACGGTATCCCGATCTTTCCCCCGCCCTAAACGGAGCCGGCGAAGGAGGTCGATCCCAACAAGCCGCCCGCCGGCTCCGCAAGGCAGCCCCGCCCGAGGTCCCGCCTCCGGAGGCCCCGGCCGCCGGCAAGCCCGAGGCAAAGGCGGCCGCCGACAACAAAACAACGCCGAAGAAAGAGGACGAACTTGGCACGTTCGAAGACCTCCTCCAGTCGGCCAAAGCGAGAAAGTAATTCCCAGGCCTCCGCCTCTGGGCCGTGCCCCCGAGGCGGTGTGTGAGCCGGTCGTCCACGACGAGGTGCACTGGCTGATCAAAAACCTCCTTTTGTGGTTCATCTCCTTCGATTGATCGCTCACTGGCTGCCACACGGCCGCGGTCGGGAGCGGGTTTGCAGCTGCCCTGGGCCGCGACTAAGATCGCAGGATGAGCGTCACGATTCGCGACGTCGCCCACGCGTCGGGCGTCACTCCGGGCACGGCCAGCCGCGCACTCCGCGGGCACCCGCAGGCGAGCGAGGAGTGCATCGCACGGGTGCGGGATGCGGCCGAGCGTCTCGGTTACAGGCCGCTTCGCGACCGCTCCAAGCGGTCGAATTCCGAGCCGCTTGCCGGCAAGCAGATCGCGGTCGCGATGTTCGGGATCGATCGCACGCTTGCCGGGCTGCCGGTAGTGGCCGAAGCGATCCATGGGGCGGAGGAGGCGCTCGCCGAGGCGGGGGCCCACCCGATTATCGTCAACGTGCCCGACCCCGCCGAGCCGCCGCGATCGCTGCGGCGGGTGAAGTTCGACGGCATCCTCGCAAAGGCCGCGATGCAGGGGAACGTAACTCGCACCTTCACGCAGCGGCTGCGGCACACGCTCGGCGAGACGCCGCTGGTGTGGATACTGGGGCGGCCGGCCGACGCCGCCGGCGACGTGGTCGATCCCGACGATGCCCTCGTCGGCCGGCTCGCCGCAGAGGCTGCCGTCGCAAACGGGCACCGCCGGGCCGTGATTGTCAACCCAAAGGCCGACCACGCGCTGTTTGCGATCCGCTCCGCCGCGTTTCGCCGATGCATGGAGGAGCACAACGGGGTGGTCGTCGAGCGCCATCAACCGCGTGCCCGGACCGTGTCCTTCCCACTTCAGCCGGTGATGGACGTTGCCGAGGTGCAGCCCCTCGTCGACCAAGCGATCGAGTTGATCAAGAAGGGAGATCGCGACCAGCCCACCGTCATCTTTTGCCCGGCCGACAGCATCGCAGCGCTCGTCTACCGGGCGCTTGCCACCCGCGGCCGAGTGGCCGGCCGCGACATCTCGGTGGTCTCCTGTCACAACGAGCGGTCGCTCGTCGCGGGTCTCTGGCCGACGCTTGCAACGGTCGACGTGCATCCGCAGCGGATTGGCCGCCTGGCCGTCGAGCAACTCGCCCGGCGGATCGCGGGACAGTTCGCCGGCGCCGCGGTGCAGATCAGCGTGGCGCCGAACTTCATCCCGGGCGGTTCGCTCACCGCGGTTCGGCCCGCGAAGAATCCACCACGGCGAACAAAGCGGCGCTGAGGACGGGCACCCTCGCCGTCAGAGTTTGCGCCTCTGTTGCGCAAAAATCGTCGTTTCGCGGGCCGACGGCGACTGAAGGATCATGAGATGAGGGAACAAGCGAATCAAACCGCATGGGGAGACCCGTCTTTCGCCGCCAACGCTGCATCGGCGAGCGGCTCCCCGAATGGACAAGAGATTTTCGTTCCTGGTGACATGCCCCCATGAATGACGCCAGTATCTAAGTTAGGTTTTTGTTAGGTTTTTGCCCTCCGACAGACCAGCCCTGTGTGGTTGCGGAGGCGCAGCCGCAGCAACCACGCAGGGCTGCAGCGTCTCTGGGGCCGGGGGTCGGTATCCCAAGGCGCTGTGCGGCCGGATCGTGTTGTAGTGCTGCCGCCAGCGATCGATGAGCATCTTGGCATCGAGCAGCGTGTCGAACGCTTCCCGTTCCAGCAGCTCGTCCCGGAGCAACACGAAAGAAGCTCTCAACATAGCCGTTCTCCCACGGTGAACCCGGCTCGATGAACAACGTCGTCACCCCAACTCTTCCCCGCCACTCCCGGACGCACTTGGCCGTGAACTCTCGCGAGAGTCACTTCGGATGTGATCCGGCACACCCCTGTGAACGAACAGGGGTGTGCCGCTCCGCTTGGCCAACCTATTCTTTTTGCCGCGCCGGTGTGGCCTCGAGCCAGATGGCGATCATGCCGGCGGTGTAGACGAGGCTGCAGAGCGATCCGACCCGCACGTAGTCGCCTCCAAGCACAGTGAAGAGCGTGCCGGCCGCTAGCACGCCCGCCGCCGTGACGAAGCGGCCGGCGTTGTAGGCCAGACCACTCCCCGTTGCCCGCACCTCGACGGGAAAGACCGACGGCAGATAGACCGCCAGCCAGCCGAAGAAGAGCGTCGAGACGAAACCCTGCAGGCAGACGAGCGGGTGGAATCCCGGCTCGAGCGGTGCCGTGAGATTGAACATCGCAAGCGTGGCCGCCGTCGCCCCGACGCTGATCAGGAAATAGCTCGTGCGGCGGCCGAGCCAGCCGGCGAGCAGCGCGCCCACGAAGCTTCCGACGAGCGACCCTGCCGCCCACCAGCCCTGCGTGACGGCCTTGTAGGCGGGATCGGTCGGGCCGGCGACGGCGTCGGCCCACGGGATCATCCACTTGCTCGCCGACCAGGCGCCGACCATCGGTATGCTGGCGATGAGGATCGCAGCGAGCGTGGTGCGGCGGAGCTGCCGCCCAAAGAGGGAGGGGCTCGGCGTCGCGTTGCCCTCGGTAACGCCGCCCCTGCGGCGAGCGAGCCACTGTGGCGACTCAGGCAGAGCCGCGAGCACGGCCAGGCTCAGCAACGCCGGCAGCCCCGCGATCTGGAAGAGCCACCGCCACGAGTCGGGGGTGATCGGCCAGATCCGGCCGCACTGCGAGAGGATGATGATCCCGACGTTGATGCCGGCCGCCATCACGCCCGACACGGTCGCCTTGCTCGCCGCCGGCCAACTCTCGACGACGATCGCGATGCCGTTGGGCCATACCCCGCCGACGCCCAGCCCCACAAAGAGCCGCAGCAGGAGCAACTGCTCCTGCGAGGTGACGAAGCCGCCTGCGGCGGCGCCGAGCGAATAGAGGAGAATACTTACGCCCAGGCCGCGGCTGCGGCCGTAGCGGTCGCCGAACCGGCCGAGCACGATCCCGCCGATCGCCGCCCCCAGCATGAGGGCCGCGGTGTAGCGGGCGAACCAGTCACCGCCGGCCGAAGGGGTGAACGCCTCGCCCATGAGGCTCTTGGTCACGGAGAGCGACGCCACCGGCATGAGTCCCAGCTCGAACCCGTCGAACACGAGGCCCAGAAACGCCGCGGCCAGCACGGCCGAGCGACCGCGGCGCGAGAGCGGCACGGTGCCATGACCGTCGTCGCTCATCGCGTTGCCTCCATCTGGACGTGCTCGATGAGCCCCGTGAGCTGCTCGTCGGGCACGTCGCCGTGAAGCAGGATCGCGTAGCGCAGCCGCAGCGACTTCCCTGGCTCGAGCGTGATCGGCGGCGGCGGATTCTTCGCGCCGTAGGCCTTGCGGCCGAAGGCATTGGCGAGCACGAGGCCATAGTCGCGGGCGTGGAAGAATGGCTCGCGGGGATTGCCGGCCAGATCGATCACCGCGGCGCCCACCCGCCGGCCGTCGATCGTGCCGGAGGCATCGACCCATTTGGCCGCGCGGCCGAAGATGCCCTTTTCATTAAGGCCGCCATGGCTGGCGAGATAGCGGCCACCGCGGGCCGGCGAGAGCGGCGTGGCGACGCGGAGGCCGAGGCCCATCTCTTCGACGTCGCCGAAGACCAGCGGCCGATTCCCACCGGGCGTGAATTCGGCCTCCCAGAGCAGGAGGCGGACAGCGGCGCCGTCGATCTCTCGATCCTGGATCGAAACGCTCGACCGCTCGCGGCAGGCGACCGGCGCGTCGGGCGTGTCGGCGGCCGCGGCGAGATACTCGATCTTCGCCGTGAACCGCACGGCCCCGTCCACGACGGCCGGTTCGCCCTCAAACCCCACGAACCGCACGGCCGACTTGTGCCGCCAGGGGTCGGCGCCCGACAGATCGCTGAAGCCGAGCCACACGCCCGGATGCATCGTGGCGTGGTCATCGGCATCGACGCCCTTCCGCGGCGGGCAGGGCCGCGTGATGGTCGTGCCGCCAGGAGCCGCGACATCGCGGAACGCCGGCCGCCCGACGACCGGATCGGCGAACACGTACGACGCCACGGGCTCGCCGCCGCCGGCGGTGACCACGAGCCGATCGGCCTCGCGCTTCATGGCGAAGTCGGCCGCGAGGGCAGCCGAGAATGCAGTGCACAAACACCACGCAACAGCTAAAATTCGATGCATGAGTACTCCAGTCATCGCCTTTCCCGTGGGTGCCTCGACTGCAGACGCCTATCAATCCGAGTCTGCGTAACAGCAACGGCGACTGCAGTTGCTGTTACGGCTGCGACTGCGAGAGTTGACGACTCGGCCCGCGCGGCCGCTCGACGAGATTTTGGACGAGGTAGGGCGTGCGGCGATCGCAAAAGGTCTGACGCCCGATTCGCTCTCGTCGATTCTCGACGAGCGGTGAAGGTTTTCATCGCAGCGTGACCTCGTAGAGTTGGGCGATGCCGCTCGAGTCACTCGTGAACACGACGCGGGAGCGGTCCGGGGAGAAGGCCGGATGCGGGTGGGTGTGCTGCGGGGCGAAGACTTTCACGGGCCCGTCATCGTAGGGGCAGTGGTCGCCGTTCCAGTGGTCGCCGGCGTTGCTCGAGCGGCTTTCGGCGAGCGGCACGACCGATGACTCGGGGCCCGCCGACGGATCGAACAGAAAGAGCCCGCGGTCGGGGTGCTTGGTGTCGCTGACGCAGGAGCGGCCGTCGCGGGAGATGCACGGATGCCATGCCGGGAAGTCGGTCACCCGCCGCACGGCCCCCGAATCGACGTCGATCCCGATCATGCCGTGCGGCCAGACGACCGTCACGATCTCGTTGCGACCGCCGACGGCACCCCGTGGCATCCACATCTCGTGCACGACCCACTCCTTCTTCGCAGTGTTTCTCTTGTAGGCGAGCCGGTGGTTCGTGCCGTCGCGATTCACCACGTGGATCCGGTCGGTGTAGCGGCCGCCAAAGCGAAGAAGCGACGCATCGTCGGGATGAAACTGCGGATGGCCGATCGAGTCGTGCTCGCAGGCGACCGAGACCGCGCCCGTGCTCATGTCGATCACATGCAGCCGGGCGATGTTGCCGTGCCCCGCGCCGTACTTCACCGGCACAGCCCACCAGCGGCCGTCGGTCGAGAGCGAGGTCGTGCCCATGGCGTCGCCCACCATGCCCGGCGGGATCATCGGCACGTCGCCAAAGTCGGCAAGGCACTCCTCGCGAAAGCCGCTCGCCGTCGCCACCCGCCAGGCCCCGCAGCCGGCGGTGAAGTAGACGAATCGACCGTCGTATGAGGGATGCACGCTCCACTCGTTGACGTCGTCGCGGTCGGTGAGTTGCACGAGCCGTCCGTTGGCCCGCTCCTCGACAAAGATCTGCGGAAGGCCCGTGCGGTGCGACACGAACACGAGCCACTCCATCGCGTCGTCGTAGGCCGGCAGGTAATAGAAGGGATGGTGGTGGATCGACGGGTGTGTCGTCACCTGCCGCACCGCCGCACCGGTCGTTGGATCGACGAAGGCCGTCGATTCAGCCGGATGCAGGCGACCCTTGCCCGCGGCTGCCATGCCGCGGATCTCATTGCCGGTGCCGGCCGTCATGCTGCCTGCGGTCATACGAGTGCCGCCCGTTCGCCGACCGGCCGCCGCCTCTCGAGGACGGTGAGCGGAGCCGCCGCGGGATCGACCGGGCAGGTGAAGTCGATCGCCTCGAGCCCCTGCCGGATCGCCGCGAGCTGCTCGGTGGAGAGCGGCCGCATCGGGCGACGGAAGACCGGGCTCGGGAATTTTCCCAGCAGCCACTTGGCCGCTTTCATCCGCTGGTGGGCCCCGCAGCCCGGCTCGCCGAAGGCGTAGACGATCCGCGCGAGCGGCGCCACGATGTCGCCCGCCTTGCGTGCCCGGGCCAGGTCGCCGTCGAGCGCCGCGTGCACGAGTTCCACCATCAGCTCCGGCACGAAGCCCGCGAAGCCGATGAGCGCGCCATCCGCCCCTTCGAGGAGCGACGCGAGCAAAAACTCGTCGTGGCAGGTGGTGATCGAGACGTGTGGCGCAACGGCCTTCAGTTCCTCGTAGTCATACCGCCAGCGGGCCATGTCGCGGGTGCCCATCTTCACCATCACGACCTCCGGCAGTTTCACCATCTCCTTCATCTCGGCGAGCGTGTAGCCCGCCTTCGTCCAGGCCGGATACTGGTGCACGATGATCGACACGCCGCCCCCCGCGGCCACGTCCTCGACGAAGCCCACGGCCGTCGTGCTCGACCGGCCGAACCGCAGCCAGTGGTGCGGCGGCATGAGCAGAATCGCCTCGGCGCCTGCATCGCGGGCCGCGATCGCATGGTCGATCGCCTCCTGGCTTCCCTCAGCCGACACACCGGTGATCACCTTCACCTTGCGGCCGGTCTTCGCGTTGGCCCGCCTGACGCCTTCGGCCACGAACTTCGTGACGCGGGCCCGCTCCACCGGAGAGAGCGACATGATCTCGCCGGTGTGGCCGTTGCAGACCACGCCCTCGATGCCCGGCACGCTGGCCACGTCCTCGATCGAGGCCACGAGCCCCTCCTCGTCGATCGACTCGTCGGGGTGAAACGGGCAGAGCGTCGCGGGATAGACGCCGCTCCAGGGACGGTTGCGCCAGGGGGAGGCATGGGCCGCGAGCGACGGGCGGCCGGCGTGGCCATTGGAAGTGGACGTCGTCATGGGGTTCTCCGGGGGAAATGGGGCAGAATGTTGTCGCGTTTTCGATCACGGCGCGGCTGCGACCTGGCCGGTGGGCCGCTTTTGCGTGAGCAAGAAGGCGACGAGGTCGGCGAGTTCCTCGGGCGAAAGCGTGCGGTCGTAACCGGCGGGCATGAGGGACACCTGTTGCACCGCCCGCTCCTCGATCGCGTCTTTCCGCACGGAGGTCGAGCGGCCCTCGGCGTCGATCACGCGGAGGGAATCGGGCGTGTCGTCGAGCACGAGACCCGTGAGGCTGCGGCCGTCGTCGAGCAGGAGCGTGCTCACTCTGTAGCCCTCGATGATCGTGGCGCTTGGC
>Ga0194055_10003217_pt1 | contig 12626 bp, 9 predicted proteins | sample SepL449m_MetaG_FD_155482 | JGI IMG/M metagenome (GOLD analysis project Ga0194055, IMG submission 155482) | Anoxic zone freshwater microbial communities from boreal shield lake in IISD Experimental Lakes Area, Ontario, Canada - Sep2016-L442-9m | ecosystem: Environmental > Aquatic > Freshwater >... | reverse complement strand
TGATTCAACTGCGCGCTTGTTGAGGGCCTGCTCTGGTGCACGATTCGCGAAATCATGGAATGACTCATACGGACCATTTCGATCGCGTTCTTCCAGAATTTGTAGAACTATGCCTTCACCGACATTGCGAACACCAGACAGTGCGAACACAATTCTCTTCTGTCCATCGGCAGTAATGGCCGCAAAATCCGAGCGCCCTTCATTGATGTCAGGGTTCGACACAATGATGCCGATTGAACGTGCATCTGCAAGATGCACCGCGGCTTTTTCATAGTTTCCTTTTACTGACGACAAGAGACATGCCGAATACTCAACTGGGAAGTGCGCCTTGAGATACGCGGTTTGATACGCAATCAGTCCGTAGCCATACGCGTGGCTCTTGTTGAAGGCATAGTCGGCAAAGCCTCGGATGATGTCAAACAGTTTTTCGCCCAACGGACGGCCGTATCCGGTTTTTTCACAACCATCAACAAATGAACCTTCTTCGGCAGCCATTGCCTTTGGATCTTTCTTACCGCACGCCTTACGAAGGTTGTCAGCTTGAGCCAATGAGTACCCAGCAAATTTCTGCGCAACACGCATCATGCTTTCCTGATACACCATCAACCCATACGTATCGTGCAGAACTTCGCGCGCGTCTTCATGGAAGTATTCAGGCTCTTCAATGTTGTTCTTAATTTTTGCGTAGGTGGTGTGCATCTTGGTGCTCATCGGACCAGGGCGATATAGGGCAATCACTGCACAGACATCTTCAAACGCTGTGGGACGCATGAGTCGAAGCAAGCTCTGCATAGGCAAAGACTCAAGCTGGAATACACCGATGGTGTCTCCCCTGCCAAGCAATTCAAATGTCTCAATATCTTCAAGCGAAATAACGTCGATATCGAAATCAGGATCCGTTTGTTCTCTGATCATTGTGACTGCATCTGCAATAACGTCTAGGTTTCGCAAACCGAGGAAGTCCATCTTGAGAAGTCCCAAGGATTCGACTGCATGCATTTCATATTGCGTCACAATGGGTGCATCTGCCCCCTTGCGCTGAATTGGCAAGTAGTCGGTGAGCGGCTTGCCGGTAATCACAACAGCAGCTGCGTGGATGCCATCGGAACGCTTCAGTCCTTCCAACCCGCGCGCGACTTCAACTACCTTTGCCGCAATTTCGTCTGCAAGAACTAAATCACGCAGGCCTTGTGCTTCGCGATACCCGGCTGCATGTTCATCGCTGTATTCAAAACATGCTGCGAGCGGAGTGTCGCGACCTTGCTGCAATGCAGGCATCAGTTTTGCAATGCGGTCACCCACGCCGTATTCGTGGCCCAAGACTCGAGCAGCATCTCGCACTGCGTTTCGGGCCTTAATGGTGGCAAACGTAATGATCTGTGCAACATGGTCCCGACCATATTTTTCGGCCGCGTACTGAATCATGTGGTCGCGATACCGCGAGTCGAAGTCCATGTCGATATCAGGCATGCTGATGCGCGATGGGTTTAAGAAGCGCTCGAATAGCAAGTCATACTTCAGCGGATCAAGGTCTGTAATGCGCAAGCAATATGCGACGGCACAACCCGCAGCCGAGCCTCGGCCAGGACCAACGCGAATGTTTGACTCACGTGCGTGCCGAATCAGGTCCCACACAATAAGGAAATAGGCATCAAAGCCCATGTCGCTAATTGTTTCTAATTCAAATGCAAGTCGTTCAACAACAGCAGACGGCAAGTTGTCACCCCACCGTTGCTGAGCACCTTTCCATGTGAGCGAGGATAAATATTCAGCCGGAGTCTTGAAGTCAGCAGGAATGGGAAAATCAGGAATTTGGTATTCGTCGAAAGTGATATCCACTTGTGCACGTTCTGCGATGAGCAACGTGTTGTCGCACGCCTCGGGCAAGTCTTTCCAAACGGAACGCATTTCGGCAGCTGTTTTTAGATAGTGCTCGTTGCCTTCGAAACGAAACCGATCTTGATCGCGCATCAGAGCGCCCGTTTGTACACACAACAATGCGTCGTGAGCCATGTGGTCGCTCTGATTGACATAGTGCGAGTCATTGGTAGCGATAATCGGTGCGCCGATAGCGCGAGCAATCTCTACCAACTTCGGGTTAGTTGTTCGTTGGTTAGCAATTCCGTGATCTTGCAGTTCGACAAACAAATTGTCTTTGCCGAAAATATCCTGCAGGCGCGACGCCTTTGCAATTGCGCCCTTTTCATCACCGTTCAACAATGACTGCAACACATGACCGCCAAGACACCCTGTCGTTGCCATCAGACCAGAGGAATATTTCTCTAATAGCTCCCAGTCAACGCGCGGTTTGTAGTGATACCCCTCAAGAAACGCAAGGCTCGATAATTGAATGAGGTTGCGGTATCCCTCGTTGTTTTCTGCGAGCAATGTGAGGTGGTAATACTGCTTGCGTCCACCCTCATCTGATCCACCATTATCATCAAGGCGTCCTCTACGAGCGATGCGCTCGGAACGATGGTCGTGCGCCATGTATGCCTCGGTGCCAAGAATTGGCTTGATGCCTTGTTTCACACATTCTTTGTAGAACTCGATAACGCCGTACATGTTGCCGTGGTCTGTAATACCCAACGCTTGTTGTCCGTCGGACACTGCCTTTGAAACTAATTCGTCAAGGCGTGCTGCTCCGTCGAGCATGGAGTATTCAGTGTGAACGTGGAGGTGTGTAAATGACGAACCCACGAACTTTCCCGACTCCTTTTGTGCCCACCGGCGGCTTGATGCCCCAAGTGCAGCTAACTCCACTGCGAATTTACAAATTAGCAGTCGGGTGAGTCTCTGGCATCAGAGACCCACATGCCCTCTATGCCTGCTGAGCCAACAACGGCACGAGCATCTCATCTGCGGTCAGGGAACCGTGACGACACACCAGAGGAAATGCCCCACCATCAAGAGGTTCTTCGAAACTGACTGGCTGGTGAGCCACGAGCGCCACGTCACCGATTCGGCGCCGAACCTCGTCACTCATCCGCGGACCAAACCACTTCTCATCAATCACTTGATCTCCGGTGACCACCCACGCACGATCGGAGTACATCGAACACACATCGAAAAGAGAAGCAGCGCGACCGCGCTTTGCGTGCAGCCACCTGAAGCGTCCTTCACCAGACTGATGACTTACAAGGTCGACTACTTCACGTGGTGGAATAATTGTGTTGTTACCAACATGTACTTGGCCGTGATCTGCCGTCACAATGAGCACAGTTTCAGGCGGTAATACCGACAAGATGTCGGCCACAATTGCATCTGCTGCCCGCAGTTCAGCATCATAAAAATCCCCAAACCCACGTTCATGAGCAATCTTGTCAACACCGTCGTAATAGGCGTATACAAACTCCTCGCCGGCATCTAGTGCTTGACGAACGAGAACGGGGATGCTGCTCGGTGCCCGCCAACCCATGTGTTTCACATCGGCAAGGTGGGCCAACGTGAATCCACTTCCTTCAAGCTCGCCCTTACTCAGCACTGGTACGCGTGATCCGAGAAAAGGCGGGCATGGCTGCACCAAATTGGGCGGGTATCGACGCCGAAGGTCGCCATTCTCGTCTCCCCAACGCAACACATTCATGACTGTGTCACCCATATCGATGCGATATCCAAGAAGTCCGTGTTCCCCCGGTGACAATCCCGTTGTCAATGAAGTCAGCGCCGTCGCCGTCGTAGATGGAGCAACAGTCGTGATGAACGACCCTTCAAAACCAGAAAGCGTAGGCATGCAATGACGATGGGTCTGTAATTGATTCCATCCAAGACCGTCAATAAGCAAGACAACGACTCGTTGAGCTCCGCCCACCACTGCTGGCATCCACGCTGGCACTGTTCGGGGGCCTCCAGGCGCACACAAAGCAGGAACTATGCCTGACAGGCACCCATTGGCATAATTAGGCAAGACGGGCTGCGGAACACTCACCTCTCTATCCAACCACCTACGATGGGGACGTGCGAGTTTCTACGCGAGGCGATTATGCCTGTCGAGCCCTATTGTCGCTAGCGCTCCATTCAGAGACCGCTTCTCCGACCTCCGTGCGAGACATTGCCGAAAGAACTGCTCTTCCCCAGCCATATCTTGAACAAATCCTTCTCGCACTCAAAGGCGCCGGTCTGGTTCGCTCGAAGCGCGGAGTAGGCGGCGGGTATGTATTGGCCAAAGCGCCTAGCGACATTCGATTGTCCGACATCATTTCTGCGGTCGATGGACCAATCACTTTGGGCGATTTTGGCCAACCACATCAAGATGGGTCATGCGACCACGAAGGGCAATGTGTGTTGCTCGCAATTTGGGATGTGGCTGCACACCACATGCGTGATCATTTGAACGACTACACGCTTGCAACTATTGCATCGGCTGCTACCGGCACTGGTCCGTGGCCAAAAAATACTCCGCACTCTCACTAGAGCGCAGATCTATTTTTCCGGCACCTCGAATGAACACTTGGCGATAATCGCTGTCATGTCTGCTGGCAATGTTGCTTCAAACGACATCTCTTCGCCTGTACCAGGATGAATAAGTGTCAACCGTCGCGCATGCAACATCGGTCGCGGCGCAACGAGTGCTGATTTTGCACCGCCATACATAGAGTCACCGACAACAGGGTGGCCTACAGCTGCAAGATGCACACGAATTTGATGTGTACGACCTGTCTCTAACGAGCAACGCACAAGAGTCAATAAAGCTGGATGATTGAATTCGGTTTCCACTTCTAAATGAGTACGAGCCCATTTCCCGTTGTGAACAACTGCCATCCGCATTGGATCACGAGGGTCTCGCCCCATAGCGGCATCAACCACGGCTGTCGGTGAGTCAAAGTGTCCCCATGCAAGTGCGATGTATTCGCGTCCCACTTCATGTTCGGTTAATGCAGCAACCAATGAGTCATATGCGCGTTGCGAGCGAGCCACAACCATCATTCCGGTCGTGCCGGCATCAAGTCGATGCACGATGCCAGGTCGGGCAGGTTGACCGACATCTGCAACCTCGGGATATAGCGCCAGAATTCCATTGACAAGAGTTCCGAGCCCATGGCCAGACGCTGGGTGCACCACGAGTCCGGCACTTTTGTTCACAACGATGATGTCGTCGTCAACATAGACAACATCGAGAACGACACTGGCATCAGGCCCAGGTGGCTCAGCCACTGGCACCATGTCGAGATCAACAACGACTACCTGTCCTTCACGAAGGCGCACCTTGCCAGATGCGGCTGAAGCACCATCAACTGTTGCTCCACCACTTGCAATCAATTTGGAGGCATCGGTGCGAGAGATATCAGCAATCAACGAAACAATTCGGTCTAGCCGTTCATTATTCAAAGCCGCTGGCAGTGTTTCTTCAACTTTCATGATTGACGTCAACACCTTTACCGTTACGTGATTCCATCAGCATGGCAGCAATAAGAGCACATGCACCTACAGAAATTGATGAATCTGCGAAATTAAATACTGGCCACCACTGCAAATCGATGAAATCGATGACACGACCATGCAACCAACCATCTCCGCGAAAAATACGATCGGCGATATTGCCGATTGCGCCGGCCACGATTGCACACAGAGCAAGAGCACTGAGCGGAGTCGATGCTTTGCGCACAGCTCGAAGCAGAACGAGAACTGCGACAATTGCAAAAATACCAACTACTGGCCCCATGCTCTGCCCTTGCGAAAATGCAAACCCACTATTAAAGCCGAGTGAAAATTGCAATGATCCAACAACATGGATCACGTGGCCGTTTGCAAGCCTTGATACCGCCCACGACTTTGTGAGCTGATCAAGAAGAACAATTGCTCCGATTAATAGCGCCTGACGGCGACGAGAGAACACTGAGGTACTAGCGCGCCTAGCGGCGTCCTAGTCCACCGGCGCGTTCTGTCACAAGCTCTGTGGCCCATGGGATTGCGCGAAGGCGTTCCTTTGGAATTGGTAAAACTGAGACAACTGAATATCCGTATTCACCTGTCTTCATTCGAGCCAATGCCGCATCAATTTCTTCAACTGTCTGTCGCGCTGCTGCTGACAACACAAGGTCTTGCTCGCGTTCAACAACCATCGTGTCACCTTCGCCGCCTTCGTCGTCAAACTTCACGTCACCCATCTCTGCGTCGGCGATCATTGCACTTGCTTCGTTCTCAAGACGGTTTGCCTGACCCACCAATTTGATTCGTTCTACTTGGAGCGCTTCACGTTGTGCAAAGAGGAACTTCAAATCAAAATCCTTTGACGATGTGATTCCGTCTTCAGAAGCACCTTTCACAATGACAGGGCGCTTCGGCGGTTCTGGCTTCTTAGCAACCTTCTTTGCGGGAACTGGTGCTGGTGCCGCAACGACAGGAGTTGGTGCTGGAGCTGCCACTTTGACAGGAGCAGCTTTCTTCGCAGGAACAATCTTCTTGACAGGAGCAACCTTCTTCGCGGGCGCTTTTTTAGCCGGAGCTTTTTTCGCAGGGGCCTTTTTTGCAGGAGCCTTCTTGACTGGAGCTTTCTTCGCAGGAGCAGCTTTCTTGACTGGAGCTTTCTTCGCAGGAGCAGCTTTCTTGACTGGAGCTTTCTTCGCAGGTGCAGCTTTCTTCGCAGGAGCCTTCTTCGCGGGCGCTTTTTTAGCCGGAGCTTTCTTCGCAGGAGCAGCTTTCTTCGCAGGGGCCTTTTTTGCAGGAGCCTTCTTGACTACCTTCTTAGCGGGGGCGGTCTTTTTCTTCGTTGCCATAATGAGCACTCTCTCCTTGCGTCAGGCATCTGCCTGAGTTGCCCCGTGAGGCTACGGCCGAAATAGGTGTTTTCTCAACGTGCAAGAGCAACAGCTACGCCAATGACTGCGCCTTCAATGTTCACAGCCCGTTGGCCAGACTCGTCAAAGAGCACCTCACGAGCCAATGTCTCACTCGCAATGAGACCAAGATGAGGAGATATTTGACTCTGGAGTTCGGGCTCCACCGACAACGTGACGATGATCCGGTCTGAGATATCGAGGTTTGCATCACGGCGGGCCTGCTGCACTGCACGCACGATGTCCCGGGCCGACCCTTCGGCCTCTAGTTCAGCTGTGACGTCCACGTCGAGAAGAACCACACCTACTCCACCGGGAAGAGGCGCGCTTGCCGACCCTGATTGCGTGACCAATTTCAAGGAATATTCACCAGGCTGCAATGACTCGCCAGCGACATTAATGAGGTCGCCATCCTGAGTCCATTCGCCTTTTTTAACCGCCACAATGACCGCCTGTGTGCGTGGTCCTAATCGTGGCCCGACTATTGCTGGAACAACTTGCAGTTCATGAGAAGCAATCGAGTCAACATCCGTGGTTAAAACAACATCACGCACATTGACTTCGTCTTTCACGATGTCAAGGAATCCTTCAAGCGATGACGCATTTGCTGCAGCGATAGTGAGCGATGCAAGAGGCAACCGAACGCGACGACCATGCGCTTTACGAACAGACAACGCCGATGAACAGACATCGCGCACCATATCCATAGCGGCAACTAGCGATGCATTTCGCGGCAAGGTTGACGACAGTGGCCAATCAGTCAGATGAACACTTCCAATAGCTGCGCCGTGCAATCCTTCAAATATCTCATCGGTCACTAGCGGCAAAAGCGGCGCCGCGATACGTACTAGATAATCCAGAACAGTGTGCAACGTATCAATAGCGTCTTGATCCCCCGCCCAAAAACGATCGCGACTACGGCGGATATACCAATTAGTCAACACGTCAAGAAATGACCGAATTGTCTGGCATGCAGCGAATAAGTCATACGTGTCCATTGATGTCGTAACAGCATCAATAGTGTCAGCCAGCTTTGCGAGAACATACTGATCAAGAACATTTGCAGAATCTGTTCGAACAATTCCGGTCACGCCATCTGCGTTTGCATAAAGGGCCAGGAAATAATATGAGTTCCATAACGGCAGTAAAACCTGTCGCACGGTCTCTCGCATGCCTTGTTCAGTGACTGAGAAATCTCCGCCTCTTAAAATAGGAGACGACAGCAAATACCAACGCATTGCATCTGCACCATGCGAGTCAAATACAGCCATCGGGTCTGGATAATTGCGAAGACTCTTTGACATTTTTGCGCCATCATCACCAAGAACAATGCCGTGACTGATGCAGGACAAGAACGACGGTTTGTCGAACAAAGCAGTTGCTAACACGTGCAATGTGTAGAACCAACCGCGAGTCTGACCGATGTATTCAACAATGAAGTCGCCAGGATAATGATTGTCAAACCATTCCCTGTTCTCAAATGGGTAATGAACCTGTGCAAATGGCATAGATCCACTTTCGAACCAGCAATCAAGAACTTCAGGAACTCGACGCATCATGGACTTCCCAGTTGGGTCGTCGGGGTTTGGCCGCACGAGTTCATCAATGCTTGGACGATGTAAATCAGTGACTTCAACTCCGAAGTCACGCGACAAATCAGCAAGGCTTCCATACACGTCAAGGCGTGGATATGTCGGGTCATCGCTCTTCCAAGCAGGGATCGGTGAGCCCCAAAAGCGATTTCGACTGATTGCCCAATCTCGAGCGTTGGCAATCCACTTACCGAACGAGCCATCTTTGATGTGCTCTGGTGACCATGTAATTTGCTCGTTCAGTTCAACCATTCGGTCGCGAAATTTTGTTACTTCAACAAACCACGACGAAACTGCGCGGTACACAAGTGGCTCAGCGCAGCGCCAACAATGCGGATACGAGTGGTTATAAGAATCATGACGTATGACAACTCCAGAATCTTTCAGAGTGCGAACGATGTCGGAGTTGGCATCAAACACATGTTGACCAACCCACGGTGAAATTTCGGCCGTATAACAACCGTGCTCATCCATCGGACACAAAGTAGGAATTCCTGCAGCATTGCATTCAATTTGGTCATCTTCACCAAAGCCCGGCGCCATGTGCACAACGCCAGTTCCGTCTTCGGTGGTAACAAAGCCAGCACCAAGAACCTGAAAAGCATTGTCAGTACCGGCAAAGAATGGAAACAGTGGCGTGTACTTGCGACCCACCAGTTCTGCGCCACGCATCGTGCGCACTACGTCAGCACCCTCGAGTTCTTTTTCATATGCACCAAGACGAGCCTGAGCAAGAATGTATGTATTGCCGTCTGGATGTTTTAGTTCCACATATTCAATGTCTGGTCCGACTGCCAGTGCCAAGTTTGAGGGAAGGGTCCACGGCGTTGTTGTCCACGCAAGAATCTTTTCTCCGGACTCAAGTTCAAATGCAACTGTCAGCGCAGGGTCTTGCCGATCTTTATACACGTCATCCATGCGTGTTTCTGTGTTTGAAAGCGGAGTTTCGCAACGCCAGCAATACGCAAGAACTCGAAATCCCTCATAAATAAGCCCTTTGTCATGCAAAGTTTTGAAGGCCCACATGACACTTTCCATATATGGGGTATCGAGAGTTTTGTAATCGTTTTCGAAATCAACCCATCGAGCTTGACGAGTTACATACCGTTGCCATTCGTCGGTGTAACGCAACACACTTGTACGACATGCATCGTTGAACTTGTCGATACCAAATGCTGCGATCGCAGGATGGCCGGCAATTCCCAATTCCTTTTCCGCTTCAACTTCAGCGGGAAGTCCATGACAGTCCCATCCGAAACGACGATCAACATGTCGACCACGCATGGTTTGATAGCGAGGCACAGCATCTTTTACAAACCCCGTCAAAAGGTGACCGTAGTGAGGCATTCCGTTTGCGAACGGAGGACCATCGTAAAAAATGAACTCGTTGTCGCCGTTAGTTCCGACAGGCCGCGCAGCAAGGCTCTTTGCGAAGGTCTGGTCACGTTCCCAACGTGCCAGTACACCTTCTTCTATACGAGGAAAATTGGGCTGGGGATCAACCTTGGGGTACGTCACGCAATAAGGCTAGAGGGCTAAGCGGCTTAGCACCCAAGGATGCGTGCCAGAACCTGGACGCCGATGAGAACTACCAAGGGCGTGAAATCAAACGGTCCCATGGTGGGAAGGACACGGCGAATGGGAACAAAGACTGGTTCGGTGACTTTGTAGAGGAATTGAACGATCGGCAGAAATGGACTGCCCGAAGAAATAGGAAAGAAAGTCGAAATCGCGCGAGCAACAACAATCAGTACATAGATGTTCGCGATGGCGCAGACGATTTGCACAGCAGATCCTTAGTAGCGAGGTGAGTCAAAACTCACAGCGGGCTTTAACAAGTAGACGCCACTACCTACTTTTTCCATGGTGCCACTGAGTGCATAACACATGCCACTTGCGAAGTCGATAATGCGACGTGCCATCTCGCGATCAGCACCTTCAAGATTCACAATCACAGGAACACCTTCTTTGAAGTGATCTGCGATTTCTTGTGCTTGATTGAAATTACGCGGGCGAACAGTGACGGTTTCACCAGACGAAGGAATCGTGCGAACTGTTGGAGACGTACGAGCAGTTCCGACTGGACGTACTTGCAAACCCGAGTCATCCGGACGTCGTGCAGCTCCGGTGTCATCAATGCGCGTTGGACGCGCAGAAGGTCGTTGCGTTTCTGAAGAGTATTCAGGATCGAAACCAGAACGACGACTGGTCTGCTCTGGGGCGGGACGACCAACACGTTGTGGGCGTTCGTACTCCATCGACATGTCGTAGTCGTCGTAGGCTTCTTCCCCACTCAGACCTAGGTAATCCATTGCACGGCGGAAAAATGACATATTCAGAGGCTAATCCAGAACGAATAGCAGATGTGGGACACGTCTACATAGATGCACTAGATCGCGAGCCGAATAAACCGCTACCGACCCTGACCATCGTCGATCCACAAGCGACGGCTATCTCGTAATCTGCTGTCATGCCCATGGAGCACACCGCTAGCCCATGATCATCAACGAGACGACGCAATAACGTAAAGGCTTTTTCGCACTCCTGACGTGTTCCGTCAGTCGGGCCGATGGTCATCAGCCCGGACACATGAAGCTGTTGTGATTCTGCTCGGATTCTGAGATTGCCCAGAAGCTCGGGCGACACCCCACCCTTTGACGGTTCATTGGTGGTATCTACCTGAAGAAGGATTGACGCCCCAGATGCCCTGCGACCTAGTTCATCAACCACAGAATCCCGATCAACTGATTGCCACAATGCAACATGACCGGCAAGAAGTCGCACTTTGTTCGACTGCAGCGCACCGATGAAATGAACATCGATAGCAGGAATTCCTGCGGCTGTTTTTTCTAAAAGTTCTTGAGCGTAGTTCTCACCGACTGCATCACAACCTGCTGCCGCAGCGGCCGCAATAGCAGCAACACCAAAAGTCTTCGTGACAGCGACGAGAGAAACGTCTGACCCACCAGCCGTACTGATGCGCTCGCGAACATCCGCTACTCGATCGGCCACCTCATTGGCGTCGATCATAAACGAAGTTTTATTTCAAGAACGATGGAACGTCGAAGTCGTCGTCATCATCAGACAACGGATCAACATCAGAGAAGATATCTCGAACGTTGGTTGCAGGTGGGCGCACATCAGCAGGACGAGATGTCGAACGAGTTCCGACACTTGAACTGCCAGAACCAGCATCCCAACGTTCAAAACCAGCAGCGATAACTGTGACCTTGATTTCATCACCCATCTCGTCGTCGATAACGGTACCGAAGATGATGTTTGCATCTTGATGGGCAACACCGTGCACCACTTCTGCAGCAGCATTGACTTCGAAGAGCCCCATGCTTGATGGACCAGTGATATTGAGCAAGATTCCGCGAGCGCCGTCGATCGCAGCCTCGAGCATTGGGCTCGAAATTGCATCTTTTGCAGCAACAACTGCACGATTATCGCCACTTGCAATACCGATACCCATGAGGGCTGAACCGGCACTGGTGAGGATCATCTTGACGTCGGCAAAGTCTGTGTTGATGAGGCCCGGAGTTGTAATCAGGTTTGTGATTCCTGCAACACCCTGCAACAAGATTTCATCGGCCATCTTGAATGCATTAACCAAAGATGTCTTGTCGTTTGCAACAGTCAGAAGTCGATCGTTTGGAATAACAATCAACGTGTCAACTTTTTCCTTCAGACGCTGAATTCCGTTGTCGGCCTGAACAGCACGACGTCGACCTTCAAATTGGAATGGACGAGTAACAACGCCGATAGTAAGCGCACCAAGTGACTTAGCGATTTCGGCAATTACGGGAGCAGCACCGGTTCCGGTACCGCCGCCTTCGCCTGCTGTGATGAAAACCATGTCAGAACCGTTAATGAGTTCTTCTATCTCTTCACGATGCGCTTCGGCAGCTGCACGACCAACGTCAGGATCTGATCCGGCGCCAAGACCGCGAGTGAGGTCACGACCGATATCGAGCTTGACGTCAGCATCGCTCATGAGAAGCGCTTGCGCGTCTGTATTAATAGCGACAAATTCAACGCCGCGAAGACCAGCATCAATCATGCGGTTGACAGCGTTCACGCCGCCTCCGCCAATGCCAATCACCTTTATAACGGCGAGATAATTCTGTGGTGCACCGGCCATCGACCATTTACCTCCAGTAAGGAGTCCGTAAGGACTGAGTTTCCCAAGTTTCCCACATCAGGAGCGATTTATGTGGCAATCACGAAATTAGGGGAAGAGTTAGCGCACCTGAAC
>Ga0194055_10003216_pt1 | contig 12635 bp, 3 predicted proteins | sample SepL449m_MetaG_FD_155482 | JGI IMG/M metagenome (GOLD analysis project Ga0194055, IMG submission 155482) | Anoxic zone freshwater microbial communities from boreal shield lake in IISD Experimental Lakes Area, Ontario, Canada - Sep2016-L442-9m | ecosystem: Environmental > Aquatic > Freshwater >... | reverse complement strand
AACAATATGGCCGTGGCCGCTTTCAGGGGCTGGCACGCAACGGTCGCTGGTCAATGTCTTGCTGCCACCATCCAAAATTATTTGATTGCTGACAGCGTTGCTGACCACGGTGCAGACGATCGTGGCAGCACACTGCTCGAGCGTACAAAAGCCGGCGCGGACGGTGTTCATGTCGTTGTAGATATAGGTGCCCGGACGGATCTCCGTCATCTGTGGCACGAGGTGGGATTGATACGCGGTGGGTGTCGAACCCCCAGACACCCTCGTGCGACACAGTCCGTGGCGATCGAAGAGGTCTATTGCCTCCTGAAGCTTGCTGGCAACGGCTGCCAATGCCGCCGCCTGATCCTGTGGGAGCGACCAGATCTGGCCCGGATAGAAGAAAATACCATCCAGTCGCACGCCACCGGTGCGTTCCACGCAGTGCGCCAGATCTACCAGCGCCTGGCCTGTTGGCACGCCGGTGCGGCCCATCCCCACATCCAGATCAACCAAGAGGCCGATCGTTGTGCCGGCTGCGAGGGCCGACTCGCCGATGGCACACAGAGACGCTTCGGTGTCGACGGCCACTTGCACGCTCGCCGAGCGAGCCAGTTCAGCCAGTCGCGTCGTGCGATGCCGATCGACCGCCGGATAGGCCATGAAGATGTTGGCTGGCCGTGCGTCAAACGCTGACGCCATAGCATATGCCTCGCCCACCTTCGCCACCGTCAGGCCGCCGGCACCCGCAGCCAATTGCAACCGTGCGAGCTCAACGCTCTTGTGTGTTTTTGTATGCGGCCGCACCGAGATACCATGCGAGGCGGCGTACGCGGCCAACCGCTGCACATTCTGACGCACCATCGCTCCATCCAGCACGAGGCATGGTGTCGGAAGATCATGTTCGAGCATTCTACGGAGCCTTTCTATTCACACAACATTTAAAGGCAACCATATGAAGGCGATTGCGTGTGTCATCGTGGAGGGTTGGATTGGTTCTGTGAGAGTTCTTCTCCTGGCGGCGGTATCGATTCAATCCACTCGCGGAGCAACTCCACGGCCCGCTGGTCTACGATGGAGGTGGCCAGTTGAGGCATCTGCCCGGGGCCTCTGCGGGCCACGCGGCAAAGCAGCACAGACCGCTCTGGATCTCCGGCAGCAATGATTTTGGCATTGGGGAGACCAAACGTGTGGTGCATGGGTTGCTTGTCGATAGCGTTTGTTTTTTCAATTGGCGTTGTGCCGAAGGCAGTCAGGAATTCCAAATCAATTGCCGCGTTGCCACCTCCAGCAAAGATGTGGCACGACGAGCAGTTGGACTGCATATAAGAGCGGGCCCGAGCGCCGAGGTCCTGCGAGGCATCGTAGGGATCCACGAGGTGGTTAGTGTGAGCCGGTGATTTTGCAAGCATGGTCGACCGGCGGTTGCCAAATGAGCCCGCGTCGGCGTCCAGCGAAGTCGTCTGCCCGCTCGCCCACGCGTGGACATCCTTCTCGTCGATGTTTTTCCCTCTCGCCTGATCGAGAAGCCAGCCGTAAGCGTCGCTCCACCAGTTTACCCGTAGCACACCAAGATGCTCGAGCGTGCGCAGTTGGTTGTCGTTTGCATGTCCCTGGCCCAGAACCGCTTTGTAGTCGAAGTCTCTGTTGAGCTGAACGGTGCAGAGCCCCAGAACAAAATTCGTGGCGCGGCTGTGGCAAATCATGCATTCGGTTCGCGATGGATAGTGCCACGACTGCGTTCGGATGCCGTTGGCGTGGTTTGCAAGGTCGGCCGTACGAATTTCAAAATCGCGGTCCTTGCCGGTCGAATCGACGAGTACGGCATCGGTTTGTCCGTCGTTCCACTCGTAGCTGTAGCCGGCCCATTCGCCAGCCTCCTTCATCATGAACCTCGTCTCGATCCACTTGCGGGTGGCTGGGTTGCCCTCCTCCGAATCAATCGCAAATGATTTCACGAGCACGGTTCCCTCGGGAAATATCCAGCCTTTGGAGCTCGTAACGTCGATTGTTGCTGGTACATCCAGCCCATTCACTCGCATCGTTGGCGGCAGCGCGAAGAACCTAGCCTTCTGCGTGCCATCGCTCCAGAGCGGCGAGTTCACCGCATAGGGAATCACACCGGGGGCCATTGTGTGCGAGGCCACCGAGGCGAACAGGCCACTGGCAGAGAGCGTCTGCGGAAACGGCGGCGGCGTTGTGGTGACCGGCGGCGTGGGAATCAGCCGATAGAACCCGCCTTCGAGGCCAGGCCGATGATCGGTGATCATGATTTCGCCGCGTGAATCGATGCCGAAGCTGGTAATTTGAAGTGTGGTGTCTGCAATGAGTTCGTGCCACGTGACCGTGTCGCCGTCGTGCCGCATCCCCCAGATACGACCAGTCGAATAATCGCCATAGAGGTAGGCGCCTTTGAGGTCTGGGAGTTGCTCGCCTGTGTACACAATACCCCCGGTGAGCGAACGTGCGTCGGCGTGGGAATGCTCCGCGACGGGCTTCGAGATCGGGTCTGGGCCCACCGTGCGTTCGAGGGCAAACGGATGGCTGCCTTCCACGACGCTCCATCCGTAGTTTGCACCGCGTTTGATGAGATAAATCTGCTCCCAGAGATCTTGGCCGTTATTGGCAACCCAGATCTGCCCAGTCATCTGATCGATTGTCAGCCGCCATGGATTTCTAAGGCCATAGGCCCACGTCTCCGGCCGCACGTTTTCCGTGCCGACAAACGGATTGTCGATTGGAACCGAGTAGGCCCGCCCGTCGCCCGGCGTGGTTTCATCCGGATGGTCAACGTCGATTCGCAACAGTTTCGATCGCAATCGGGTGAGGTCCTGCCCAGCCAGGTCGGCGTCGGAGTCGCTTGTGCCGTCACCCGATGTGACATACATCATGCCGTCTGGCCCGAACGCCATATCCCCCCCGTTATGGCCGTCAGAATCCCACTCGATCACCACCTCAGCCGAATCGGCGTGAAATGTATAGGGCGGTTCGCGGTCAATGCGATACCGCGTGATTCGGGTCATCTTCCGAGGCTTCTCGGGCTCTATCTGGCGTTTGGTTTTGTCGTTCTGCTTGCCGTTTGCAAGCGTGCTATCTGACGCAGGAGCGTCGGCCTTCACTGGCCCGTTCGAGCCGATATAGACGTAGCCGTTTCCAGCAAACTGCGGGTGAAATACGATCGAGTAATGCACACTGCCGTCTGCTTTTAAAAGTGTCTCTGGCTCGAATGCACTCGGGTCGTCTCGCATCCGCATCACCGACGAGGGTTGGTAAGACCACGGCTCGGTGACGTAGAGCAAAAGGTCGCTCTTCGGCTGATGGGCCACGGTGATCGGTCCCGATATTTTCGCCAGTGGGTGCATCCGCTGGACCGTATAGGGCAGTGGCGGATCGGGAGAACCGACGACCTTCGACGTTGTGACGGGCACCAGTGCGGGAATGCCGTAAGGCCGTACGGAGGTGCTCGACGAAACGGAGGTGCTTAATGATGCGCCCACAAAGCGGAGCGTGGCAAAATCTTCGTGCGCATGGAAATTGAGCCGCGTAAGCGGCGCACACGTGGAAAGCTCCGGTTGTTCGCGGTCGATATCAAAATCGTAACGGCACAGGGCAAACATCCACGTGTCCCCAACCGCAGGCCGACCCCCTGTACGCATGAGACTTTCCCACGGGATCCGCAATTCGACCGACCAGCCGTTGTCCTTGTCGGACCAGTTTCCGAGGGTTCCACGCAGCGAGACGGCCGACTCGAGTCCAAAATCACCGATTTTCTTGAATCGGGCGACATGGCCTCGCCGCGGCAGAAAAAGATCAAACTGCGTGTTGGCGGGAGTCACGTGAAATTCGTAATAGGCTGGCTTGACGGACGACGGTTTCAAAAAGACTTCGAAGACATCGTTCTCCCAAGTGTTGCCGTCGTGTTCAGTGATGCTGGCATAGAGATCGGCATCGTCCATGTCGGCACAGACGTAGAGATTCTCGCGATCCCAGAGAATCTTGGCGCGGGTTGCCGCAGACGCTGGCTTGTTACCCTTGCCCAGCCACGGCATCGAAAAGTTGTCGATGACAACAGCTTCTTCCCACGCCTTGTCGTCTAGCTTGCCGTCGATCGTGATCGGCTCTTCGGTGAACGAAACATCCGTTGGGGCAATCGGCGGCGGCACTTCGGGGAGCCTGCGGCATCCGCTCACGGCGATGCCAATGCATCCCGCAAGCAAAAAGAGCAGAACAAAGCATTTTCGAAGTGGCATGCAGGAACCCTACGGTCACGCGGAATGGTGCTCGGCACGTCTAGAAAACCAATTTCATCGAAGCATCTAGATACTACTATTTCGCGGCTCTACCGCAAACTTCGACGGGCCGATCTCCTCGACTACTGTGAGTCAGCCCTCGCAGGCGACGTTGCGTGCGAATCCCGCTCGTGCACGATGACGGCCCAGCCGACGTTGGCCAGATGCACCGGTCGGCCCACGATCAGGATCGGCTCAGCGCCTGCGATCGCCGGGAGCTGGGCATCGAACGCAGGAGAGGGCTGAGTGCGTCCACGAGAAGGCGATGTGCTGTCGGGCTCTTGCAGCGAGACTGCCTTCAACCGCTCCACGATTTCCCTAGGAGCGCGGGTGTGTTGCAGTTGCGAATGCGAGGGTATCTGAGTGCCCAGAAGATCGGGATTCTCCAGCACAAGGCCGCTCTGCGGAGAGCCATCGATGCTGTCGTCGCGCAGATCGATGACCGCGACGCTGAACGATTGGCGCGATGCATTCCAACCGCCAATCGCATCGATCGAGTGAAACAGCACGCCCACATCAAACGCCATAATGAGCACCCCTAAGCACTTTCCGTCCTCTCCAGCAATCTCCGGCCGTCCGCTCCAGATGGGCGCAGAAAATGCCACCTTCAGCTTGCCGGTGGCTGTGCTCTGATAGACAGTGGAGCGATGCACCTCCTTGAGTGGCGCGGCGGCTACGCCTGTTGGAAGATCGCCACTGCCGCCATGAAAATAGTCGCGATGCGCAAACGACTGGCCAATGGTGTCGGCCATCGGCGATCGTGCCACCTGCACCCCTTTGGCATCGCACACGACCCAACTCTCGGCCTCGACCATTTCTTTATTGCGGGCAGCCATCCTGTCGACCGTCGCTTGGATCGAGGCCCATTGCTTCAAACCAGTCGGTGGAGTCGTGGGCATCGTGGCGACCGAAGCGAGCGAAGCCACCAGATCGGGATTGCTGGCCTCGTGTTCCAGAATCCGCCAACGCGCGTCGATCTGTAGGGCCGCAGCACTCGCCGCAAGTTTTGCCGCCATGAGCAAAGCGGTCTGTCGGGCGCGGTATTCGTCGGTGGCCATTCGCTGCAGCAGCACAGAGGCAGTTCCGGCAGTGAGCAGCAGCAAGACCAAGGCGCCCACGCTCATCTGCGTGAACGTGCGATGACGACGCGTCCAGCGGGCTATCTTTCTCAGCAGCGGCTCGCGGTAAGCCTTTACGGGCAGGTCGGCCAAATAGCTGTCCACATCGCGGGCCATATCGAGAGGCGTTTCGTAGCGATCGACTGGATCGCGTGCCATTGCCCGCAGGCACACAGCTTCAAGCGCACCCGATACGCCACGCTTCACTCGCGACGGTGGTAGAATATGTCCGGCCAGCGCGTGCTCCCGGATCGCGGCCACATCGCCGTCAAAAGGGGGCTGGCCTGTGAGAAGATAGTAGAGTGTCGCACCCAGCCCATACACATCGCTGGCAACGCCAACCGGGCGGCCCCCGTCGTGTTGCTCGGGGCTCATAAACGCCGGCGTCCCAGAGATGCCCCGCTTCCCGGCTGGCTGCGAGCCCAACTCCATCGTAGGCATTACAAGAGATCGCTCGCCGTTGGAGTCAGCACGGATATCGCGGTTGATTCGAGCCGCCAAGCCCCAGTCGAGAACAACCACCTCCCCGAACCGACCGAGCATCACATTGGCCGGCTTGATGTCGCGGTGAATCACGCCCCGATCGTGAGCGTAGGCAATGGCCTTGCAGACAAGCGCAAACTGTCCCAGCAACTCCCGGTATCTGGTGGCCCGCCCAGCGGCATCGCCCTGCTGCATTCGATCGTGAAGCTCCACGATTGCCGCAGCCAGCGTGCGGCCAGGAATCAAGCGCATGGCGTAGAACGGCTTGCCGTCGGGCGTGGCCCCCGTTACATAAACAGGCACGATGTTTGGGTGCTCGAGCTGGCTTGTGACCATCGCCTCAAATTCAAAGTTTCTCCGGCAGGACTCCTCGCCCACTGCCCAACTGTTGAGAAATTTAACGGCCAGTTCGCGGCCGGTGGCGCAATCGCTTGCTGTGTAGACATCGCCCAATCCCCCACGGCCTATCCGCCGGTTGACGGCAATGTGTGTCGTAGCCACAACCGTCGCCGGCACATCCAGATCCGCCGGTGGTGGTTGGTCGTCGTGCATTCCATTGCGCCGCAGCGTGTGCCTGCGAATGGTGGGCTCAGTAAAAAGCTGAAAGAAACCAATAGAAAAGAATACGGCAAGTGTATCTATTTTCACAAATCAGTGACGCGCCTGATTGCCATGGGCCGCCTCAGAACCGATGCAGACACGTTCACTTTCTTCGCGATGGAGAGCGGCTTCTGGCGTCGCGCCACGCCAGGGCCACGCCTGTGCCCACAATCCCGAGGGCAAACATCCCTCCCAGCACGATCAGTGGGACTCCCTCCGGGCTCCGGAGGGAGTCCCGGGAGAAAAATCGTTCGGCCATGTCAATGTCCCCCTGCAACGCAGCCGCAGAAGGGGGCACCACGCTCCCCATCGCCGCCCCCATCGAGCCACGGAGTTCATCCATGGTGCCATCCAGTTTCTTTTCCATCTGCATCCGCTGCGACTCCATGCTCTGCTGCATCTCGCGCAGCCGCTGCTCGAGGGAGTCGGTGGCCTCCTTGAATCGCTTTTCCATTGCTGCGTTTATCGTTCTGCTCATCGTGGCGGAGCGTCGCTCCAAGTCGGCCTCCGCGGCTAAAACCTTTTTTTCTGATTCGGCTTGCATCTGCTCCTTCATGGCTTTTGCGCGATGCTCGACGGTGCGTTCCATCTGTTGCATCTGCCGGGAGGCCTCTGCCGCTGCGTCTTCCATGGCCTCGGCCATCCGTTGTCGGCCGGGCAAGATAAAACCGTTGCTGCGACTGCCAGCCACCAGCACGAATTGGCCCGTTTGTCCTGCCGATGTCGAGGTTGGCAGACTGGGCTGCTGCGGGTGCTCGGGCTTGCGGACTCTTGGGCGGGCGTTGGCTTCTCGCACCACCATCCCCTCAAACGCCCAACGCGATGGCATCGCCGCGGCAAGCGGTTGCGTGAGCTTTGGCAGATCCGCCAAGGGAACCAAAATACCGCCCAGCACGATCATCGGTAAAAGCATCATCGGTAAGACACCGGCTGCGGCTTCGGATGTGCGAAGCAACGCAGAAATGAAAAGGCCCAAAGCGCCTCCAGCGAGTGCCGCAGCGTAGAGCACAAAAAAGAGAGGCAGCCACGAACTGGATAGCTGGCACGACCAGCCCACGATGCCGAGCAACAGGCCGCACTGCACCGCCGCAATCCCCAGCAGCACTGTCATCTTTGAAGTCACATAGGACAGGATCGAGAGCCCCGCCATCCGCTCGCGGCGATAGATGGGCCACTCGGAGACGATTTCGCGTGCCGTGCTCGAACAGCCAAACCAAATGGCTGCAAGCGAGGTCACAAACACGGTCGTGGCCATATCGACTCCGGCCTTTGGCCACATCGCAAGCGTAGGGGGAGTGCGCAGCACCTTGGAAAATACAGCCCCGATGAGGAGGGCCACAATGGGAGCCTGCAGAAGGAGGACTGCGGTATTCCAGCCGTCGGCGGCCTTCACATTGAGCGTTCGCTTGACGAGCGTCAACCACTGCATGCATCTGGCGGGAGCGCGGGCCGACGGCCGTGCCCGCTTCCTATCCACGGCCCCAACACCGCTGGTGCGGCGGTCGACCCAAATTGTTTTGGCAATGGATTGGTTCCACTGCCGCACCCACTCAATGACCGGCCGTGTGGCGAGACCTCGCAACATGCCATCTACGTTTGCGGGCAGGATGCCGGCGGCCGCGGTCGGTTCAAAGAACGTGACCGAGTCGGGCCACGCTCGGCCAAACCACGCCAGCCGTCCGATCTGATTCGTGGAAGCGTCGCGGGCGATCACCGCCACGGCGTCAAATTTGATAAACGTTTCCAAGCTGGGCTGATGAATCGTCACCAGAATCGTTTTGCCTGCATCGGCCAGGCTCCGGAGCAACTCAATAACGCAGAGGGCGTCGGTGCTGGAGAGCCCCGAGGTAGGCTCGTCGAGTACGAGGATTGGGGGGTCGGTGAGCAACTCCATCGCAAGGTTGACCCGCTTCCGCTGGCCGCCGCTCACGCCACGCTTACGTTGGTCGCCAACCCGCGTCTGCTCGGTGCCTTGCAGTCCGAGTTGTGCGATCACTCCCCCGATGCGGGAGGCGATCTCATCGTTGGTGGTGTCGTGCGGCAACCGAAGCCTTGCGGCATACCAAAGCGCCTGCCAAACTGTGAGGTCGGCGTGCAAAATATCGTCTTGAGGCACATAGCCAATCCGGCCCCGGAACAGTTCGTAGTGGGCGTGCAGGTCGAGGCCGCCGATGGTAACTTGGCCGGCACTAGGCACGAGCTGGCCGTTGAGCGCTGAGAGCAGCGTGCTCTTGCCGGCGCCGCTGGGCCCCATGATGGCAATCAGTTCGCCCGGCTGCACGACAAGCGATACGCTTTCGAGCAATCGCCTGCCCGAGGCCTCCACGGCCACGCCCTGCGCTTCGATCATATCGCAGCTGCCGCCGAGGAGTGGTTCCAGGAATCGTGCGTCATCGGAAAGCCGGTAGCGTTGGTCGGCCATCTGCACGATGGCGCCCGGCCCAATCTGAACGGGCCGCTGGATCCGGTTGCCGTCCACAAACGTGCCGCTCATACTGCCCAGATCGCGCACGATCACGCGGCCGCGATCGACGCTCACTGACGCATGCATCGCCGAGGCGATGGGCTGGTGGATGGCCACTTGAGCCCCGGCCCGCCGTCCGAATGTGACCATTCCAGCCGATTCCAAATCGATGCTCACTGCATCCGTCCGACGCGGCTGGGTGCGCTGCAACAAGTCGCGGAGTGCCGTGGCCGGCAGCACACAATTGCCTAGCGTAATCGTGTCGTCGAGATGGATTGGCTCGCGGGTGATCCGCTGCGGGGGCGAGCCGACACACGTGCCGTTTCGGCTGCCGAGATCCTCCAGCCACAGGCCGTCAGGTGCCACGATCACGCGGGCGTGCCGAGCCGAGACACCTGGATGCCGTAGCACCAGATCGTTGCCAGCCGCACGCCCAATGAGCACGATGCGGGATGGCGTGGAGGGAGGCAACTGGGGCTGATTCGTCGGATCAATCAATGGAGGGTTCATGGATGAATCATGAAGAATTCATGTCAGAGTTTATGGAGTCCGAAAGCGAGAGAGGTGAGGCACAAAGCGTCGTCGGAAACCGACGGGCCACACCCCTGCGGGCCTCGTCCACAAAGGCTACGTCAGCCGAGTCTTTTTCTGCAAAACCACGTTCATTTCGAGAGGATCGCTGGCGGCAGGTTGCTCGATTCGGCTACATTTTGATCCGATACGCCACGTGTTGCCACGATCCAGGATCCCTCATGCACGAACTGCCAAAGCATTACGACCATCAGAGATCGCAGGCCCGCTGCCGTGCCCTCTGGGATACCGCACGATCGTGGCACGCCGAGCCGGAGCCGGGCCGTCCCGTCTTTTCAATCGTTATTCCGCCGCCGAACGTCACTGGCGCCCTGCACCTCGGCCACGCCCTCAATAGCACGCTGCAGGATGTGCTCGTGCGCACTCGACGGATGCAGGGATTTCTGACGCTCTGGATGCCGGGCACCGACCACGCCGGCATCGCCACGCAGGCCGTCGTTGAACGACGGCTTCTGGAGGAAGAAAAACTCTCCCGCCACGACCTCGGCCGCGAGCAACTCGTGGCCAGAATCTGGTCGTGGAAGGAACAGTATGAAAAGCGAATTCTCAGCCAGTTACGAGATCTGGGTGCCAGTTGCGATTGGGATCGCGTGCGATTTACGCTCGACGATCGCTGCGCCCGCGCAGTAAGAGAGGCGTTCTTTCGTCTCTTTCAACAGGGACTCGTGCGGCGAGGCAAGCGGTTGGTCAATTGGGACACATTTCTCCAGACGGCCGTCAGCGACGACGAACTCTTTCACGAGCAAGTAAAAGGCCATTTCTGGCACATCCGCTATGACATCATTGACCCCAAGTCCGGCGAGCCAGCCAGCCTCACAGTGGCAACCACACGGCCCGAAACGCTGCTAGGCGACACGGCCGTGGCGGTGCATCCAACGCCAGCGAAAGCGTTGGATGAGGCCGAGGCAGCACTTCGGGGAAAGCGAGCAAGTGCGCCTGCCAAGGAACACGCAGAGATCGACCTTGCCATCCAGGATCTCGCGGTCCGGCGTCGCGAGATCCTGCCAGGCTTGGAGCAACTGGCCAGCATGGCACTCGACGGCCGTCGCGTGCGACTGCCGCTTTTGGGCCGTGAGATTCCGCTGGTTGCCGATGCGTGGGCCCAGCCAGGGCTGGGCTCGGGATGCGTGAAGATCACACCCGCGCACGATCCCAACGACTACGAAGTCGGCCTTCGGCAGCAGTTGCCAATGATCAATATCCTCATGCCCAACGGTACGCTGGCTCCAGAGGCAGGGCCGTATGCCGGCCTGACGATCCAGAAAGCCCGCACGAAGGTGGTGGCCGATCTCGACGCGGCCGGGCAACTTGTGCACATTGAGGATCGCGTGATCGAGTTGGCCCACTCCGACCGCTCGAAGACGCCAATCGAGCCGTTTCTGGCCGATCAGTGGTTTATCCGCATGGATGAACTGGCACAGCCCGCGCTGGATGCGGTGCGCGACGGGCACGTGCGCATTGTGCCCGCACGCTATGCCAGAAGCTATTTGGACTGGCTGGGCGAAAAGCGGGATTGGCCGGTGAGCCGACAACTCTGGTGGGGCCATCGCATTCCGATCTGGCACGTGGCAGGCGTGCAGGAAGCCGATCTCGCCGCTGCGTTTGCGGGCCGCAGCACCGTCTCGTGGCAGGGTGACGGCAGCGATGATGGGTGGTTTGTGTGTTCATCTGACGAGGTGATGGCCGACGAATCGCTCGGCGTGCATGCGATCAATGGCCAGCCGCTGGTGCGTGACCCTGATGTGCTCGACACGTGGTTTTCATCGGCGCTCTGGCCGCACTCCACGCTGGGTTGGCCCGAGTCAACACCCGAGTTGGCCTGCTTCTATCCGACGGCAACGCTTGTCACAAGCCGCGACATCATCACGCTCTGGGTGGCCAGGATGGTGATCATGGGAATTTTTGACACTGGAAAGATACCATTTTCAGATGTCTATATTCACCCAAAGATTCTCGACCGCTACGGCGAGACCATGAGCAAGAGCAAGGGCAATGGCGTGGACCCAGTGGATGTGATCGACACGCTCGGTGCCGATGCCTTGCGATTTGCACTGGCGGGCATGGCGACTGAAACGCAAGACGTGCGTATGCCCGTGGAGTTTCAATGTCCGCACTGCGAGGCCCGGAGCGAGCAAACGCTCGCCAACCGCGTGCTGCCTCGCATCGAGTGCCCAAAGTGCAAAAAGCCATTCCGCACACAGTGGGCGCAGACGCCGGAGGACCTCGCGCTGCCTCGTGGCCCGGCCGTGAGCGAACGGTTTGAAGCTGGCAGAAACTTCTCCAACAAGCTCTGGAACGCCACTCGGTTTGTGCTGATGAACCTCGAGGATTTTTCCGGGGGAGATATGTCGCAGTGGCGTGTAGCCGATCTGCCTCCGGCCTTGGAAGACAGGTGGCTGGTCAGTCGTTTGGCCAGCGTGTCGCGGGATGTGACAGCTGCGATTGATGGCTATCGGTTTGCCGAGGCTTCGCGACTGCTCTACGGCTTCGCATGGGATGAATTCTGCAGCGCGTATCTGGAGCTGTGCAAATCGCGGCTGGCCGATCCGGTGTTGCGGCCACAGGCACAGGCCATGCTCCTCTTGGGCCTCGACACGATTTTGCGACTCCTCCATCCGATCATGCCATTTGTCACAGAAGAAATCTGGCAGCACCTCCGCGAAGCGGCGGGAGGCCGCCGAATGCCGTGGGACACCTCCGGCGCATCAGCCTCATCGGCTGGCTCGACATCCTTGGCAGCCTCGATCATGCTGGCCCACTGGCCCACGCCGCCGGCCGAGTGGATCGATCCGACAGCTGAAACTCGGTTTGGAACGTTTCTGGCCGTTGTGGCTGGCATTCGGGAGATTCGCGCCAGGCAGAATGGGCCGCCCCGCACCAAGCTGAACGTGGCGATTCGGACCGACGCAGCCACCGCAGAACTTCTCTCGCCTCTGCACCCAGCGATTGAGTCGATGGCGGCAGTCACCCTTGCGCCGATTGGCCCCGATGCCCAAGGACCTGCTGGTGCGGCCACTGCAGGCGTGCTGGGCTGCGAGATTTTTGTGGATATGGCTCTTCTTGTGGATGGAGACGCGGAAATTGTGCGGCTTGGCAGGGAGAATGATAAAC
>Ga0194055_10003215_pt1 | contig 12636 bp, 8 predicted proteins | sample SepL449m_MetaG_FD_155482 | JGI IMG/M metagenome (GOLD analysis project Ga0194055, IMG submission 155482) | Anoxic zone freshwater microbial communities from boreal shield lake in IISD Experimental Lakes Area, Ontario, Canada - Sep2016-L442-9m | ecosystem: Environmental > Aquatic > Freshwater >... | reverse complement strand
GTCAACCACTGGGTCGAGCATCGCGCCAAGGCGGCTGTACTGACCGGTCACACGTGCGGCGATTCCGTCGGCATAATCGCCCCACGCGACCAGGGCAAATATCGCGGCTGCTGTCAGCGATGAACCGCCAGCGTTCCACGACACCGCCACGAATACGGGAATCAGCGCAAGTCGCACAAAGCCGATCGCGTTGGGAATAGTCCACGGGCGCAGCGGGGCGTCGGGGAGCGTCTCGGGCGGAGGCGGACCCGACCTGTCAAGCCCAGCGAAGCGGCGCAACGTTAACGGCGGTCGCTTATCGCCGCTTTCGGTCACGGCAGTTGCGCGAGGGTTGCGCGTATCAATTCAGCTGAATCTGGCCCAAGTGGAATCGGGTCGAGTTCGACTAGCCCGCGGCGCCCTTGGACTTCGAGCACGCCGCTTTCGAGCGAGCGCTTGCCGAGCGTTATGCGCAGCGGGCATCCGAGCAGCTCGGCGTCAGCAAACTTCTCGCCGGGGCCGGCGTCACGATCGTCGAACAGGACTTCGAGTCCAAGCTCGCGCAGTTCGCCGTAGAGGGTTTCAGCCGCCGCGACCTCGGCGCTCCCGACCTTGCCGAGCGCCACTAGTTCTACGGACCACGGCGCTATCGCTTTCGGCCAAGCGATTCCCTTCTCATCGGCATTCTGCTCAATGGCTGCTGCCGCGATGCGCGCCGGCCCGATTCCGTATGAGCCCATCACGATCGGCCGCTCCGCGCCATCCTCGTCGAGGAAGGTCGCGCCGAGCGGCTCGGAGTAACGCGTGCCGAGCTTGAAGATGTTGCCGACTTCGATCGCAGCTTCGAGCCGAATTGGGTTCCCTCCTACGACATCGCCAGCTTCCACGGAGCGGATGTCCGCCGCAGTGAATTCGAAGTCGCGACCTGGCTCCACTCCGCGAAGGTGAGCGTCAGCCGAATTGGCTCCAGTAACCCAGCCGCCTTCTGTTCCTGCGACCGCATCGTCGAGCAGAACCGTGATTTCGACGCCAACAGGACCGATGAATCCCGCAGGCCCAATCTGGTCTGTGATCTCTTCATCAGTTGCGGGACGGAAGTTTTGCCCGAGCGCAGCGCGCAGTTTGAATTCGTTTACGCGGTGGTCACCACGGACTATCGCTAGGACAGTCTCCCCCGCGTCGGTCACTACGGCAAACGATTTGAGCAGGGCACTTGGGTCGAGCTCGAGTAAAGCTGCGACCTGTTCAATCGTTTTAGCTCCTGGCGTTGCTTGCTCGACCGGCGCGTCGAGGCGATCGGGCAGGACGGCCGTAGTCGGTTCAGCGCTCGCAACCTCCACGTTCGCCGCATAGCCGGGGGCTAGCGCGACCTCGTTCTCGCCTGCTGGGCAGGGAGCCATGTACTCGTGTGCTCCGCTGCCGCCCATCACCCCTACGTCGGACTCAACTCGGTACCACTCGAGGCCGCTGCGCTCAAAGATGCGGTCGTACGCTTCGATATGCAGCGCGTATCGCTCGTCTAGCCCGGCCTCGTCGCGATCGAATGAGTAAGAGTCCTTCATGATGAACTCGCGTGTCCGCAGAACTCCCGCGCGCGGGCGCGGTTCGTCCCGTCCCTTGAGCTGGAAGTGGTAGAGAATTAGGGGCAGGTCGCGGTATGAACGAACCAGCTGCGATACGTGGAAGGTCACGGCCTCCTCATGCGTCATCGCCAGAACTAGCTCGGTCCCTTTGCGGTCGCTCAGCGAGAAGATCTCGTCAATCTGGTCGCGCCCAGTCTTCTTCCACAGCTCGCGTGGCTGGATCAGAGGCATTAGTAGTTCCTGCCCGCCGATCGAATCCATCTCCTCACGGATGATCTGCTCAATCTTCTGGTGCACGCGCCATCCGGCCGGCATCCAGGTCCAAAGTCCGGCGCCTAATTGCCGTATCAGGCCTGCGCGGACCCCGAGGATGTGTGAGAGCGCCTGCGCGTCGGCGGGCGCTTCACGTTCGGTCGGTAATAGAAGCTGAGACATCCGCATCGGGCGGCTAGCCTAACTATTCGGCCGCGGTAAGTTAGTGTTCCCTTTAGATAAGCCGACTTAGGAGATCAAAAATGGCATTCGAAGTTCCCGCCCTTCCCTACGCATACGACGCTCTCGAGCCCCACATCGATGTAGCAACGATGCAGATTCATCACGACAAGCATCATCAGGCATACGTTGACAAGCTCAACGCTGCGGTTGAGGGGACCGACGCGTCCGACTCTTCGATCGAAGAGCTGATCTCCGGGCTGTCATCCTTGCCAGCCGAGATTCAAGGCCCTGTGCGTAACAACGGCGGCGGCCACCTCAATCACTCGCTGTTCTGGGAGTCGATGAGTCCCGATGGTGGCGGCGCCCCGGACGGAGACCTCGGAGCCGCGATCGATGAAGCGTTCGGTTCGTTTGAAGCCTTCCAGGAGGCCTTCGAGGCCGCAGGTGTGGGGCAGTTCGGCTCCGGCTGGTCGTGGCTCGTACTCGACGGCGGAAAGCTCGCTGTTGTCAGCACAGCCAATCAGGATTCGCCACTCACCGATGGCAAAACGCCGCTGCTCGGCAACGACGTTTGGGAGCACGCGTACTACCTCAACTACCAAAACCGCCGTCCCGATTATCTGAAGGCATGGTGGAACACAGTCGACTGGACAGTCGTCGCGAATCGGTTCGCTGCTGCTGCCTGAGAGGTAATCAGCGCAGTGTCGACGGCAGTCCTGCTCTGATGGGTGGATGAGACCCGGGCTCATCAGCATCGCTTTGGCCCTATTGGTGGCCGGGAACGTCGCCGGCTCGTCCCAAGCCAGTTCGTTCATGAAGGTCGGCGTTGTAGACGACGGGCTGATGACGAGGTCGCCCGGCGTCGCAGACCAGACTGCCCGGGAATGGCATGACCATGGAGTTGACCAGAGCCGCCTGACTCTGATCTGGGAGCGGATCGCGCCCGACGCCGCTAGCACTCGTAAGCCAGTCGGGTTCAATGCGCGCAATCCCGATAGCCCTGGATACGACTGGAGCGAGACCGACGCGGCCATCAGCGCGTTGTCGCGCCGAGGGATAGCGATCACGCTTTCGATAACTACGCCGGGCCCCGTTTGGGCATCATCGGTGCCTTCGCGCCGCGAGTCGACGTACCGACCCAAGGCCGCCGAGTTTGCCGAGTTCGTCCATGCCGTCGCGCTCAGATACGGCTCGCGCGTTTCTACTTACGCACTGATCAACGAGCCAAATCTTTGGCAATGGCTGACGCCGCAGTGGTCTTGTTCGGGGACATCGCCGAGTACGTGCAGCGCTGCAAGCCCAGCGATCTACCGCGAACTGTTCCGTGCCGGGTACACGGAGATCAAATCGATCTCGCCAAAGTCGGTGGTGTGGGTCGGATCGTTGGCGCCGTTCGGCAACTCGGTTCGCTCGGAAAGTCACGCCGCGATGTCCCCGTTGATCTTCTTGCGGCGCCTCGGCTGCGTGCAGGATGACTACAGCCGAGACCGATCAAGTTCGGGCTGCCGCTCCTTCAAGCCGATCACAGCGGACGCGATCGCGCACCACCCTCACAGTGGATCATCGTCACCTTCGACGATCTTCGGCGATGACGACAGCGTCAGCATCGCGACACTCGACCGGTTGACTAGCTCGATCGACCGGATCCAATCCCGAGGAGGGCTCCTCAACGGGACTGCAACGGGAGCAGCGCGGTCGCGCAACCGTTTAGACGTCTACGTTGATGAGTACGGCGTGCAGACCAATCCACCGGACACGTGGTCGGGTGTGTCGCTCCAGAGCCAAGACGCGTACTACCAACAAGCGGCCTACATGATGTGGAAGAACCCGCGGGTGAAGCTGTACGCGCAGTACTTGTGGAAGGACGAGCGCAGTGACGCGGCGACCATTGGAGCCGGCTCATGGCAGTCGGGTGTCTACTTTGCCAACGGCGCTCCAAAGCCATCCGCATCGTCCTTCGAGCGTCCATTTTGGGTCGATCTGCCTCGCGGCTCCCACAGCGCGCTCATCTGGGGCCAAGTTCGCCCAGGAGCGGCTAGTCGCGTTCAGATTCAGGCGCGTCTAACTTCCGCTGCAAGGTTCGCTCCTGTCCGTGAGGTGACGACCAACGCGGCGGGCTACTTCGCGCTACGCCTGACAGTCAGACGGGCGACTTCCTTCCGTTTCGGCTACGGAGCCAGCTTTGCCAAGGTTTCCTCTACGCGCGCCGTAAAACCGCGCTGATCAGCGGGCCGAACCGGCGCGCGGCGGCCGCGTCGCCTGCTTAGATGTATGTATGCGTCGTCCCCTCAGCGCAGCAGCGCTCTTCTCGCTGCTTGCCCTCGTCTTCGTTGCGCCGGCTGGAGCCAGCTCGTCAATGGCGCTCGGCATGGACGACGATGGCCTGCTCCAACGTGTTTCTTCGACGACGATCCCAACGGCCGCGCAGTGGCAGGCCAACGGCATTCACCAGAGTCGACTGATGCTCAACTGGTCACGGATTGCCCCGGAGTCGATGAGCACTCGCAAACCGTCCGGCTTCGACGCTCGCAACCCGAACAGTCGCGGGTACTACTGGAACGACGTAGACCGCGCTGTGAGTGCGCTCGCATCTCACGGAATCGCCGTCACGCTGATGCTCTCGACCCCGATGCCGCTATGGGCCTCGCAGGTCCCATCGCGTCGAAGCACAACTTACAAGCCGGATCCGAAGGCGTTTGGTGACTTTGCGCACGCGGTGGCGGAGCGCTACGCGGGTCGGATCGAGAGCTACATCTTGATCAACGAGCCGAACCTTTGGCAGTACATCACGCCGCAGTGGTCTTGCACGTCAAGTTCGGCTCGCAGCTGCACCCCGGCGAGCCCCGCGATCTATCGTGCGCTCTACCGGCGTGGCTACTCGGAGGTCAAGGCCGTTGACCCAAAGGCCGCAGTTTGGATCGGCGCACTTGCACCGCACGGGCGCGCCGGCGTTTCACCGACCGCTTCGTCCCTCGGTCCGCTCGCGTTTTTCAAGGGCGTCGGGTGCGTGACAGCTAGCTACGCGAAGGACCGCTCGAGCCCTGGTTGCCGCGGCTTCCAGCCGGTCACGACTGAAGGAATTGCCCATCACCCACACACGATTTTGGGGTTGCCAACACAGCCGGATCCAATGCCTGACTCAGTCAACATCGCGACAATTTCGCGGCTAACGACTGTGTTTGACCGCATGCAGGCAAAAGGTGGAATTCTCAACGGAAACGCGGCGGGCGCAGATCAGGCGCGTAAACCTCTAAACATCTTCATCGACGAGTACGGGGTTCAGACGAACCCGCCCGACAAGCTTCAAGGCCTTCCGCCCGCAACTCAGGATGTCTACTACCAGCAGGTTGCCTACATGATGTGGAAGAACCCTCGGGTCGCGCAGCTTGGGCTCTACCTCTGGAAAGACGAGCCGCAAACCGCAAAGAAGAGCTGGGCCTGGCAGTCGGGAATGTACTTCGCGAGCGGAAAGCCGAAGCCGTCGGCGTTGAGCTTCCAGCATCCGTTCTGGGTGGATCTTCCGAAGAACTCGCAGACCGCGACAGTTTGGGGGCAGCTCCGCGCAACGCCGGGCGCGGTCGCAACCGTCCAGGTTCAACCATCGGGCTCTCCAAAGTTCGTCGACCTCAAGTCGGTGACGACAAACGCGCAGGGCTTCTTCGCGTTCACGGCGAAGGTGTCTAGGAAGACAGCATTCCGCTTCCGCTACGGCACGCCGGTCAAAACCTCAGAAACCCGGACGGTCGCACCGCACCGTAAGTAGCAATGTCCGCCATGGGAAAGCGAGCAGCGCGCCTGGTACAAGCCGCTGCAGTCGTCGTGGCAGTCGCTGCAACGTTCGCCTCCGCGCCAAAGGCGGATGCAGGCGCAGTCAGTTCAGGGCCGCTCGTCTCGATTAGCGACCCGACTGTCACAGGGCCTACACGCGGTTTGATCGAGGCGATTGCGCCGCGTTGGCGCGCAGCCGGTGTCGACGTAGCGTCCGTAACTGCCGACTGGGGTCAGATCGCACCCGATCCGACCGCGAAGAACCCGCCGGCGGGATTCGACGGGAGCGCTCCCTCGTCGCCCGGCTATAACTGGGACAACTTGGACCGAGTCATCCGGGTACTGAGAGATAACCGAATTGAACCGATGCTCACGATCACGGGCCCTGGTCCACTTTGGACGAGCGCCGACCCGCAACATGGTGACCCAACGACCCGGCCCGACGCGAAGCTCTTTGCCGCATTCGCGAAAGCTGTGGCGCTTCGCTACGGGCCCACCGTTGACCGGTACATCATCTGGTACGAGCCCAACGACCGAGCAAACCTGACTCCGCAGTACAGCTGCACGAAAGCGGTATGTGAACCGCGGTCGCCGCAGATCTATCGGACGATTTTCAACGAGGCGGTGCCCGCAATCCGCAGCGCGGATTCGACCGCCGCGGTTTACGCCGGGGGGCTTGCCGCTACCGGCGACGCACCGAAGTCGGAGAACTCCGCGATGCCACCTGTCCCATGGATCCGTTCGTTCGCCTGTCTCGACGGGCACAACCTCCCAGAGCGGACCTCGCTGAGCTGCAAGTCCTTCACCCCAAGCTCGATCGACGGGTTCGCACATCACCCGGCGCAGCGGGGCGCGGCGCCTGAGCGCCACCTTCCGAGCAGTAACGACGTCGGAATCTCCGATACTTCGCGGCTAATCAAGGTCCTCGACGCTGCACAGGCCAGCGGCGGCGTAATCAATCACGCCAACGAGAAAGCACGGATCGATCTCTACTACACCGAGTTTGGCTACCAAACCAATCCGCCTGACGTGCTCAACGGGGTGAGCTTCTTTGCACAGGACCGCTGGCTACAGCAGGCAGCGGCAATTGCATACCGCCAGCCGCGAGTGCGTCTTCTGGGCCAGTACCTCTGGCGTGACCAGCCAATCGCCGATAACGGCGATTCGTTTGGCGGCTATTCGGGTACCCAGAGCGGCCTCTACATGTTCGACGGAACGGCTAAGCCGGCGGCGACCTCTTTCACCGACCCGTTTTGGGTTTCGGCTTCGGCGGGTAAGGCGCACCTCTGGGGGCAAGTCCGCCCTGGAGCGCAGACGACCGTGACCGTAGACCGCCAGATTGGCTCGGCCGGGTTCAAGGCCGTTCAAACAGTCAGCACCGATACTCAGGGCAACTTCACGCTCGACCTGCCGATGACGATACGTAGCTCCTACCGCTACTTCTGGTCGTCGACCCCTAATGGTCGACGTCACTATTCGAGCACGATGTCGGTCACACCGCGCTGACAAGCGTCTTACGCGCGGGTGAAGCGGCGCCCAGCGACGGGTGAAGTTCCCTCGTCGAGCTTTGGCTTCACGCCGGCGGCTTCTAGAACGTCCTCCCCACCGCCAGACTTTGCGCTCGCCTCTGCTTCAAGCGCAGCGAGCCGTTCCGGTGTCATTGCCTCCGCGTCTTCGTTCTCCGCGAGCCATGCTGCGGCCTCGGCGGCGGCGGCTTCGTCGCGCACGACTGTTTTCCCGGAGTCGTAGTAGCGGTCGATTTCGGCGAAGAGCTCGTCTACTAAGCGCTCAGTAGGCACCTTCTTAAGCGGCTCCCCCTTCGAGAAGATCATCCCGGCATCCTTGGCGCCGGTGATGCCAAAGTCAGCGTGCCGTGCTTCGCCGATCCCGTTGACTGCGCAGCCAAGCACCGAAACCTCGATCGCGTCCGGGTAGGCCGCGAGGCGCTCCTCTATCTCAACGACTACGGAGTCCATGTCGAACTGAAGTCGCCCGCAGGTTGGGCACGCGATCAAGACCGGCCCACGCTCGCGGAGTTTCAGCGCTTTTAGGATCTCCCAGGCAACCTTCACTTCTTCCTCTGCGTGGAAGGTCGAAAGCGAAATACGGATCGTGTCGCCAATGTTGTCGGCAAGCAGAGTCCCAAGGCCAACGGCCGATTTGAGCGAACCGGTCCAGCGTGTTCCGGCCTCCGTCACGCCGAGGTGGATTGGATATGGAATCCGTTCGGAAAGCAGACGGTTGGATGCGATTGTGTTGGGAACGCTGGTTGACTTCATCGAGATCTTGAAGTCGGAGAACTCGAGTTTTTCCATTAGCTCTACGAACTCGACGGCGGCAGTCACTAGCGCCTGGACCGGGTCGCTGTACTCCATTTCCATCAGGTGTTTGGGAAGCGACCCGGAGTTGACGCCGATCCTGAGCGGCACTTTGGCCAGCTTTGCCGCCGCCACGACCTCAGAGACCTTCTCCGGGCCGCCAATGTTTCCGGGGTTCAACCTGACGCACGCCGCACCATTTGCGATCGCCTTCAGCGCAAGCGTGTGGTTGAAATGAATGTCGGCGATGATCGGGATCGGCGAGCTTGCGACTAGCGTCTTGAGTGCTTCGGCATCAGCTTCGCGCGGCACCGCGCAACGGATGAGGTCGGCTCCAGCGTCGGCGCAGCGAAGAATCTGTGCAAGCGTCGCCTCGACGTTTGCAGTCTCCGTTTTCGTCATTGTTTGGACGGCGACCGGTGCACCTCCACCAATTAGTACGCCACCAACATTTATTTGTCGCTCTGAGGCCACTCAGAGAGTGTACGAAGGACACGCCCGTAGGGATGCAGGGATACTCTGCTACCACGATGGATCCGTCTTCTCCGCCTCTAAACGTCGCCGACTACGCGGCGCTTGCTAACGAGCTTCTTCCCGCTGGCCCGCTCGACTACTTCAATGGCGGCGCCGCCGATGAGAACACTCTGCGTGAGAACGCTTCGGCTTGGGCGAGGATCAAGCTCCAACCGCGCGTCTGCGTTGACGTTAGCTCGCTCTCTTCAGCAACGACAGTGCTAGGCCAGCCGCTCGCCGCGCCGATCATTGTCGCCCCTACGGCCCTTCAACGCATGGCGCACGAGGAGGGTGAGGCTGGTATGGCTCGCGCCGCTGATGCTGCCGGCTCTCTGATGGTCTGCTCAACGCTGGCAAGCACGAGCCTCGCTGAGATAGCGGCCGCCGCACCGGATGGTCAGCGCTGGCTTCAGCTCTATCTGTGCCGCGACCGTGCTGTGAGTTACGCGTTGCTCGAGCAAGGAATCAGCGCCGGCGTGACGGCCGCGGTTGTGACAGTCGACGCGCCATACCCGGGTAGACGTGAGCGCGATGTGCGCAATAACTTCGTCGTACCCGACGACATCGACATGCCGGGCGTCACAGCGGCGCTCGGTCGGTCAGCCGGGCTTTCGGTTGAAGAGTTCTTCTCGATCGTCGATCCATCGCTCGACTGGCTTGCCCTAGAGGAGTTCATTGCGCGCTCGCCGGTCCCCGTCCTGATAAAAGGCATTCAATCGCCCGAGGATGCGCGGCTGGCCTGCGACCACGGCGTCGCTGGCGTGATCGTCTCGAACCATGGCGGCCGTCAGCTCGATAACGCCGTCGCGACGGCGGATATTTTGGCCGCGGTTGTCGATGCGGTGGCCGGCCAGGTCGAGGTTCTGGTCGATGGTGGGATTCGACGCGGAAGTGACATTTGCGCCGCATTGGCGCTCGGCGCACAGGCCGTTCTCGTAGGCAGGCCGGCCCTCTGGGGGCTAACTGTCGGCGGATCGACTGGCGCAGAAGATGTGCTGAAACTGCTCGCGGCTGAGTTCGAGTTAGCGATGGCGCTGCTTGGAGCTCGGGTTCCCGCTGAGCTCACGCGCGCGCACATTGCGCCTCCGCGGACGTAGGCCTATGCGCTGTACAGCGCTTCGATTTCGTCGGCGTACTTTGCGGCGATCGGCTTGCGCTTCAGTTTCATCGTCGGCGTCAGCTCATCTCCTCCCGGCTCCCATTCTTCGGGAAGCACCTTGAACTTCTTGATCTGCTCTACGCGCGCCAGACGCTCATTCCCCTGCTCGACGGCCTCACCAATGACCTGCAACAGGTGAGAGTCCTGTGAAAGCGACGCTAGTGACGCATCGGCAATGCCTTCCTTTGCCGCCCACTGCGGCGCAAAATCCGCGTCTAGCGCGATCAGTGCCGTGTTGTAGGAGCGGCCGTCACCAATACAGCAGACCTGATCAATCAACGGCGAAGCAGTCTTGATCTGTGCCTCAATGTTGGCTGGCGACATGTTCTTCCCGGCCGCGTTGATGATCAGCTCTTTCTTACGATCCACGATCTTTAGGTACATCGCTTCGTCGAATTCGCCAATGTCGCCGGTCGACAACCAGCCATCGGCATCGATTGTGGCGGCGGTCTCCTCCGGCATGTTGCGATAGCCGAGCATCACCAGCTCGCCACGGATGAGAATTTCGCCGTCCTCAGCGAGTTTTAGTTCGACGCCAGGAACCGCCGGTCCGACTGTTCCGATCCGGACAGCATTCGGTGGGTTCACGGTTCCGCCGCCGCAGGTTTCCGACATACCCCAAAGCTCGGCGAGCGGGAGGCCGATCGCATGGAAGAACTCGAGGACTTCGACTGGGGTTGGCGCTGCGCCCACATTGATTGTTACGACTTCGTCGAGTCCGAGCATCGTTCGGAGCGCCGCAAAGTACTTGGCATCAGCCTCCGCGACTGTGGCGGCAAGCTCGGCCGGCACGGCTTCGCCGCGCTGCTCGAGCCGGACCTTCTCAATCGCCGCGGCGAGCGCTGCCTCTAGCGGTTCGCGTTGTTCATCGGGCTGGCTTGCAACCATCGTTTCCCCGGAGCTTTTCCCAGATCCTCGGCACCGCGAAGAACCATTGAGGGTGAACCTCGGGGAGGGCCTCCATGACGAGCTTGTAGTCGTCCACGGTGGTGATCTCGAAACCAAGCGCCGCAGGGAGATAGTGGTGCGCGCCGCGCTCGGCGATGTGGGCTGACGGAAGCCAGCTAATTACGCGCGAACGGCGCGGGAAGTGGACGATGTCGGAGGTCCCGCGGACCATGTACATTAGATTGTTGTGAGAGAGCTGTACGCCTTTAGGCGGCCCAGTTGTACCGCTGGTGTAGATCAACGTCAGGACGTCGTCAGGACCGATTTCGGCAGCCGCCGCTGCACCATCAAAAGTTGGGTCCAGCGCTTCGAGCTCTTCGAGCGTTATCGCTCCATCAGGGATCGCGTCCCCGTCGCCATCAACCAGGACGAGTTGCGGAGCATGCTCGAGCCGCTCACAAGCCGCTTGGACAACTGGCAGGTAAAGCTGCTCGGTGACGATGATCGAGGTCGCTGCGTCGCGGAGGAGGTATTCGATCTGCTCAGCGGTGTACGTCTGGTAGATCGAATACGGCGTGCCACCCGCAGTCATCACGCCAAAATCTACGAGGTGAAACTCAGGCCGGTTGATCAACATTAAACCGACGGTGTCTCCCTTGGTTACGCCGAGGTGCCGCATCCCGCCGGCGATCTTGTCGACCCGCGCGAGCCCGTCGCTCCAACGGACGACAACCGATCCGTCGCGGTTCTTTACCCAGACATCGTCGGAGTTCTCTGCCGCGGTGACGCGCAGCGCCGCAGCGAGCGTCAGCTCGTGCATAGCTGGGTAATCGACACGGTCGGTCGTCATTTATCTGATCCTTTCAAGTGCATGGGCTTAGCGGAGCAAAACTACCGTTTCGCGGCCGACGTGGGGTGCTCAACGTATGCCGAAGCCACTGCCCTCGAGCCGCGAGATGTCGTTTGACAACCCAACGGCAAAGAGCACAAGAACGAGAACGAAGCCGATTGCGCTGGCCTTTTCCATAACCGAGTACGCGATCGGCCGTCCGCGCACCTTCTCAGCCACCGCCCAAAAAATGTGTCCGCCATCGAGCGGCAAAAACGGAAAGAGGTTGATCAGCGCCAGCGAAAGCGAGATGATCGCGAGCACGGTCAAGGCCTGAGCGATGTCGAACTCGAATGACTGCCGCGTTATTTCGTAGCTGCCAACGACCCCAGAGATCTGCTTTCGCGCCTGCGGGTCGTAGACGAGCTTCGATAGGGCGCCGAGCGTCGCGCTGGAAACGCGCCACATTTCGCTCACGCTGCGCGACGCCGCGTCAAACGGCCCGACTGCGGTGTGTGTGGTCGCAAAGTTGAACCCCAACCGCGTCTTCTTAGCCGCCGCGTCGTAGCGGGGCGTTAATACGAGCCGCTCGGTCTTTCCGTCCCGACGTATCACTATCACCGCGGGTGTGGTCGCAGAGCAACCGTTCTGCGGCACTCCAGCGCACTGGTGCTTCGATATCGCCGCACCAAGTGTCGCCACGTCGCCGCGCTTGCCGTCAACGGAGATCAGGCGATCACCGGAGCGGAGGGCTGTTGAGGCCGGCGAGCCGGGTTCGGTCTGGTCGATCGTGCTGGAAGCGGAGCTGAGTCCGACGATTAGGAATAGACCGAACAGAATCGCAAAGGCGACAATCACATTCATCAGCGGGCCGGCAGCAATCACGAAGATTCTTTTGTTAACTGCCATCCGCGAGTACGAGCGTGCCTGCAGCTCCGGAGCGATCTCCTCGTTCGGGTTCATTCCCATGATGCGGACATAACCGCCGAGTGGAATTACACCGATGCAGTATTCGGTCTCACCCCGAGTCTTCTTCCAGATGTGAGGTGGGAAGAAGAGCGAGAAGCGTTCGACGCGCATGCCGACCTTCTTTGCGGCCCAGAAGTGGCCAAGCTCATGCAACATCACAAGCGCGGAAAATCCCGCGAAGGCAAGTACGTAACT
>Ga0194055_10003214_pt1 | contig 12640 bp, 11 predicted proteins | sample SepL449m_MetaG_FD_155482 | JGI IMG/M metagenome (GOLD analysis project Ga0194055, IMG submission 155482) | Anoxic zone freshwater microbial communities from boreal shield lake in IISD Experimental Lakes Area, Ontario, Canada - Sep2016-L442-9m | ecosystem: Environmental > Aquatic > Freshwater >... | reverse complement strand
CCCGAGTAGTCGCCATTAAGGAGAGAAATACACATGGAATGGTTACTCGGTGCGCTGGGCGGTGCGCTCGGCGGGAACGCGGCCGGCGCAGCGAAGAACAGCCTGGGAGTCGGCGGCAATAGCCTCACCGGCGCTCTGGGCGGTCTCCTCGGCGGTGGTCTGGCCGGCAACCTGCTCGGCGCTGCAAGCGGCGGAGGTATGGACATCGCCCATATCGCCGGTCAGCTCGGTGGCGGCGGCGTAGTCGGCGCGATCCTCACCGCCGTCGTCGGTGCAGTGATGAAGGGCCGCAAGGCCTAATCCAGCCGCAAGGCATAACGGAAACCGGCCCGGGCGTTACGCCCGGGCCGGTTTTCGTTGTCCCGATTCAAGATCCACCCGCTCTGCGGCCGTCGGTTCCGAATTCAGACCGTGATATCGGAATTCAGTGGGTCGACGTCAGTGTGGCGACGGTGTTGTCGGTGTCGTCTCGAGTCGCTTCGCGTGGCACTTCCCGTGGGGTTGGCCACGGTGACGGAACAGGACGCCGTCGTACCACCTGCGGCCACCAGAACCACCGCCCCAGCAGAGCGGCGATGGACGGCGTCATGAAGGCGCGGATCACTAAGGTGTCGAACAACAGCCCCAGCCCGATGGTGGTACCCACCTGCGCGAGGATCTTGAGCTCGCTGAAGCCCATGGCGGCCATGGTCAATGCGAAGACCAGACCAGCCGAGGTGACCACAGAGCCGGTGCCGCCGATGGCGCGGATGATCCCGGTCCGCAGCCCGGCGTGGATCTCCTCTTTGAAGCGGGCGACCAGCAGCAGGTTGTAGTCAGACCCGACCGCCAGCAAGATGATCACCGACATCATCAGCACCATCCAGTGCAGCGGCCGGCCGATGATGTCCTGCCAGATCAGCACCGACAATCCGAAGGACGTTCCCAGCGACAACGCGACGGTCCCAACGATCACTGCCGCTGCCACCACACTGCGGGTCAGGACCAGCATGATCACGAAGATCAGGCACAGAGCGGCGATCCCAGCGATCATGAGGTCGTAGTTCGCGCCCTCCTGCATGTCCTTGATGGCAGTGGAGGTACCGGCCAGATAGATCCGGGAGCCTTCCAACGGAGTTCCCTTGATGGCTTCGAATGCGGCGTTGCGGATGGTGTCGACGTCAGCGATTCCCTGCGCGGACATCGGGTCGCCCTCATGGGAGATGATGAACCGCACCGCTTTTCCGTCAGGTGACAAAAACATCTTCATGCCCCGCTTGAAGTCGGGGTTGTCGAAGACTTCCGGCGGGAGGTAGAAACTGTCGTCGTTCTTGGCCTGGTCGAACGCCTTCCCCATCGCGCTCTGGTTCTCCTGCATAGCCGCCATCTGGTCGTACATGCCCGACTGCGTGCTCTGCATGGTGAGCTGCATGGTCCGCATCGAATCCATGGTGGCGATCATCGCCGGCATCAGGGACCGCAGTTGGGTGGTCAGCACGTCGAGGCGGTCCAGGCTCGGCAGCAACGCCTGAATGTCGTCACTGGTCGCATCGATGCCGTCGATGGTCTCGAACACCGACCGGATCGCAAAGCAGACCGGGATGTCGAAACAGTGCGGCTCCCAGTAGAAGTAGTTGCGGATCGGCCGGAAGAAGTCGTCGAAATCGGCGATGTGGTCGCGCAGTTCCTTGATGTCCTCGTACGTCATATGCATTTTTCCGACCATGTCGTGGGTGACGGCGTTGAGCTGTCCCATCAGGTCGTACATCTTCTGCATCTGGGCCATCGTGGCCGCCATCTCGTCGCCCTGCTTGAGCATGTCGTTCATGCGGTCCTGCAGGAAGGACTGGTTGAGGGTCTGCAGGGTGCCCTGCATACCCAACATGAAGGGAATCGAGCTGTGCTCGACGGGCGTGCCCATCGGCCGGGTGATGGTCTGCACCCGCGCGATTCCCGGTTGGTGGAACATCGATTTGGCGACGCGATCGATCACCAGGAAGTCCGCCGAGTTGCGCATATCGTGATCGGCTTCAATCATCAGCAACTCGGGACTGAGCCGGGCTGCTGGGAAATGCCGTTCAGCCGCGGCGAATCCCTCGGCAGCCGGGATGTCCGGCGGCAGATAGTGCCGGTCGTTGTAGTCGGTGTGGTATCCGGGCAGAGCCAGCAGTCCGACCAGCGACAGTGCAACCGTGGCCGCCAGAATCGGTGCCGGCCAGCGCACCACAGCCGTGCCGATGCGCCGCCAGAATCGGACCCGCATGGCTCGCTTCGGTTCCAGCGCCCGCAGCGTGCTCGCGACGGTGACGACGGCGGGCCCGAGTGTGAGAGCCGCCGCCACCACCACCAGCATCCCGATGAACAGCGGCACGCCCAGGGAGTTGAACATCGGACTGCGGGTGAAGTGCAGACACAGCATGGCCCCGGCGATCGTCAGGCCGGAGCCCAGGATGACGTGGGCGGTGCCGTGGAACATTTCGTAGTACGCCGACTCTTTGTCCCGGCCTTTTCCGCGCTCTTCCTGATAGCGGCCGAACAGGAAGATGACGTAGTCGGTCGCGGCGGCGATCGCCATCATGGTCAGCAGGTTGACCGCGAACGTCGACAGCTGAATCAGGTGGTAGTGGCCGGCGAAGGCGACTACGCCGCGGGCCACGGCCAGCTCAAGGAACACCATCACCATGGCCAGCAGCACGGTGACGATGGAGCGGTAAACCAGCAGCAGCATCACCGTGATGACGCCGAAGGTCAGCAAGGTTATGGTCCGCAGGCTGCGATCGCCGGCGATGTGGGTGTCGGCGATCAGCGCCGACGGACCGGTGACATAGGCCTTCACCCCGGCCGGGGCCGGCACGCTTTCGACGATCTGCTTCGCTGCGTTCACCGAGTCGTTGGCCAGCGTCTCGCCCATGTTCCCGGCCAGGTACACCTGCACGTAGGCAGACTTACCGTCGGCGCTCTGTGAGCCGCCGGCAGTGAGCGGGTCGCTCCAGAAATCCTGCACGTGCTCAACGTGTTCGGTGTCGGCGTTGAGCTTGCCGACGATCTCGTTGTAATAGCTGTGCACGTCGTCGCCCAGCGGCTGATCGCCTTCCAGCACGATCATCACCGACGTGTTGGACTTGAATTCGTCGAACACCTCGCCGATGCGGTTCATCGCGATGGTCGACGGGGCGTCCGCAGCGGCCATCGGCACGGACTGTTCCTGGCCGACGACCTCGATCTGCGGCACGGCCGTGTTCGTGTACACCGCCAGCGCGATCCAGCCGACGATGATCGGAAGCGAGAGCCAGCGGATGAGGTGCGCGAGGCGCGAGCGCGAGTGCGACTGCCCCGCGTGTTTCCCGGCGGTGGGCCGACGCCGCGCGCTTGGCGGCCGACGAGGACGCCTGGCCAGCGTGATCATCCGGACTTGATGAAGCAGAAGGTCTGCGCGCTGACGCCGTTGCTCCAGCGTTCGTCCTTGACGACGCCGTCGACGGTGATCCGGCAGCCGATCGTATCGGCGTCGCCCTGCGCCACGATGTTGGCCGCCGCGGCGGGCGCGGTAGTGGTCAGGGTGAGCGTCCAGGGCAGCGTGACGTCTCGGGCAATCTGCGGTTCGGCGTCCAGGTTGAGATAGTTGACGGTGGCCACGGCCCCCGGCGGGCCCATGATCTCGTAGACCACGACCTTCGGGTTGAACGGCGCCGCGTCGTTGGCCAGCCCGCTGCCCGGCCGGGTCAGCTCGCTCTTGCCGAAGACGCCGTGCAGACGGTCCACGGCGAACGTCGCAATCGCGACCACGACCAGGATCACCAGCGGCATCCAGGCCTTACGGAAGCCGCGCATCAACCAGTAGCCGATGGTGCGGCGGGGACGCCGGCGAGCCTTCGCGGCCTTCTTCTCCCGCCGTTTGTCTCGCCGACTCAGCTTGGGCGGAACGGCCCCGGCAATGCCGGCGTCGGGTCCGGCGACGGTCGTCTCAGCGACCGGTTCGGAAGCAGACTGAGTGGGGGCACTGATGGGGCTGTCAATCGTCACTGTCCCACTCCCCGCTCAGTCGCGTTTCGGCAGCCCACGACCGTTGTCCGCACCGCTACATAGTAGAGCTAACAGTTCGGCGGTGCGAAACCCGTGTGACACGTGTCATGGGTTGGTCATCGGTGCGGAGAGGACGGACTGCTCGCGCTGAGCATTCTCGGGTTTGGCGTCCATGCCCGACTCTTTTCGCTGCTGCGCGGTGATCGGCGCCGGCGCGTCGGTCAAGGGGTCGACGCCGCCGCCGGACTTGGGGAACGCGATGACGTCGCGGATCGAGTCGGCACCGAAGAGCAGTGCGGTGATGCGGTCCCAGCCGAAGGCGATCCCGCCGTGCGGCGGTGCGCCGAAGGTGAAGGCGTCCAACAGGAATCCGAACTTCTCGCGCGCCTCGGCGGCATCGATCCCCATGACGGCGAAGACTTTCTCCTGCACGTCGCGGCGATGGATACGGATCGATCCGCCACCGATCTCGTGGCCGTTGCACACGATGTCGTAGGCGTCCGCGAGAACGGCTCCGGGGTCGGTGTCGATGGCCGCCTGTTGCTCGGATTTCGGCGAGGTGAATGCGTGGTGCACCGCGGTCCAGGCGCCCGATCCGACGGCGACGTCTCCCGCGGCGGTGGCATCGCCGGCCGGTTCGAACAGCGGCGGGTCGACGATCCAGACGAATGCCCAGGCGTCGGCGTCGATCATGTCGAGGCGCCGGGCGATCTCGCCGCGCGCCGCGCCCAGCAGCGCCCGCGACGACTTGGCGGGACCGGCAGCGAAGAACACGCAGTCCCCCGGCTGGGCCCCGACGTGAGCAGCGAGGCCGGCACGTTCGGCGTCGGAGAGGTTCTTGGCCACCGGACCCGACAATTCGCCGTCCTCGCCGATCAGCACATAGGCCAGCCCCTTGGCGCCGCGTTGCTTGGCCCACTCCTGCCAACCGTCGAGGGTCCGGCGCGGCTGCGACGCGCCACCGGGCATCACCACCGCCCCGACATAGGGCGCCTGGAACACCCGGAACGGGGTGTCGGTGAAGTAGTCGGTGCACTCGACGAGTTCCAGACCGAACCTCAAATCCGGCTTATCCGAACCGAATCGGCGCATCGCGTCGGCGTAGGCCATCCGGGCGATGGGGCGCGGCAGGTCGTATCCGACCAGCGCCCACAGCGACGCCAGAATCTCTTCGGCGACGCCGATGACGTCGTCGGAGTCGACGAAGCTCATTTCGATGTCGAGCTGGGTGAACTCGGGCTGTCGGTCGGCCCGGAAGTCCTCGTCGCGGTAGCAACGCGCGATCTGGTAGTACCGCTCCATCCCGCCGACCATCAGCAGCTGCTTGAACAGCTGCGGACTCTGCGGTAGGGCGTAGAACGAGCCGGGCTGCAGCCGGGCCGGCACCAGGAAGTCCCGCGCGCCTTCGGGCGTTGAGCGGGTCAGCGTCGGGGTCTCGATCTCCACGAAGTCGTGGCCGGCCAGCACCGAGCGGGCGGCGGCGTTGACCTTCGAGCGCAGCCGCAACGCGTCGCCGGTGCCCCCGTCGCGGCGCATGTCCAGGTACCGGTGCTTGAGGCGCGCTTCCTCGCCGGCCGGCTCGTCGAGCTGGAAGGGCAGCGGGGCACTCTCGCCCAGCACGGTCAGCGCCGTTGCGTTGACCTCGACGTCGCCGGTCGCGATGTCGGCATTGGCGTTGCCCTCGGGCCGGATCTCGACGACGCCGTCGACGGCGATGCAGAACTCCGATCGCAGACGGTGCGCGCGCTCGAGCACGTCGCCCTCCCGGAACACCACCTGTGCGGTCCCGGCGTTTAATCCCGAGTCGCTGCGCTCCTGCCCTCCGGAGGCATCCCGAAGGTCGATGAAGATCACCCCGCCGTGATCCCGGCGGCGGGACACCCAGCCCGCCAAGGTGACCCGCTGCCCGACGTCGGAGGCCCGCAACGAACCGGCGGCATGACTTCGAAGCACCAAGACTCCCTGGAATCGGTGGAGGAGAACGACAGCTCAGTGTATGAGGTGCGCTGGCCGGCGACTCCGTCGACCGCACCGCCGGCGGGTTCGCTGTGGCAAACTGGTTCCCGCAGGCGCCCGGCCAGTCGGGCCGGAGCACTGAGGAGCGCTCATGACCTTCAACGAAGGCATGCGGATCGACACGTCCATGACGCGCAGCACCGGCGGAGGCGGCGGGCGTGGCATCGCTATCGGCGGCGGCCTCGGCGGTCTGGTGATCATGGTCATCGCGCTATTCCTGGGCATCGACCCAGGCCCGGTGATGCAGCAAACCACCTCCTCGGCAAGCCAGGCCGGGCCGGGCTTCGATCTGGCTCAGTGCAAGACCGGCGCGGACGCGAACAAGTTCGCCGAATGCCGGGTGGTGGCCACTGGCAACTCCCTCGATGGTGTCTGGTCGCAGCTGCTCAAGGGCTACACCCGGCCGAAGACCCGGCTTTTCACCGGCGATGTGCAGACCGGCTGCGGCCCGGCCAGCAGCGACATGGGTCCGTTCTACTGCCCCGCCGACCAGACGGCCTACTTCGACGTCGGCTTCTTCAATGTGCTCAAGACCGAATTCGGTTCCAGCGGTGGTCCGTTGGCGCAGGAGTACGTCGTCGCCCACGAGTACGGCCACCACATCCAGAACCTGACTGGCGACCTGAGCCGGTCGCAGAAGGGTGCCAAGGGAGCCACCGGCGGCGGCGTCCGCTCGGAGCTGCAGGCCGACTGCTACGCCGGCGTGTGGGCGCACTACGCGGCGATCACCAAGCAGCAAGGCACCGATGTGACGTTCCTGGAACCGCTGAGCGACAAGGACATCGCCGACGCGCTGTCCGCTGCGGCCTCGGTCGGCGACGACCGCATCCAGAAGTCGACGACCGGACGGGTCAATCCGGAGAGCTGGACCCATGGTTCGTCGGCGCAGCGCCAGAAGTGGTTCACCGTGGGGTATCAGACCGGTGACCCGAACAAGTGCGACACGTTCAGCGCGCGCGATCTGGGCTGATCAGCGATCACCAGGGGCGCAACGCGCACTGCACGCCGCTGCCGCCCTGTTCCGACACGACGACCTTGCCGTCCACGGCGATCTCGCAGTGGAATTCCGGGTTCACCCGCAGGCCGCCGCTGGCGCTGACGAACGCCCACTTGGTCGGGTCGTTGAGACTGCCCGTGAAGCTCCACGGCGCACCCGGTCCGACCTGGGTGCGGGCCATGGGCATGAATTCGGGCTTGTTCGCGGCACCTTGATCCGGCGGATCGCCCACCACGTAATAGATGTTCGCGGTGAGGTCGCTGGTGGTCGTCACGGTGTAGGTGACCTGGTGCGCACCGGCGGGCGTGCCCGAGCTGCCCGACGGAGCGGGTGACGAAGGAGCCGGCTCCGACGGCGATGCTGGGGACGGCGACGCGGGGGCCGGCGAAGATGTGGCGGCAGTGGACGGCGCCGGTGCCGGCGCGTCGGTCGGGTCAGCAGCAGCCGTCGGGGCAGCCGTGACCCCGGCAAGCAGCAGCGCCGCGGCAAGGGGCAGATGTCGCATAACGAAGTTATCGGCGCGGACGGCCCGGGCGTTACCCGCTCAGCCGGCGTCGCGCAGGGCGGCAGCCGGGGCTGCCGGCAAGGCTGCCACCTGCGCGAACAGGTCGACACCGGCGGCGACCGCAGCCTCGACATGCTCGGTGAGGACGGGCAGTTCGATCGCCCGGATCCGGCTGCGGGCGAACACCCCGACCAGCGTGGGATCCGAAGATCCGTGCACGATCGCCTCGGCCGCGGGGTTGCCGGCATTCCACCGGTCAGCCAACTCACCGAGCCGCCCGGCATTGCACGCGGGGTAATAGCGGTCCGGGCTGATGGTCACCAGCACCGTGCCGGGCTCGGCCTCGCAGGCTTCCAGATGGACGTTCAGCCGGCCGCGATAGGCGCCGGACAGGAAATCGACGAGGTAAAAGTACTCGTCGTCGTGATGGCCGCGGAAAAACCGCACGCCGCGGGCGCGCAAGTAGTCCTCGATCTGCCGTTGCATACCCGCTCCAACGCGCCGATGCGACGAGTCGGTTCCCCGCCGCGGCTAAGAATTCTTTGAGGACGAGCTGGCGGCTCCCGGCACGGAATCAGCCCAGGCGCGAAAGCACTTCGGCAACAACCGAATCCAGCGGGACGTCGACCTGCTGGCCGGTTGTGAGATCCTTCACCCCGACCGTGCCGGCATCGACGTCCCGGTCCCCCGCGACCAGCGCGACCCTGGCCCCGGAACGGTCGGCGGCCTTCATCGCACCTTTGACGCTCCGGTCGCCGTAAGCCAGATCCGCCCGGACGCCGGCCGCGCGCAGGGCCGCTGCCAGGCGGGCCAGTTCGATCTTCGCCCGGTCCCCCAGCGGCACCCCGAACACGTCGCAGCGGGCGTTCTCACCGGCAGCTTTACCTTCGGCGCGCAACGCCAGCATGGTGCGGTCGACGCCGAGGCCGAACCCGATTCCGGACAGGTCCTGGCCGCCGAGCTGGGCCATCAGGCCGTCGTAGCGGCCACCGCCACCGATCCCGGACTGCGCACCGAGTCCGTCGTGCACAAACTCGAAGGTCGTCTTGGTGTAATAGTCCAGCCCGCGGACCAGCCGGGAGTTGACGACGTAGGGCACCGACAGGGCGTCGAGGTGGGCCAGCACGGTGTCGAAATGCTGCTTGGCCGCTCCGGAGAGGTGGTCGAGCATCACCGGCGCGTCAGCGGTCATCTCGCGAATGTTCGGACGCTTGTCGTCGAGGACCCGCAGCGGGTTGAGCTCGGCCCGGGCCCGGGTGGCCTCGTCGAGGTCGAGCCCGAACAGAAAGTCCTGCAGGAGTTCCCGGTACTGCGGACGGCAGGTGTCGTCGCCCAGCGAGGTGATCTCGAGCCGGAATCCGTCCAGGCCGAGCGACCGGAAGCCGGCGTCGGCGATGGCGATCACCTCGGCGTCCAGCGCCGGGTCGTCGACACCGATCGCTTCCACCCCGACCTGCTGAAGCTGGCGGTAGCGGCCGGCTTGCGGGCGTTCGTATCGGAAGAACGGGCCGGCGTAGCAGAGTTTGACCGGCAGGGCGCCGCGGTCCAGACCGTGCTCGATCACCGCCCGCATGACACCCGCGGTCCCTTCCGGGCGCAGCGTCACCGACCGGTCGCCACGGTCGGCGAAGGTGTACATCTCCTTGGAGACGACGTCGGTGGACTCCCCGACGCCACGGGCGAACAGCCCGGTGTCCTCGAAGATCGGCAGCTCGACGTCGCCGTAGCCGGCCAGCCGGGCCGCGCGCAGCAGACCGTCGCGCACCGCGACGAACTCGCCGGAGTCCGGCGGGAGGTAGTCGGGCACACCCTTGGGCGCCTGGAAATCGCTCATCGCGACCGCAGAACTTTCATAGCGTCAATCCCTCCAGAAAAGGGTTGCTGCGACGTTCGAACCCGATGGTGGACGCCGGCCCGTGGCCCGGGAGCACCTTGGTGTCGTCGTCGAGCACCAGGATCTTGTTGACGATGGAGCCGAGCAGATCCCGTCCACTGCCGCCGGGCAGGTCGGTGCGCCCGATCGACTGTTTGAACAGCGTGTCGCCGGTGAACGCGACCGCCGCGCAGCTGCCGATCCCCGAGTCGCTGCGCTCCTGCCCGCCGCTGCCGATCCCCGAGTCGCTGCGCTCCTGCCCGCCGCTGCCGATCCCCGAGTCGCTGCGCTCCTGCCCGCCGCTGCCGATCCCCGAGTCGCTGCGCTCCTGCCCGCCGGTGCCGGGAACCCGGTAGACCACCGAGCCGCGGGTGTGGCCCGGAGTGTGATCGACGAGCACCCGGATACCGCCCACGTCCAGGAGTTCGCCGTCGCGCTGGATCTCCACTACCTGCTTGGGCTCGCGGAACAGCGCACCGAACGCGATCTGGCCGATCCTGGGACCGAATCCACGAATCGGGTCGGTCAGCATGGACCGGTCCTCCGGGTGGATGTAGACCGGGCATCCGAACGTGTCGGCAACCTTCTGCGCCGACCACATGTGGTCGATGTGGCCGTGGGTGAGCAGCACCCCCGCCGGGGTCAGCCGGTGCTTGTCGAGAATCCGTCGCAGCGGCCCGAACGCACGCTGTCCGGGGTCGACGATGATGGCGTCCGACCCCTCCCGCGGGGCTAGCACGTAGCAGTTGCATGCCAACATGCCGGCCGGGAACCCGGTGAGCAACACGCCGACCAGTGTCCCACCCTGTGTATTGGCGGGGTGCTGACCCCGCCTGGCACACTCGTCACCGCTATTGCAGATCGACCGGAAACACGGAGGACCACCGCGGTGCCCACCAATGCCGAACGGCGCGAAGCCGCCCAGCAGAAGCTTGAGAACCAGCTCGCTAGCCGCGAACAGCAGGTCCGGCGCCAGCGCCTGATGACCGTGCTGGGTGCGGTGACGGCCATCGCGGTGGGAGCCGCGGCGATCGCGTTCTTCGTGTTCAAGGGCGACAAGAGCGAGAGCAAGCAGGCCGGCGCACAGGCCGGCGTGGCGCCGAAGGCCGGGCCCACCGAACTGGTGCGCGGCGGACCGGACCAGCTGCCCGCGTTCAAGGCGCCGGCTGATCTCGGCGCCAACTGCCAGTACCCGGCGGCGCAGAAGTCGGCCAAGCCGGTCGAGCCGCCCAAGGCCGGGAAGGTGCCCACCGATCCGGCCAAGATCAGCGTCAGCATGGCCACCAACAAGGGCAACATCGGTCTGTGGCTGAACAACGCCGAAGCCCCGTGCACGGTCAACAGCTTCGCCAGCCTGGCCCAGAAGGGCTTCTTCGACGGCACCATCTGTCACCGGGAAACCACCGCCGGGAGCCTCGGAGTGCTGCAGTGCGGCGATCCGACCGGAACCGGACAGGGCGGCCCCGGCTACCAGTTCGGCAATGAGTACCCGACCAACCAGTACCCCAAGGGCGATCCCGCGCTGGGCAAGCCGGTGCTGTATCCCCGCGGCACGCTGGCCATGGCCAACGCCGGCCCGGACACCAACGGCAGCCAGTTCTTCCTGGTCTACAAGGACTCCAAGCTGCCGCCGAATTACACCGTGTTCGGCAGCATCGACGAGACCGGGCTGGCGACGCTGGACAATATCGCCAAGGCCGGTGTGGCCGGCGGCGGCGAGGACGGCAAGCCGGCCGACGAGGTGACGGTCAAGTCGGTCCTGCTGGACTAGACGCGAAAAGCTTTGCCGCTCAGGCCATTCCGGCCGCAGTTTCGGCCGCGATGCCGGGGTGCAGCACCGCGACCGGGCAGCTCGCGTACGCCAGCAACTTCTGGCTGACCGAGCCCATGATCAGCCCGGCGAACCCGCCGGAACCCCGGCTGCCGACCATGAGCAGTTCGGCGCCGACGGCCTCGGAGAGCAGCACCTCCGCCGGTCGGCCGGTGCCGGCGACGAAGGACACCGGAACGTCCGGGAACGCCGATGCGATGACGATCACCGGAGAGTGAAACGCACTGGTGTCCGAACCGGGCGTGGCGTTCTCCGGGTCGATCTCCTCGGTCTCCGGCTCCCCCCGGCTGGGTTCGACGCTCACCGCGACCACTCCGGTACCGATGGCCTGGGCGTGCCGAAAAGCATAGGCGGCAGCACGGTTTGACGCCGGTGAGCCGTCGTAGCCCAACACGATCTGACCGGGATTTCCGGTAATCCCCTCGGTGTCTTCGAAAGGCACGCGACCCTCCACGTCGGAGTGCACGACAACCACTGGGCATTTCGCGTACGGAGCGACGTGCATGGTGGTCGAGCCCAGCAGCAGACCGCGGAAACCTCCGACGCCGCGTGACCCGAGCACGATCACGTCGGCAGTCTCACCGGCGGCGAGCAGAGACTGCACCGGAGCGTCAGGCATCTGCAACGCGCGGACGCGAATGCCGGGCTGCTGCGAGCGAGCCGCCTCCACCCCCTCGGCCAGGACCCCGGTGGGCTCGCTGACCAGCATGGGCTTTGCGATCGCATCGGGACGGGCGTAGAGCACGGTTAGCGGAAGGTCGTAGGCCGCCGCGGTGTCGGCCGCCCATCGCACCGCGGCAAGGCAGTGCTCCGAACCGTCCGCACCGACCACGACGCCGGTCTCGGCGAACTCGACTGATTCAGTCATGGCTGATGCCTCCGCTTCGTGAAGTTCTGACTTGCAAAGCAAACACCGCAACAGGCTCTCGTGTCAGCGGTACGGTACTGCCCAGCGTCGACAACGTCGTCCAACGATCCCGGCGGGGGGTGGCATGGCAGAGGCACACGACGTCCACCACGCGCCCGAGGCCGACCTTGAGGAAAAAGGGTTATCGCGCAACTCCCTGGGGGTCTTCGGCAGCGTCGTGCTCGGCATCTCCTCCGTCGCTCCGGCCTACACGCTGTCGGCCACCATCGGCATCCTGGTCACCCAGGCCGGTTACAAGACGGCGTTGGTAATCCTCGCCGGGTTCCTTCCGATGTTCTTCGCCGCCTACGCCTACCGCGAATTGAACAAGGTCATGCCGGACTGCGGGACCTCGTTCACATGGACCAGCAAGGCTTTTGGCCCCTACGTCGGCTGGATCGGCGGATGGGCGGCCCTGCTGGCGACCGCCATCGTGCTGTCCAACCTCGCCGGAGTCGCGGTGGAGTTCTTCTACCAACTCCTCGGGGAGATACTCCACAAACCCACGC
>Ga0194055_10003213_pt1 | contig 12642 bp, 10 predicted proteins | sample SepL449m_MetaG_FD_155482 | JGI IMG/M metagenome (GOLD analysis project Ga0194055, IMG submission 155482) | Anoxic zone freshwater microbial communities from boreal shield lake in IISD Experimental Lakes Area, Ontario, Canada - Sep2016-L442-9m | ecosystem: Environmental > Aquatic > Freshwater >... | reverse complement strand
CCCCTCTGTTTAGTGGAGGCGCGGGGAATTGAACCCCGGTCCCGAAGCCCTTCCATGCCGGCGTCTACGTGCGTAGCAAACTGATTTGGCAGTCTTACTCTGCCGCGTTCGCTCTGGTGGATTCAAATTGCAAAGCCACTTCAAGCTAACCGAGTGTAAAGTCTAGCAGGGGTTGCCCTCAGTATCAGCCACTTGCGTGACCTCTAACCCCCACGATCCAGATTTAACTAGCGCGCTAAAACCTCTCTGGCTAAGCTCCTAGACGCGCGGCTGCTGTATTATTAAGCAGCCATTGAGAACTGCGGTTCTGCAGTTAAGTTTGATCAGAGATTTACGTGGCCATCTGATCAACCACGGCACGCAACCTGCATTTCCGTAAGCCCGGTCGAAACCGGATCGCCCCCGAAAATCACAAATCACTATCTCTTTCTATTATATCTCTGTAATTCCTTCTCGAGATATAGTATTTTTCGTAATTACAGTAATAATATTTCAGCTATTTAATCTTTTTAAGGAAAAATCATGATTTCGCTGCCTACTTTCCTCACTTTTGCCCTGTTGGCAACGCATGCAGAACCCCAAACCATCCCGCTTTGGCCTAATGGTGCCCCTGGCGCAATGGGTTCCGAAGATAAAGACAAACCCTCTCTCACCATTTATTTGCCTGCCAAGGAAAAAGCGAACGGCACCGCAGTGGTAGTTTGCCCTGGTGGTGGATATGGCGGTTTGGCAATTAGCCATGAGGGGAAAGAGATTGCGGAATTCCTAAACCTCCAGGGTATTTCAGCATTTGTAGTTAAATACAGACTTGGGCCAAAGTATCGACATCCCGCACCCTTGATGGATGCCCAACGCGCAATAAGAACGGTAAGGGCGAATGCAACCAGCTATGGGGTGGATACAAAGAAGATTGGGATCTGGGGTTTTTCTGCGGGCGGGCACCTCGCATCCACTGCGGGCACCCAGTTTGATGCTGGCAACCCCGAAGCTGCGGATGCCATCGATAAAGCAAGTTGCAGGCCAGATTTTTTAATTCTTTGCTATCCGGTAATCACTTTTGAACCACCCTTTGCACACATGGGCTCTCGTAATAATCTTTTGGGCAAAGATGCAGATGCAAAGCTTGTGGAAAGCCTTTGCAACCATACCCGCGTAACCGCACAAACCCCACCAACCTTTCTTTTTCACACCGATGAAGATACGGCTGTGCCCCCAGAAAACAGCATCTTGTTCTACCTCGCATTGAAAAAACACAAGGTGCCTGCAGAGCTTCACATCTATGAAAAAGGAAAGCATGGCGTAGGGCTTGCAACAAAGATGGGCGAAACATCAAGTTGGCCAGACCGGTTAATTGGTTGGTTAAAAAACAGGGATATGATTCCTGCCAAGTAGTCCTTTTATCTAAAACGGATCGAGGGGATCTTTTATCCCCTCTTGACGAACTTCCTTATTAAGAACTAAAATTCGGCAAGTCAAAATATGGACTTAGAGTATTTGTGTAACATTTGAATTAAATCAAAAGGTACAAAGTACTTGGGTGGTTGGTTTCAAGGATGAAAGCAGCTTTTGAAATGCGCATGGTTTCCATTACAAATGGGTTGCAGGTTTGGGCTAATGCCAAGCTGAATTTCTATTTGGAAATTTCAGGCAAGCGCCCCGATGGTTATCATGAATTAAGCACATTCATGGTGCCTGTGCGGATACACGACGTTTTAGAATTTCGAGAAGCCCCAACGGGTTCGATCAAGCTTTGGTGTGATTCGAAAGAATTATCAACGGGGCCAGATAATCTGATAGTTCGTGCTGCAACCGTGCTGCAGGAAGAAAGCAAAAAGCCTTTGGGGGCGGAAATCCGTTTATTCAAGCACATTCCATGGCAGGCAGGATTAGGCGGTGGTTCTTCAGATGCAGCTGCCACGCTTTGCGCTTTGAATCAACTCTGGAAGCTTAATCTAACTGAAAAAGTACTAGAAGAAAAAGCTGCAAAGCTAGGCAGTGATGTGCCATTTTTCCTTCAAATAAAGGCAGCTTGGTGCGCAGGCCGGGGCGAAAAAATCTTGCCTTCAGCTTTTCGATGTGATCTAAGTATCTTGGTTGTAAAACCTGTTTTCGGACTCTCCACAGCAAGTGTTTATTCGCATTTAAAAATCCCCACCTCTCCAAGGGATCAAGCGGAAGCCAAGGGCTCATTTGTTGGTTCAGAAATTAGCAAAGTCAACGATGGATTATTTAACAGGTTGCAAGAACCGGCACTTGAATTAGAGCCTGCACTTGGGTTATTGTTCGAAGCCTTGAGGATGGCTGGGGCTAAAAAGCCCTTACTATGTGGTAGCGGGTCTGCAATTTTTGCGCTTTTTGAACACGATGAACGGGCTCTTGAAGTTGCAAAATCTCTCATTCATGGCCCTGCTAGAAATCTTATACAGCATACTTTTATCACTAGGCAGGCAATAAAATCCTGCGACAATTAAGGAGAGTTGTTGTGAATATCACGGAAGTTCGAATCAAACTCATGGAATCGGGTAACGACAACGAAAAACTGCAAGCATTCTGCTCCATCACCTTTGACAATGCTTTTGTCATCCGCGATTTGAAAATCATTGAAGGCACCCGGGGCTGGTTTGTGGCTATGCCGAGCCGAAAATTAATGGATCGCTGCACCAAATGTTCTTGCAAAAATCAACTCCGAGCCCGTTTCTGTAATCAATGTGGATGCAAACTTGCAGAGTTTAGGGGCATGGGTCGCGACACCAATGGCAAGCAGAAAATGCATGCAGACATTGCCCACCCCATCAACCCAGAATGCAGAGAGAACATTCAACAAGCCGTATTAAGTTCGTTTCACGCAGAACTCGAAAAAGCAAAATTACCCGGCTATGTTTGTAATTATGATGATATCGATCATGATTTTGAACCAGCAAGCTATGCAGAAGAGAAGCCTAACGCAAACCGTGGTTATCAAACCGATGAACAGGGTTAAAACCACGCCCAGCAAGCCTTCTATTCGCCCTATTTTTTCCACTTTAACACACCTGCGACAAATTATTTTGTGTTCAGTAAATCGTACAGTAGCGGGTACGCCCCTTCCTTGATTGATTAAATTTACCTTTGCACAAAGTTGCAAGGAGAGGTTCGGGCATGGTGCCCGAAGAAGGCCCTTGGGACTTTTGAGAAAGGTTGCATCAATAGTTGTCTGGGCCTGACAATGTTCATGAAGTTTGGGGCATATTAACTTCATGACTCTTTCTGCTAAAAGAGAATCATTGTCATTTTGATTTGGCTGGCCCTGCTGGGAAATGGCGTACCTGAAAACAACGAACAACAGGATGATCGCCTTCAGAGATTTCTGGCTGGGTTTAGCTTTGGAAAGGCCGGGAACCTTTCTTACCATTCCGGTTATGCGCCTGCGGAAGCCCCTTCGCTCGCGAATAATCGGTTTTTTTACGCAAGTTCCTTTTAAAACACAGCTTTTCTCTTGCCTGTTCTTTCGGAAGATGAAATATTTAAGTAGATACTATTCTGGCCCCTACGAAGGTTACAAATATGACAAACTTCACATTAAAAGCTGGTTCACTAACCCTACTCCTCAGCTTTTTCACTTTGCTAGCAATTCCTGCTTCCGCCAAGGCTGAAGGTGAGTCCATCAATTTTCGGACTCACGATGGCGTATTACTCTCAGGAAAATTTTACCCCAGCGCCAAGCCTAAAGATGGTGCTTCCATCATTCTTTTGCATGATTTCACTTTCCGCAAAGGCGGGGATAGTTCGCAAGACGGTTGGGAAAAACTTGCGCTTGATCTTCAGGCAGCAGGCCAAAGTGTATTAAGTTTTGATTTTCGTGGGCATGGCAAAAGTGTTGGAGTAAACCCAAACTTCTGGCTACAACCCCACAACATGATTTTGCCGGGCGCCAAAATGCCTAATAAACCTGCCAAAATCAACTCGAGTGAATTTACCGCTACTTATTACCCAAACCTTGTCAACGATATTGCTGCGGCCAAATCCTTCCTTGATATTAAAAATGATGATGGCGAGGCGAACAGTTCAAACATCATTGTCATTGGTGCAGGTGAAGGGGCAACCCTTGGGGCACTGTGGATGGCAAGCGAATGGCGCAGACTTTCTTGCACTGTTGAAGATGTACCCCAAAATGCAGGAATATTAAATCTCAAAGCTGTTGGGCCCAAAAAAATATATTTGAAAGCAAATGCAGCAGAAGATGCCGAGGGCAGTGCTCAACTTTCAGCAATATGGCTTTCCATCAGCCCAACCGTTGCGGGTAAAAGTTTTACAGCTCAAATTCCAGGGTGGCTGAAGGATATCACTATGCCAAGGACAAGAAGGGTACAGATGGTATTTGTAACTGGCACGGAAGATAAAGCTAGGGATGACTTTTCTGTAAGTTTACTTAAGAAAGTAAAACCTGGTTTTACACGCGAAGAGAAAAAAGCAGATCCAAAAGCAAAATCAGCCACCTCCCCTGATCAAAAATTCACAGGCGAATTCAAATACAAATCAAAGAATGTTGGAAGTAAATTGCTAGAAGAAGCCAACGAGGATATTGTCAAAAACTACGTCACGCTAATGACAAAAAAAGGTGAAAACACTTTGCGAACCTTTAGCAGGAAAAAGATCGAAGACGCCTCATTCAGTTGGTTTTTTGGCCCCTTGGATCCCAAAACTGGCAAGCCGGTTATACCTCAAACCCAAGTGGGATTCCCTGCGAAGTTCACCTACGACCAAGATAGAATCCAACCCCTGCCTGTAAGGTTTATGGGCATCAACAATTAACGCACTTCTTTAAATAAAAGAAGGCTTCCCCGATATTATCTGGAAAGCCTTCTTTTATTTCCAAGCAAACTACCTTAGCTAGCGAATTCCGTACGCACGGTTTCTAGCAACTTCTTGGTTGCTCGAATACCATCTGCTTCACTTAACTTGCTTCCTTCATATTCAATGCCAACGAAACCATGATAATTAGCATCCATAACAATCTTCATCATCTTGCGATAATCAGTTTTGGTTTCATTACCCTTTGCATCAAAGTCATGGGTTTTAGCACTAACGCCCTTGGCATAAGGCATCAATTCCAACACACCTTTATACCGATCGTATTCTTCATCCTTGCTGACGCGGAAATTCCCAAAGTCGGGAAGTGTACCACAACCAGGATGGCCAACCTTCTTGATGGTTGCAGCAAGCCATGCGCCATTGCTGGATAAACCACCGTGGTTTTCAACAATCACATTGATCTGCATTTTCCCTGCCCATTCGGAAAGCATACGCAAGCCATCCGAGGCACGATCCATCTGTTCTTCGTAGGAACCGCTACTGCCAGCATTCACCCGAATGGAATGGCAACCAAGAGTCTTGGCCCATTCAACCCAGCGGTAATGATTTTCAACTGCGAGCTTGCGCTTCTTTTCATCTGCATCACCCAACTGGCCTTCGCCATCGCACATGATCAAAACGCTTTTCACATTAAGGTCATCACACTTTTTACGAAGTTCTTTGACATACCCATCATCTTTTTTCTTGTCTTTATAAAACTGGTTAACATACTCAACCGCATTGATGCCAAACTCTTCCTTTGTTACTTTAGGAAAGTCGCCTGCGTCCATTTTCTTGCCAAAGATCGACTTATGAAGCGACCATTGTGCAAGGGAGATATCAAACAGTTCTTTTTTTTGTGAGGCAAATGCAAAGCTGGAACCAATGCCTGCCGCAGCAAGGCTAGCAATAAACTCTCTACGATTCATGTTTTGTCCTGTAAAAAGGGGAGATAATTACTCAATCAAACCGATTTAATTATAAAGTAGTGGTAGCGGGATGCAACTAATAAAAACTCTGAGGAAACGATCATGAACCTTTCACCCTTTGAAGAGAGCTGCATGCTAGCAGCAATTGATGAAGCAAAAAAAGGCCTAGCTGAAGGCGGTATACCAATCGGCTCAGTAATCGAACATAATGGAAAAATCATTGGGCGTGGGCATAACCGAAGGGTGCAAAATGGCAGTGCAATCCTTCATGGAGAAATGGATGCATTGGAAAATGCAGGCCGATTGCCTGCGAGTGTTTATCGCGAATGCACCTTATACACCACGCTTTCCCCCTGCCCTATGTGCACTGGGGCGATACTGCTTTATCAAATTCCAAGGGTCATCATTGGGGAAAACAAAACCTTCATGGGAGAAGAGAAACTTCTAGAGAGCCGAAATGTAAAAACTCTGGTTCTACAAGATCACCGCTGCATCGAAATGATGGAACTATTCATTCTGAAAAAACCATCCCTTTGGAACGAAGATATCGGAATCTGATCTTTCCCGGACACTTACTTTTGTGTTTTTTTCATGATTTCTACAATTTGAACATTAACGCCATTCTTGCTTTTGCTTTCATGTGCAGCTTCCATGAATGCAAGGATTTCCATAGTCTCATTGGCGCTTACCGGAACCGGGCCACCCTTAAAAAACTTGGCTATCTCGATCGCTATCCCCTCATAGCCCATGTATTTATCATTGGTGGGCACTACGCCTTTTACAGGAACACCATGACCATAAATTCCAGCAACCGAAACGCCTTTTTCCCCAAACACGGTGCCACTGTATTTGATCGCTCCTTTTTTGATTCCCCGATAAGTTGCAACTCTGCCATCTGCCCAGGTTCCGGTAATTGATTCCGCAATCGGAGTTGATGTACAAGATACCGATACACATCCCGGCCCCATGATGCTGTAAATTGTTTCAATACTATGCAGAGCATGCCAGTAAAGTTCTGAATGGTGTGGCACAGTGGGGCAACCACCATACATTTCGCAACCCAGAACATTACCAACCTCTGGATGATTTTTCATCCCTATGAAACCTGGGCTGAAACGATGTTGGGAACCCGTCCAGCAAGGGGTTTTGGTTTGTTCAGAAAGGCGGATGATTGAAATTGCATCACTAAAATTGGCCGCAATAGGCCGACCAATGTAAAGTCGTTTCCCAGCTTTTAAAACCAAAGATGCTTCAGCGAGATGCCTACGCCCGTCCAAACTCATGATCATCACCACATCACAATTTGCAAGTAACTCATCTACAGAAGCAACCATTTTAACACCGTATTTACTCAGCGCATCTTTCCATTTGGGCAAGCTATCAACGCTCTCGGGAATATCATTGCTAGGAGTTGAGGGAAATGCCGCAACCACTTTCAGGCCAGCGAGATCGCCTGACGCTTTGGGATCGTTAAACAACTGGGTGTAAGCAACAGACTGATAGTTATCAATTCCAAGGATGCCTACCCGAACAGGTTTGATTTCCTGAGCAATGAGCGTTCCAAAAAAAAAGACCAAAACTAGGGAAACTGTGTAGCGAACATATTGAAAAATTATCATGAGAAAGATCTCTAAATACAAAGGAAGGAATAATTAAGGTAATGGCAATCCGGATCAAATAAAAGTAAAAAGGGTCGTTGTTTTGAGATAAACAGACATTATGCGAGTAAAATCAGGGCTAAAGATTAAAAAAAGACTTTATCTTTGGGGATTTTTAATTCTTTCGGCCTTCAACATACGATATATTTATGAGATAAGTTATTAATCCCGCCTATTGATTCTTTTCGTTTTCTGGAGCAGACTTATAATGCCAATCCAATCCAACCATAAGCTCGCAAGACGAAGTTTTCTTAAAATAGGCGCCTTTGGTGCTGCAGGATTTACATTACCACAACTGTTGCAAGCTGAAGCCAAGGCAGGGATCAAGTCTTCGCAAAAATCAGTCATCCTCATTTATCTTGTTGGTGGCCCACCCCATCAAGATATGTTCGATCTAAAACCTGACGCCCCAAAAGAAATCGCAGGGCCCTGGAAACCAATAGCAACCAATGTCAATGGCATCAAAATTTGCGAAGCATTTCCTCTGCTTGCTGGGATGATGGATAAATTAACCATCATCAGATCTATCGTTGGCAATCAAGATGGGCATGATGCGATTCAAGTTTTCAATGGGCACAATCCAAAAAAGATGACCCCCGCTGGTGGATGGCCTCAATTTGGATCCACCGTAGCAAAAATTCAGGGCCCTGTTGATCAGGCAACTCCTCCCTTTATCAGCATGTGCTACACCTGCACCCACGGCCCTTACAACGAACCCGGCCCAGGCTTCCTCGGATCTTCCTACACACCTTTCCGCCCTATGGGCCCTTCCAGAAAAGATATGATCCTTCAAGGGATTAACCTTAATGGCCTTGCTGAAAGAAAAAACCTGTTGCGCAGCTTTGATCACATGCGCCGTGATGTCGATGCAAAAGGCATGCTAAAAGGCATGGATACTTTCAACGAACAAGCTTTTGGTTTGCTGACATCTTCACGCCTTGCAGATGCGCTAGATTTATCCAAGGAACACCCACACACCGTTGAACGCTATGGCACAGGCGACCCGACTAAGTTCATCGATGGTAATGGCGCACCACGAGTTCCACAAAGCATGCTTATTGCCCGAAGATTAATTGAAGCGGGCGCTCGGGTTGTTACCCTTAACTACAGCAAATGGGATTGGCATGGCGGAATGAAAGCAGAAGGCCGAGACAACAACTCGATCTTCGTTCGAGAAAAAGAAGACTTCCCGATCTTTGACAAATGCGTCAGTGCACTGATTGAAGATCTTCACCAACGCGGCATGGATAAAGATTGCAGTGTTGTCATCATGGGCGAATTTGGCCGTACCCCCAAAATTAGTAATATTGTAGGCCGCGATCACTGGCCTCAAGTCAACTGCGCATTAGTAGCAGGGGGCGGAATGAAAATGGGTCAAGTGATTGGTGCCACTGATCGCATCGGCGGAGAAGCAACACAGCGCCCCGTTAAGTTTGGCGAACTTTACTCCACCCTTTATCACAACCTTGGCATCAATACGAACGAAGTAACTTTGACCGATATCAACGGCAGGCCGCAATTCCTCGTAGAAGATAATGCGCAACCGATGCCCGAACTGGTTTAAGCTTCACTGCTTTCAAACCCCGTCTTGCTGTTTATGATTTAATCAGCAAGACGGAAAATCGAATTGTGTATCACTCCGTTAAATTTCAGCCCATCTGCAGCGACCAAAGAATACTTGATTTCCATACCCCAAGTTGGCTCGATGCCTTCGATTTGCAATTCAACAGTCTTATTATCCGCAGACAACTTTGCTGAAGTAACCTTGAGCATTCTTTCATCACTATGTTTTGAACCATATTTCTCACTTCGTTTAAGCCCCCAGATCTTGACGGCATAATTCTCTGGGTTAGTAGCAGACTTAGAATCAACTTCACCGCTTAACTTAATCGAAACCCCTTTCTTCATTGCATGTAATTCAACAGGGAGTTGCACAGGTTTACCTGTATAACGAATGCGATAGAACCCGCCCGGAGCAGTTTGATTACCCGCCCAAGCAAACATACCACAACAATAAAGCTGACCATCTTCGGGATTGAATCTACCCCGCGAAACCCCGGTGGGGAATTGAGGCAAAGGCAATGCGCACATTCCGCCCTGCCATTCGCCATTAACTTTTTCATGGGGTACAACATAAACTTTCCCGTAACCATAGGAGAAATTCAAAAGTGAACCTTTAAGCGGCCCCCAAGCATTTCCGGTAACCCAAACCAATTCAGATGGTGACCGATCAAACTCATTGGTGATCCAGCAGAGTGGGTTTTTCATTGCTGCATCGGATGAATCTGTAACATCGTGATAGCCCCAGAAATTTCCATGGTAACTACCCTTCTCTACAAGATTGATGCGGTTCTTGGGCATCCAAAAACCCTCTTGATCCGTCAGGAAGAAAGTGCCATCGGGGTTTAGGCACACGCCATTAGGCGCTCTGAAACCAGTGGCCAAAATTTCTGTCTTCGAACCATCCTTGCTAACCTTCAAGAGTGTTCCATGGTGGGGAACCACTGCTTTTAGCGCATGGCAAGCAGCCTTGGCATAATAGAAGTTGCCTTCTGCATCAACTTGCAGACCCATCGCAAACTCATGAAAATGCTGGGTCACCTGATGATCGTTATTAAAGCATTCGTAGAAATCTGTTTCACCATCGCCATTGAGATCGCGCAAGATTACAAGTTGATCCCTGCAAGTCACATGAACAACATCGTTAACCAACTTAAGCCCAAGAGGCTGAAATAATCCCGATGCAATCCTTCTCCAAGTAAGGCCTTTATCAATCGCATTCAAACCATCCACGAGCCATACATCGCCATCCCATGTGCAAACTGCAGCACGCTTTGCATCTGCATAAAAATCAAAACCCGTCAGCCTCATTTGGCAATTCCAAGGGTTGTTGGCTGGGTGGTTCAACACATCGATTGCAAAAGCTTGATCATTAGATCCAACAACCGCCTGAGCCTTAATCAAATCGGGCCAACGCTTCGGCCCGCCTTGCATAAAAGGTTCCAAAGAAACTGCGCTAGTAGCCCCCTTGGCAAACGCTTGCAAGACATCAAAAGGGCCATCTGATTGCAAGACTTTAATAAGTTGGGGTGTATCCGATGCAGGAATTTGAAGCACGGTATACCCATCTTTTTCCACAAGCTTGGCATTCGCTGCTACTACCGCACAAGGTATTCCCACAGGTGCCACCCTCATAGTTAAATCGCGGGAGGACTTACCCACATTTAAATTGCGGGTGTAAACAACCTTGCCTGATGAAGCAACTTCGTATGCGGGCATCTCTAGAATTTTGGCATCGCCAACGCTATAAGAAATAATGGATTGACTACCATAATGGTACATACCAAAATACTTCGACCATGAATTAGGCAGCGGGCCATAAGGTTTGCCATCACGGCCCTTGAAACGGGGATCTTCAAACGATCCTGTTTCTGGATTGGCCCAACCAGGCCCAACGGGGTTCGCAAACTTCACATTCCCCACCACTCTTGGATGAATCTGATGCCTGCCATTGAAATTGATACCGTTATAATCCATGAACCCTTCACCCTCCCATGCCGCAGCCATGCGCATGGTATCGTGATCAAACATCATCCAATGCCTGCCTCGGGTGATACCCCCTGGGCCATTATCCAACCGCACAGCAATCCCCTTGTAGGCAAAATTGCCCTTATCACCCACCTCTAAAGTTAACATTAAACTAGGGCCATAATTCATCATTACCCAAGGTTCAATGTTGGAAGGTTTGGGGCCTCGTGTAGATCCCTTGGGTAATGCAGCAAGGTAGTTATCATCAACCTTTGCATACTGCTCTGGGTTATAAGGCTTTAAAAAAGCTTCGCGGATGTAATGAATCACATCGTACTTCTGCTCAGGAACCATCCACGCTTGGGGAGTCATTACCGCATAACCATGTGTCAAAGTTTGATACATGCGAAACGGATCTGAACCGTTTTTAAACTTCCCCTCTGCAAACCTTAATGAAGTAGGCATGGAACCGACTTGATCTTTGGTGCCATGACAGTTGGCGCATACTCGCAAATAAATAGCTTCCCCTCTTTTGAAACTTTTAGCGTCAATAGATTTCAAGAAGCCAGCATGGTCGATATCTTTTTCATATTCAGGCAGCGGAAGAGCTGCAAAGAGAGAAGATGCTGGGCGCATTTGTTTTGCATATTCCGCCCCTTTTTCAGCCACCTCCATCAAAAACCGGGACATGTCCAAGAACTCTTGTCTGCCACTAAGAACATTAATCAAACCATCAGGCATCAATGATGGCCCCTTATCGCTTCGCTCTTCAATTTCTTTTTTCAAAATCGTGATGAGTTTGCCATCCACTGCGTTATCACGGATGACAACCGCATCGCTTTTATCTTCCGCCAAAAGCCCCGATATGATCTTTCCTGCTTTAGTAGTAATAACTACAGTTTCAAAACCTTTCTTGATTACCTTGGAGGGCAGAATCATGGATTCCACAAGATAAGCATCCGTAGCGTCCTTCCCTAATTTTGTCAGATCTGGGCCATACTTATTATTATCATCCCCTACCGAATGACAACGAATACAAGCCATATCCTGCCTATAAAAAGCCAAGGCACCTCGAGAAGCGTTACCTTTTTCCCTGGCATCGCGTGACAGATTTGAAATGTCTTCCTTGATCAATTGCTGCTGCAAGGTTGGCAAAGGATCTGCACCAAGGCAAGATTCAGTCACAAAAACCAAGAAGGATAAGCCAACTAAAACATTCCTGCAGTATGAATTACTAAACATAAGTATCCTCAAATTAAAGCAAATCGACGAAACTTAATTGCAAAAGCAGAATCTCTCTAATTTATTTATAGTGAGATAGGCAGGGTTCAAAAAAACGGCTGAACCCTGCAGTTTGCTTTGCATCCTTATCGTAAAACCTAAAACTCCAGCCCTTCGGAATGTTGTCCGCGTTTTACAAACCTCTTATAAAACTCATGGTTTGGACAACACAGGCACATCACAAAAAGTCAGTGCTGCAATACCATTCGCGCCCAACAAAAGATTCTTCCCACTCCAAGCCTTACTATCAAGGTACATGATCTTCTTTGCTTGGGAGGGGTTTTTCAATTTAAGCGTAAGAACATTATTCGAAACACTTCCCGATGCAATATTGCCTGCTACACCATCAAGATAAAACTCGCTAACTAACGAATCAGACCACACAACAGCTTGATCAAACTTCAGAGTAATTTCAG
>Ga0194055_10003212_pt1 | contig 12645 bp, 8 predicted proteins | sample SepL449m_MetaG_FD_155482 | JGI IMG/M metagenome (GOLD analysis project Ga0194055, IMG submission 155482) | Anoxic zone freshwater microbial communities from boreal shield lake in IISD Experimental Lakes Area, Ontario, Canada - Sep2016-L442-9m | ecosystem: Environmental > Aquatic > Freshwater >... | reverse complement strand
GGATTGCCTGCAATGAACTGCCCCGCCGCAAGCAGCGGGGTATCGAACTTCCAATCCTTTTTGATCACACTAACGCCCCAAGGGGCGGGGAATGTACCCGTGACTGGATTCAAGGTCGGCCAGACATTCAAGCCATCCAAGGGTTTACTCTTACCAGAGGGTACGCCAGCAAGCTCAGTCAAGGTAGGATACATATCGACGATATGCATCGGTTGGTTCACCACAGAACCTGGACGAATATGCCCCTGCCAATTTGCGCTACCGTGTACACACAAGTCCGCCTAGACTGGACTTGAGGATATTTAGGACTCTACCAAGCATGGACAACCCCATCTTGATTCACGCACAACAGGTTGGACGCATAGCCTTTGGAGACCCACGGTTGGTAAAAAGGGGGCCGATTTGTATGACTCCATCGCTCAGCATCAAACGGTAGTGATTCGTCAAATTAGCCGAAATCGTGCCGAACAGGTCGCCTATTACCGTTACTTGGAGAATGAGCAAGTGACCCTATCAGAACTGGTACGCAGCCTATCAGACCATTGCCAACAGCAGGTGAGCGGGCGTCATATCCTATCGATCAGTGATACCAGCGAAATCAACTTGCAAGCTCATCAGGGACGCTTAAACCCTAAGGGACTGGGCGTAGTCGGCAACAATAAAGATGTTGGCTTTTTCATTCATCCCACCCTGGCGCTGGATGCTGAAACCGGATTTCCCTTAGGTTTAAGCCATCTCCAGCTTTGGAGTCGAGACCCAGAGCGACCTGATAAACATCAGCGTGACTATGCAAAGCTACCCATTGAACAGAAGGAATCGTATAAATGGTTGGACTCAGCCGCACAGAGTCAGCGCTGTCTCGCAATGGGAGAGGCTAAATTGATCACCCATATCGGAGATCGCGAAGCTGACCTTTATGAAGCTTGGGCCACAGTGCCCGACCGCTACAATCATCTGCTGGTGCGGGTTCATCAAGACCGTCGCCTTTTTGGAAAATCCCAATCCCTCTATAGCTATCTATCGGCCCAGCCTTGCGAAGGCACCTACAGCCTCAAACTGGTCGCCGAACCTCGAACTGGACGCACAGAGCGCGAAGCCTTACTCGCAGTTCGTTGCGCAACGGTCGACATTCAACGACCCGCTAAACTGAAAGCTGACCAGTATCCAGCCAGTCTGCGACTCTATGCGGTAGAAGCAAAAGAAGTGAATCCACCGCTTACAGAAGAACCTGTGCATTGGCGTTTGCTGACGAGTCATCCGGTCGTGGCGATTGAGCAGGCACTCCAAGTGCTGCAGTGGTATTGCTGGCGCTGGCGGATTGAACAGCTATTTGCGACGCTTAAACTGGCAGGTTTAGACATCGAAGCCACTCAATTGGAATCTGTCGAAGCGATTCAACGACTCACAGTCTTGGCACTATCAGTGGCTGTGAGAACATTACAAATGGTGGAAGGTCGAGATAACCCGGATATTCCTGCCTCTGTGGCCTTCTGCGAGAGTCAACAGCAATGTCTGACTCAACTGGCCCCTAGTCTGCAAGGTCGGACGCAAAAACAACAAAACCCCTATCCACTCGCATTTTTACCCTGGGCCACTTGGTTAATTGCCCGTCTGGGAGGTTGGTCAGGCTATCGCTCTCAGAGACCTCCTGAAATGCCCACTGTTGTTCATGGGCTGCGACGTTTTGAGGCGATTTTCATTGGATGGAAAACCGATCTGGCTGGACTTGTGTGTACACCGTAGGTTCGGTCAGAGGAGCACTGCTGCGATTTCATAATTGAGACAGCGCCCGTAGCCTGAGCAACGGAGAGCTATGGATTACGATTGCTCTGCTAAAGCTAGCTAGTACAACAAATACAAAGCAATTAAATACTATGCTGAATAAAGTAAGTGAAAAGACAATGAACGCAGTTCGGTGGGCCCTAGTGATCGGGTGGTTTGTCCTGATTCTTTCCCTGATCTACGATCCGATTACGCCCTATTTCACCAATCCTGAGAACCTTGCCAGCCCGTTTCGGGTAGACCCAAACCAATGTATTTCGATTCGGCAAACCTGTCTACCGCAGCAGCCCTACGCAATGGGCACATTGATCTGGTGGGCCATGATTGTGCCAGCAGGAATTTTTATTATTCTGGTGTTTGGGCATGAATTCTGGCGACGGATTTGCCCATTGTCCTTCTTGTCGCAAATCCCTCGTGCTCTGGGTATTCAGCGGCGGCGAAAGGTTGCTGATCCAATCACGGGCGAGGTTCGTTCTGAGCTAGTTACGATCACTGAAACCTCCTGGTTAGGTAAGAATTATCTCTATGTGCAATCAGGGTTATTCTTCCTTGGGCTTGGGGCTCGGATTCTATCGATTAACGGCGATCGCACTACCCTGTTCATCTTCCTCGTCCTGACGATCTGCTGTGCGATTCTAGTGGGCTACCTCTATGCTGGCAAAAGCTGGTGTAACTATTTCTGTCCGATGGCTCCTGTGCAGACTGTTTACACGGGTCCGCGCGGCCTGTTGGGCAGCCAAGCCCATTTGGAAGAGGCCATTAGCCAGTCCATGTGCCGCACTCTGGATCGACAGACTGGTCTGGAGCGAAGCGGCTGCGTGGGCTGCAAAATGCCCTGTATTGACATTGACGCTGAAAAAACCTACTGGACTGAGCTAAACAGGCCTGGCCGTCGGCTGGTGCAATATGGCTATCTTGGTATGGTGATCGCTTTTTATCTCTATTACTTCCTCTATGCAGGCAACTGGGACTACTACTTCACGGGAGCTTGGACCCACGAGGCAGATGTAACTTCTAAAGTCTTTGACATAGGGTTCTTTATCTATGATCAGGCTATTCCAATTCCAAAATTTATTGCAGTTTTCATCACTTTTGCAATTCTCGCAGCCATCACTTTTACCATGGGTGTGATCCTCGAAAGGACTTATCGCCGCTACCGCGTTTCCCAGGGCTATGCCACAACGCCAGAACAAGCGCAGCATATCAGTTTCACCTTGTTCACCCTGGCAGCCTTCTGGACTTTCTTTGCCTACGGGGCTCGTCCAACGCTTAACCGAATGCCGCTGATGCTCGTGCTCACGTTTAACAGCATCATCGTTGCAGCCGGGGCCATGTGGGTATTCAGAACCCTGAAGCGAAACCATACCCAATACAACCGTGAAAGCGTCGCCCGCAGCTTGCGCAAGCAGCTGGAGAAGTTGAACATTGCTTCTGACCTATTGGATGGACGCTCTCTACAGGAACTGTCGGCAGATGAAGTCTATACCCTCGTCAAGGTCTTACCCGAATTTGGTCAGAATTTGCGGCTGCAGACCTACGCAGGCGTGATTGTGGATTTGTTGAAACAAAATTTGACCACCGTGGCAGAAAGTTTTGGATTCTGTAAAAAGCTGCGTCAAGAGCTGAAGATTCAAGATACCGAGCATTTTACCGCGATTGAGCGGATTGCTGGATCCTATCCAGAACTACTTGTTGCCGCTGAAACAGGACAGTCTCCTGCCCAGATCCATAATTCAGAGACTTCAGCGATCACCCTGGCTAAAACTGTTCAAGCTCTACCTTCTAACCAAACGGTCGTTCGCCGTCGCTCCTCTAAAGATAAACAAGCCAGTCAAAACAAATAGCTCGCTGCCGAAGATCTGCGGGAAATACTTCTGCGTAATGCCTCTGCAAACTGCCTATTAAGCAACCTCATTCCTGGGAGAATTCCATCATGTTGAAAATCAGATCGGTTAATTTTGAGCACAATGATTTTCAAATCCACACCCTGGAGCAATGTTATCCAGGACAGCTCGAATGGGTCATTGGTCGTAACATCACCTCTGATCTCCTGTTAAACAATCCTGAAGTCAGTCGCACCCATGCCAAAATTTTCTATAAGAATGATGCCTATTACTTCAGCGATCTCAGTAGTACCTGTGGCTCGATTCTAAACGGAGATAAGCTTGCTCCTGATGAAGAGCCTCACCTGCTTCACCCTGGAGATCTACTGCAACTTGGAGATATCTTTCTGCATATCGAAGAATTGTCGCCTCCGTTTTTACCACCAGCTAAAGCAGAATCGGCTCCTCGGCTGATCGTTTTACCAGAAGGTCAGCATTGGACTCACGAAGACTTGACAGTTCGGTGCTACCGGATTGTTGAAGAAACGTCAATGATCAAATCGTTCTACTTTCTAGCCAACCCACCAGTGCTGTTCAACTACAAACCTGGCCAGTTTGTCAATTTAGAGGTTCAAATTGATGCCAAGCCAGTTGTTCGCCCCTATTCAATTTCGACCTCTCCCACTCGTCCCCACTGCATTGCCATTACCGTTAAGAGAGTGATGCATCCAGACGATCGCCCCGATCTACCCAATGGGCTGGTTTCAAACTGGCTGCAAGATCATCTGCAAGTTGGAGATTCCGTGAGACTGCTCGGTGGACCGATGGGGCAATTCACCTGTTTACCGAAGCTACATCCCAAGCTTCTCTTCATTTCAGGAGGCAGCGGCATTGCGCCGATGATGTCTATGACTCGCTGGATCTATGATGCGATTGCAGACTGCGATATCGTGTTTCTCTACAGTGCTCCAACCCCACATGACATTCCGTTCCGCACCGAGCTAGAAATCATGACCGCTCACATGCCCAACTTTCACCTCGCCGTAACCATTACCCAACAGGATGGGCTAAACGGTTGGTTAGGCCTAACCGGGCGAATTTCTAAATCCATGCTGCATCTGGTTGTACCTGATTTGCTAGAACGGTTTGTCTATATCTGTGGTTCGGAACCGTTCATGCAAAAAATCAAGTCGATTCTGAAATCTGTTAGTTTCCCAATGCAAAACTGCATAGAAGAGAGCTTTGGCTCGCCCATATTAAAGTCTGCCAACCCCAAGGGCAATCTGCATCTCGCAAAGCAGATTTCAATAGGTTCGCAACCGTCTGCTCAAAAACCTACAGTTTATTTCTCCCAATCCAAGCAGGAAGTTATCACAGATGATACGGCTTCAATTTTAGAACTGGCGGAACAGGCTGGCGTGACGATTCGCAACCACTGCCGGGTTGGCGCATGCGGTGCTTGCAAAGTCTTGACCTGCCAAGGCAAAGTCAACTATAGCCGACCGCCGTCATCTCTCTCTGAGGCAGATCAGAAAGCCGGATATGTTCTGGCCTGCATTGCCAGACCGATTGGGACGCTAACAGTAGAAGCCTAATCTCATACCGCTCTTTAGCCGCACAGGCGAGGCCAAGTGAACTCCGCCCCCGCGCCCCTCTTGCGATGCAAGCGCGCAGAAAGTGGGTGCCAGTTTATTCTAATCACGAGGATACTATGAATCAGACCATTCCTGGAACACCAGACACGATCAAAAAAGACTGGATCAAACAAGAACAAAAGCGTAGAATTCATGCGGTACTGCAACAAGCAATAGAACTCCCGTTACCAACCTGCCGCGATCACATCAGAGCGGAGCTGTTGGCACTCAAAGCCTTTTGCGAGCGGTGGGGCAAGCTCTTCGTTGTCATTGAGGAACAAATTAGCTGTGCCCAGCATGATTTAGGCGGTAAGGATGAACAGATCGCGACTCTGTTTAGAGGGCCAGACCAAAAGGCTTCTGTTGCTATCTGCATCACCGACCAAGGATCGCTAGCCTACCGAAATGTCGCCCTCTGGTGCGTTCATAGAAATAAAGGGGATATTGGTTCGGCTATCGGTGGTTCGGCTATCGGTTCAACCCGGATAGATCGTTATTAACCCAGTAATGTTTGAAAATGCACCAATCTAGCCCGTGTGATTGTTTCGTCCACCTTCTTGTGACCCGCCCGCGACTAAAGTGCGGGCTAATCGGGTAAGTCTGCTTTAGCAGACTAAGAGGGTGTTTCAGTACACTTTAGGGACTTGCGGGCTAATAGCATACCAATCAATTTATTCAAGGCTCCTAAGATTCCTTGCCTACCTGGTATTTTATTTCGACGCGAGTCCCTTAGTGTACTTGCTTTGATTGCCGGGTTAATAGGAGCCCTTGCCCAAATCTGGACCTATGACCCAGAGCTGCTGTTCTTTAATCTTGTTCCGATTATATGGAGAAAGACTCATGTCTAAAACCCGTCTGCCTAGAATGCGCTATCAGATGATCAAAGCTTTTCTACTAATCGTTGCGTTTGCCGTTCTATTTCCAATTCTCTGCGAATGGCATTGCCAGCTATCTGGATAAACAGATTCATATTGCTCGCTGGGCCGAAATACCTGGAGGACTGCGGCTATCTGTAGGGAAAATATAGACTCGACAGAGAAAACCTAGTCCTCCAGCTCAGCACCTGCATCTTTTACCAGTCGATCTGTTCCGCATAGACGATCTGAGTAGCCGAACGCTGCTCAAATAGAAGATACTCCTCCATGACGCTCCAGAAATAGGCCCGCAGTGTTTTCTGCCGAGCTTCTGCTGGAATCCGATAGCTAAAGGCCGAGTCACAGAAGTTCAGTTTGGCCAGGTGATTCTCACATCCGCAGCCATGTTCAATAAAATAGCCATATTGGCTCGATATGCTGTCAATTAATCGCCGCAGCATCGAAACGTAGCCGCCGTGCAAAATTGCATCGAATTGGCGGGCCACCACCAAATCTGACTCACTGAAGCGGAACGAGCGCACCTCAAATAGATCGGCCCTTTGTAGGGGATGCAGAAACGTCCAGTAGAAAGTGGCAGGCACATCATAGCCTAGTTCGTCAAACAGCCTGTTGACTATATCTACAAGTGCCGCTCGTTCCGCTGGCTGATTGACATTGTGGAGTTGGGCTCGGATCTCGGCAAAGTTTGGATAGTTCTCCGGTAAAAATGCTTCACCGTAATGTTCTACTGCTTCCAAGGCCAATTGTCCATTGCCCTCACAGTAAGCACTGGCGAGATGCTGCGTTTCAGGCCGCTCTAGAAAAAGAATGTTCCCCTGCAGATTCTTGGCCAGAAACACCTGTGCCATGGCTGTATACACCTGGGGTTCGCTTATCCAATCACCTGCCCTGATCCGATGCCAGCTTTTAGGCATCTGTTCTAGCGGGATTGCCGGTTCACCGTGGATTGAAACCGCAGAGGAACTGAGTACTGTCTGCATTAATTAACTCCTTGAGATGCATTTGAAAAGGTAATGCGTTCGGAAATGAAATAAACCCGAGCGGGAATTTATCAGAGATCTATGTAGACCCACAAGGTAGAGGAATTAACCGGATCCGTCATCCTGGCAATCGCAGAGGAATCTGCTGATTTAGATCGCTTTTTATACCTCGCTAACGTCCCTCATATCAACAGGAGAAAACCCAAATGAGTTCCAATAGCTGCTTGAGGATTGGTCAACGGCTGCTTTGCGATGATCAAATCGTTGAATCCTTGGTTGAATATAATCTTTTTGAACCGCTGATCGGTCAGGTTATTTTAGATCAGTCCCTTGCCGACGTACCGCTTTCAAACCAGGAAATCTACAGCGCATTAGTTGAGGGTGATAAATTAGCCGGTGATCAATCGGCAGGCGACAAAACAGAAGCAGCTAGCCTTGACGATTTTCTGATGCAGTGGTGTCAGCAGCATCAGGTGACATGGGACTATTTGCATCGAGTCGTTTTGCGGGAATTACGACTAGAGAAATTTAAGCATCTCTGGTTTGAGCCCAAGATTATCTCCGAGTTCCTCCGCATCAAGCCAAACCTCGACCAGGTTGTCTATTCACGCATTCAGGTCGAAGATTTCTTCCTAGCCCAGGAACTCTATTTCCAGATTCAGGAGGACGGGGCAGATTTTTTCGAATTGGCTCGCGAGTATTCAGTCGAAGCTGAACAGCATGACGAGAGTTGGACGGAACCGGTCGCTCTCGCAAGCCTGCCTACTGAAATCTCAGCGCTGTTTCAAGACGGCCAAGAAAGGAAAGTGCATCAACCAGTGCTGGTGAACGGGTTGTTTTGGGTTGTCCGACTAGAACGGCTCTACCCATCCCGCCTCACCAAAGCCATGCGTTCTATTCTGCTAGAACAACTGTATCGCAAGTGGCTCCAGAGCAAAATTGAGGAACTAATCGCCCAACCCGGAGCCGTTGCACTTCAGCCACAGCCCTCACTTGCCCCGGAAGATCTGGTTCTGTCTGGCCTTGATATCAGCTCAGCCCCAGAAGGCGAAGCCCCAAAAAGCGAACAAGCCCCCTTCTGCGGCCTAGGGCTGATTCTCTAGAGGAAGGAAGAGAGTTTGGGGAGGTCGTGTTTACACAAGCGCATCGCTTTGGTGAGCGACTCATAACCCGCTTTGCGGAATGCGCTCAGCGCCCAAGTTCGCATCTCCGGTTGCCCCGCTTTGTTCTTCTCAATCGGCAGTTCCTTCCACTGTCAGCCGAGGTACAAGAGCTTCAAAATGTAGTTGAAGATCGCATACAAAGAGAGCTTCGGCTGAGGGCCACGGCTGCCGATGTGCAGATGGGGCAAGACAAATTACTGAAACTGGTCTAGAGTCAACTGCGTGGGAATCCCTTGTCGCTGTTGAGCTTGAGCCATGATGACTCCTATCGACTGTCAAACTAATCAGACTAACGCCTTTGGGGTTTAAGTCGATGGAAGCCCAGATATCTAAAGGTTCTCAGACAAATTCACCCTGCTGGAAAACCCGCAACCAGTTGGCCAAATCATTAGTTGTACATCGCGTTAGCACTCCAACTCAGAGCAAGAAATTTCTAACGCTGAGACTACTGCTGGTGTCATTCTTCAGTACCGCTAGCGTCACGAAACCGCCTAGGGCATCTCCATTGGCATCCACGCTTAGGACAGGGCCCTCGGAGCGATGGCCTAGCCTGACATAGGCCAAAAATGGGTTAGCCTGCTCATATCCAGCGCCATCAAAGATCTGTCGCAGATCAATGCGATCAAGCGCTGCATCAAAGTCGAGGATGGTATCGATACCATGCTCTGCAGCTTTGTAGAGAATCCGGTCAGATCCTGTTCCAGTGCGGAGTTTGTCATTGCCAGCACCACCAATCAGCAGATCGTTACCAAGCCCACCGTTGAGGCTGTCTCGCTGACCGTTCCCGGCTAGCCTATCATCACCTCGATTGCCGATCAGCAGATCTCGACCCTTGCCACCCCAGATCACGTCATTGCCGCGCCCGCCTCTGATATGGTCGTTTTGAGTGCCGCCTCGCAGGTGATCAGCTCCCAATCCACCATTGAGACTATCTTGCCCCTTATCACCTTGCAGATTGTCATTGTTTTGCTGACCATTCACGTTGTCCTGGTTGGTACCGCCATTGATTTGGTCGTTACCCCGGCCACCCTGGAGCTTGTCGTGACCATGTCCACCCTGGAGCATATCGTTGCCCCGACGACCAGTGAGACTATCATTGCCGTTATCACCTCTGCCTCGATCATTCCCCAATCCTAGGTTTAGCAGATCATCGCCACCATTCCCCGACAGATCATCGTTGGCTCTCTCACCCAGTAAGCGATCACGGGCTGCACCGCCCAATAGTCGGTCATTGCCTCTACCCCCTTGCAGCAGGTCATTACAGCCCAAACCACTGAGCCGATCGTTCCCCCCCTGGCCCAACAGCCTCTCTAAGTTGGGGGTTCCTTTAATTTGATTGTCGCCGTTGTTACCTTTTTTGTGCTTGCCCTGCTTGCATCCAAAGGACTTAACTCCAGAATCGAACACTGGAACTGGAACCACCGTATTTTGCGGTAGTTTCACTAAGCTAGGCTGGGTATCGTGTGTGAGATTCTCACGGATTGGCAGAGTCAGAGTCGGGGACAGAGTTACGGTGGCAGGGGTAACATCAGAAGCACCGTGTGAATCAGTGGCAGTATAGCTAAAGCTACTGCCCGTAAATTCTGCGGTGACCAGGAAGTGAACGGTCTGGATCTGGACAGATGTCAAGGTTGTCCCTATGGTGATGGGTTGACCGCCCTGAGCTGGATTGCCCAGATAGAGAACGCCCTGACTCACAGATGGCAATGTCGAAATTGAATAGGAGGCAATGCTGTCACCTTCAGCCATGTCAGGGTCAATCGCCGAAAACCCTGACAACAGATTGGTACGACTTGGCGCAACTTGTCGGGTAAAATCTATGGCGACCGGATCGTGGTTGAGCGTTGAGACAACTAAATTACGGATTTCGTGAATGTTGGTGAAGTCGCCTGTGCCAGACGCAAAGCCAAACTTGAGGGTCCGAGGGAGAGTTATGCCATTGATATCGGCGACATTGATGTCAATTAGGTTGGGGGAGGTCTCACCTGGATCCAGAAAATCGCCATCGTTGTTACCGTCGATCCGAACCGAGAGCAGTCCTTCAGGCGTCAGGTCAATCTTGGCCGTGCGTTTGGCTGAATCCCGAGTTGTGGCTGTTGGGTTATCAATACTAAACGGTAAGCTCGTTGTACCGGCAATAAACTGGTAGTCTGTGCGTTGTCCAGCTCGAATTGCAATCGAGTCAGGGATTTGGCCTGGGCCGCCTGTGCGTAGGGTGACGCCTCCAGGGTAGTCCGTAGGGCTAGAGAAGTTGCCAAACTCATCAAAGCCGATACCCAGATAGCCACCTGCAATTCCCGGAGCAATACCATTCTTTTGGGCATAGCCCAGCGAACCACCCAATGCACCGGCTTGCGTCGGTGCACTCCGACCATCAACCAAGAAGAAGTTGATGCCATCGGCACCAGTCCCACCATAGGCATAGAAGTCAAACATCACGGTCAGACCGGCTGTGGTGTTAATGGGACTGTCGTATAACAGGAAGGATGACTGATCAAGCAGGCTGTTTGTGAGCCGCAGTGCCCCATTGCCTGGTACATCCAACGGCCCGCCAGGACTGCCCGGAATAATACCGGATTGGCTGCTGCCAGCAGTCAAAAATGGCTGTTGGGGCGGTGAAGTGGGGTTGACTGCAGTCCCGACTCCAATTCGCCAATTCGGGTCGGTGACTGTTGCTTCGCGGAAAGAATCCTCCACCAGCGTTGGCAGGCTATAGGGATAGGTCATTGGCAGTACCGAATAGTCCGTAACCGAGGGATCAACAAGGAAAGATAGCTCAGGCTGATTGGTGCCTTTTTTGATCGTCGTTTTATGAGCCATGATGAGACTCCTAAATTGAATCGTTGTGGATAGTGAGTTGTTGCCCTGAAAGGCTTGTCTTGGTTGGGTTATCAGTGAACTTCACCTGATGCAATCACATTAATCAGTTCATCCGGACAAGTCAGTCTGAGAAAGTCTGAGAAAGTCAGAAAAAGTCAGGAGATAGATTGAACCGATTGACCTGCCAAATATCTTGCACTTGATCTAGCTCTCTCCTAAGAAACAATTTGAGTAGAGGGTGTAGCAACAAGATCAAACCCCATTGCTTGAGCCTTTTTGCGGAGACCTTTGACAATCTGCTCTTGGTAGCGCTGCTCGTAGTAGTTGACGCCAGAATCGTCATAGCCCCCACCGAGAGTTAAAGATTCAAAACATCCCCACGTCTCAACCGCAAAACTTTTATCTGGTGGCTAAATAACACCTAGGCAGGCATCGTGCCTACCCCTGGCACCAACCTCCGGCAAAGCCGGAGGCTTGAAGAAGGAGCCGCTCAAAGCGGCTTGCACCTACCACTCATCAGTGAGTCGTAATTGCTCTATCCGCTGATCCTCTGATTCTTGCCGTTGGATATATTGCCGCACTATCGCCTCCTCTCGTCCCACCGTTGACACATAGTATCCCCTCGCCCAAAAATGCTGTCCCACAAAGTTCTTCCGCTTCCCTCCATACTTCCGTGCTATCGCTATTGCACTCTTGCCTTTGATGAACCCCACAACCTGTGAAACTGAATACTTCGGCGGAATTGAGATCAGCATATGCACATGATCTGAGCACAAATGCCCCTCCTCTATTCGACATTCCTTCTGCCGAGACAGATCATGGAAGATCTCTCCTAGATACTGCCTCAACTCTTTGTACATCGCTTTGCGCCGATACTTTGGAATAAACACCACATGGTATTTGCACTCCCACTTGGTATGACTTAAGCTGCCGGTGTCTTTCATGAGTCTCCTGTGCGCCAACCCTTCCTTGGTTCGCGTTTAAGAGACTCTTTCCTTAACTCCCTAATTCTGTCAATTAGACTCCCGGAACTGTCAAACTTTGTGAGTCCCCCAGCAGAGCTGGGGGTTTACCCGATTAAATTACCTTCTGTACAGATACAGCTACGAGTACTACCTCTACATCGTAGCTTTACCGTTGGATGTCATATCAAAAAAGATTTAGTGAAGGTGATTGAGCTGCGAAGTTAGTTTCGGAGGCGACTGCTAAAATTTAAGAGTTTTAGGAACGCCGTTTTAAGCGGACTAGCAACGATAAGGGTTCAGGAGTTCACAAAATCATGGGAAATGACTGCTAAAACCATGAAACCCAGATGGGTATTGGGCTTATAGGTAAGGGAGTAGATCTCAAATGGGTTCTATAAGGGCAGAATTTCTTCTGTCTTTATATGGCCAGCGGTGCAGAGTAACAGCGTAGGGTGTATCTATTTCTAAGTTGATCATTCAGAAATAGACAAAGGATTCCATATTTTGACGAACAAAGTAATTGGGTTTGGTCTTACTGGCATTGCCTCTCTTGAGGCTTGCAGGACATCATTTCCAGGCCATTTTAGATTGATGGAACTAAGC
>Ga0194055_10003211_pt1 | contig 12650 bp, 7 predicted proteins | sample SepL449m_MetaG_FD_155482 | JGI IMG/M metagenome (GOLD analysis project Ga0194055, IMG submission 155482) | Anoxic zone freshwater microbial communities from boreal shield lake in IISD Experimental Lakes Area, Ontario, Canada - Sep2016-L442-9m | ecosystem: Environmental > Aquatic > Freshwater >... | reverse complement strand
GCCCAGCCCCTGCCCCGGAGCCCCCTCCGTGAATGAGCTCACTCCGTCGGTGATCATCCTCGGGATCGGCATCGTCGCCGTCCTCGCCGGCCTGGTCATGCTCCTCCTGGTCGCCAACTACGGCCAGCTGTGGTTCCAGGCCTACTGGTCGAAGTCGCCGGTGACGTTCCTCGAGCTCCTCGGGATGAGCCTGCGGAAGGTGAACGCCCGGACGATCGTCCAGGCGAAGATCATGTCTACCCAGGCAGGGCTCGGCCGGGAGATCTCGGTCCGCAAGCTCGAGGCCCACTACCTCGCCGGCGGCGACGTGCCGCGCGTCACTCGGGCGCTGATCGCCGCGCAGCGGGCCGACATCGATCTCGACTTTGACCGGGCCTGCGCCATCGATCTGGCCGGCCGCGACGTCCTCGACGCCGTCCAGACGAGCGTCAATCCGAAGGTCATCGACTGCCCCGACAAGATCAGCGGCAAGTCGACGCTCTCGGCCGTTGCCAAAAACGGCGTCGAGCTGAAGATCCGGGCCCGCGTCACCGTCCGCACGAACATCTCGCAGCTCATCGGCGGGGCCACCGAGGAGACGATCATCGCGCGGGTCGGTGAGGGGATCATCACGTCGATCGGCTCGGCCGAGAGCCACTTCGATGTCATGGAGCACCCCGACACGATCTCCAAGGCGGTCCTCCATCGCGGCCTCGACGCCCAGACGGCCTTCCAAATCGTGTCGATCGACATCGCCGACATCGAGGTCGGTGAGAACATCGGCGCCCGCCTCCAGGCCGATCAGGCCGAGGCCGACACCCGCGTCGCCCGCGCCAAGGCGGAGGAGCGGCGCAGCATCGCCATCGCCCGCGAACAGGAGATGAAGGCCTCCACCGCCGAGAACCGGGCCCGGGTGCTCCAGTCGGAGGCCCTCGTCCCGAAGGCGATGGGGGAGGCCTTCCGGGCCGGCAGGCTCGAATCGATCGGACCGCGGAGCGGCGTTCCCGCGCCGGCCTGACCCAGCCCCGCGAGCATCTTCCGGCCCTTCTCCCGCTCGCCGTCCAAGCCACGCCGCCCCCCTAAGTTTCCTCGGCTCCTGCCCCCGCGGGTCAGGCGCCCGACCCTGCCGGCGATGCCGCCAGGACCAATGGGGGGATTCATTGAAACTTTGCCGCCGCGCCGGCCGATAGTTTCTCCGTGGACGCTTGTGTGCGCCGGTTCGCCGGCTGCCTCCTCCGGTGGAACCGGTGTGCGTCCACTTCGAGCCACTCCGAACCCAAGCAAGGAAGCTTCGTCATGGCCATGCGGAAACTGCGGGTCTACACCGGACCTGACCACGAATCGACGAGCCGGTCGGTGGTTCACGAGGCCTCACGGGCCGATACGGTGCGGGTGACGCTCGGCGATGTCCTCCCGCTTTTGGCCGACGCTGTGGCGAGCGACCGGACGTGGCTCTCCGACTTCGCCGACGACGACCTGACGATCTCCTCCGACCTGTTCGATGTCCTCCAGGCTTACCGGCACTTCCGTCGACCGAGCGCCTGACCGGGTCTCCCTGCCCCAACGCCACCGAGCCCGGTGGTAGACTCGCAGCCTGTTTTCGCGGGGGGGCGAACTGCATTCGGGGCGTCGAGCGCCCCGTCCTCCCGTTGCCCGCGCACCTGAGAGGAAAGATCCATGCAGGTCTCCCGCCGCGATTTCGTCGAAACAGCCTTTGCGATGGCCGCCGCGGCAGTCGCCGCCGCCCCGCAGGCTGTCCGTGCCGCAGAGCCGGCCTCTCCTTCGGCCGGGCCCAACGACCGTCTCCGGGTCGCCGTCATCGGTGCCAACGGCCGGGGCGGCGAGCACATCGGGCAGTGGGCCGGCATGTCGGATGCCGAGCTCGCGGTGATCTGCGATTGTGATCCCGGCGTCGCCGGCCGCTACGAGGAGAAGTTCAAGGACGCCCCCCGCAAGCCGGAGTACGTCCAGGACATCCGCCGCGTCCTCGATCGCAACGACATCGACATCGTCTCGATCGCCACGCCCAACCACTGGCATGCCCTGATGAGCATCTGGGCGATGCAGGCCGGTAAGGACGTCTACGTCGAGAAGCCTTGCAGTCACACCGTCGAGGAAGGACGCGTGATGACGCAGTGGGCCCGCAAGCTCGGGCGCATGTGCCAAATGGGCGCGCAGAGCCGCGGCATGACCGGGATGCGCGACACGATCGACTTCGTGAAGAGCGGAAAGATCGGCCCGGTGAAGGTGGCCCACGCGCTGTGCTACAAGCGGCGGCCGAGCATCGGGCTGGTCGACACGCCGGCGCCAGTCCCCCCTGGGCTCGACTTTGATCTCTGGGCCGGGCCCTCCCCCGACATCGTTCCCCACCGCCAACGCCTCCACTACGACTGGCACTGGAACCGCCTCACCGGCAATGGCGATCTCGGTAACCAAAATCCCCACGAGCTCGACAAGGCCCGCTGGGGCCTCGGCAAGCAAGAGTTTCCCAAGCGCGTTGTCAGCCTCGCTGGCCGGCTCGGCTACGTCGACAACGGCGATGTCGCCAACAGCCAGGTGACGCTCTTCCAGTGGGACGACGCGCTGCTGATCTCGGATGTCCGCGGGCTGGAGATGAAGACTCCGGTGACCCACGGCACGGCGGCCGGGCCGCTCGGCGTCGGCAACATCTGGTGGGGCACCGACGGCTACGTCGTGTCGACGAATTACCAGTCTGGCGCTGCCTTCGACTACGCCGGAGCGCCGCTGGGCACCTGGTCGGGTGGCTCGAGCCGCGAACACTTCGCCAACCTCGTCAAGGCGATCCGCAGCCGGAAGCACGAGGATCTCTACCTCGACGTTGAGGACGGCCACCTCTCCAGCGCCCTGGCCCATCTCGGCAACGTGTCGTGGCAGCTCGGCGAGAAGGTGGCTTTCGGGGCTAGGCCGACGCTCGCTGCCAACGACCATCGCGTCATCCTGACGCTCGACAGCTTCGAGGATCATCTCCGCGACAATGCCGTCGACCTCGCCGTCACGCCACTCCATCTCGGCCGCGAACTCTCGATCGACCCGAAGACGGAAAAATCGTCCGACGAGGCCGCCAACCGGCTGTTCACAAAGGACTACCGCAAAGGCTACGAGCTCCCACGGGTGTGAGCGGGTGCGCTGAGGCATCAGCCCCGCCGAGGAGCTTCCGGGCAATGCAGGCCCGCGTCTCGGGGCTGGCATGCCGCTCGAAGAGCAGCTTCTGGGACGCCCCTTGAAGCTCGAGCCTCCGGGCACGGGAGCCGAGGAGCGCGCAGACGGCCTCCGCGAAAGTGGCAGGGGTGTCGGCGATCAGGGCGGCGCCGTGTTCGGCAGGCGTGCCCCGGCTCGCCAGTGACGTGCAGACGACCGGGAGGCCATGCCACATCATGTCGAGTACCTTCACCTTCACCCCGGTACCGAGGCGGATCGGCGCGATTCCCAGCGCCGCACCGCCGAGAGCACGAGCGAACTCACTTTGGGGGACGCGCCCCATCCAGTCGACATTTGGGCTGCGAAGGCCCCCGTGATTCCCCCCGCCGAACACCTGCACGCGGGCAGCCGGATAGCGCTTCAGCACCGCGGGGAAGACCTCGGCAAAAAACCAGGCCAAGCCGTGGCGATTCGGGGGGTAATCGACCGAACCGAGGAAGGCGATCGATTCGCCCTCGAGCGCGGGGAGCTCCGCAGGCAGATCGGGAAGCGGGACGTCGAGACTCTGAATTCGCTCGATCCCGCGCGCCTCGTAGGCCTGCCGGTCGAACGACGTCAGCGTGAGCACGGAATCGAATCGCGGACCGACCCGCTCCACGTAGGCCCGCATCTGGGCGGCGCGGTGGTAGAGCCACCCCCGCCGGGGGAGCGAGGGCTCCCGAATGGCATCGAGATCGATGGAGAGATGATCGGCGTCGTGGAGGATGAGGCTCGTCTGCGACTCAAGCCCCTCGAGGAGTGGAGCGACGGTGTAATACTCGGCGATAATCCGCCGGTAACGCCGCTCGGCGAGGACACGGTTGAGCAGGGCTCGGGCCCGGTGGCCCGATTCGTAGAACACCGACCGCGGGGTCGAGGTGAGCTCGCTGCACAGCGAGTAGCCGAGCCGGTACCCGATCCGCCGCGTGAGTCCGCCGGCGTTGTCGGTATCGGCGACGAACACGTTCCGGAACGGACAGGATCGTTCGGCGGCCTGCGCCTCCTCCCGGCACGTCATCCGCAGGCAGAGGAGGTCGATGGCGTGGTCGTTTTGAAGGCAGGAGATGAGCCCCGTTGAGACGAGGCTGCTCCCATCCGTCACCAGCCCCGGCATGCGGGATTTGATCCACAGGATGTCGTTGCTCACCGTTACCTCCATGCAACTCGGCGGGTCGATTATCTGTTCCCCAATCGGCGTGTCAGCCAGGTGCGGGCCCGTTCCGCCCGCACCGGTCCCATGAGCCTCACAGCCAGACGAAGCGGCCACTTCGCCGGATAGAGGGTCGCGGGCGAAAGGTTTCGTGCAAACGCATAGGCCCCGACCGCGTCATCGTCACGACCGCAACGGATGAGGATCCTGGCACAACCCATGATCTCCGTCGCGATCGCATCCCTCCGCCCGCGGGTTAAACCCTCGACTCCGAGCTCCTCCTCGGCAAACCGACGGAGGACGGCAGCCCGGGTGGTAAACAGACGGCCCTGATTGGACGAAATGCTCCCCGGCATAACGTAATACGTGCAGAGAGAAACGGGCAAATGGCGAATCTTCCGCCAGCGGTGGAGCGCCAGGCGGAGATGGAGCTCGTACTCCTGGCAACAGGGGAGCGAGGCATCGAATCCCCCCACGGCCCTCACGTCGGCCAGACGGCTCACCGGAAGCATCGTCACGACCGAATTGCTGATGAAATACTCGACGACATCCCCCGTCGGCTCCGGATAACGCCCTACCTGCCCAGCGTCGCCGCCGTGGAACTCCCGGTCGGTGAAGACGACGTCAACATCTTCGGCAAAGGCGGCGAGGCACGCTTGAAGTTTCATCGGGGCAAGCTCGTCGTCGGCGTCGAGGAACTGCACAAACTCCCCCCGGGCCAATTCGAGGAGCCGATTGCGGGTCCCGTTCCCGCCCCGGTGGGGCTCGGCATGGATCGAAACCCGGGCGTCGCCGCGGTAGCGCTCGAGGACCGCAAGGCTCGAGTCGGTCGAGCCGTCATCCGCGACGATCACCTCGATGTCGCGAAACGTCTGCGCGAGGGCCGAGTCGACCGCCCGCTCAACCGTGGCCGACGCGTTGTAGCAGGGGATGAGGATGGAAACGCGTGGCATTATCGGGGCGATTCCGGAAGACACCTTTCACCATGGCAATCTACCACACCGATTCCTCATCCATCGACCGGTCGGGCCGGCGTGGGGAGCGAACGCTGCCAGAACTCGAGGTCGAGCCAGCGGCCGAACTTGAAGCCGGCGGCGCGGATCGTGCCGGCATGCTCGAATCCGAGCGCTCGGTGGAGCGCGAGGCTGGCGGCATTCGTGGCATCGATCGCCCCCACCAAAAGATGGATGTCGTGCCGGACTGCTTCGGCGACGATCGCCTCGAGCAAGCGCCTGCCGATCCCCGCCCCTCGGCTGTCGGCCGCGACATAGACCGAGTGCTCGACGGAATACTTGAAGGCCGGGAACGGCCGAAACGGCCCCCAGCTGGCGAAGCCGGCGAGCGTGCCGTCGGCGCGCTCGACGCCAAGAACGGGGTAGCCTGCCTGCTGCTTGGCCTGCCACCAAGCCCAGACCGTCTCGACACTCCGCGGCTGGTATTCGTAGAGCGCCGTCGTGTGCAGGATCGCGTCGTTGTAGATCGCGCGGATTGCCCCGAGGTGGTCGTCGCGGCAGCAGATCACCGGGCCGGCACTCATGCCGGCCTCCCCTGCGGCTGAGCCTTCGTCAGCAGCGACACGACGATGAGGACGATGAATCCCAGCGGGATCGTCACGAGCCCAGGCTGGCTGAAGGGGACCGGCGAGGCGTCGCGTGACAAGCCATAGACCTTCTCAAAGGTGTCGGCGGAGAGGAGGATCCAGGTCAGGCTCGCGACCATCCCCACCGTCACCGCAGCGATGATCCCCTCCTTTGTCGTCCGCGGCCAAAAGAGGAGCATGACGAGCGCTGGGAGGTTTGCCGAGGCGGCGATGTTGAAGGCCCAGCCGACGAGGAAGCTGACATTAAAATTGCGGAACAGGATCCCCAGGGCCATCGCCACGATTCCCAGGCCGACCGCGGCGATCTTCCCGCAGCGAACCTTCTCGTCATCGTTCATCGGGATGCCGAGGACATTCTCGACGAGGTCGTGGGCCACCGCCCCACTGCCGGCCATGATCAACCCACTGACGGTGCCCAGCACGGTCGTGAAGGCGATCGCCGAGATCACGGCGAAGAGCGTGTTGCTGAAGCTCTTTGCCAGCAGCGGCGCTGCCATGTTCGTGCTCGTCGGGTCGAGGGCGCCGCTGGTCATCGCCCCCAGGCCGAGAAACAGCGTGAGAACGTAAAAGGCGCCGATCGCCGCGATCCCCACCACGGTGCTCTTCCGGGCAGCGGCGGCATCCTTGACGGTGTAGTAGCGAATGAGGATGTGGGGAAGCGACGCGGTGCCACAAAACAGCGCGAGCATGAGGCTCGCGAAGTCGAGCTTGTCGGCGAGCTTGCCGGTGGTGAGCCCCTTGAAGTAGCCCCCCGGCTTGAGGAGAGCGGCGCCCGCCTTCTCCGTCGGCGTGTAGACGGTGTGCGTGCCGGAGGCGTCGGTCGACTTCTTCCCGCTCCAGGTGACGATCCGGGAATCCTCGAGGACGGAGAGGTATTCAAGCGGCCCAAGGGGCCCGGTCGTGGTCGCGTCGCCGTAGCGCTCCGGAAGCGCCGCGAGGGTCCCCACGGGGCGGAGATCGTGGTTGCGGGTCTGCAGCTCCCCATCGACAAGGACACGGCCGTCCGGGGTCACGGTGCGCGTCTGCGGCTCGAGGCTCGCCGTGTTCACCGTCAATCCTCGACTGAGGATCATCGACGTCAGCACACCGCAGAAGAAGACCAGGAGCGATCCCTTGATGAACTGCACCCAGGTCGTCGACACCATCCCGGCGGTGACGACGATGAGCGTCACCGCCACGCCGACGAGGATCACCCCGACCGAATGGGGGAGCCCAAGGAGCGGCATGATCAGATCCCCGGCGCCCACCATCTGTGGGATCAAATAGAAGATGCTCACAACGAGCGTCGAGATCGCCACCGACAGCTTGATGCCACGGCTGTTGTATTTCGCGTCGAGGGCGTCGGCGAAGGTGAACTTCCCCAGCGATTTGATCGGCTCGGCGATCACAAACAGGGCGACGATCCAGCCGGCCAGGAACCCGATCGAGTAGAGGAAGCCATCGAAGCCGTGGAAGGCGATCATCCCGCAGATGCCGAGGAAGCTCGCCGCCGAGAGGTAATCGCCGGCGAAGGCAATCCCGTTGATGAACCAATGGATCTCGCCGTGAGCGGTATAGTAACCCTGCGCCGACTGCCCCTTCCGCCCCAGCCAGAACGACAGGCCGATAACAGCGACGACAAAACTGGCAAAGATCGCGATGGCGACAGGGGATGATTCGTAGAGCATCGGGGGTCTCGGGAACGGGCGGCCGGCAGAAGGACGGAGACGGGGCGGGGATCAGCGTCGCCCGCGCCCCGGGGATTCGACCACTCGGGCGGCCACCATGTAGACCACTGAGAGAAGGAGCGCCGCGAGAATCAGCCCGAGCCCGGAGGCGATGGCGAGATTCACCCCGCCGAACGGGCGGCTGGAGAGGACATCGGGGCGGAAGAGCACCAGGGCGATGAAGCCGAAGTAGAGGATCACGTAGACCCAAAACAGGCCGAATCCGATCCTTGCCGCCCGCCCGGGCCCCCGGTTCCCCGGTTCTGAATTGTCTGCCACGTTCCGCTCCCCATGGATGCCGCGGCGGACTGCCAGCGGCACGCGAGTATACCCCGCCGCCGGGCTCAGGGCTTCGGCGCTAGCGCGTCCGGTCCGGCAAGATCGAGGAGCGTCGGCAGCCAGTCCTCGCAGCCGGTCGGGGTGAAGATCGAGGCGCCGGCCGCGATCCTTCCCGGCCAAACGACGACCGCCGCCACACGCAGGCCCCCTTCGTTGTCATCTGCTTCATCGGTCCTGGTGGGATGGGGCCGTTCGGGGCCGTGTCACGGCGCTGCCACCGTCGCCGCTGTCATTCCCACGCCGACCTGCGCTTCGAACGCCATCTTGAAGGGATTCTCTGCCGGGCCGTCGAGATCCTCGTTGACGAGATCTTTTTGGATCGAATCCCACCAGCGGTCGTAGGCCCTGCCGAGACGCTCGACGATCGCGCCGTGAACCGCCGCCACATCGTGCATCTCCTCCGGATCGGCGAGCCCATCGAAGAGCTGCCAGGTATCGGCACGGTTGTCGACGTTGACGAGGCTCCATCGCCCTTCGCGGATCCGGCAGTGGCGCCACTTCGCGCCGGCCACCTCCCCCCGCTCCCAGCGGCCGAGATGGGTGACCAGCGGCCGGTCGGGCCACGGTGCGCGAGCGTCGAGGAGGAGGGGGACGATGCTCCGCCCCTCGAGTCGCGCGGCCACCTCGGTGGGGATCGCGGCGCGGGCAATTTCACAGAGCGTCGGCAGGAGATCGAGATGGGCCACGAGCGCCGGCACGTCGACTCCGGCCGGCAGTGTCCCGGGCCAGCGCCACAGCGCGGGGACGCGCGTCCCCCCGCGCCACACGCTCCCCTTGGCACCGCGCATTGAATCGTTGAAAACGCCCGCCCCCGTCGCCGTGCCGTTGTCGGTGGTGAAGATGAGGAGTGTGTCCTCGGCGAGCCCACGCGAAGCGAGCCGATCGAGGAGCCGGCCAACGTTGGTGTCGATGTTCTCGATCATCCCGTAAAACTTCGCGACCCGGTCGCGCCCCGCATCGTCGAGCAGCCCGGCCGCCGCGAGCCGGGCGCGGGGGCCGGCATCGGAGCCCTCCGGGCAGTCGAGCGGGTCGTGCGGCGCGTTCGGCGTGATCATGCAGAAGAACGGTTTCTCCGCGCGAGCCATCTCCTCGATCCACTCAATCCCAGCGGCGAAGAACAGATCGGTGCAGTAGCCGCGCTGCTTCACGAAGGTCCCGTCGTCACAAACGACCGGGTCGACGTAGCGGTTCCCCGGCACGTCGCCGCAACTACCGGGAAAACGCTGCCCGATCCCACCGGCACCGTGGATGACACTGCGGTCGAAGCCGCGCTTGCCCGGCTGGTAAGCCTCCTCGTCCCCGAGGTGCCACTTCCCGAAGATGCCAGTGGTGTAGCCCGCCGCGCGGAGCAGCTGCGGGAGAGTCGTCGCCGACAGGGCGAGCCGCTCGCGCTCGTGGATCGTGTGGGTGACGCCCGAGCGGAACTCATGCCTCCCCGTGAGGAGCGCCGTGCGCGTTGGGGAACAGGTGGGGCTGACGTGATACTCGGTGAACCGCACACTCTCGCGCCACATTCTGTCGAGATTCGGGGTCTCGAGGATCGGATTGCCGTGGGCGGCCAGGTCGCCGTACCCCTGGTCATCGGTCATCACGACGATGATGTTCGGGGGCCGGCGCCGGGCGCCGGCAGGGGGCGCCTCGTCGAGCTGCCCGGCTGGCCGGACCTCGCTGCCGGCCACACCGGTGAGCCGGTCGCCGAGTTCCCCCCGCATCCGTGCTGCCGCGGCCTCGAGCCCGGCCACGACCTCGGGATGGTCGGCCGCCACATCGGTCGTCTCGCCTGGGTCGGCGTCGAGATCGAAAAGCGTCCGTGCCACCGGCAGCGGCCGGTATTTGGCTGGCACCCCATCAGCCCCCGGAGCCGCCCCAGCGAGCGTCCGCGCTGTGTGCGGCAGGAGGAGCTTGGAGCGTCCCCGACGGACCGCCTGGAGCTCGTTGTCGAGATACCAAAAGCCATACTCGCGTTTGGCAGCGGCCGCGCTGGCCGCGGGCTCGCCGCGGAGGAGCCCGCTGATGTCGTGGCCGTCGATCCGTCGGCCGTCGAGCGTGGCCCGACCGTCGGCATCGACCGGAACTGGCTCCCCGGTGAGACGGAGCACCGTGGGAAGGATGTCGATCGTCATCGCCGGAGCCGTGCAGACGCTCCCCGCCGGAATCACCCCCGGCAGCCGCGCCAGGCACGGCACGCGCACTCCCCCCTCGAACACCGTCCCCTTCCCCTCGCGGAGATTCCCGGCGCTGCCGGCATGGTTGCCATAGGAGAGCCAGGGGCCGTTGTCGCTCGTGAACAGCACGAGCGTGTCGTCGAGATTCCCCGTTCGCTCGAGGGCCGCAAGGATCCCCCCCACCGAGGCGTCGATCTCAGCCAGGACATCGCCGTAGAGCCCGCCGGGGGTGGTGCCGGCAAACGCGGCACCGGCAGAGAGCGGCACGTGCGGCATCGCGTGGGCGAGGTAGAGGAAGAACGGCCGGTCATCCTCCTTCGCCCGGTCGATAAAAGCGCAGGCGCGCTCGGCATACCGGGCGGTGAGGGTCGCCTGATCCTCTGGGGTGACGTCGTCGTCGATGATCCGCTCGCCACAAAAAAGCGGCAGCGGCGGATAGCTTCCCGCAGCCGCCTCGGGGTGGTGGGGCCACATGTCGTTGGAATAGGGGAGCCCGAACCATTCGTCGAAGCCGTGACGCGTGGGAAGGAACGGCGCGTGGTGGCCGAGGTGCCACTTTCCCACCATGCCGGTGCGGTAGCCGCGGCTCCGCAGAACTTCAGCCAGCGTCGTCTCGGCGGCGGCGATGCCGTGGCGGGCGTTGGGCCCCAGCGCGCCTGCGATGCTGATCCGGTTGGGATAACAGCCGGTGAGGAGCGCCGCCCGCGACGCCGAGCAGACGGGCTGGGCGACGTGGAAGTCGGTGAACCGGACCCCTTCGCGGGCGAGCCGATCGAGGTGCGGCGTGGCGGCGGCCTGTCCGCCGTAGCAGGCTGGATCACCGTAGCCGAGGTCGTCGGCAAAGACGATGACGACGTTCGGAGGACGGCGCGGCGGCAAGGGAGCGACCGGCGCGACGAGGTCTCCGGCAGCGAGCACCCGGCACTCCGCCGCGATCCGCAGCCACTCGCGCTCGAGCCTCGCGACCGTGTCGGGCTCGGCGGCGGCCAGGTCGACCGTCTCGGTCCGGTCGGCGGCCAGATCGTGGAGTGCCCACGGCTCTCCCTTTGCCGCCACAAGTTTCTTCTCCCCCACGCGCACGGCCCGGTGCCCCTCGTGACACCACCACGAGGTCTCCCGGAGCGGGGAAGCATCGGCATCAGCGAGGAGACCAGAAAAACTCTCCCCCTGCATCGGTGGCACCGGCATGCCGTCGACGAGGAGTGCCGGTGGTTCCACGCCAGTCAGGGCCAACACCGTCGGCGTGACATCGATGAGATGAACCGGCTGGTGGCGTAGCTCCCCGGCACTCCCTGCCGGGATGCCGCGCGGCCAATGGACGATCCACGGCGTCGCGATCCCCCCTTCGTGGACCCAGGTCTTGTGGCGGCGGAAGGGGGTGTTCGCGGCGCTCGACCAGCCCGGCCCCAAACATAAAAAACTCTTCCGCGAGCCGGGGGGGGCGGCCGGGTCATGCCCCTCGCCGCGGACCATGATCTCGGCCGAGGCGCCGTTGTCGCTGGCAAAGAGGATCAGCGTGTCGTCGAGACGCTGCATCGCCTCGAGCGCCGCGACGATCCGCCCGACCTGCTCGTCCATCGCCTCCACCATCGCGGCATGGATCGCCATCTTCGTGGCCTGGAAGTCCTGCTGCTCGGGCGTGAGCCGCTCCCACTCGAGCGGAAGCTCGACCTCCCCCGGCCCGAGCGCGTGAAGGGCATCGGGGAAGGGATAGGGGGGGCCGAGGTCGCGCTCGACCTTCGACAGCGCTCCCGACACGATTCCCGCGGCGAGCTGACGGGCATGGCGGCCGGCGCGGATCACCTCCCAGCCCGCAAGGTAGCGCTCGCGGTATTTCGCGATTCCGGCCTGGGGGGCGTGGAGTGGGAAGTGGGGCGCGGTGAAGGCGACATACTGGAAGAATGGTTCCCCGGCATGGCTGGCCGAGTGCTCCGTCAGACAGGCCACGGCATGGTCGCCGATCGCCGTCGTGGCGTAGAAGTCATTGCTTTGAGGATGTGGCTTTCCCTCCACCGTCACGCCGCTGGGGTCGAAGAAGTTGCTCTGGCCGGTGCCGGTGACGTCGAGCGAGCGGGCAAATCCCTGCGCGAGCGGCGCTCCGTCGACGTGCCACTTGCCGGAGTGATAGCTGCGGTAGCCCGCGGGCCTGAGGAGCTCTGGCAAGAGCCGTGCCCACGGGGGGCGCTTTCCCTGCGCCCCCCCGGGGAGGGCCTTGTGGCCGTCACCGGCCGGGAGCGCATCGCGACCAATCGCCTGTGGATAAAACCCGGTGAGGAGCGCCGCCCGGCTCGGCCAGCAGCGGGCCGTGTTTGTGGCCTGGGTGAACCTCAAGCCCCCCCGTGCCAGCCGATCGAGGTGCGGCGTGTCGATCTCGCCGCCATACGCGCCGAGATCGGAGAAGCCGAGATCGTCGGCGAGGATCACAAGGACGTTCGGTCGGGCCGGGTCGGCCAGGGCTGGCCGCACGAAAGAACCGATCCACAGCCCGACGACGATCACGAGCCAACCGACAT
>Ga0194055_10003210_pt1 | contig 12651 bp, 11 predicted proteins | sample SepL449m_MetaG_FD_155482 | JGI IMG/M metagenome (GOLD analysis project Ga0194055, IMG submission 155482) | Anoxic zone freshwater microbial communities from boreal shield lake in IISD Experimental Lakes Area, Ontario, Canada - Sep2016-L442-9m | ecosystem: Environmental > Aquatic > Freshwater >... | reverse complement strand
GGCCAGATTCCCTCGAGCTGGCGGCCGATCAGCGAGAGCGGCTCGCTCGGGCCCGGCACGTTTGAGATCACGACCGTGAAGTGGGCGGCGCCGACCGCAGCTCGAACGGCCGCGCTGCGAACCGCCGGGGCAAGAAGGTCGGCGGCGCGGATCGCTGTGTCGAGCGTTCCCGCGTAGCCGGCGCGCTTGAGCGTCTTTGTGCGGCGTCCGATCGTGCGCAGCACGCTGCCTGGATCATTTGAGTTCAGTGGCAACTCGACAACCATGATTGAAATCCGGTTGGCATGATCGGAAGCGCTCTCGCCCGGCTGGCGCACGGCGGTCGGGACCAAGACGCGGATGCCTTCCGGCTGCTCGCCGCGGCGTGCAAGCGCGGCGCTGATTGCGCCGCCACTAGCTGCCAGCAGGATGTCGTTTACGGTAACGCCGTGGCGTTCTGCAGCCTCCTGCAGCTTCGCCATCGGGATTGAGCTGAACGCTGCGCGCCGCCGCGAGCTGGCTGAGTTCTCGAGCGCGGTGCGCTGCCCGGGAGTGAAGAGGCTAAGCAGCGCCGACACGGCCTCGACGATTGGGCCGGGGCCATCGGCGAGAGCGCGAACGAGCGTCGTTGCTACGTCGCTGCCGGTGCCGATCCGAGAGAGCGCGGCGGCGGTCAGCACTTCAGCCGTTGAGGGCGCATCGGCCGGTAGCCAGCTAGCAACCGCCTGCTCGTCGGGTGCGCCAACGCCGTCGAAGATGATCGTCGCGATCTCGATTGCCGCCAGCCCGTCAACGAGTGCGTGATGAGCCTGCCCAATGATCGCGAAACTGCCATCGGCCAATCCGGTTACGAGCTGCAGGCGCCAGAGCGGGCGGCTGCGGTCGAGCGGCTGTGAGAGCAGCTCTTCGGCGATCGCGCTCAGCTCCGGCTGCACACTCGAAGAGATCATCTGAATCACGTTTACGTGGCGGTCGATCGCAAACAGCGGGTCGTCCACCCAGTGCGGGTCGCCGATTCCAAGCGCCGGCTCAACGATGCAGCGGCGCAGCCGTGGAACAGTGGTCAGGCGCAGCTCGACGTGGCTTCGTAGTTCCTCAATCGAGGGCGGCTCGCCGGCGAAGCGCATGGTCCAACCGACCTGCATTGGCGCGCGCTCAGTTTCGATGTCGAGGAATGCTGCATCGAGCGCGCTGAGTCGGTCGAACGTCGTCACAGCGTCATACTTGCACGCTTTTGGGTCGAGCGTCAGCGCAATGTAATGTCGCACTGTGGAGCTGCTCAAAGAGTTCGATGTCGAATGCGTTCGGGCTGACAACCCAGGACCTTTCACGCTCGACGGTTCGAACTGCTGGCTGATCGGCCGCGACCCCTGCTGGATCATCGATCCGGGCCCGCCAATCGACGCTCATCTGGACCGCTTGGCTGGCGAGGCGAAGGTGCGCGGCGGCGCCGGTGGGATCGCAATAACGCATGATCACGCCGACCACAGCGGCGGGCTTGAAGGGCTGTTGGCGCGCATTGGCGACGTTCCAGTCGGGGCGGCCGAGATGGAGGTGGCTGGCGTGACGCTGGCCGACGGCGACCAGTTTGGCCCACTGAGCGTCTATGCGACGCCGGGCCACGCGCCTGACCACTTGGCCTTTGTCAGTGGCCATGTGATCTTTACCGGCGACGCCGTGCTGGGCCGCGGCAGCGTCTACATCTCGCCCGATCCCGGCGCGCTGGCCGGATACCTCGCGGCGCTCGACCGGCTGATCGCGCTCGATTTGAAGCTGCTCTGCCCGGGGCATGGCCCAGCGCTCGACGACCCGCGCGCGAGGCTGATCGAATACCGCGACCATCGCCTCGAACGCGAGCGGATGCTGCTAGAGGCGCTCGAAAGCGGGCTGCGCAGCAGCGACGAGCTGCTCGACGCCGCCTGGGGCGACGTACCGCCGATCCTCAGGCCGGCAGCCGAAGCCACGCTCGCGGCGCACATCGACAAGCTCTCGGACGAGGGGCTCTTGCCGGGGGGCGTCGAGCGCCCAGCGATCGGCGATTACGGCGGTCTTTAGCTCGCGGCCACTGGCCGCAGCGAATTAGGCCTCGATGTTCGACATCACGTGCTTGACGCGCGTGTAGTCGTCGAATCCGTACATCGAGAGATCCTTGCCGTAGCCGGACTCCTTGAAGCCGCCGTGCGGCATTTCGGCGACGATCGGAATGTGCGTGTTGATCCAAACACAACCGAAGTCGAGCCCTTTCGCCATCCGCATCGCGCGGCCGTGGTCACGAGTCCAGACGCTTGAGGCTAGGCCGTACTTGACGCCGTTGGCCCAAGCCAGCGCTTCAGCTTCGTCGCTGAACTGCTGGACCGTGACGACGGGGCCGAAGATCTCGTCTTGAATCATCTCGTCGTCCTGCTTGAGGTCGGCGACAACGGTCGGCTCGAACCAATAGCCGCCACCGTTCTCTGGCGCAGAGCCGCCAGCGGCCACGCGGGCGTGCGCCGGTGCGCGATCGATGAAGCCCGCAACGCGATCGAGCTGGGCTTGGCTGATGACCGGGCCCATGTAGGTGTTCTCGTCGTTCGGGTCGCCGTAGACGGTGCCCTTGGCCTGCTCCGCGAGCGCGTCGACGAGCTCGCCGTAGACGCCCGGGCCCGCGATCACGCGTGTGGCTGCGGTGCAGTCCTGCCCGGCGTTGAAGTAGCCGGCGCCGGCGATTCCCTCGGCCGCGGCTTCGAGGTCGGCGTCGTCGAAGACGATTACAGGAGCCTTACCGCCGAGCTCGAGGTGGACCCGCTTGAGTGATTCCGCTGCGGCCGCCGCAACGGCCTTGCCGGCGCGTACGCTGCCGGTCAGCGAGACCATGCTGATGCCCTCGTTTCGCACGATCTGCTCGCCGGTCGCACCGGTTCCTAGAACAACGTTGAAGGCGCCAGCCGGAAGGTGCTTCTGCATCATCTCGGCGAGCCAGAGCGTTGACATCGGCGTGTTCTCGGCGGGCTTCAGCACGACCGTGTTACCGGCGGCCAGCGCAGGGGCGAACTTCCAGACGGCCATCATGAAGGGGTAGTTCCAAGGCGTGATCTGACCGACGACGCCGATCGGCTCGCGGCGGATCGATGAGGTGTGGCCTGCGAGGTACTCGGCCGTGGCGCGCCCTTCGAGCATCCGCGCTGCGGCGGCAAAGAAGCGGATCTGGTCGGCGGCCGGTGGAATCTCTTCCCCAATTGTCAGCGCCAGCGGCTTGCCGGTGTTAGTTGATTCGATCTGCGCGAGCTCTTCGCCACGCTCCTCGAGCTCGGTGGCGATGTTCAGCAGCGCCATGCTGCGCTCTGATGGGGTGGCGTCGCGCCACTCAGGGAAGGCTGCGGTTGCGGCGTCAACGGCGGCCTGCACGTCGGCGGCGCTCGAGATGCCCATCTCGGCGATTACCTCGCCAGTGGCAGCGTTACGAACCTCGTGAATGCTGTCCTCTGTCGTCGGGACGAACTTCCCACCGATGAAATTTTCGAGCTTTGCGGTCTTAGTTGCCATCGTTTCTCTCCTACTCGCAGGTACCCGCCAAACCTACCAAGCGACGCTCTTCGTTGCTTGCGACGCGGCGCGCTGGAAGCGCGGCGACTAGTCTGAGAGTTTCGTGGCTCACTTTTCATCCGCAGACGAGATTTACGCTTCGCTTGGCGCCTGCCTTAAGGCGGCAGCCACCGACCCCGAGAATGCGCGTGATTTTCAGCGCGTCGGGACGATCGTGCGGCTTGAAACGGTGGCGCCGAAGGCGCAGATCACTTTGAAGCTTGAAGCCGACCAGCCGATTGAGGTTGAGTTCGGCGAGAGCAAGCTACGGCCGGCCGCAATTCTGGCGATGCCCGGCGACACCGCTCAAGGATTCTGGCTCGGCGAGACCAACATCATCACGGCGCTGGCGCAGAGCAAGATGAAAGCGCAGGGGCCCGTAGCGGTGATCCTCAAGCTTGTGCCGCTAGTGAATGTTGTCGCGCCGCTCTACCGAATCCAGCAGGAGGGCGGAGTAGAGAGCGTTGCTCCCGCCGATGAAGAGGCCGTTGCGGAAGAAGAGGTCGTCGCCGAAGATTCCACCGCCGAGGATGAGGCATCGGTAGAGGAAGAGCTCGTCGCTGAAGAAGAAGTCGCTGAGGGCGAAGGGGCTGCAGAAAAAGTCGAAGCTGCCGCTGAAGAAGCGCCTCAGTCGTAGCCCGGTTCGCCTGGCAGTAATACGCGCGCCACTTCACCTTCCATCAAGATCCGCGGCTCGACCGGTTCGACAGTCTGCTCGGCCGCATGCCCAATCAAAGCGTCGGCGCTATCGAAGGCTGAGAACTGCTCAAGGTGTTTGATCGTCGGGAAGACGAGCGGCAGCTCTTCGCGCCCGTAAGCGTCTAGCGCGCCTTGCGGTGTGTGCCAGACGAGATCAACGACCTCGCTGCCGTCGACGACCGGGTTCGCGTCGGCCGGCGCGGGGGCGAGGAAGAAGTGCGTGTCGAAGCGAATCTGGACGACGGCCGGGGTAATCCAGCGTGAGAACTTGACCAGATCGGCCGGCGCGATGCCGCTGACCGAGGCCTCTTCCTCAAGTTCGCGCACCGCTGCCAGCCGGTGCGCCTCATCGCCCTCGCCCTCGTGGGCGTCGACGGCGCCGCCAGGGAATACCCAGAAGCCGCCCATGAAGCGGGCCTGCGGTGTGCGCTGCACGAGCAGCAGCTCGAGTGCGTCGGACCCTCCACGCAGCAGAATCACCGAGGCCGCTTGGCGCGGCACGGTCGCTTCGCCCGATTCGTTTAGTTCCTCTCCTGGCGCTGGCTTCTCAAACTCCACGCCGACCAGCCTAACGGGCGCGCCCGCCGCTGCCCTGCTGCGCTACCGTTTTACGGATGACTGATAGCGAAGCAGTAAAACAGTGGATCTGCGAGTCGTGCGGCTACATCTACGACCCGGCAGAGGGCGACCCTGACGGCGGAATCCCACCGGGAACTCAGTTCGAGGAAATTCCTGACACTTGGTACTGCCCGGTCTGTGGCGCGCGCAAGAAGGACTTCGTCGAATACATCGCCTGACCGTTGCGATCGTCGCTGTAGTCGGCGCCGCATCGCTTGGAGCGGAGATTGCCGCGGCGCGCCTTTTGGCGCCTTGGTTTGGTGCGTCGACGATCGTCTGGGCGAACACGATCGCGACGGTGCTCGTCGCGCTCAGCATTGGCTACTGGTACGGAGGCAGGCTCGCTGATCGCGACCCAACGGTCGCTGGGCTCGCGCGGCTCGTGATGATCGCGGCGGCCTTGCTGGCGCTCGTGCCGTTCATCGCAGGCCCGTTCCTGAGCGTCTCCGTTAAAGCGCTCGACCAGGTCGAGGCAGGTGCGTTCGTTGGCTCTTTGATCGCCGTAATGGTGCTGATCGCCTTTCCTGTGATGGTGCTCGGCGCGGTCGCGCCCTACGCCATTCGACTGAGTGTCAAGTCCGCCGATGAGGCAGGCAATGTCGCTGGTCGGCTCTACGCGATCTCAACCGTTGGCAGTTTGGTCGGCGTCTTCCTCAGCGCGCTGCTGCTCGTGCCACTGCTCGGTACGCGCCGCACCTTCATCGTCTTTGCTCTTTCGCTGGCGCTAGTTGCTCTGCCCGCGCTCAGCTGGCGCTGGCTCACATTGCCGCTGCTGATCATCGTCGCGCTGTTCGCGCCGGTCGGCACGATCAAGAGCGCCGACGCGTCGACGGTCGTTTGGGAGAGCGAGACCGAATACCAGTACGCGCGCGTCGTCCAGTTCAAAGATGGCGAGCGATGGCTCGAGCTAAACGAAGGGCAGGCCGTTCACTCCGTCTACCGGCCCGGAAGCTGGCTTACAAACAACTACTGGGACGAGGCGTTGGTCTTGCCGTGGGCGGCGCGCAATACGCCGCCGCGCTCGTTGGCGGTACTTGGCAACGCCGGCGGCACTGTCGCCCGCGCCTACGGCCATTTCTACCCTGACGCCCGCGTTGATGGGGTTGAGATCGACGGACAGCTGAGCGACGCCGGCCGCCGCTACTTCGACCTGGGTGGCCCAAATCTCCACCTCCATACGGCCGACGCGCGCCCGTTCTTGCGCCGCAGTGATCGCAAGTGGGACGCGATTCTCGTTGACGCTTACCGCCAGCCGTACATCCCGTTCTACATGACGACCGCCGAGTTCTTCGCATCTGTCGCTGAGCACCTAAACCCCGGCGGCGTGCTGATGGTCAACGTCGGCCACCCGGAGGGGAGCGAGGCGCTCGAGGCTTCGCTGGCGGCGACGATGAAGACGCACTTCAGCACCGTGCTGCGCGACCCGAGCGAGCGCGTCAACACAATCCTGCTCGGGGCAAACGGGCCAGCATCAGCGCAGCAGCTCGCGGCGAACGCCGACTCGGCTGCGATGCCTGCGCCGCTGCGGCCGGTAGCGAGTGAAGCTGCGCAGCGTCTCAGTGCTCCGCTCCCCGGCGGCGACGTCTATACCGACGACCTCGCGCCGGTCGAGTGGCTGATCGACGGCTCAATCCTCAAAGTCGCCGCTGAAGGTCAGCGCTGAGCAAAAGATCGATCGATCTGGTCTGATTGCACGATGTTCGTGATCTTTGGCAACTACACAGCCCCGCTCGACGAGGTTGATTCGCACCGCGAGGCGCACCTTCAGTTCATTGGCGGGCTGGTTGCCTCAGGCAACGTCGTGGCCAGTGGCCGACGCGCCGAGGGAGATGGCTCGGCTCTCGTGCTCAGCGCTAATAGTCGAGCCGAGGCGCTCTCGCTCTTTGATCAAGATCCCTACGTTCTCGCCGGCGTCGTCGAGTACGAACTAGCCGCTGAGTTCACCGCTGGGGCCAAAGCGCCCGGCCTTGAGGACTACAGCTAAAGCGCCAACTGCGAACCGACGGTGATCGTACGCTCCGTTGGCAGGCAGAAGTAATCGGTTGGGCTCGCGGCATTGCGCGAAAGTGCGCAGTAGATCCGCTTGCGCCAGCCGGCCATCTCGAACGGTCCGCCGGGAACGACGTCGAGGTGCGATAGGAAGTAGCTCGCGTGCTCAACGTCGATCCCTTCGTCAAGCCCTTCGGCTTTTGCCAGCTCGAGCAGGTGCGGCACGTCGGGAGTGTCTTTGAAGCCGAGTTTTGCCGTCAGGTGGACGATGTTGTCGCCTGTATAGCCAAGCTCGTCGACCGTAAGGCGTTCTTCGTCGGGCACGAACGGTGACTTCGTCGTCTCGATTGAGAGGATCACGATCTGCTCGTGGATCGCGTGGTTGAAGTTGACAGCGCCGCGCAGCGCCATCGGCGCCGTCTCGCGGTGAGCGTTGAGGTAGACGGCCGTTCCCGGCACTGTCGTCACAGGCGGGTCAAGCGTCTGAATCTCGTGCAGGAACTCACGCAGCGACCCTTCCCGCTCTGCGCGAATTCCAGTGACGTGTTGACGGCCGCGATTCCACGTCAGCATCACGGTCAGCAGGATCACGCCGATGGCGACCGGGAACCAGCCGCCGTGGAAGATCTTCGTCACGTTTGCCGCGAGGAAGACTGCGTTGACAGTTAGGAAGACGATCCCCGCGAGCCAGACAATCCAGAGTGGCTTCTTCCAGAGCTTGCGCACAACAACGAGGAAGAGGATCGTGTCGATCGTCAGAGTGCCGGTAACGGCGATCCCGTAGGCCGAGGCCAGCGCCGCCGATGATCCGAAGGCGACGACAAGAGCGACGACAGCGACATAAAGGCTCCAGTTGATCGCCGGCGCGTAAACCTGCCCGATCTCAGTGTTTGAAGTCTGCTTGATCTTCAGCCGCGGCATAAAACCGAGCCGCGTCGCCTGTTTTGCGACCGAGAACGCACCCGAGATAACTGCTTGCGAGGCGATAACTGTCGCGATCGTCGCGAGGATCACGATCGGGATATGAGCCCAGTCTGGGAACAACAGGAAGAATGGGTTGCTGATCGACGATGGTGTGTCGAGGATCAGCGAACCTTGACCCATGTAGTTCAGCGTCAGCGCAGGGAAGACGAGCAGGAACCAAGCGCGGCTGATTGCCGGCCGGCCGAAGTGGCCCATATCTGCATAGAGCGCCTCGGTGCCGGTGATTGTCAGCACGATCGAGCCGAGCGCGATGAATGAGATGCCGAGGTGGTTGACGAAGAAGCTGACGGCGTAGGTCGGCAGTAGCGCTTTCAACATTGCGGCGTCGTGCGTCAATTGGAGCAAGCCAACGAGGCCGATGATCAGGAACCAGATCACCATCACTGGCCCAAAGAGCTTGCCGACAAGGTTGGTGCCGTAGCGCTGAATCACGAACAGCCCAGTCAGGACAACAATCGTGATCGGGACGACCAGGTCGCCAGCCGATGGGCTGATCACCGTCAGTCCGCTGACGGCTGACATCACTGAGATCGCCGGCGTGATCATCCCGTCACCGAAGAAGAGCGCGACGCCGAAGAGGCCGGCGCCGACCAATGCAGGTTTGACCCACGGCCGCTTGATCACGGCCGTTTGAACGAGCGCAATCAGCGCCATGATGCCGCCTTCGCCATCGTTGTCGGCGCGCATGATGAAGATCACAAATTCGATCGTGACGACGATCATGATCGTCCAGAAGACCAGCGAGATAACGCCAAAGACGTCTTCGTTGGTTGTCTTGACGGCGAAGCCATCGGCCGAGAAGACGGTTTGCAGCGAGTAGAGCGGGCTTGTGCCGATGTCGCCGAAGACGACGCCGAGCGCGCCGAGCGCCAGCGCTGCCATGCCGACGTTGCGCTGTTTATGCCGAGGGGTAATCGATCGGGCGTGACTCAACTGTTGATCTCGACGATTAGAGGAACGTGGTCGCTTGGTTTTGTGCCCTTGCGGAAGTCGCGGTCGATGCCGCAGCTGGTGATCTCTACCGATAGCGATTCGCTTACGAGCAGCAGGTCGATCCTCAGCCCAAAGCCGCGGTGGAAGCTGCCGCCGCGGTAGTCCCACCAGGTGAAGCCCTGCTCGTCGGGGTGAAGTTGGCGGTAGGCGTCAACGAGCCCGCCGCGCTCGCCGACGGCGCGCAGCCCGGCGCGCTCCTCCTCGGTCACGTGTGTTGCGCCCTCGAACTTCGAAGGGTCGTAGACGTCAATGTCGAGCGGCGCGACGTTCATGTCGCCGCCAACTACGAGCGGCATCTCGGCGAGCTCCTCGGCGCGGTCGGCCATCGCCGAAAGGAATTGCAGCTTCTGCGCGAACGGCTCGCTGCCGAGCTCTTGGCCGTTGACGACGTAGACGCTGGCTACCCGCACGCCGAGCGATTCGATGTCGGCTTCAACCCAGCGCGCTTGATCGGGGCTCGCCTCGCCGTCGAGACCAATCTTCGCCTCTTTCAGGCCGTGGCCCTTCGGCGCAAGTACAGCGACCCCGGCCCAGCGGCCGCCGCTGTGGTGGACGGCCTCGTAGCCGGCCGCCTCTAGCTCTTCGGCCGGGAACTGCTCCGGCGAGCACTTCGTCTCCTGCAGCAGCAGCGCGTCGGGCGAGTGGACGTCCAGGAACTCCAGCACTCGCTCCATCCGCGCACGGAGCGAGTTGACGTTCCAGGTGACGACCTTCACTTGCCCTGCCAACGCGGCGGGCGCTTTTCGCCGAAGGCGACGATCCCTTCGCGCATGTCTTCGGAGGCAAAGGATGCTTCGCGCAGGGCAATCAGTTCTGCCTCAATATCGGGAGCAAGTTCGCCCTGTGCCTTCAGCAACTCGCGGATCACGCGCTTATTGCCGCTGATGCTGAGCGGCGCATTCCCGGCCAGCTCGCTTGCCCACGAGAGCGCGCAGGCTTCGAGCTCAGCGGCCGGCGCCAACTCATTTACAAGCCCCCATTGCAGCGCTGTCGCCGAGTCGATCTTGCGGCCAACGAGGAACAGCTCCCGCGTGCGCGGCACGCCAATCGCGTCGATGAAGCGCCGCATCCCAGTGTGTGAGTAGACGAGGCCGAGTTTCGCCGGTGGCATCCCAAACTTGGCGCTGTCGATGCTGACGCGCAGGTCGCAGGAGAGCGCCAGCTCAAGGCCGCCACCGATCGCCGGCCCGTTGACGGCGCAGACGGTTGGAATGTTGGTCGCGTCGAGCGCCTCGAGCGCATTTGTGAATGGGTGTGCGACGAGCTTTTCGGCATCCTCGGCGAAGCTCTCGGCGGGGAGGTGGCCGATGTCGTAGCCGGAGGAGAAGAAGTCGCCACTGCCGGTGATGATGATCGCGCGCGCCTCGGCCTTTTCAACGGCCTCGGAGATCGCGTCAAGAATTGGATGGTCGAGCGCACCGCGTTTGTCGGCGTTGGCGAAGCTGAGCCGAAGGACGCCTTCGGCGGGTGAGTCGCTTGTAACTGTTCCTGCCATTGCGTTCTCTCGCCGGCGCCTATTCGAGGACGACGAGCACGTCGCCTTCGTTGACTGCCTGGCCTTCTTCGCAAAGAATCTCTTTGACGGTGCCGGCGTCCTCAGCTTCGACCGGCATCTCCATCTTCATCGATTCGAGGATCGCGACCGTGTCGCCTTCAGCGATTGCGTCGCCTGGCTTGCACTCGATCTTCCAAACTGTTCCGGTGATGTGAGCTTCGACGTCTGGCATCGATCTGTCTCCTTGAAGGATTGCTAGAGGGGCAGTCTGCCACGATAGTTCGCTAGATGGAACGAACCCGGCTAGCGGTTGTGATCGCTGCGTACAACGAAGGCGATCGAATCGCCGACACGGTCACCGCGCTGACGGCGGCGTTTCCGGGCGCAAAGGTCTTCGTTGCGGACGATGGATCGAGCGACGACACGGCCGCGCGCGCTGCGCAGGCCGGGGCCGAGGTCGTCAGCAGCGGCAAGCTGATCGGCAAGGGTGGGGCGGCGACCTTGGGCGCGCAGGCGGCGCTGCTGACCGAGCCGGAACTCGTGCTGCTCTGTGACGGCGACCTCGCCGGGAGTGCCGCTGCGCTTGGCGTCCTGCTTGAAGCGGTGGAGCGTGGGGAAGGGGACGTGGCCGTCGCTCGCTTTGCGCGCAAGGTCGGCGGAGGCTTCGGTTTCGCTGTTGGTTTTGCCCGCTGGGCGATCAACAATCTTGTCGGCCTTGAGTTCGCAGCGCCGATCTCTGGTCAGCGGGCAATCCGCGCCGAGGCTTTGGCGCAGGTGCTGCCATTCGCGCCGCGCTTCGGGATGGAGATCGGGATGACGGTTGACGCCACGCGCGCCGGCTTCAGCGTGGTCGAAGTCGAAGTTGACCTTGAGCACCGCGCTACCGGCCGCAGTTGGCGCGGCTTCGCGCACCGCTTCCGTCAGCTGCTCGACTTCATCGCCGTTTGGTTCTCACGGCGGCTGCGGGGGTAGGTTCGCCCAATGATCCTCGCGATCGATCAAGGAACTACCGGCATCACCTGCCTCGTCTTCGACGCCGAGATGGAGCTGCTCGGCCGCGCCTACAGCGAGTTTGAGCAGCATTTTCCCCAACCCGGCTGGGTTGAGCACGACGCGGCTGAGATCTGGAGCGTTACCCGCGCCGTGGCACTTGAGGCGCTGGAGGCGGCAGGCGTCTCGCCCGGCGGCCTGGCAGCCGTTGGAATTAGCAACCAGCGCGAGACGGTCTGCGTTTGGGACCCGGCTACCGGCGAGCCGCTCCACCGCGCGCTCGTCTGGCAGGACCGCCGCACAGCGGAGCGCTGCGACGAGCTGCGCAGCGAAGGGATCGAGCCCCTCGTGCGCGAGCGCACAGGACTAGTGCTCGACCCCTACTTCTCGGCAACGAAGATCGAATGGCTATTGGGCAACGTTGACGGCCTCGCGGCGCGCGTCGCGGCTGGCACCGCCGTCTTCGGCACGGTTGATTCGTGGCTGGCGTTCAAGCTCACCGGCGAGCACGTGACAGACCCGTCGAACGCCTCGCGCACGCTCTGTTACGACCTGCACAAGCGCGGCTGGTCGGAAGAGCTGTGCGAGCTGCTCGGAGTGCCGACCGCTGCGCTACCGAAGATCCGTCCCTCGATCGGCGGTTTCGGGCCGCTCCTTGACGACGTGCTGCCCGGCTACGGAGGAGCGCTGCTCGCCGGCATCGCGGGCGACCAGCAGGCGGCGCTCTACGGCCAGGCGGCTTTTCAGCCCGGCGAAGGCAAGAACACTTACGGCACCGGCTCGTTCGTGCTCGTCAATGCTGGCACCGAACCACCGCAGCCGCAGCCGGGCCTGCTCAGCACAGTCGCATGGGGGATCGGCGACAAGGTCGTCTACGCGATCGAAGCCGCGATCTTCGTCACCGGCGCTGGCGTGCAGTGGCTGCGCGACGGGCTTGGGATCATCGAAGATGCTGCCGAGACCGAGGCGCTGGCGGCATCGCTCAGCGACAATCAAGGCGTGTACTTCGTTCCGGCCTTGACCGGTCTTGGCTCTCCTTATTGGGATCCGTACGCGCGCGGGACGATCGTTGGCCTGACGCGCGGCAGCGGTCGCGCCGAGATCGCGCGCGCCACGCTCGAGGCGATCGCCTACCAGTCGGTAGATGCGGTGCGAGCGATAGAGGCGGCGGGCGGCAGGCCGATCACTTCGCTAAAGGCCGACGGCGGCGCGACCGCCAACGGCTGGCTGATGAAGTTTCAGGCCGACGTACTTGGCGTCCCGGTGATCGTGCCCGAGATCTCTGAGACGACGGCGCTCGGCGCCGCGATGATGGCCGGCGTAGGGGCGGGGCTATTCACCGA
>Ga0194055_10003208_pt1 | contig 12658 bp, 10 predicted proteins | sample SepL449m_MetaG_FD_155482 | JGI IMG/M metagenome (GOLD analysis project Ga0194055, IMG submission 155482) | Anoxic zone freshwater microbial communities from boreal shield lake in IISD Experimental Lakes Area, Ontario, Canada - Sep2016-L442-9m | ecosystem: Environmental > Aquatic > Freshwater >... | reverse complement strand
CTCTTGAGACTGTCGATCGATTACGTGAGAAGTTCCCGGAGTTGATTGATCCACCAAGTGACGACATTTGTTATGCCACACAAAACCGACAACAAGCTGTGAAATTTATTGCTGAACGGTGCGATGTCATGCTCGTTGTTGGCTCAGCAAACTCATCGAACACCGTTCGACTTGTTGATGTGGCGCTCGAGAGTGGTTCACCGGCTGCGTATCGGGTTGATTTTGCCTCCGAACTTGATGAGCAGTGGCTTGCCCACGCAACAACAATCGGAGTCACGAGTGGCGCATCAGTACCCGAGATTCTTGTTGACGGGGTTCTCGAGTGGTTAGCGGCGCGCGGCTTCGATGATGTTGAAGAAGTTGAAACAGCTCAAGAGACTTTGGTATTCGCCTTGCCTCCGGAATTGCGACGCGACATTAAGGCCGCGCAGCGCGCCTCATCGACGTAATCACAATTGCTAGCAGCACTGAGCCGATTATCCAGAACGCGTGATTAGCCAGTCCATAAGCAACATGCAGAATTTGTTTCCGGACTAATGTATTGCCTGATTTGTCGGCGAGCTGTCCAACCGATTCCAAGGCAACTAACCACACAATCGGTGGTGCCCAAATTGCTGAGCTTCTGTCGTTGATTCGAACTTTCAGGGATGCGATTATTGTGACGACCAAAATTCCTATGTCGCTGATCTGAGAAACCTTACGATTCATGAGCACATCCGTGAGCATCACAAGCATGAAGATTCCTGTTGTGAGAACAAAGACGCCAGGGTAGGTCCATCCCGATGTACGACGCGGTTTTGGCTCTTCAATAGACATGCCTTCAAGATTAGCGTGAACCGCTAGTACGCTTATGCACGTGGCGCTCACAATTGGAATAGTTGGTCTACCCAACGTTGGTAAGTCGACAATGTTTAATGCTTTAACAAAGAACAATGTCCTGGCTGCTAATTACCCCTTTGCCACCATCGAACCAAATACTGGCGTGGTGGCAGTGCCTGATGCCCGACTCAAAGTGCTGGCGGGAATTTTTGGTTCCGAGCGCATTTTGCCTGCAACTGTGACCTTCGTTGATATCGCGGGTATTGTGCGCGGCGCAAGTGAAGGCGAAGGTCTTGGTAACAAGTTCCTGGCCAACATTCGTGAGTCTGATGCAATCTGCCAAGTCATTAGAGCATTTAAAGATCCAGATGTGGTCCATGTCGATGGAAAAGTATCGCCCAAGGACGACATAGAGACTATTAATACCGAACTGATCTTGGCTGACATGCAGACTTTAGAAAAGGCAATCCCACGGCTGACCAAGGAAGCCAAGCAGGATAAGTCTCGGGCTGCACTTCTTGATGCGGCGCTTGAAGCACAAGAATTTCTCAATGCCGGCCAAACCATTTATGCCTCAGGCATGGACGCTGCAGCAATTAGAGAACTTTTCTTGTTAACTGCCAAGCCATTCATCTATGTGTTTAACCTAGACGAAAATGAAATGAATGACGCCAGCCTCAAAGCTGAGTTATCGGCATTGGTTGCCCCAGTTGAAGCAGTGTTTCTGAATGCAAAACTTGAATCCGAGTTATCCGAATTAGATGACGACGAAGCCCTCGAGTTGTTGCAGTCCGTTGGTCAAAATGAAAGCGGTATTTCTGTCCTATCTCGCGTTGGATTCATCACGCTTGGCCTTCAGACTTACTTAACCGCTGGTCCAAAAGAATCACGCGCCTGGACTATTAAACAAGGTGCAACTGCTCCTGAAGCTGCTGGCGTAATTCATACAGATTTTCAAAAGGGTTTTATTAAAGCTGAAGTCGTTGCCTTTGCTGATCTGGTTGCTGCTGGATCCGTTGCTACGGCGAAGTCACAAGGCAAAGTTCGCATCGAAGGCAAAGAGTATGTTATGGCCGATGGCGACGTTGTTGAATTCCGCTTCAACGTTTAGTTCACCTAATTTACGGTGCGTGTACCCCAGTCAATTTTTGTACCGGTAGTTGCCGTCGTGCTCGTACGTAAGAAATTCCATGTGTATGACGTTGGAGACAAAGTTAACTTCAGGACTCCATAGTTATTTGTTTTCCCGCAAACAAAACTTGTTGGTCGCACCGTGGAATTTGTATGACCTGGACAGTTCCTTAATTCTGCGCCACCAGTACCCACCGTGAACGTTGTTATCGTGTGGCCATCAGTAGCAGTGCGCAGAACCCGTTCATAGTCATGGTCATGTCCCCACAAAGCAATCTTGACGTTGCTACTTGCTTTAGCGGCATTCCACAAAGCAGTCACACCAGCGTCAGACTGATTGCCGTGCTCGCCTTTGCTGTAACGCGGGCGATGCCAGGTGACAATAACAAACTTGTTTGGATTCGCAGCAAGTGTTGCTTTAAGAAATGCAACTTCGCGCTTTCCTTTTTTTGAAAGCGTGGTCGAGCCCAATCCCTCACTGTCTAAACCGATCACAACCCATTTGGAGGAGGCATTCTTCACCCACCAAAAGTCCGAACCGGTCTTAGGCATGGCAGGGTGGCTGCTCAATAGGTTTGAATACCCAGGTGATGTCGTGGCGCTCGAGTTATATTCGTGGTTACCGGGTACCGCCCATGTGGGGTAGCTGGTCAGGACACTGCCCCAAGTCGGCAGGAATTTAGTTGCAAAATCCGATATCGAGGCAGCCGAATATCCAGTGGCAGTTTTTGCACTGTAGGCCAGGTCGCCCATCAGAATCACGTTGTTTGGCTTCAGAGCTTTAGTGAGTTTCGCGGTAGCGCCTTGACCGCCCGTTGATTTCCAAGCGATGTCTCCAACTGCCACGATCGTGACAGTGCTTGAGGCATTGGCGTAAGTGCCGCCCACTAATGTGCAGGCTGCCAGGAACCCAGTAATGAGAAAGACACGTAAGCGCATACCTTCAATGCTACGAGGGTTAATGGAACGTCAAATACCGCCTAGACTAAGGACAGTGAATTCTCCTCTCGCTATCCGCAGCGACCTTCGTAACGTAGCCATCATCGCCCACGTCGACCACGGCAAAACCACACTTGTGGATGCCATGCTGTGGCAATCGGGGGCTTTCCGAGAAAACCAAGACGTTAATGAACGTGTCATGGACTCCATGGATTTGGAGCGCGAAAAGGGCATCACAATCTTGGCCAAAAACACTGCTGTTCGCTATACCGGACCAGCCGCACTTGGTGGCGTGACGCTGAACATCATCGACACCCCAGGCCACGCTGATTTCGGTGGCGAAGTTGAACGTGGCCTTGAAATGGTTGACGGTGTGCTTCTACTTGTTGATGCCAGCGAGGGACCACTTCCACAGACTCGTTTCGTTTTGCGTAAGGCTCTTCAAAAGAAACTTCCTGTGGTGTTAGTCATTAATAAGGTAGACCGTCCGGATGCTCGGATTGAAGAAGTCGTTAACGAAACCTACGAATTATTTTTCGATCTCGATGCCGATGAAGAGCAAATTAATTTTCCAATTGTTTATGCATCAGCCAAAGCTGGCCGAGCCTCGATGACTCGCCCTGCTGATGGTGGCTTTCCAGAAGAGTTAGATCTTGAGCCGCTGTTCCGCACCCTCATTGAAACTGTTCCCGCGCCGTTTTATGAGCCCGATGCACCACTGCAAGCTCATGTCACCAACTTGGACTCCTCGCCGTATCTTGGCCGACTAGCAATTTGTCGCGTTCGTAATGGAACGATTCGTAAGGGACAACAAGTTGCATGGTGTCGTGCAGACGGTTCGATTACAAAAGTGAAAATTGTTGAACTTCTTATGACCGAGGCACTCACCAGGGTTCCCGCTGACTCTGCTGGACCGGGTGACATTATCGCTGTGGCAGGAATCGAAGAAATTACGATTGGTGAAACTCTGGCTGATCCAGACAATCCTGTTGCACTTCCAGTCTTCAAAGTTGATGAACCATCCATTTCGATGACAATCGGTATCAACACATCACCGTTAGCCGGCGAAAAGGGAAGTAAGGTCACAGCTCGACTACTGAAGACTCGTTTGGATTCTGAATTAGTTGGAAACGTGTCACTTCGGGTGCTTGATACCGAACGCCCAGATACGTGGGAAGTTCAAGGTCGAGGTGAATTGCAACTAGCTGTTCTTGTTGAACTTATGCGTCGAGAAAAGTATGAACTCACTGTCGGTAAACCCCAGGTAGTTACTCGCGAGATTGATGGCAAGCGTCACGAACCTGTTGAGCGACTCACAATCGATGTCCCCGAAGACTATGTCGGTGTTGTGACGCAACTTCTTGGGCTTCGTAAAGGTCGCCTCGAGCAAATGGTTAACCACGGCACTGGTTGGGTGCGTATGGAATACCTCGTTCCAGCGCGCGGTTTAATTGGCTTCCGCACGGAGTTTTTGACTGAAACCCGCGGCACAGGTCTGGTTCATCACGTGTTCGATAAGTACGAACCGTGGTTTGGCGAGCTACGCACTCGTCCCACAGGTTCGCTGGTAGCCGATCGTACGGGTGCTGTTACTTCTTTTGCATGCTTTGGAATTCAGGAGCGTGGAACACTTTTTGTGACTCCAGGTACTGATGTTTATGAGGGCATGGTTATTGGTGAAAATTCTCGCACTGAAGACATGGACGTCAACATTGTCAAAGAAAAGAAACTCAATAACATTCGTTCGGCAACCGGAGATGAATTGGAACGCCTCATCCCGGCTAAACAATTAAGTCTTGAACAAGCTTTGGAGTTTTGCCGTGAGGACGAATGTGTTGAAGTGACTCCGACTTACGTGCGGATACGTAAGGTTCACCTAGCCAAAGTTGATAGGGATCGGGCTCGTTCTCGCACGAAGTCCTAACGGTCATGAAGAAGCGTTCGCGTAGCGTTCGGTACACAGCACTGGTCACAGTGGTGCTGGTATCGGGAATTGCGTTGGGTAGTTCTTCCATTAGTCACAGTGGCGCACCGTCTTTTAATGCCGCCCTTACTCGTTCGGTCGGTGAGGGTTATTCAGAAGACGCTCGACTTAGTTTAGGTTCCACAAAGCTGTGCGATTCATTTGATCCAGGCCAAGTATTTGATTCATGGTGTGGAGTCATTGTTCGAATGTATTCTCGCAACTTGTTGGCGTATGCAGGTCAGCCTGGAACTGACGGGCAAAAGTTGCTACCTGATTTGGCCGCATCGTTACCGCGCGTATCAAAAGACAAAAAAGTGTGGACATTTCGTTTACGAAAAGATGTTTTATGGAATGACAACACGCAAGTTACAAGTACTGACATACGACATACAATCGAGCGCCTTTATGATCCAGAAGCACTCGGCGCTGTGTCCATGGACACGATGTGTCTCTTAACGACATGCAGTAAAGGACTACCAGATTATCGCGGTCCTTATGAGTCGGGTCATTTAGCGTCTGTGGATACACCCGATGACTTTACGATTATTTTTCACCTCACGCGAGAGTACGCAACGTTTGCCAACGTGGTGGCACTGCCACAGTTTGGGTCAGTGGAGAGTGTGAAAGATCGTGCATTCCGTAGGAGTGGTGATCGATATTCAGACAAGCCATCATCGAATGGTCCGTTTGTCCTTACGATTGCAGATGATCAAAGCTCAGTACAACTTGACCGAAATCCGTACTGGAAACAATCCACCGACCCAGTCCGGTCTCCACATGTGACCTCAATGCATTGGGTACTTTTTGAAACGGATGATGCTCTCGATCAAGCACTCATACAGGGCGACATTGATGTGAAATTAAATAATGGTTTAAACCAAGCCGCTCGTATCAAGGTGATGAGCGATAAAGAATTAATAAAGAATGTTGACCAAGTAGAGACTGGTGTTGTCGATTACCTTGCCTTAGTGGCAACGGCCATCCCTCTTGATCGTCAGCCATGCCGAGAAGCAATTTTTTACGCACTAGACAAAGCTGATCTGGTCAAAATTCGCGGTGGCTCGGATATATCTCAAATAACAGGGACTATGACTTCCTCGGTTTTATCGGGTGCGAATATAAAACCTAATCCATATTCGGTGACTGAGTTAGGTGTCGGTGATCTCAACCAGGCGCGCAAGAAGCTCGTTGAGTGTGGGTACCCTGACGGCTTCCAAATTCGTATGGCTTATGTGACGTTGGGCTTGGGCGAGCAGCTGTTCTTGTCGGTCCAACGAAGCTTGGCGCGCGTGGGAATTGTTGTGGATCCTGTTCCTTATGTCGACTTTACGGATTACTTCGCCTCAGGGGTTGGTTCACCTGATGCAGTCAATTCCAATCACATCGCTTTGATCCCAAGCAGCTGGTCACCTGAAGGAATTGATGCAGTCTCTTATTGGGCTCCAATTGTTGATAGTCGAAAAATCAAACCTCGCAGCAATCTCAACTATGCCGAATACGCCGATGATTCAGTCAATTTGGCACTTGATGCGCTCAGGTTTGGGAAACTCAAAGTCGCCAAAGCCAATCGATTAATCGACTCGGCAGTGATGAGTTCGGCCCAATATTTGCCGTATGCCCGAGAACGACAGGTTCTCTATCGCAGCCCAGCGCTTTCCAACGTGTATGTGCAACGATCCCTAGGCGGCCAGTATGACCTTGTAAACCTGGGAACGACTGGAAACTCAACGCCATAAGGGGGAAAACCCTTGCTATTAGGCGACCGTATGTGACGAATCGGTATCAATCCCTATCGGGGGTAGTGGGACTCACTGCGTTCCTCTAGACTTCCACGGGTACGCCAATTGTAAATTGACTGTAAATAGTGGGTGAATTTTGACCATTCTGGACACCATCGGAAACGATGAAACAGATTATGTGGCTGCTGAAGCGCAATCGGCAGTTATTGGTCGAAGTCTGCGCGAAATTGCAATTATTCGCCTTAAGCGCGACAAAGCTGCCATTGCCTGCATTGTTGTTCTCATTTTTATTGCCTTGATTGCTATCTTTGGTCCGCTGATTTGTACCTGGTTAAAAATTGATCCGTATAAGTTCAATTCAGATCTCATAGGCAATAACGGTGGATTGCCAGTTGGTCATTTTGGTGGCGTATCCCTGGCACATCCGCTTGGGGTTGAGCCGTTGACTGGCCGCGACATTATGGCCCGTTTGCTCTACGGGTCGCGGGTGTCTTTGCTCATTGCAGTTTCCGCAACCATTATTACGGTGACAACTGGTGTACTCGTGGGCATCATCGCCGGAAACTCAAGAGGCTGGCTCGACACCGTTTTGAGTCGCTTTATGGACATCACATTGTCGTTCCCATTTTTATTGGTCGTCATTGCGATGTCTCCAGTTCTTGATCAGCGCATTCGATCATTCGGGCTGAAAGAGGGAAATTCGTCACGCATTGTCACTTTGATCGTGTTACTCAGCGTGTTTGGTTGGCCCTATCTGGCGCGTCTCATTCGCGGCCAGGTGCTGTCATTGCGGGAACGAGAGTTTGTCGAGGCTGCTATTTCGATTGGCACCGGAAGTCGACGCATGATTTTTAAAGAACTGTTACCCAACTTATGGGCACCAATCTTGGTGTATACAACGATTGCAATGCCAGGGCTGATTGGTGCCGAAGCAGCACTTGCATATCTTGGAATTTCGGTGCAACCACCCACTGCAACGTGGGGTGCGATGTTGGAAGAATCAGTCGGCTATTTCACCGTCGATCCGTTTTACCTGTTTGTCCCGTTAACCATGTTGCTTGCTGCAGTACTTTCGTTTAACTTGCTTGGCGACTCGTTGCGTGATGCATTGGATCCAAAAGCCGAACACTAAAAAAGTTTCCGGTGGCCGCCTGGTTATCGGATTGATTCGAAAGAATCAGGTAAGTAAAAAGATTCGTGCAAGCGAGTCACTCTTGGAAGGACAACCTATGAAGAAGACAAGCATCCGCCTCGGCGTTGGTGCAGTGTCTGTTGCTTTTCTGCTTGCCGCATGCGGTGGCAGTGGCAGCAGTTCAAGTGGTTCAAAGGGCGGAACTCTGACATTCCTCACAGAGGCAGAGCAGATTTTGCACCTTGACCCACAGCGCAACTACACAGGTGAGGACCTGGCATTTGCCAGCGGCTACCTCAACCGCACCCTTACTCAGTACACATTGAGCAAGGACAATACTGAAGCGTCAAAGCTAGTTGCTGACGCCGCAACCGATACTGGTACTTCGGCTGATGGTGGCAAGACTTGGAGCTTCACACTGCGCGACGGCATGAAGTGGCAGGACGGCCAACCCGTAACCTGTGCTGACTTCGCCTATGGCGTCTCCCGCACCTTCGCAACAGACATCATCACTGATGGTCCAACGTATGCAATTTCCTTGCTTGATATTCCAAAGAACACTGACGGCACGTCAGTTTACCCAGGACCATACAAGGCTGCCGCAACCGCACAGGCCGCATTTGACAAAGCTGTTTCATGTGAAGGTAACAAGATCACATTCCGCCTAGTCAATGCAGCATCTGACTTCAACTACACAACGACATTGTCATCTTTCGCCGCTGTCCGTAAGGATATGGACAAGGGCGAAACGTATGACGATGCTGTTCAGTCAGATGGTCCATACAAGATTGAGTCTTACGTCAAGAAGGACAAGCTTGTTCTCGTGCGAAACGACCAGTGGGATCCAGCAACCGACACATTACGTGCCGCATTGCCAGATCGTATCGAGTACGTGTTCTCTCAGCCAGCTTCTGTTATTACCGAACGTTTGATGGCAGACGCAGGCAACGATGCACAGGCACTGTCACCAGACGGTATTGATCCAACCAAGTTGGCTGTCGTGTTCTCGGACGGTAAGTACGAATCTCGTCGTTTCAACGAATTCGATGCTTATGTTCGTTACTACGCAATCAATACCCAGAAGGTTCCAAACGTCAAGCACCGCCAGGCAATCCTTGCGTGTCTTGATCGTGATGCCCTTCGCAAGATTGCTGGTGGCGAGTACGCCGGTGATTACGCAGATGGTGTTGTCAAGCCAAACATTGGACAAGATTATGCTCCAACTGGTCTTTGGGATACTTTGCTAGGCGCTGCAATTCCAGCGACTGGCAACGTTGAACTTGGCACAAAGCTCATCGCTGATTCAGGCGAAGCGTTCCCGAATCCATTGGTATTCGATTACGGCAAGAGCGAGACCGGCGACAAGGCTGCTGCCTCTGTTCAGGAATCATTGGCACGCTGTGGAATCACAGTTCAGCCCAATGGCATCGAACCAGGTAGCTACTACGGCGTAGTGCTGGATCCTGCAAAGCAAGGCTCAATGTCTGCAGCAGGTTGGGGACCAGACTGGCTTAACGCATCAACCGTTATTCCAGAACTGTTCACACCAGCAGGTGGATTCAACTTGTCGCGTTATGACAATGCTGACTTCAACACCCGCGTAGCTGCAGCAAAGGTCATTTCTGACCGCGCTGCACAGGCAACGGCATGGCAGGCACTCAACACTGAGGCATCTCGACTCGCTCTCTCAGTGCCTACTCGCTTTGGCTTGGAACAACGTCTCGTTGGCTCAAAGGTCAATGGCGCGTACATCTGGGGACCTTATGGCTCATGGCCATATGCATCCCTTTCGGTTAGCAAGTAACCGAACTTGCATGACTCTTGCGGGTGGGCTTTATGCCCACCCGCAAGTTGCATGTAACCTTCACATTGTTATCAATTGAGAAAGTGACATCCACGTGGTTCCGTATGTAATTCGCCGACTAACACTCATGTGTTTCATGTTGTTGTTACTCAGTGTGATTACCTTCATTTTGTTTAATGCGGTTCCGACTGACCCTGCTGCGTTGTCCTGTGGAGTTCACTGCACACCTGAGAAAATTGCACAAAACCGAATAAAGATGGGATTGGACCAGCCACTTCCCGTTCAGTATTTCGAGTGGGTAAAGGGAATCTTCATCGGTCGCACATATGGATCGGGTACGCAGACTTTCGATTGCTCGGTCCCATGCTTAGGCTATTCATTTCACTATGGCGAAGAAGTCACAAATATGATTGTGACCGCGCTGCCAGTGACGTTGTACCTGGCATTGGGTGCCTTCATTTTATGGATGTTCGGTGGAATCTTGTCCGGGATATATGCGGCAAAGCATCGCGGCAAGTGGCAAGACAAAACCATCATGGGACTGACCTTGATTGGTTATTCACTTCCAGTATTTTTCATCGGGTTAATTTTGCTCATTTTCGTAGTCGTGCGGATGCACGTCTTGCCCTATCCCGATTACATTTCTCCGCTAGAAAATTTTCCGCAGTTCTTGCGCACCATGATTCTTCCGTGGATTTCACTTGCAATTTTGTATGCCGCTTATTACACGCGTCTGACCCGATCTCAAATGCTGGAAACTATGAGCGAAGACTTTATCCGTACGGCACGTGCTAAAGGATTGACGGAAAAAGTTGTTGTGCGTAAGCACGCATTACGAGCGGGACTCACACCCATTGTCACGAGTGCTGGACTTGACCTTGCCGGTCTGCTCGGTGGCGCAGTGATTACTGAGTTTATTTTTAGTTTGCCTGGTATGGGTCGCCTTGCAATCCATGCGGTGACCGATTACGACTTACCGACTATTACCGCGACCACGTTAGTAGCAGCCGCATTCATTATTGTCATGAACATTGTGGTTGACGTGTTGTACGCAGCTATTGATCCTCGAGTGAGACTCACATGAGCAACGAAGTCATTCTTGAAGTAACTGGTTTGCGTGTTGACTTCGCCACCGAAGATGGTGTGGTGCACGCAGTTGACGATGTGACTTATTCAGTTTCACGTGGCAAAACATTAGCCATTGTGGGCGAGTCAGGCTCTGGTAAGAGCGTTTCTAGTTTGGCTGTTATGGGTCTGATTCAGGGATTGAACGCAGAAATCTCAGGAAGCGTTAAGTTCGCAGGACAAGAACTCATTGGTGTTAACCCAGAAGTTGTGCGCAAGCTGCGCGGAAGCCGCATTGCGATGATTTTCCAAGATCCCCTCAGTGCGCTCCATCCGTTTTACACAATTGGTATGCAATTGGTCGAAGCAGTGCAGGTGCACAATGCCGTCTCAGATGAAGAGGCGTATGAGCGATCCAAAGCCATGCTCGAGAGAGTCGGAATTGCATCTGTCGAGCAACGGATGACTGAATTTCCGCACCAACTCTCAGGTGGCATGCGCCAGCGTGTCATGATCGCAATGGCCTTGATTAATGAACCAGAACTTCTCATTGCTGATGAGCCAACAACTGCTTTGGATGTGACAGTCCAGGCGCAGATACTTGACCTTCTTCGCGATTTGCAGAAGGAATTTGGTACCGCGATTGTTCTCATCACTCACGATCTGGGTGTGGTTGCTGACTTAGCTGACGATGTCATGGTCATGTACGGAGGTAGCGCAGTAGAACAGGCGCCGGTGCGGGAATTGTTCTACGAACCTGCGATGCCTTACACCTGGGGATTACTAGCCTCAATTCCTCAGGTACAGGAAAAGCGCACACATTTAGATCCGATTCCAGGTTTACCGCCGTCGCTCATTCATTTACCTAAGGGATGCGTCTTTGCGCCCCGCTGTGTATTTAAAGATCACGTTGCTGACAACTTGTGTGCAACAACTCGGCCTGCACTTACTGATGTGTCGTCACATCATGCGGCTCGTTGTCATTTAAGTGGCGAGCAGCGCCAAGCGATACGGGTCGAACGCAATATCGGAAAGGTTAATTAATGACTACTCCGATTTTGAAGGTCACTAACCTCGAAAAGTTTTTCCCCATCACAAAGGGAACTTTCATTCGCAAACATGTTGGAGATGTCCGCGCTGTTGATGGCATTTCTCTTGAGGTTTACCCTGGTGAAACGTTAGGTCTGGTTGGTGAATCCGGTTGTGGGAAATCTACTGCTGGCCGCACCATGCTTCGGCTACTAGAACCTACGGGTGGCACCATTGAATTTGATGGTCGTGATTTAACTTCGGTAGGCAAACGTGAACTCGTTTCCATGCGCCGTGAGATGCAGATGATTTTTCAAGATCCTTACTCATCTCTAAATCCCCGTCACACTGTGGGAACCATTATTGGTGCGCCATTTGAAGTCCAAGGTGTTAAGCCTGAAGGCGGCGTGATGAAAGCCGTTCAAAACATTATGGATCGAGTGGGTCTGAACCCCGAGCACTACAACCGCTACCCGAATGAGTTTTCGGGTGGGCAACGTCAACGTATCGGTATTGCGCGAGCCATCGCGCTCAAACCGAAACTTATTGTGTGTGATGAGCCCGTATCAGCGCTGGATGTGTCCATTCAGGCACAAGTTTTGAATCTTCTTGATGACATTCAAAATGAATTTGGTATCGCTTATGTTTTCGTAGCTCATGACTTGTCTGTAGTTCGACACATTTCAGATCGAGTTGCAGTGATGTACCTGGGCAAAATTATGGAATCAGCGTCACAAAATGATCTATACAGTACGCCGCTGCATCCGTACACGCATGCGTTGCTTTCAGCGGTGCCGATTGCTGATCCGGACAAGGAACGTGCTCGAGAGCGCATTATTTTGCAAGGTGAGTTACCTAGTCCTAGTAATCCTCCAAGTGGTTGTGTTTTTAGCACTCGCTGCTGGAAGGTAACTGATCGGTGTACCACCGAAGTGCCCGAACTTCGCGAGCTTGCACCTGGCCATCTGGTCGCTTGTCACTTCCCAGTTGATATTTCGATTGGAACATCTTTAAACGGGTAGCGAGCTATCGTC
>Ga0194055_10003207_pt1 | contig 12663 bp, 8 predicted proteins | sample SepL449m_MetaG_FD_155482 | JGI IMG/M metagenome (GOLD analysis project Ga0194055, IMG submission 155482) | Anoxic zone freshwater microbial communities from boreal shield lake in IISD Experimental Lakes Area, Ontario, Canada - Sep2016-L442-9m | ecosystem: Environmental > Aquatic > Freshwater >... | reverse complement strand
CGCCCGTCGACCGCCACCGTCGTCCTGATCGCCACCGTGCTGGCCACTTACCACTTCCAAGGATTCCTCCGCGGCAACGAGGTGGCGGTCGACGGGCGTTGGACGGCGATCTTCCTTGCCAACTTCCACGCCGCGTGGGTCGGGACGAGCTACTTCGGTGCGCAAGGGACCGAATCGCCTCTCCTGCACTACTGGTCGCTGGCCGTCGAGGAGCAGTTCTATCTCGTCTTCCCTCTGCTCTTTGCGGGGACGGCCGGGCTCATGATCGCCCGACGGCGCCACGGAGGGCTGGTGGCGATGTTGGCCGTAGTGATCACTGGATCGCTCGCTCTCAGCATCGTTCAAACCACCTCGTCCCCGATCGTCGCGTTCTTCTCTCCGTTTACCCGCTCCTGGGAACTTGCCTTCGGTGGGCTGATAGCGCTTTCGGCCCCCTTCCTGCGTCGCGTCCCCTCGTCGGTAGCCGCCGTGGCCACATGGGTTGGCCTCGGTGGCGTGGGACTGGCCGCGGTGTATTTGACGGCAGCAACGCCGTATCCAGGGACCGCCGTCATCCTCCCGGTCGCCGCCACCGGTCTGGTGATCGCCGGCGGCCTCGTGGCTCCTCGCTTCGGTGCGGAACTCATGCTGGGTTCGTGGCTGGGTCTTCGTGGTGGTGAGATTTCCTATGCCCTCTATCTGTGGCATTTTCCGCTGCTGGTGTTCGCTGCCCAGCAGTCGGATCACCCGCTTCGCTGGACAGAGCGAGCCGCCCTGATCGGGATCGCCTTAGTCCTGGCCGTGATCACCCGGACGCTCATCGAGAACCCGATTCGTCATTGGCGATCGCTGGCCCGACGCCCTGGTCTCAGCGTTGGGCTCGGGGCAGTCCTGATTGCCATGACGCTCCTCGCATGCACACTGCTCATCGAGTCCCACTCGGGGACCACCGGGACCACTGTTGTTCCCAAGCCCGATCATGTTGGCGCCGGTGTACTCTCCAAACAGATCGCCACGGCGGCTTCGGAGAACACTGTCCCCAACGCCCTAGCGCCCGCTCCCGCCTCAGTCCCCTCGGCGCCGCTTCATTCGCCGTTACTCTCCGATGCCTGTGTTGCGGCTGTCGCCTCCATGACGGCATCGCCTCCGTGCGTCGTTGGCGACCTTCGCGCCACTCGAACGATGGTGCTCCTCGGAGACTCGCAGGCGCTCACGTGGTCGAGTGCCTTCATTGACCTTGGTCGGAGTGATCATTGGAAGGTCGTGGTGCTTGCGGTGCCCGGCTGTCCGCCTTGGCTGACGCCCAACCAATCCGGAGCATCAGGTGTGCCATGCCAGCAGTTTCATTCCTATGCAGCCCGTCAAATTGATGCACTCGCCCCAGACCTGGTGGTCATCACCGGGGCACCGAGCGCTACGGGAACACCGGCTGGCGATGAGGCCGGACTCCGGCGACTCCTCACGTCGCTTTCCGGCCACACGACGAGATCCGCGGTCCTCGGTTCGATCCCTTGGTTTGATCGAGCGTGGACGGGCCCGCAGCCGGTCGAGTGCATCGTGGAGCGCCCTGATTCCCTCGCGACGTGCAACCTTCCAGTCGTCACGCTCGAGCGGAGCTTCGGAGCATTCCACGCGGCCATCCGGAGAGGTGCCACGAGGGCCGGAGCCCCGTTCATCCCGGTCGCGTCACTGTTCTGCACCACGACAACATGTCCGGTGATCGTGAATCACCGGATTGTCTATGAGGGCCGCTACCACCTGACCTCACTGTTCTCCAGCTACATCGCCCCAGCTCTCAGCCAGCAACTCAGGGCAGCACTTTCTCTGACCATTCGCTGAGTCTTCCCAGACGCCTGATTCGGGAGACGATTTCGCCCTCGCAGCGGAGCGTGACGTGCGGAGCGTCAAGGCTTTGCTAGAACCGGGGTGTCGCACTGCCATTGTTGGCAGTGCATCATCGTGCCGGAGATCGAGAACCAAGGAGGTGGTCTGTGGGGAGAGCACTCGTCATTGTCGAGTCACCAGCGAAGGCAAAGACCATCGGATCAATCCTTGGACCGGACTTCGTCGTGGAGTCGTCGATCGGCCACATCAGGGACCTTCCTCATGGAGCTGACGAGGTACCCGCGGCCTACAAAGGTGAATCGTGGGCCCGCCTAGCGGTCAACGTCGATGACGGCTTCAAGCCGCTCTATGTCGTGAGCTCGGGCAAGAAGCAGGTTGTCGCCAAACTGAAGGCGCTTCTGAAGGACGTCGACGAGTTGTTCCTCGCGACCGACGAAGACCGAGAGGGAGAGGCCATTGCCTGGCACCTCCTCGAAGTCCTGAACCCGACGGTTCCGGTGAAGCGGATGGTCTTCCACGAGATCACTCGGCCAGCTATCGAGCGCGCCGTTGACGAATCACGGGATCTCGACCGGCGGCTCGTCGATGCCCAGGAGACCCGCCGGATTCTCGACCGGCTCTACGGCTACGAGGTCTCCCCTGTTCTCTGGAAGAAGGTCCTTCCGCGACTGTCCGCCGGCCGGGTGCAGTCGGTCGCCACTCGGCTCGTCGTCGAGCGCGAGCGAGAGCGCATGGCCTTCCGAACAGCGTCATGGCACGACGTTGTGGCTCAGATGAATCGAGAGGGCCAGGCCTTCGAGGCCCAGCTCATGGCTGTTGGCGGGGTTCAGTTGGCCGAGGGCAAGGACTTCGACGCCCAAGGTGTGGCGACAGGGAACCGGTCAGTCCGGCTGCTCTCTGAAGCCGATGCGGCCGCAGTGGCCACCGCCCTTGAGGCAGCGACCCCGACCGTGACCTCGGTGACCGAAAAGCCGTTCACCTCACGGCCCCAGGCACCGTTCATGACCTCGACGCTCCAGCAAGAGGCCGGTCGCAAGCTTCGCATGAGCGCTCAGTCGGCCATGCGTACCGCACAGGGGCTGTACGAGAAGGGTTGGATCACGTACATGCGAACCGACTCGACGACCCTCTCGAGCGAGGCCATTCACGCGGCGCGCGGTGCAGCAACGCAGCTCTACGGAGCGTCCTACGTCCCTGACGCTCCTCGCCGCTATGACCGCAAGGTCAAGAACGCACAAGAGGCTCACGAGGCGATCCGGCCAGCAGGGGAGACTTTTCGAAGCCCCGAGGAGGCCGGTCGCTCACTTTCTGGGGATGAATTCCGACTGTACGAACTGATCTGGGTCCGGACGGTGGCGTCGCAAATGGCCGACGCCCGAGGGACGCAGGCCCAAGTCAGGATGGCGGCCACCCTTGGCGCTCCCGCGGGATCCCTTGCTGGTGAGGAGGTCACACTCCAGGCCAATGGCCGCGTCATTAGCTTCCCGGGGTACCGACGGGCCTACGTCGAGGGCGCCGACGATCCTGAAGCCGAATTGGCGGAGGCCGAGCGGGTCCTTCCGGCGATGGCCGAGGGTGATTCGGTGGCGGTCGATAGGGCGGAAGCGAAATCGCACACCACACAGCCGCCTGCTCGTTATACCGATGCCAGCCTGGTCAAGAAGATGGAAGAGCTTGGAATCGGACGGCCATCGACCTATGCCGCTGTCATCTCAACCATCCAGGATCGTGGGTATGTCTGGAAGAAGGGCCCAGCCCTGGTTCCAAGCTTCACTGCCTTCGCCGTGGTCAAGCTCTTAGAGACGCACTTCGCTGACCTTGTGGACTACAACTTCACGGCATCGATGGAGGACAGCCTCGACGCCATTGCGTCGGGTACCGAAGAGGCCCTGCCGTGGCTCTCACGTTTCTATTTCGGCCATGACGCTGATGGAGTGGCGGGCCTGGGCCTCAAGGACGCAGTTTCCAATCAACTCGCTGACATCGATCCGGTGGAGATCAACTCGATACCGCTCGGACCTGATCCGACGACTGGTGAGGCCATCGTCGTCCGTGTGGGGAAGTTTGGCCCCTATCTGAAGCGGGGCGAAGAGACGGCATCGCTGCGCGAGGACCTGTTGCCTGATGAGCTGACTCCGGAGCGGGCCGCTGAGATTCTTGACGCCCCCCAGTCAGATCGGTCGGTCGGTGTTGATCCCGAGACCGGGCTTGATATTTTCGTCAAGGCCGGGCGGTTTGGCCCCTACATCCAACTCGGCGAGGTGGCGGACGGCGAGAAGCCCAAGACCGCTTCTCTGTTGTCGACCATGACGGTCGACACCTTGTCGCTCGACGAGGCGATCCAACTTCTGTCACTGCCGCGCCTGGTCGGCCTCGACCCCGAATCTCAGGAAGAGATCCGCTCGCAGAACGGGCGTTATGGCCCGTACCTCACGCGAGGCAAAGACACCCGAAGCCTCACCACTGAATCTGAGATCTTTACGGTCTCTCTCGATGAAGCGGTGACGCTTTTTGCTCAGCCAAAGCGCGGTCGAGGGCGAGTGGCTGCACCTCCGCTCAAGGAGCTCGGTGCTGACCCTGTGACCGGGGAGCCCGTGCTGGTCAAGGAAGGGCGTTTCGGGCCCTACGTGACCGACGGAACCACCAATGCGTCGCTCCGAGTTGGTGACACCGTCGAAGAGATCACCATCGAGCGAGCTGCGGAGCTCCTGGTGATCCGACGCGAGGCTGGGCCGGTGAAGAAGCGCTCAAAGAAGAAGGCTGCGGCCAAGAAGGCACCCGCGAAGAAGAAGGCGGCGGCCAAGAAGGCACCAGCCAAGAAGAAGGCGGCAGCCAAGAAGGCACCAGCGAAGAAGAAGGCTGCAGCGCCAGAATCAGCTGCGGCGGGCTCGACCTCGGACGGGGCGGACTCGCAATCGTGATGAGACGCGGCCGGTTCCTTGTGGTCGAGGGAATCGATGGCTGCGGGAAGTCCACGCAAGTGGCCCGCCTGGCCGGGCTTCGCGGCGCAGTGGCGACACTCGAGCCAGGTGGCACGGAGCTTGGACGCTCACTGCGTCGACTGATCCTGAGCGAGGGTGAACCACCGGCTCCGGTGACTGAGGCATTCCTGCTCGCTGCCGATCGAGCACAGCATGTCGCCGGAGTGATCGAGCCGACGCTGAGGGCTGGCCGAGATGTGGTCTCGGATCGCTATGCCGCCTCGACGATTGCCTATCAAGGGTTTGGTCGTGGCTTGGAGCGCTCAGAACTTGAAACGCTGATTGCCATCGCCACCGGGGGACTCCGCCCCGATGTAACCATCCTGTTGGACCTCCCGGTCTCGGCGGCGGGCGCTCGTCGTGGAGAATCGCCTGACCGGATGGAATCGATGGCGACTGACTTCTTCGAGCGTGTGCGATCGGGTTACCTGGCGTTGGCCCAGGAGCACCCAGAAGAGTGGGTCGTGCTCGACGCCACGGCGAGTCTGTCGGTGGTCAGCGCGGCCATCGACGAGGCGCTCGAAGAGCGGGGGCTCTCGTGACCACGAGGGATCTCTTCGCCGACGTCCCCGGCCAACGTGCCGCAGTCGCCGAACTGCTGCGGGCGGCAGTCAACCCTGTCCACGCCTATCTCTTCGTTGGCCCTCAAGGAGCGGGTAAGGAGCAGGCAGCCGTGGCCTTCGCCGCCGCTCTCCTCTGTCCCGACGGAGGCTGCGGCACCTGCGGACATTGCTCGAGGGTCTTCGGCCGTGGCCACCCGGATCTTGTTGTTGCCACTCATGACGGTGTCGCGTACTCGGTGAAAGACGACGTCAGACCACTGACCACCACCGCGCAGCGTCGGCCGCTCGAAACCTCCCGCCTGGTCGTGATCATCCCTGAGGCGCACCTGCTTGGTGACTCGCTCGGGGCGCTCCTCAAGACCCTCGAGGAGCCACCGGCCACAACGGTGTTCATTCTTCTTGCTGACGATGTGACGAAAAAGATGGCGACCATTCGATCTCGCTGCGTGGTGATCCCATTCGCTGCCCTCTCCAATGAAGCGATTATCGAGTGGCTCATGGCCAAGGGAATCGACGAGGCGACCGCTACGCAAGCGGCGCAGGGAGCGGCTGGCGACGCTGATCGAGCGATGCTGCTCACCGTTGATGCAGGGTTTTCCGATCGGCTGACGCGGTGGCGAGCGATCCCCGACCTCCTTGATGGGACTGGTGCCGTGGTGGGGCGCCTGGCCCAGGAGATCAAGGAGTCCATGGATGAGGCGGTTGCCCCACTGGTGGCCCAGCATGATGCGGAGATGAAGGCCCGTGAGGCTGAGGCGAAGTCCATGGGGGAACGAGGGGTCGTGGGCCGCACGGAAATCATCGCTCGGAATAAGCGACAGGTTCGCGCTTACCGGATGATTGAGTTGCGTGCGGGCCTCGGTGTGCTCGTTCGTGTCTATCGAGACCGGATGGCTCAGGCGGCTGCGGCAGACGATGGTGAGACCATGAGGCGATGTGCGACCGCCGTCGACATGGTCTCTTCGATGGCTGCCGATTCAAAGCGGAACCTTCGTGAGGTTCTCTCGCTTGAGGGACTCCTGTTCACCCTTCCGGTGCTCTAGGCGCACCGGATCGGGTTTGGTTCGATCTCTGGGGATTAGCCGACCCAACTCCCGAGGCCGCTGCAGAGATCGAATCCGAGAAGGCACCCGCCGGTGTTGCCCCCGCTGATGATGTCTCGGAATGGGATTGCGCCGCCGTAGAGGAAGGAGGCGTTGATCAAGGCTCCGGCGACTGCCGAGCGGGCAGCCCACAGCGGCGCCCCGACGCTTGTTCCACCGACCTTGAACCAGCCCTTTTGGTTGTTGTACGCGGTGCTGTCGTACACCGAGACTCCTGATGCCGGGTCCGCCACAAGCGAGACATCTGGTGTCGAGCGCTTTCCGGCACAGGCAGTCTGTGGGTACTGGCTGAACGCCGCTTGAGCGACGCTTGCCGTCTCGAAGGCACTGCAGCCGCCGCCACCTCGAGCCCAACCGGTCTCTGAAGAGAACACGCCACCGGTGAAGTTCAGCGTCGTTCCTCCGACAGAAATCACGTTGGGTGATGACGATGGGTACAGAGCGGGAAGGCCGGAGTCGCCGGCCGCCACGAAGTAGCTGACGCCGGGGGTGGTGAAGTGTGAGTCGTAGGTGGTCTCGGCCGCTGACTCTGTGGTGTCCCAACTGTTCGAAACATAGGCGGCCTTCGACGAAGCGTAGTCCTCGGCGATCATCAGGTCGGAGAGGTTGGCACTCTTGGCCTCGACGAGAAGGATTTTCGCCCCTGGGGCGATCGCATGGACCATTTGAATGTCGAGACTTATCTCGAAGGCCCAGAGCGCGTTGGTTGCCGGGAGTCTGTTCGTCCCGGTCTGGCTGACCTGGGTGAAGCATCCATTGGCGACTGTGCAGGCGGGGAGCCCGTACTGCTTCGAGAAGACGGCGAGATCTGAGGCGGCAGTGGGATCATGGTAGGCATCGACGATGGCGACGGTCTTTCCTGCCCCCGCGGTCATTGAGGTTGACCATCCGTAGACGGCCTTTATCGCCGCCGGCGAAAGACCGGTGGGCGTGGCCAAGGTGGTGACTTGTCCTGATGCCACGTCACTACTGATCCACGCCATACAGCTCGCTTCATCAGGCACCGTGGCAGCGCAGGCTCGCTCGGCTCTTGGGGTGTCGTCGTCGAAGGCAGGTCCTCGTTGCGGACCAGCGGCGCCAGCGGGAAGGACGGCGACCATGGCGACGGCGAGAGAGAACGTCGTAGTAACGGCCATTCCAACGAGACGATTCTTCATTGATCCTCTTTCGAATTGAGTACACACAAAGGTACTTCCGGGGCCATTGTTCTCTGAGGATGGGAGTTCAGCGATCCCGGAGTCCCACATTCTCGATGGCCACTGGGAGCCTGACCGTGGTTCGCCCGCTGGCGTACTACCGTCAATGCCTGTGCCGAAGCTCCTCATTGTCTGTACTGCCAATCAGTGCAGGTCTCCGATCGCTGGTGCCTTTCTCGCTCGTCACGCTCGGCTCGAGTGTCCCGACCTTGAGATCACGACGGCCGGTTTCCTTCAATCAGGATCCCCTGCTCCCGAAGAGGTGCTCAACGCTGCAGCCAGATTCGGGCTCGATCTGGGCTCGCATCGGAGTCTTGAGGTGAGCGAGGACCTCCTGCTTCAAAGCGATCTGATTATCGGCCTCACGAGGCGCCACGTCAGGGAGATCGCCGTGGCTGCCCCTTCGACGTGGCCTCGAACCTTCACGCTCCGCCAGCTCGTCCGTCTGGGCGAAGCGGTCGGCCCCCGGGCCCCCACGCAGCCGATCAGCGAGTGGCTTGCGCTCCTTCACGCCAACCGGACGTCGGCTGATCTCCTCGGAGCTGACCCCATTGATGATGTGGTGGATCCCACGGGTGGCCCGTCCGAGGGCTACGACCTTCTGGCTGAGGATCTCTCGCACCTCACGCGAGCCGTCGTTGACCTTCTCTGGCCCGTTCAGCGCTAGGGCTTGGGAGCACGAAGACCGAACCCCGACAATTCGGGAACGGAGTGGAGCTCGACCGACCTTGATCGAGGGAGTCCGATCTCGCTCGGGAAGCGAGGCTCGGTGCGTCAGATTACGACCGAGAGGCCCGTTCACGCTCCCGTGGTGACGTGAGGGCAACGCTGCCGGCGTCGTCTGAAGGCCATACGGCAGTTCGGGTAACCTGAGGTCCCTGCCTGGATAGCTCAGTGGTAGAGCAACGCACTCGTAATGCGTAGGTCGTGGGTTCAATCCCCACTCCAGGCTCCAACGAGAATCGCGCCTCGGGGCGCCCAACGATCCCTTTGGCAGATCGTGGCGTCGCAAAGGGGCGCCACGAACGGGGCGCGTCGATGCGCCAGCGCGTGGGCGTGCGGTCAGAGCTGATTGACTGCGGTTCGGAACGCCTCTGAACGCTCACGCCAGTTCCGGAATTGACTGAAACTCGGTGCAGCTGGCGAGAGGAGGACGACACCATCAGGTGCTGCCCAGCGGGCGGCCACCTCGGTGGCAGAGGCGATGTCAGGTGCCACGGTGGTGGCGGTCGATTCGGTCATGGAGCCGATTGCCTCAACCAAGCCCTCGCCGGAGTCAGGGAGGCCGACGACGAGGGTGGGTGCCTCTCGCCGGGCGAGAACATCGATCAGTTCGGCGTACGCAATTCCTCTATCGAAGCCCCCGATGAGGATGGCTAAGCGTTCTCCTTCGAACGCCTTGATGGCCGCCAGCGTAGGCAGCACATTGGTGGCCAGCGAGTCGTCGACGAAGCGAACGCCTCCGTGGTGACCTATTTCGGTCAGCCGTCCCGGCAAGCCAACGAATCCCTCCGCCGCGTGAGCGAGGGCTTCATCATCACTCTCGGCGCCGATCGCTTTCAGGGCGCAGCGAGCCAACTCGGCGTTGGCGAGGTTGTGTTCTCCGAGGAGCCCGAGCGGTTCGGCCCATGCACCGGCGATGCCGTCGCTCCAGCGGACGTCGCCGCCGAGCAGATGGGCCTTGTCCCTCAAAGGGTCGCTGCGTTGCTGAGCGATGGTGATCCCGGCTCCTGGAAGAGAGGTCAGCGAGAGTTTGTCGGCGTGATACTGCTCGACCGAACGGTGCCAGTCGAGATGGTCGACCGAAAGAGAGGTCACGACCACCACACCGGGCGCATCGGCGATATCGAGGGCCTGGAAGCTCGATGTCTCGACGATCAGCACGTCGAGATCCTGAGGCACCGAGGGGTCAAAGGGGGGTCGACCAAGGTTGCCGGTGACCTCAGTCCGGAGACCGAGACCACCGAGCAGATGCCCGAGGACGCTCGCCGTGGTGCTTTTGCCCTTGGTGCCCGTAACGCAGATTACGCGACTCGGGTCGAGATCATGGAGGGTCAACCCGACGCCCCCCACCATCGCCACACCGCCTGACTCGAGTGCGATCACGTCGGCTCGATACCGAGAGATTCCGGGACTCGTGATGACCACGTCGCAGGATTCGAGGAGGCCCAAACCTCCGTGGTCAGTGGCGACGACCTCGGCCCCCTCCATGGTGGCGTCGTGAGCATCGTCGACAAAGACGACGTCGCTGGTCACTGTCCTGAGTCGGAGGGCCGCCGCCCGACCTTCGACGCCCACTCCGAAGACGCCCACGCGGGCGCCACTGAGGTCAGCCCAGCCGATTGGGTGTCGCATAGCGCTCCGGAATAAAGGTGATGTCCAAGTGTGGCCCGTGATCGCCACTGAGATCAGGGAGGCGTCGGACTTCCGCGACGAGAGCCTGGAGATGGCTGTCACCGGAACGATCGCGTCGACTCGCTGCGGCCACGAGTGCCTCACGGCATTCCGCCTCATCGCCAACGCATTCAAAGGGTCGGGCAGCATCGCTGGCTCCAACGAGAACTCGGAGTTGCTGGCTGAGATCAGGGTTCTCAAGCGGCTCGCGCCCACCAAAGATGGATCGGAGCTGCTCAGGGGTGAGGTGCGGGGCGAGAACGAGGTCGATGAAGAGGCACTTGTCGCAGACGCCGCACCAGTCGTCGAGTCGGCGCTTGGGATCTTGATGGAAGGCTCGGTTACACGATCGGAAGACATGGTGGTACTCATCGAGGCCGGCGAAGACCTCGGCGATCGATACCTCGGAGCGGTCCCTGAGCCACGAGAAGTACTCGAGGCCTTGGATCCGGCCAGCAACGAGTGTGCGGAAGCCGGCTTCGAAGACGGCGCCTTTCGACCACTGGTGATTGACGGGCCCGCTGGGCCCTTTCGTGGTGGCTGAGGACGCGGAGCGCTCGTTGGACATCGCCACGGACTCGAAGCCACACGCCACTGCAGTGAGGACGGCGAGCGCTGAGAGCACTCCGGTGACAGGGACGTGGCCGTTGAGGTAGCCCCGTGTGGCCGACTCGAGGACCTTGGGGTCGAGCGACCGCTCGGCCCTGATGACGGTGAGACCGGTGACTGCCGCCGCCTCTTCAATGGCGGCGAATCGAGCTCCAGGTCGCTCGGCCACGAAGAGCGCCGCCCTCTCGGCTCGGCCTGCAAGTTCAGCGACGGTGACGATCGAATCGAGTCCGCCTCCGAATGGGATGAGCACTGATCCGGCGCTCAAGGTGGTCGGAGCCGGGGCCGGGAGTCCCTCGGGTCCTGAGATTTCCATGGCGGAGAGGTCGAGATTGTTCTTGAGGGCGAACTCACCGAGACCTTCGACGAGGTAGGTCCGGAGGAATGAGCGCTCCTCCCGCGTCGAAGGGAGAGCGCCGAGATCCACCGCGAGTGACGCTCTGGTCTTCAGGTAGGAGACTCCGGCGAGGAGGAAGTACAGCACTGCTGCGGCTTCGACGCCCGGCTGAGAAAGGTCACCGCCTGGGATGGTGACCGTTTCGGTGAAGTCCTCACCACCACACGTGTAGTGACATCGAAGCGAGCGCTGCGTGGCATCAATCTCGAACCCGACGTAGGTGAAGGTGCTCGGATCGCTCATGGGTCTCCCGATGCTACGGCTTGGGGGTCATCCGATTCAGGCTCCTCGAGCCATGCCACCACGCCGAAGCGGCCGCAGGGTCGGGCACTGCGGTCAGAGAAGAGGCGCTCATCATCGGTGTGGACGGACGAAACGCTGATCTCCGACGCTCGAACACCAGCGGTCTCAAGGCTCAGGACACAGGCCTCCGAAAGATCAATGTGCGGCCGAGGTGAGCGTTCGTGGATGACACGACGAGAGCTCGACCCGAACAAGGCGCGGAATTGCTCGGCGACGTCCTCGCCGACTTCGAAACGTTCGAGATCGATCGAAGGACCAATCACGCAGCGAAGTCGCTCGGCCTGAGCCCCAAGACCGACCATGGCACCCACGGTGGCCGGCAGCACCCCTGCGACCAGGCCTCTCCAGCCGGCGTGCGCCAACCCAAGCACACCGGCGTCTCGATCGACAAGGACCACCGGGGCACAGTCGGCAACCATGACGCAGAGGCGGAGTCCAGCGGTGGTGGTGACGACTGCATCAGTCCCGGTGAGCGCGTGCTCGATCACCTGCGCCCCTCGACCGCGCTCAGCGTCGCTTGCGACGGCCACGCGAGTTCCGTGAACCTGATCCATGAACACCAGGTCATCGAGTCCGACCTCAGCGCTGGCGGCCACCCGTCGCCGGTTCTCGATCACGGCCTCATCGTCGTCACCGACGTGGAGACCAAGATTGAGCGAGGCATAGGGGCCTTCAGAGACCCCGCCATTCCGGGTGGTTACGAATCCTCGAGCACCCGATCCATCGAGATGGTTCAACACCATGACGGTGGCTTCGCCGTCGAGGCTGCGTGCGCTCATGTCAGGCACCGACACATTCAGGACAAAGCCCAGTGACCTCAAGCGAGTGCGAGAGGTCGCTGAAGCCGCTCGAGGCGGCGATTTCGCTGGCCCATCGCTCGACTGCGGGCGCGTGGAGTTCCTCGACGCGCCCGCAGGATCGGCATCGGAGGTGATGGTGGTGTTCGTCCGCACCGCACCGTCGATACAGCGCTTCGCCAGCGTCATTGCGAACGACGTCGACCTCGCCGCGGTCGGTCATCTGGCGCAGTTGGGCGTAGACGGTGGCGAGGCCGACCCGCTGACCATCGGACCGAAGTGTGGCGTGCAGATCCTGAGCCGATTGGAAGCCAGTCGCGCTCGAGAGAATTTCCTCAACCGCCCGACGCTGGCGAGTCATCCGGATTGGCTGTTCGGGGGCGGACGGCACTCCTAGATTGTAACCGTTCTCGTTCTTCGCTACGGTGCTTATCGGAATCGGAATGATTCCAGAGAAGTAGCTCGAGGGAGGTGAAGGACGGATGAAGACCAGCAC
>Ga0194055_10003206_pt1 | contig 12665 bp, 7 predicted proteins | sample SepL449m_MetaG_FD_155482 | JGI IMG/M metagenome (GOLD analysis project Ga0194055, IMG submission 155482) | Anoxic zone freshwater microbial communities from boreal shield lake in IISD Experimental Lakes Area, Ontario, Canada - Sep2016-L442-9m | ecosystem: Environmental > Aquatic > Freshwater >... | reverse complement strand
ATGTTGCTTCTCGATCGATTTTCCTTCGGCGTTGGCGATCGATTCGCACACCAGGCCGTAGCGCAGCTTCGAGCCTTTCAAAAGCTGGAAAAGGATGGGGTCATCGCCATCCCGGTTTGGAACAAATCGAATCGGGAGCATACGTTCATCGGCTCGGAACCACCCAGCGTCCGAGAGGCCGCCTCGGAAGCGGTTCGCGAACTGCATTGGAGCCACCCGTGGCACACCGATGCCGATCATATCCGATTGGAAACCGTGGATCGCTTCCTCGATTCTTCGGATTTTTTCACGATCGACGTAGCGGATTCCATCGGAGCTTCCGTTAGTGAAAACGACATCGCAATCTTTCTCGATCGCCATCCCGAACTGCTTGAATCGATCTCTATCCCGAATATCGACCAACCGATTCAACTTTCTCGGCACGATATCGAAAAGGTGGCTCGCAATTATTTGGCAGCCGCGCACGAGGCTGGTCGTATCTACCGTTATCTCGTGAACGCAAAAGGGGCGGGTGGATTCATCGCAGAAGTCTCAATGGATGAAACCGATGCTCCCCAAACCCCTCAAGAATTGCTCGTTATCCTGGCGGCCTTGTCGGATCAAGGTGTCGCATTGCAAACCATTGCCCCGAAGTTTACCGGGCGGTTCAACAAGGGTGTTGATTACGTCGGTGACCTAGCACAATTCGATCGCGAATTTCGAGATGATCTGGCCGTCATCGCCTATGCAATCCATGCGTATGGACTGCCGTCCAATCTTAAGTTAAGTGTCCATAGCGGTAGCGACAAATTTTCGATCTACCCCGTTATCCGCCGAGCTGTGGCCGACCGCAATGCGGGTCTGCATATCAAGACTGCCGGAACGACCTGGTTAGAAGAATTGATCGGGCTATCCGAGTCCGAAGGAGACGGATTAGCTCTGGTGAACGAAATCTACTCGGTTGCACTCGGGGATATCGAAGCCCTTAGCGCCCCGTATGCCAGTGTGATTGCTATTCGTCGAGACGAATTGCCCGGTTTGGATGAAACATACGAATGGACTGGATCGCGATGGGCTGCGGCCTTGCGTCACATTCCATCGAATGCCGATTTCAATCCGAGCCTACGCCAATTGCTGCATGTGTCATTCAAACTGGCAGCCAAGAAAGGAACTCGGTATACGGATCTGCTCAAAGCAAACCGCGAAATCGTCGCAAAGAACGTGTTCGAAAATCTGTATGATCGCCATATGCGACCGCTCTTTATCGGTTGATCCAAGGACGCTCGCGGTTCGGCGTGGCACGCTTTGTTACGGATTGGGCAATGGCAACTTTGTCTGAAAGTGCGTACGTAACTGTCGTATGGCTTCATCGACCATAAGTTCACCACTTCCTTCCGCGCATCGGGCTGAGACCACTTCGTAGTTCCCCTGTGCGTAGGCTTGCCTTGTCGGAACATAGCCGATGGAGCCATTTGCCAATTCGTGGATCGATGTGGTCGCAAATGGTGAAGCGGACTTGATGGCCAATCCCAATTGCACAAAGATTTCACCGGGAAGAGCCACCCAGGCTACTTCATTCCCGAGACTGATGACTTGAACCTCTGCGTCGATCGTGCCATCTTTTCTCGCTTCGACGTCGGCGATGCGATAGGCTTCGACCATTTCCATAAAGGGTGGATAGTCTTTCGCTTCAATCCGCGCTAATATCTCTTTGGCCCACTGCGAGCGCTCCGTCGTATGGGTTGTCACAGGTACTTTTACGATGGCCCGAGAGACCGTGATCTGTGTGTTTCGAGCAGCTCGCAACTCGTGAAATTGACGCAATACGGCACTGGCCAATCGTGTGCCAATACGCGCCGCTTCGCCGTGCCCCCCCTGTTTGAATGCACGACGGACATCGATGTGATTCACGTCGCCGCAACAGCCCGTCGCGTACTGCAGATGCACGCTATCTCCAAAGACTCGACGCAAGGACTCCTGCATTGCGAAAGGCATGTCCGCACTCCATTCCGAACCTCCCACCGTGTCTAGGTGAATCGCGAAGCTGCTGAGAAGTCCTGACAACTGATTGGAATCGGAGTAAAACGCAATGATCGGCAATCCATCATCCGTGGGACCCGCCTCGCGCACGATGTTTGGGTTCAGTTTGCCTGGGTTCCAACCCACCGATCCGTCGCGCATAAAGAAACGTCGATTGAACGCCAAGTTCGGTTCGATGCCGATCCCGTGATACATCGAGACTGGGCGGGCTGACTGTTTGGCAAGCGTAACACTTTCCGCAATTCGCTGAGGGAGTTCGAGCATGTATTGCTTGGCTTCATCCTCCTGATTGCCGAATCGACCGACGAGTAATCCATCGGGTTCATAAAGCATCGGACCGGTATGCGAATGGCTGGCGCTGATCATAACGGCCTCTGGTTCCAGCCCATGCTCCTGGTGAATCAGAGAACGTGTTTCCTCAACCATCCAAGGGGTCGTCGCAATCAAGTCGATCGTGATCAGTACGGCTTGTGTCTTGCCATCGTCCAGCCACGTTGCTTTCGACCACAACGGATCGTGGGTGGCAGTCGAATAACGGACCCCATAGTAACCGGCCATCGGTGAAGGTTTGCGCGGCGTAATATCCGATTGACCGAAGCCCACTTGAATGCTTGGAACCAAAAGACCAGCGGATTCTGACGCCGTTTTGGAGGGGGCTTGTGCATGCAAAAGCACGGGTATCAAAGCCCAGGCGAGTGTTGCGATGAGCACCATGCGCGGTGTCATGCTCGGTGTTGAGAAGGAACGACCCATTGCGACAGGGAATGTGGGAGAGCGAAGGTTCATGATTGGGAAGCCTCGATTTTACTAGAGAGGTATGGACTTGGGATTTTCGAAGTTGCGCTGTTTGAGCCGATCGGAGCCCTAATCCATGTTTTCCTCGGCTTTTTCGTGCTCCTGCTCCTGCTCCTGCTCCTGCTCGAAGAAGCCCGTTCGAATACGAGCACGAGCACCATCCGCCTCTGCGGATTGAGCACGAGCAGGAGAGAAAGCCAATATCAATATAGCGCTACATCAAAACTTGGAATCGGGGGTGAAGGAAACTACATGTTGGGGAACCAGCGTTGCAAGAATGGATGTTGCAGTATCGAAGGTGTAGCCGGGCCAACGCTCTGGATCGAGGTCATCTTCACTGGAAATAGATTCTGCGGATGCGATGGGCTTCGCTATCACCGACCAAGATCGATCCATCGGTATCGGCAAACAAACCATGCGGTCGTGCCATGGCGCATTGGTCGGCAGGACCATCGGGGCCATCTCCTTTTTCACCGGTTCCAGCGATCCGTTCCACCGTAGCGGTTTTCGGATTGAATCGCAGGATGCAATGGCTTTCGGTGTCGGCCAGCCAGACATTCCCCTCGGCATCGATCGCGACCCCTTTGGGACCATTCAACGTAGCCTCTTTGGCCGCGGCAATTTTTGAGGGTAATCCCTTTTTGCCTGAACCCGCACGAAGATGGATGCGTGCTCGGTCCAGATCGATTTCGAAAAGCTGGTTCCCTTCGCGTGTACCCAGCCAGAGGTGGCCTTGCGAATCGAAGTCCAGTGAACGGGGACCATGCAACGGGTTGTCGGACAGACTGTCCCCATCGCGCGTTGGGCCAGGTTTGCCGGTCCCCGCGATGGTGGTGATGACACCCGTCTTTGCATCCACGCGGCGGACGAGATGATTGCCAATATCACAGATGAAAACGTTTCCTTGGGAATCGAGTTGCACGCTGTGGGGCTGGTTGAGTTGCGCTTCGATGGCTGGACCTCCATCACCGGAGTAACCCTTTACACCTGTGCCTGCGATGGTTTCGAGACGTTGCAGTGAAGAACTGAATCTCCGTATCGTATGGTTTGCCATATCGACGATGAGGAGTCGGCCGTCCTGATCCCATCGAATCTCGTGGGGCAAGTTGAAGGCGCAGTCCTTGGTTGCCGTCCCATCCGGTGAGTTCCCAGGAATCCCTTGACCCGAGATGGTGGTCACAACACCGTGCGAATCAATCCTTCGGATGCGATGGCTTCCATATTCACAAAACCAAATGGCTCCGTCGGGTCCTCGAACGATTCCGAATGGGTTGTTGAGCTGGGCACTTTTGGCCGGTCCTTCATTTCCTTCGTGTCCGGCTGTCCCCGTCCCCGCGATCGATTCGATATGCCAGGTTCTCTCTGTGGATGAGGTTTGTGCGCAGGCACGGACATCCAACACGCCCTCTGCGATGCCCAAAAGCGCAAGGAAGAACAAGAGAAAACAGGTTAGAAGGTTTCGCGCTGGACGGAGGCAACGCGACGCATTTTTTGCGCGCACCGGTGAACTGGGATTGGCGAGACAATGGAATCCGACGAATCCGAGCCAGCGGGGACTGGCGAGGGGATGAAAATGGCTACAATCTTCGCGTCTTGGATGCGAACCATCGCTCGTGCAATTTTTTTGTCTTATGGAAGTCATGATGAGAATCACCAGCCCCAATTTGTTTGAGAATCTGTGGAGTCAGGTCGCCCGAATGGTTGATACAGCAATTCGTGTCGCGGGATGGATGGCGATTGTCTTGGTCGCAAGTGCTGTCGCGCAAGACGCGGATTGGGCCCAATGGGGAGGTCCGGCACGGGATGGAAAAGCAGCAAAGCAATCGCTGCTTTCCTCGTGGCCAGAGGGCGGACCCAAAGTGGCTTGGAGTTACCCAACGGCCGGATTGGGGTATTCGACCGCTGCCGTGAGCGATGGACGATTGTATACCATGGGCCAAGTCGGTGCCGACACTCTTGCCATCTGCTTGGACGCGAACACCGGCAAAGAGATTTGGACTCGTAAGATCGATCGCGGCACGGAAAAAGGGGATTACCTAACCGAGTGGGGTGGTGGTCCTCGAAGCACTCCGACTATCGACGGGGGCATGGCGTATTTTCTAACCGACCTCGGACAACTGGCCGTTTTGAACACCAAGGATGGCAGCCCCGTTTGGGGAGTCCATTTCGTCAAAGATCTGGGTGGAAAAGTACCACAATGGGGATACAGCGAATCGGTGCTGGTGGATGGAGATCGCGTCCTGGGGACACCGGGGGGTGAGAACTTCATGGTCGGGTTCAACAAGAAGACCGGCGAACGAGTCTATACTTCGAAGGGCTTCAATGACGGAGCGCAGTACGTATCGATCATCAAAACCTCCGTTGGATCGGTCCCAATCTACATCACGGCAGCAAAACCCGGGTTGGTCGCGTTTCATGCAGAAACTGGGGAGTTTCAATTCAAGAGCCCTACGACTGGCAACGGAATCGCGGTCATCCCGACGCCGGTGGTTACGGGGAATCAAGTGTATCATTCGACCGCCTACAAAGCGGGAAACACGCTCCTCGAACTTTCGGCCGCAGGTGGCAAGGTGGACTCGAAGGAAATCTATCACTTCGACAAAGAAAGCATGGAGAACCATCACGGTGGATACATTCTGGATGATGGCACCATCTATGGTTTTACCAATTCATTGCGTGGAGCCTGGATGGCACAAGATCTAAAGTCCGGCGCCGTTCTCTGGTCTAAGAAGGTCGGCAACGGGCGTTCAGGTTCGATCGCATATGCCGATGGGCTGTTGTACTGTTACGACGACGCCGATGGCATTTGTTATCTGGTAAAGCCCTCGAAAGAAGGGTGGCAAGAACAGGGGCAGGTCAAGCTACCCCAGCAGACCGCTACCGATCGAGGACGCGGAGCGATTTGGGCACACCCAGTGATCGCGAACAAGAAGCTGTTTATCCGAGATCAGGAGTTCATCTACGCTTTTGACATCGGAAAGTAGTGCCGCCGAACGTTGCTATCGCCGTCGTTCCAGGGATCGTTTAACTCGCTCTACTCGTTCCATGGTTTTTTTACTCGTTCCATGGCACCGCCGTGGAACGCACTGTCTCGGAGGCTCTGCCTCCTTCTATTCCATCCCCACGCCCCGATCGTCGTCAGCGGCGCTCGGGGCTACCTCCACAGGTGGCAAGACGGCAGGTCGATCATCGATACGCAGTATTTGCCCATCAAATATTTCTAAAAACTTGCGCACGAGAGGTACCGCCATGGCATCGCGAATGCGCTGGGTTTGATGGATAGCCGGCTTTGGAGAGCCTTCTGCGGCTTCACTGCTTCCAGAGCGGAGAGGGTCGGTTGGCAAAGGTCGATCGGTGAGTACGAATTCGAGACCGATTTCGGATCCCGTCACGGCGTGCAAGGCTCGAACGAGTCGATTCAAATTGTGGCTGGATTGGAAATTCGGAAGAGCATAACTAGCCTCGCGCGCCAGCAGGACTTGCCAGCGATTGGGAGCCAACGCGATCACATCCAGTGCCATTTCCCCCGCTTGTTGAATCAGCCCATCCAAGCTCGCCGATGCATCGCGAAGAAATTGAATGGGCTGGTCCGCAACGACCGTTTTCGAAGTTGATTCGGGGGTTGCCTCGTTGCCCTGATGGATGTCCCGGTCGGATGTCAAAGCGGACAAGGATACTACCGCGTCCTCGGTGGCTGGATTGGACTCGGACGAATCCATCACGGAAGAGGAGACACTGGCCGGTGCTTTTGCCACATCTGGATTTGCCGAGGCGATCTTTTGCTTGTCGGAGTCGTGCAGGTGGGTATCGTGTTGGATTGATTTTGCTTCGGTGGACTCGGTCTCAGCTGATTTGGAATCCGCCGAGTTGGGCCGATTGGCTTCGGATACGATCGACGAAGAACCAACTGCAGACGAATTCGACTGGATGCCGTTCAGCTCATCTTTTTTTTTTCCTTCGTCGACGGAGGCCGGAGCCGATGGAGTGGACGAAGGGAAATTGCGAGGAGCGGGGGAGACTGCCGAATTAGCCGCTTTCGGTGGGGGGCTTGGGGTTACACTCCGCATCGTACTTGACGGTGTCACACGTTGCTGGGGTGAACCGCTGGGTGTTAGGCCCTGCGATATCCCTTTGACAACGTCCGCAAGAGCTTGAAGATCGACAAGATTGCAGATTTGCACCAATGCGACTTCGAGAAGGATGCGGCTTTGAAGACTGTGTTTCATTCGAACGATGGTCTCATCCAGCAATTGCATGGCCGAGAGTAGGGTCATGGTTCCCCACGCATGACCGGAAGCGCGCAGGGATTCCATGCTGTTGGGGTTCGCCGTTCGCATCAATTCCGCAGGACCACCAATCGACACTGCCATCATGTCGCGGAGATAGCCTAGGAGCTGCTCCGCGAGTTGACCAGGATCGACCCCTGCATTGACAGCATCATCCAATTCGATCAAAGAACCACTTGCGTTCCGATCGATCAAGCATTTTGCGAAATTCGCAAGTCGCGCTTCGTCCGCAGTCCCGAGCATTCCGTGGACGTCTTCAACCGTAATCCGATTCCCACCAAAGCTCAGCAATTGCTCTAAAAGAGACTGGCTGTCCCGCATCGAACCTGCCGCTCGTCTGGCGATCAATCGAAGCGCGGCATCATCCGCATCGGTCCCTTCGGTTTCACAAATAAGCTTGAGTCGCCCTAGGATCTGATCGGTTTGGACGGGAGGAAAATCGAAGCGTTGGCAACGGGACAAAACCGTGATAGGGATCTTCTCTGGATCGGTGGTGCAGAAAACAAACTTGACGTGTGCGGGGGGTTCCTCGAGTGTTTTGAGCAACGCATTGAAGGCTGGCGTCGTCAGCATGTGGACTTCGTCGATGATGTAGATCTTGTACTTCGAACGGGTCGGACGGATGGAAGCGTTGGATCGCAATTGCCGTATCTCGTCGATACCGCGATTGCTAGCTCCGTCGATCTCGATGACATCCATGTCTTCACCGGTATCGATGGCCTGCGCGATTTCGGAATGGGGATCGAACCTTCCTGTCCCATCCGTCGATGCGTTCAAGGCCTTCGCAAAGATTCGAGCTGTACTCGTTTTGCCCACTCCTCGAGCGCCGGTGAACAAGTAGGCATGGCCGACCCGATGCGTTTCAATGGCACGCAGGAGGGCAACAGAAACGGTGTCTTGGCCGACAAGCTCTTCAAAAGTTTTCGGCCGATACCGGCGCGCAACGACGGTGTATCTGTCCCCGGCGGGCGATTCTGTACCGGGCTGGCTAACGCTATGGTCCTGATCGCGATTCGGTGATTTTGGGGAAGTGCTCATCGTCCGTGGCTGCGATGCATGAGGAAAATCGTTGAAAGAGTACGACGACTCAGTGATGTATTGTCACCGAAACCGAAAGCGGGCGAAAGCCTGCCTTGTCGAAGTCGCAGGATACGAATCGGCAATCAATACCGGCTAATGAATTTTGAAGTTGCGATACTTGGCTTCCTCTCGTAATCGTACTCGTACTCAATGAAATGGTACTCGTACTCGATTCCGCATCATCGAGTACGAGTACCGCTAACGCTGAGTACGAGTACGAGTACGAAAACCCCTGGAATAAAACCGATTAGGGCTCTCCGAAGCTCGAGTAGCGCAACTTCAAAACCAATGAAGGGAACGACCAATGCCGTGCTTTGGTCGTCTCAGGTTCGGATATACTGTGACACGGATGCGAACGTTCCCCCCTTTGGAACGCACAGGTTACCTATCCCAGTTCCGCGATTTCAATGCGTTCCTCTATTGGATGCAATCCCAACTATGCCGATCACAAAAACGCTTCTAGGCCGAAGTTCTTTCTTCGTTCCAGTCCTCCTGACACTGTGGTTTTGCTCATTGGGTGCGATGAGCCCGGCACAAGCCCAGGAACTGCGTGCCGTTATCCTCGATGGTCAAAACAATCACGAGGCTTGGCCAAAGACGACCATGATGATCAAAAAGTACTTGGAGGATACAGGGCGCTATCAGGTCGATATCGCACGGACAAAGACCACGTGGCAAGGAGACAAGTGGCTAGCCGAGTATCCCCTGAACGATGGCGTTGAGCGCCCGTCGCTGAAGGAGGCCAAACCGGATCCGGATTATCGGCCAGAGTTTTCGAAGTACAACGTCGTGATCTCCAACCTCGGTTTCGGTGCTGCCCCTTGGCCGGAAGCCACCCGCAAAGACCTGGAAAGCTACATTGCCAATGGCGGTGGCTTGGTCGTCATTCATGCGGCTGATAACTCGTTTGGAGATTGGGCAGAATTCAACAAGATGATTGGACTTGGTGGATGGGGAGGCCGGAACGAAAAGTCGGGCCCCTATGTGTACCTCGACAAAGCCGAAAAAGAAGTTCGTGACAATACGCCAGGCAACGGGGGGAGTCACGGATCACAACACGAGTTCACCATTGTCGTACGGGATCGGGAGCATCCGATCACCAAGGGACTGCCAAGTGCATGGCTGCATACCCAAGATGAGCTTTATGATCGTCTCCGAGGGCCAGCCGAAAAAATGCATATCTTAGCGACGGCCTATTCCAGTGCCGATCAAGGTGGAACGGGTCGACACGAACCGATGCTCATGACCATCGACTATGGTAAGGGGCGGACGTTTCATACACCGATGGGGCATGCCGACTACTCGATGGAGTGTGCCGGCTTTATCACAGTTCTACTGCGCGGTGTGGAATGGGCTGCGACTGGTGAAGTCAAGAACACGGATGTCCCCAAGGACTTTCCAACACAGGACAAATCCTCCAAACGGCCGTTTACCCCGTAAGTGGCAACGTTCGAACGTCGGCAAATCGATAACTGATCCAGGAACAAATCCATCAGCCGGATTGCGTTAGCAACCGGTTTCTGATGGTCCTGCGGTTCAACCGGATACCAACGCATTCCGTCTGATTGTGGATGGCTGAATCCGGCGGTTCGTTCAGCCGGATCGAACAAAACGCCTTGCGGCTGATTGCCGGGTGTACCCCGGCGGTGTGCAGAGCGACTACTTCTTATTCTTAGCTTCTTTGGCTTTTTGAAGCTTGCTGTTGCTTTTAAAAGCTTTTTCAAACTTGCCGATCTTGGGCCGTATGTTGGCCTCGCAATACGGCAATTCGGGATGCTTGGCGAAATAGTCTTGGTGATAGTCTTCTGCGGGATAGAAATTCTTCAGTGGTGAGACCTCGGTAATGATCTTGCCTCGGATCAGCTTCTTCTTCCTGATTTCATCTAGGGCTTCCGCAATCAAGTTTTTTTGATCGTCATCGGTATAAAAGATCACCGATCGGTAGCGAGTGCCTCGATCGGGACCTTGCTCGTTCATGCTGGTTGGATCGTGGGCCTTCAAAAAGATCATGAGCAACTCTTCGTAACTCACAATGTCGGGATCGAATTCAATGCGACACACCTCGGCATGTCCAGTCTGATCGGTAAGGACTTGTTCGTAGCTCGGATTGGCAAGACTGCCACCTGAGTAACCGGAGACAACGGACTCGACTCCCCATACGCGTTCGAAGACCGCTTCGATGCACCAAAAGCATCCCCCACCAAAGACGGCAACTTGTTTCTCCGAAGGCGCGCGATGCTCCTCCGTGGAGGACGATTTCGATTCCTCAGATCCGGAATCGGATGGGGTGGTTTTCAAGTCGCTCTTGTTTTGAGGATCTTTTGCACCGGCACGCTGTAGGATGACGCGGTTCGAACCCTTGTCGGAATCCTGTGCAGCGACAGGGCTTCCTGTCAGTCCTAGGATTCCGCCAAAGAATGCGATGGACAACACAACGCAGGTGCGTCGAGAGCTCAAGCGACCGATCAAGCTTGCTTGCTGCAGATCATGAGGAGCGCCATGTGACTTTGCGACCATAAATCGTTTCACTTCCCGAACAGAGTGGTTGCCGTGGAGACGGAATGTTGGCGTCCGCTAGAAATTGTTCTTCCACCGATTATAGCGCGCTGAGGGTTCGGATTCCACTTCCAAAAGCGAGCGTCGAACACAGGCGGACTCGATCGATACAATCGCTCACCCGCGCGAGAAGCAACCGAACGAACCTGGTTTCGCTAGGTTTTGCGTCTCTTCCAGTCGCATGCAGGATCGATGGCATGATCGTTTAGGGCATGATCGAGCAACTGATTCGCGAGCGCTGGGGCCATCAGACTTCCTTTCGAACCGAGTCCATTCAGGCAATAAATGTTTTTTGAATGCGCGTGTCGACCGATCAACGGATGACGATCGTAGCTGGCGGGACGGATGGCGGCCCGATGCCTGAGGAGTCGCGTGGAAGTCGATGATGAATCGGTGAGATTTGCGGAAGGAGTCTCCTCGCACATGCGATTCCATCGATCTAGCAGTTCGCGATGAGCGCGCCTTCCAGGTTCACTGTCAGTCTCGGAAGATAAGGTCTGACGATCGTACGTCGCACCCAACAATCCGCGTCGATTCGCAAGGGGGACGAACCACGCGTCCGCATGCACGACCGATTGAGGGACCGCCAGATCGGTCTCAATCTCGAGAATGTCCCCTCGGGCAGGATGCAGAGGCAATTCGCAAAACCATTGATTGGCACGCGCTCCGAATCCTTGGCACAAAAACAATCGACGGCATCGCGCATGAATTGCTGGCAACAAGACTTCATGATCGTGAGCCTGGACATCGCGATCACAATCCAGTTCCATCGGCCAGTATCGACCGAGTGGTTGCAAGACGGAGATGGTTGCAGCCAGGAATGATTCCGTCGCAAGACGCGCTGCCGGGCTCATGCTCATTCCACCCCACGGTGCCCGGAGTGATCCGAAGGCTGCTGTCGGTAGTGGTCGCAATGAGAGTCCTGCGTCGCGCTGTTCTTGTTGTCCTGTTGGCGACATCCATCGCGATTCAAATCTCTCTGCTTCCTCGCGCGACGCAAAGATACGATACGCATCTCGAACTTCCCAGAATGGGGATAGGGCATGACCCATCGTGGATTGGTCTTCGATCCAGGCATATAGAGACTGCGCTGCAGGAAAGAACTCTGGCCATCGCCAGGAGAGAGCTAAACGCGTACCTGTGATAGGGGTTACCAATCCTGCGGCGACACGCGATGCGCTATCCGTTCGCAGGTGGTCGATCAAGCCGACGGAAAGACCACGCCGAATTGCTTGCCAGACAACGCAGCATCCTGCGATTCCTCCACCGCATACCACAACATCAAGCATCTCTTGCGATTTATCGATGGAAGTACTCGCGATCGTCTCCAAAGCGTTGTCGATTGAGTTATCAACGTTATCGACAAGGTTACTTTGGATGTGTGTTTTGGGGGTGTGTGCTTTGGTTTTGAACAGTGGTCGTTCGAATGGCATGCATGATAGCGGACGAGCCCCTTACCGCATGCATTTCGAGCGGTTGCAACAGGGGAAGACACAGCCTTCCGGGGAACATACCGGTCGTGGCCGTTATTCCCGTCGTATTCTAACCTTCCGTCGCATTGTGGAAATTCGAAGCCATCGATCCCAGGGAATTGATTGCCAGGCCACGCGGACTGGCCGTACAATAAGAGGGTGAATTGCGGTTTTCCAAGGGTTGTGGTTGAATCGGCCAAGACCTTGACAGCCATTTGTATTCTCTAGGAAATGACTTCGTGGAACCATTTCGACTCGTTTGTCCCCAATGTGCCAGTAAAGTCGTGGTGCGACATGCCCAGATGATTGGACAAACGCTTCCTTGCCCAAAATGCCAAGGCCCCATCAAAGTCGAAGCGCCAAACCCTGCCCAATCGGTTGCATCACCGGCCCATCCGGATGCAGGGACATCGGGGCCCAACGAACCTCGGTTGACGGACTCGACACCCTCTGCGAC
>Ga0194055_10003205_pt1 | contig 12665 bp, 14 predicted proteins | sample SepL449m_MetaG_FD_155482 | JGI IMG/M metagenome (GOLD analysis project Ga0194055, IMG submission 155482) | Anoxic zone freshwater microbial communities from boreal shield lake in IISD Experimental Lakes Area, Ontario, Canada - Sep2016-L442-9m | ecosystem: Environmental > Aquatic > Freshwater >... | reverse complement strand
CCTCTATGGAACCGCGTGACGTCCGGGCTGCTCGCGACTCTGGATTAACCCCTCGCGAAAGCCAAGTTCTCTGCCACGTCGCTCTTGGCTTGTCCAACGACGAGATCGCCCGGTCGCTCGAAATCAGCGTCGAAACCACGAAGGAGCACGTGCACAATATTTTTCGAAAACTGGCCGTGAACGACCGAACTCAGGCTGCAGTCTGGGCGGTGAAGTCGGGCGTGGTGTAGGCCGGATTGTTGGTTGTGATCGCTCCAAGACCACCCGCCGAACCAGAGCGAGAAACCCACCCCAGCCCTACTCGATCAACTTTTCGAGTTTCCGGTAGATCGTGTCGAGCCGGGCTTCGACCTTGGCGTCCTCGGCGTGATTGCAGGCCGCCGCGAGGAACTCCAGCGCCTCCTCGATCTCGTCCAGTGTCCATTCGTACCGGACCGAGCCGTCTTCCTGCTCAGTTCCTCCGGCCACGAGATCGGCGTCGAGGAGAATCTGGTTCTGGATGTCCTCGACCTGCCGCTTTTTGAGCGTGAACGAGAAAATCTTGTCGGGGCTGGGCTTGGGCTTCTTGGGCTTTTTCATCCCGTCACCGTGCTGATAAAGATCAGGGGTCTTCCGGGGGTGATCTTATCCGACCGAAACGGATTGTGCGTGCTATCTTTGCCATAGGCGGATCGACACGAAAGAACAGAACAATGAATCGACGCTCCGCCTGCATCTTTTTTTTGGCCCTCCTGAAGACATCGCTCGTGTCTTCATTCGCTTTGGCGGGTCAAGAGGCCGTCAGAACCATCTCGCGGATCGCCGGCCCGCGGTGGAACGTGAACGGCGACTGGGCGCCCAGCCTTGAAGAACTTCAGGGCCATTTGCGAGCTGGTCATGGCATCGACCCGGGGAACCGCGGTGTCGAAGACCTGCTCACCCTGCACGACAACGACCATAATCGTAGCGGGCATGCCGCCAGCCATGGCCACAAGAAGTCGGCCAAGAGTTCGGCGAAGGGCTACGCCAAATTTTGAACCCGCGCCCGGTTAAATCCACCTGCGATGTCACCGGCTGATCACGGCTGCCAGCAGCAGGCCGAGGCTGCTCAGACCGATGGCCATCGCGGCAGCAAGCACCAAGCACCCCCGCGTCGTCCTGTTATAGACGCGGTTGTAGGATGCCTTGCGGGGGTTCGTGATCCAACCCCAGCCTCGCGGTGCTTTCAGGCCGAGACTGTTCCGGACGTACCGCTTCAGGCTCGTTCTGGCCGAGATGCGTTTCGTGAGCGACGGGACTCTGAAACCGAATTTGACCAAAGGCTGACCGATTCTCTTGCTTGTGCAGGGCGTAAGGCTCCTGCCTGATATTTTCCTCGTTTGCTCCCTGCCCGTCCACCACTCAGGGACCAAGGTTGTCCTTCAGGCGCGTTTCAATACCGAGTTCGAGATCGCCCTTTACCACGGAGGTGACCTAATGAACGGACCTGTAAAGAACAGACTGCACGACTACGAGGCTGGCTGGCTGACGTTGCTCGTCGAGATGGGCGTCGCCACAGAGAAGCAGGCCCACGACGCCATGGGCCGGGTTGCCCAAGAGGCCATCGACGAGATGAACTCGCGGCGGGAGAGTCGGCGGGCAGCGAGGGAGCGCCGGCGAAAACGCGAGCAGGAGTGACTCTGACCCGCTTGCCGTCCGTTCCCCTATTCCGGGGGCTGGCGAGGCCGTAATTTGTAGCCTTCTGCAGCCAGATACATCGCGGCGAAGGGACACCATGTCCAACCAGTTTTTCGAGCAACCGATTCTCAATTCGCCGTACGAGTGCCCCGTCCGGTACTGGGAACTTGACGAGCATGGCCAGCCGACGCAGCAGATCGTTGAAAGCCGCCGCCGTGCCGAGTTCATCACGCCGATTCCGAAGCCAAAGAAACGGAAGGGCAAGCGGGATACTCAGGCAGCGCTCCCCCTTGGCGACGACACCGGCATCTCGACGAATGCGCAACAGTACGAGTCGATGTCGATCATCAATGAGGTCCGCAATGCGGTCTCGTTGTGGCGTGACAAACTGAAGCCGAGCGAATGGGGCGTGACTCCTGAAACGGCCCGCCTGCTCAAGCACTGGCGCAGCTATAAGTTCGCCGGCGTGCGCCCCTTCTTCTGCCAGATCGAGGCCGTGGAGACTGCCATCTGGCTCACCGAGGTTGCCCCCAACACCGCCACGGGCAAGCGTGTTCTTGAATACCTCGCGCGGGCCAACGAGGACGCCAACCCCGGGCTGATGCGGCTGGCCCTCAAGCTGGCCACCGGCGCCGGCAAGACCACCGTGATGGCCATGCTTATCGCTTGGCAGACCGTGAATGCAGTGCGCCGGCCGGGAAGCAAGAACTTCACCCGCGGGTTCCTACTGGTTGCCCCGGGGCTGACGATCCGCGACCGACTCCGCGTGCTCCTGCCGAATGACCCAGACAACTACTATGGCACCCGTGAACTGGTCCCGAGCGACATGCTCGAAGACATGCAGCGGGCGAAGATCGTCATCACCAACTACCACGCCTTCATGCTGCGCGAGCGACTGGAGGTCTCGGCCGGCACCCGGCATCTTCTTCAAGGCCGCGGCGAAGAGTTGAAGACCAAGGAGACCGAGGGGCAGATGCTCCAGCGGGTCATGCCTGACCTGATGGGCCTGAAGAACATCCTCGTGATCAACGACGAGGCACATCATTGCTACCGGTCCAAACCTGCCGAAGAGGACGACGAAGACCTGAAGGGTGACGACCGAAAAGAGGCCGAGGAAAACAACCAGAAGGCTCGTGTCTGGATATCGGGGCTGGAAACTGTAAACCGGAAACTTGGGGTCCAGCGAGTATTCGACCTGTCCGCGACGCCATTCTTCCTGCAGGGCTCGGGCTACGCTGAGGGCACGCTGTTTCCGTGGACCATGAGCGACTTTTCCCTCATGGATGCCATCGAGTGCGGAATCGTGAAGCTCCCGCGGGTACCGGTCGCCGAGAACATTCCCGGTGACGAGATGCCGATGTTTCGGAACCTCTGGGAACACATCCGGGCTGACATGCCCAAGAAGGGCCGCGGTACGGCGGGCACCCTCGACCCCCTGAAACTGCCTGCCCGGCTCCAGACAGCGCTGCACGCGCTCTACGGACACTACGAGCAGACTTTCGCCCTCTGGAAGGACAGCCGCATCGAGGTGCCCCCATGCTTCATCATCGTTTGCCAGAACACGGCCATCTCGAAGCTCGTGTTCGACTATGTCTCGGGCTTCGTCCGTGAGAACGCCGACGGCTCGACGACTCCAGAGATTGGCCGCCTCCCTTTGTTTCGGAACTTCGACGCCAACGGAAAGCCTTTGGCGCAGCCCAACACGCTCCTGATCGACAGCGAACAGTTGGAAACTGGTAACGTGTTGGACAGCAACTTCCGCGCAATGGCGGCCGATGAGATCGAGCGGTTCAGACGGGAGATCGTCGAACGCACTGGGAACGCCCGCGATGCAGAGAACCTGTCGGACCAAGAGTTGCTCCGGGAGGTCATGAACACCGTCGGCAAACCCGGCACCCTCGGCGGCGACATCCGTTGCGTCGTCTCCGTTTCCATGCTCACGGAAGGCTGGGATGCCAACACCGTTACACACGTCCTCGGGATCCGGGCTTTCGGGACGCAGCTTTTATGCGAGCAGGTGATCGGCCGGTCGCTGCGCCGGCAGTCATACGAACTCAACGAGAAGGGTTTGTTCAACGTCGAGTACGCCGACGTGTTTGGCATACCCTTCGACTTCACGGCCAAGCCCGTCGTCGCCCCGCCACAGCCGCCGCGGGAGACGGTCATGGTCAAAGCCATGCGGCCGGAACGCGACCACTTGGAGATTCGTTTTCCAAGGGTGGATGGCTATCGCGTCGAGCTGCCCGAGGACCATCTTGAGGCCAAGTTCAACGACGACTCCGTGCTCGCACTGACGCCTGATCTGGTGGGGCCTTCGATCACGCAGAACGCCGGCATCATCGGTAAGGCTGCCGACATGAGCCTCAAGCACCTCGGCGACATGCGGCAGTCGACGCTGCTCTACGAACTCACGCGGCGGCTGCTGTACACGAAGTTCAGAGACGCTGGTGAGGAGCCGAAGCTCCACCTGTTCGGCCAGCTCAAGCGCATCACGAAGCAGTGGCTCGATACCTGCTTGGTCTGCAAAGGGAGCACGTATCCGGCGCTGCTACTGTACGAGCAACTTGCCGACTTGGCCTGCCATCGGATCACGAGCGGCATCACGCAGGCATACATGGGGACGCGGCCAATCATGGCGATGCTCAACGCCTACGACCCCACGGGCTCGACCCGCAACGTGAAGTTCAATACATCTCGCGACACCCGGTGGGAGACGTCGTCGGAACGCTGCCACGTCAACTGGGTGGTGTACGACAGCGACTGGGAAGCCGAGTTCTGCCGTGTGGCTGAATCCCACCCACAGGTCCGGGCCTACGTGAAGAATCACAACCTCGGCTTCGAGGTGCCCTACCGCTATGGCTCCGAGGTCCGAAGGTATCTGCCCGACTTCATCGTTCTGGTTGATGACGGCCACGGCGACGACGACCTGCTCCATCTGGTCGTCGAGATCAAGGGATATCGCCGCGAGGACGCCAAGGAGAAGGCGGCCACCATGCAGACCTATTGGGTGCCGGGGGTGAACAACCTCGGCACGCACGGGAGGTGGGCCTTCGTCGAGCTTTTGGAGGTTTACCAGATCGAGAGTGATTTCACGGCCAAGGTTGAACAGGCCTTCGGCGAGATGATCGACAGTAACAGTCACCCCTGCGGAGCGGCCCCGGCCGATGCTAACCAATGAAAAGCGACATGATTCAACAGCTCACGTCGACATTTGAAGGGCACGCCCAGCAGACCGAAAGCGGGATTGAATACTGGCTTGCCCGAGACCTCCAGCACCTCCTCGGCTACACCAAATGGGATAATTTCCTGAACGTCGTCGCCAAGGCCAAAACAGCCTGCGAAGTCTCACAACACGGGGTTTCAGACCATTTTGCCGACGTCGGGAAAATGGTCGATTTAGGGCTTGGCAGCCAGCGGGAAGTCGAAGACATCATGCTCACTCGCTATGCCTGCTATCTCATTGCGCAGAACGGCGACCCAAAAAAGCCGGAAATTGCTTTCGCGCAGTCGTATTTCGCTATCCAAACGAGGCGGGCGGAAGTCATCGAGCAGCGGATCCTCGAAACCGAGCGGGTCGCCGCCCGTCAGAAACTCACCGAGACTGAAAAAGAGCTTTCGCAGGTCATTTTCGAACAGACAGGCGGTGAAAAGAACTTCGCCATTATCCGCAGCAAAGGTGATCAGGCGCTATTCGGGAAAACGACACAGGCTATGAAGGCTCAATGGAAGGTCCCGGACAGCCGCCCGCTCGCAGACTTTGCACCAACAATCATTCTCAAGGCGAAGGATTTCGCTACGGAAATCACAATCTTCAATTCAAGGGCTCACGGTTTGGCAACGGAAGGGGCAATTTCGCGGGAGCACGTCACAAATAACGAAGTCGTACGCAAGACACTCATCGAGCGAGGAATCCGACCAGAACAACTTCCCGCAGCCGAGGATGTGAAAAAGGTCGAGCGGCGATTGACCTCCGAAGAGAGAAAGTCTCTCGGTAACCCTGAGGCGCTGGATTCATAGGAAACGCAGTTCAATGGCGAAGAAGAACACAGCCAAGAAGTCGGTCGAGACGCTCACCCATGAGGGCGACAAGCGGCGGAATATTCCGACGGCCGAGATGCAGTCGGTGATGAAGCCGGAGCAACAGGGCCCGATACGAGTCGAATATGACCGGCGCAACCGGGACCTCGACCCTCAACTGGTCTGGCGCGGCAAGGACGAGCAGGACTGGAGCGACTTGGTCGTAAACGCCCCGCCGCTCTACATCCAAGAGAAGGTCTACCCGAAGGTCCTGATCGACGACCTGCTGAAGCAGACCGAGAAGAGCGAGCGAACCGGCCGAGAGTACCAGCACGATTTGTTCCACGCCTTCAACGGTGTGCCGGACGGTGCCGACCGGACCGACTTCTACCAGCACGATCAGAACTGGTCGAACCGGATGATTCTCGGTGACTCGCTACAGGTCATGGCGAGTCTGGCGGAGCGCGAAGGCCTGCGCGGCAAGGTGCAGTGCATCTACTTCGACCCACCGTACGGCATCAAATTCAACTCCAACTTCCAATGGAGTACGACCAGCCGGGACGTGAAGGACGGCAAGGCCGACCACATCACTCGCGAGCCAGAACAGGTGAAGGCGTTCCGTGACACGTGGCGGGACGGTATTCACAGCTACCTGACGTACCTGCGAGATCGACTGACGGTTGCAAGAGACCTACTGACGGACTCGGGGTCGATATTCCTGCAAATAGGTGACGACAATGTTCACCTAGTGTGCGCTGTGCTCGATGAAGTCTTTGGAATCGATAACCGGTGCGCGCTAATCACATTCAAGAAGACCAGCGGTGCTGGAAGTTTCGCCGGTGGAACAAACCTTCTAGCTGCGACCAATGACTATGTGGTGTGGTACGCAAAGCGGATTGACCACGTAAAGTATCGACAGCTTTACCTTGAGAAAGAGATCGGCGGCGCTGGCGCCGGTGCCTATACATCTGTGGAAGACTCGGCTGGGAAACGCAGACCAGCCACTCGGGCCGAACTGGAAAACGGAGAGAGCGAAGGGCGGTTCTTCCGGCCAAGTCCCATGACGTCGGAAACAGTTCGGGAAGCCAAAACGACCGTTTTTGATGTGGAAATCGGCGGGAGGACATTCCTGCCGAAGAAAGGCGGCTGGAAAACAAACCGCGATGGCATGCGCAAACTGGGAGCAGCAAACCGCTTGATGATCCAAGGGACTTCACTGGCTTACGTGCGTTATCACGACGATTTTCCGGCTTTTCCACTCACCGCTTTGTGGAACGATACACAATCTGGCAGCGGAATGAACAAGGTGTATGTGGTTCAGACGACTCAAAAGGTTGTCGAGCGTTGCCTGCTTATGGCCACAGACCCGGGTGACCTTGTCCTCGATCCCACGTGCGGCTCCGGCACGACTGCCTATGTTGCGGAGCAGTGGGGACGACGCTGGATCACGATAGACACGTCTCGCGTCGCATTGGCTCTTGCCCGCGCTCGCATCATGGGAGCACGCTATCCGTACTACCTGCTTGCCGACTCCCGGGAGGGCCAGAAGAAGGATGCGGAACTCACGGCCACGGCCCCATCGACGCAGCCAGTCCATGGCACAGTCCGGCTTGGTTTCGTCTATGAGCGGGTGCCCCATATCACGCTGAAGTCCATCGCCAACAACGCCGAGATCGACGTCATCCACGAGAAGTGGCAGGCGAAGATGGAGCCCCTCCGCGCGGCCCTGAACAAGGAGCTCAAGCAGAAGTGGGAGGAGTGGGAGATTCCGCGCGAGAGCGATCCACAATGGCCAACCGCCGCCACGAAGGCCCATGCTGACTGGTGGGCGGCTCGGATTGCCCGTCAGAAAGAAGTCGACGGCTCCATCGCCGCCAAGGCGGAGTGCGAGTACCTCTACGACAAGCCCTACGAGGACAAGAAGAAGGTCCGCGTCGCCGGCCCCTTTACCGTCGAGAGCCTGTCTCCCCACCGCGTGTTAGGGGTCGACGAGAACGACAAGCTGATCGACCCTGCCAAGAAGGCCCGGGCCGCCTCCGAGGCCGACCTGTCTTTTGAGCAGGTGATTCTGGAGAACCTCAAGACCGCCGGAGTGCAGCAGGCCCACAAGGAAGACAAGATAGAGTTCACGTCGCTGATGCTCTGGCCGGGACAACTGGTCTGCGCCGAGGGTTTCTATCAGGAGGGCGGCAAGGATCGACGAGCGGCGATCTTCATCGGTCCTGAATTCGGCACGGTGACGAGGCCTGATCTCGTGGCTGCCGCCCGCGAAGCCGCTGATGCGGGTTTTGATGCCCTGATCTCATGCGCGTTCAACTATGAGGCCCACGCAACCGAGTTCAACAAGCTCGGCCGCATTCCGGTTCTCAAGGCCCGGATGAACGCCGATCTTCACATGGCCGAGGACCTCAAGAACACGGGCAAGGGCAACCTCTTCGTGATCTTCGGCGAGCCCGACATCGAGATGCTCCCTGATGGCGACATGCTTCGGGTGAAGATCAACGGCGTCGACGTGTTCCACCCCAACACCGGTGAAGTGCGCAGCGACGGGGCTGATGGCATCGCCTGCTGGTTCATCGACACGGACTACAACGAGGAGAGCTTCTTCGTCCGCCATGCTTACTTCCTCGGGGCGAACGACCCGTACGGCGCCCTGAAGACGACGCTCAAGGCCGAGATCAATCCCGAGGCGTGGGAGAGCCTCAACAGCGACACGTCCCGGCCGTTCCCGAAGCCGAAGTCGGGAAGGTTCGCAGTGAAGGTCATCAACCATCTCGGCGACGAGGTGATGAAGGTGTTCAAGGCGTGATCGCACCACTTCCATCAGATTTGAGTGCGATACTAGGGTTTCCCCAGTCCATCGCCTCCGCCTCCAATTGCTTCCAGAATTTCCGCAGAGCAGGCACGCTCTCTGATTGAACGAACGGCGCGTCAATGTCCCGCCATTCGTGCGTATACATGGATGGCAGAAAAGCATGCGAAGTACGACCAATTAGCCACCCGTCGAGCGATGCCACTGCTCGGCATAGGTTCTCCAAGGCTGTCCACAGGTCGCGTATTCCGATGCGCAGATCGTCTGCATTGCCTCTTTTGTCGCCACGCCTGCTTTCCATGGTGGCGGCGTGGGCGATGAACTTGTTTGTGTAAAGACATATCGCCGCAAGCGTCGCGAGGCGATCTTGGATGTTTTCCAGCGCCGCACCCTGCACAATATCGGATTGCTTCCTGTCAGCGGCAGTGGTCTCGCACAAGTGGTCAATCTCCGCGTTTCTTTGCTCGCTGCGGCGTGTGTCTAAATGTGGCGGTATGAATAACGCCTCGCCCTCCCGTGCATGCTCACGCCAGTATTCGTCCTCTCTCACCCTCAACGCAGATATATCGAAGGACAGATTGTCGAGAGACAACAGATTCTCACGCGTTAACAGATGGCGGTGCTTATGGATGTCTTTCAAGAGCGCCGACAGCGAGTAGCATGCGTCCTTGCCGACAAGCGCATCGTTGCCCCCGCCGGCAAGGCGTCGCACCTTCACTAGGAACGAATCCAAAAAGACGGAGTCGATCCACGCATGCAATGCAGCGTTGAGGCTGCTCGACGTGTTGTCGTGTGACGAGGCAAGCTCTCGTGCTCTCAATACAACACGAAACCACGCGGCGGACCACACTAGACGAACGATCTGCGAGTGGATGCCGTTCGGCGAGGAGTCGCCGTCGCCGCACATTGCTCTTGTCCACTCGTTGTGTTTATCAGTGAATACGGTCATCTGTGCTGTCCATGGTGAGGAATGCGATCCGCTATGTCGGCGCAGCCGTGACCGCTGGGCGTCCGCCACGCGGCTGCTAAATATACGGCGAAAACCGGGCATATTCAGTGAGCGCAAAAATCGCCATCAGCCGGCGTCGCTCACCATCTCGTAGCCGCTGATCTCTCCCACGGCGTCTTCCACGTCCCTCAACTGCGATTCCCGGCTGCAACCTTCTGGAGGCCCACATGCAAATCCACGTTCTCATTCCCATTCCGCACCCGACATACCCCGGCCCTGATCCGCCCGAAAACATCTACCATTACACCACGGGTACGAAACTCCGCTCGATCATTAACTCAGGCTGCATCAAGCCCAGCACTGCCCACGTCCCACCCGATGAAAAGCCCGTCGCATGGTTCAGCACCCAAGATCAGTGGGAGCCGACCGCCACGAAGGTCCCGATTCCCGGCATGGCTGGTCAGATCGAGACGGCCAAGGCCCAAGGCGGTCTGGTCAGGATCACAGTCCCGGGAACCTGTGCTCCCTATATCTTCCCGCAACTTCCTCTGATCGCCGGCACATCACCTCAGACCTACATCGGGCTACTGCTATCCGGCCTCGAACTCGGCAGTGATCCGGACACGTGGCGATTCACTCCCACGCCCGTCCCGATTGCCCTCTTTCGCGAAGTTGAGTTCTTCGACTTCGCCAACGACAGGTGGCTGGCCATTGATCTGGCTGAACTCGCCTGCCGGAACTGATTTCTATTCCCTCTCTCGAAAGGAGCCCCAATGACTATCGGGGTGATTTTGTCCCTATTGGCTGGCGGCTTGGCCCTGCTGCTTGCCCGCGAAACCAAACTCCGCCGGGCCCTGCAGGCGCTGTGCAACCGGCTGCTCAATAGGCTCGCCGATACAAGCCGCCAGCACTTCCCGCCGACCCACACCACCTACCGCCACCGTTCTCGAAGGAGATGAAACATGACAGGCTTTCTGGCCGCCCTTCTGTGGGCCGCCATTCGATTCGTATTTGCGACCGTGCTCTGGATCGTCTCGTGCGTACTCTGGCTGTTATGGCCAGCGGTGTTTATTGGTTGCGCACTGGGATTTCTCATCGCCACGGCCCACTCTGCTGAGGCCAGTTGGTTCTCGTGGATGTGGGGCGGATCCAGCACCCGGCAACTTGAACGCTCGCTGGATGCCGCCCACGAAGCCGCCCGAGTCGCCAGTCAGGTCGCCGAAGCTCAGGCCATGCAGGCGGCCGCTCAGGCAGGCCAGAACTCACGCGTTGCCGAAGCCGTGGCCCAGTTGTCGGCCGAACGACAGGACTATGCCGGCCACCTACGGGCCATCTCGGAATCGGCCCTTTGGGACTCGCAACTTGCTGCTGTACTAAATGCAAGTGGCCCAGTGCTCGTCAGTGTGTTTTGCCTGATGGTCGCGGGATTGGCCCTATGGCTTGTCACGCGCACCGAGGCCCAAAGTAACGCTGAACTCCCCGGGGCCATCGATGTGCTGCTCGAAGAAATGGTCGCTGGGTTTCCCGAGAATCGTTACGGGCACGGCGGGCAACGCATCGGGCAGGCCGGGGCTCGTTTGCCTCGGCTGCCCCTGATCGGCGTCGGCAAAGTTGCTGACACGGACCGGGATGATAGGGACGAGATGCCGTTTTGAAGGAGCGGCTGGCTGGATGTTTAATTTCCAACAATTTAAAAGGAGGACCTTGGCCTTGAGCCACGTCGTCGAAATAAAAACTGAAGTCCGTGACGAGCAGGCCGTTCGGGCCGCCTGTGTTCGTTTGCAACTCGCCCCACCCGAACAAAAGGCTGTCCTGCTCTTTTCAGCCACAGCGAGGGGCCTGTGCGTCCAACTCCCGCAGTGGCAGTATCCCGTCGTAATCAACCTGCAGACCGGCCAGACACAGTACGACAACTACGGCGGCCACTGGGGCGAGCAGAAGCATCTGAACTCGTTCCTGCAGGCTTATGCCGTCGAGAAAGCGAATATCGAAGCCCGCAAAAAGGGGCACACTTGCTCTGAAAGCCACCTCGACGACGGCAGCATCCGCATCACAGTTCATGTGGGAGGTGTTGCATGACGAGCCCAATGACCAAGAAGATCGAGATCACGGTCAGGCCCGACGGCTCGACCAGCATCAAGACCACTGGCTTCACGGGGGATTCTTGCCGAGAGGCCACGCGGGAATTGGAGCGAGCCTTGGGCATGAGCGGCCGTGAACACCTGCTCCCGGAGTATTTCGTGAACAATGAAACACATGACCGACTCCAGCAGGGACACTAGGCCCAACACACCCATGGACACTGAAATAAACGAACGCCCAACGACGACTCCCGTGCGCCGCTGGATTCGCATCATTGGCTGGACAGTTGCCGGTGGGTTTCTCGTCGGGGGACTCTGGTACGGAGCCACAGTTGCCGCCACGTACGCGGCCATCGCCAAGTACACGCCACAAGACGGCGACGTGGTCTTTCAGTCGCTCCCCTATGGCCCGGTTGTCTGGGCCATCGAAGGCGTGACGAAGTCCCCGTATTCTCATTGCGGGATCGTCGGCCAACGTGACGGCCAGTGGGTTATGTATGAAGCGATTGGCTCCGTACGCATCACGCCCCTGAAAGAGTATCTCTGGCGAGGGCGTGGCGGCGGCTTCGCGGTCTACAGACTGCGAGACGAGCACCGCGAGCACATCCCCGAGACCCTGCGGTGCTGTGAGAAGTATCTGGGCCGACCCTATGATTACAGATACCAGCTCGACGATGAGAGTATTTACTGCTCAGAGCTGATCTATAAAAGTTTCCGGGACGCCACGAATGGCCAGCAGCTTGGTGAACTCAGAAAGTTTGGCGAGATGAACTGGGGGCCGTACGAAACACTCATCAGGCAGATAGAGGGCGGCGACGTTCCGATCAACCGGGAAATGATCACGCCGCGAGACTTGGCCCGGGCAAAGCAGCTGGAGCCCGTCTTCTCGCACAGGCTTTCGATTGAGCTACCGATCAAGAACGCTGGCGAGAAAGTCACGCCGTAAGGGCACGCACGGGAATACAACAAAGGAGGCTGTCGGAGTATCCCCAACAGCTAGGGGCAGAGATGCTCTGCCACTCTACCCCAAAAAATAATCGCGAGTCTTACTCCCGCTCAAAGCGGAAGCAAGACTCAAGATAGCGGCCAACTCAACTGCACTCCTCACATGCAAGCTCCAAAGGGCTAAAGGGACAAAGGCCAAAGGGCT
>Ga0194055_10003203_pt1 | contig 12671 bp, 6 predicted proteins | sample SepL449m_MetaG_FD_155482 | JGI IMG/M metagenome (GOLD analysis project Ga0194055, IMG submission 155482) | Anoxic zone freshwater microbial communities from boreal shield lake in IISD Experimental Lakes Area, Ontario, Canada - Sep2016-L442-9m | ecosystem: Environmental > Aquatic > Freshwater >... | reverse complement strand
CCCAGTAGGGCTTCTCGTCGAGTGGCCGCGCGGCGACGCCGGCGAGCGAGTCGGGCGTCTGGTCGGGCAGCATGGCCGCAACGCGGCAGCGCACCTCCACGCTGCGGGGAGCGTCGATCGCCACCCGCGAGTCGCCGCGGCCCACTTCGACATCGTCGATCTGGAAGTCGAGAAGGTGGCTCTTGCCGTCGGTGACGTAGCTCCGGCCGGCCTTGATGCCCTCGACGTAGCGGTCGAAATCGAGCGGTCCGTCGTCGAGCTTCACGTAGAGCCGCCCCATCCCGACGCGCTCGCCGTAGATGCAGGGAAAGTCGGTCTCGCCGCTGATGCGCGTGCGAAAGCCGCAGTTGAGGGTGTGGTACCAGATGTTCAGTTCCCAGGTGATCGGCGTGTCGACGGCGGAGATGAAGTCGACGGCGTCGTGCGTGACGTCGACGACGTACTCGTTGGCGCCGATGCCGTCGAAGCGGGGCATCTCCATCGAGGGGATTGTCTCGCCGGTGATCTCCAGTCCAAAGCCGGAGTGGCTGAAGCCGACCACGCCCCCCTGAGCCTTTCCCCAGCGCAGCACTGGCAGCGTCCAACTGGGCCACTCATCGATCGAGTCAGCTCCGGGGTAGTCGTCTTCGGCGAGCCGCAGCAGGCAGAGATGGCCCGCGTGGCTCGACGGAAAGCCCGACACCTCCACGTCGTATCGCATCAGGTTGCGAGGCGTGGAGAGCGGATGCACCGCGCCGGCGAAGAACTGCTTCTGATGCTGCCAACACGGGCCCCACGAGAGCACACAGCCCACGTTGAGATCCTCCCCGCGAATGTGCCGCATCATGTCGTCGGGGCCGACGCCCGCCGTCGGGCTGTCGTAGTGCGAGCACCCGGCCGCATGCACGTGGTGGTCGCCGGAATACCAGCCGTGCTTCGCAAGGTGAATCCATCGCTCGAGTTCGAACCGCTCGTGCTGTTCGGGCCCGCCTCGCACCACCAGCTGCCGGCTGCGTGGCAGGTATTCCGGGCCGCGGGTCCAGGTGACCTCGTACGTGCCGGGGGGGAGCAGCAGGTGCTCCCCACTGCTGCGGTAGACCTGGGGATGGAAGAAGAAGTCGGGGGCGAGCCGCCGACTCTGCGCCGGGTAGACGCGGCCACCAGGGTCGCGGACCAAGAAGCTGGCCATCGCGTCACCGCCGTCGGCGTCGACGACCTCCAGCACCACCCGCGTGGCCGGTGCGGATTCGAAGAGAATATCGACCTCGGAGCGGAAGCTGAGGTCCTGCGTGCCCTGGCCGGCATCGAAGCTGATCCGCGCCTCGAGCGGCCCGGCATCCCGGCTGTACATCTGCATCAGCCGATACTCCACGCCGAGCCCCGAGAGCGTGGGCGTCATCGGCCGCTCGTCGATCATGCGAATGTCGGCCCAGCGATTCGCGACCTCGGCTACCGTGAGGCCGGGCGGCGGTGCGGGAGAGCCACTGGACGGCGCGACCACAGGGCGGGCGTTCGGGCTCGTTGCCGCAAGAGGCGAGGTGATGCCCGCCTGGTTGACGACCTTGACGAGAAACACGGTCCAGCCGTGCTGCACCAGCCGCTTCGCAACCGGCCCGATCGAGGCCTTGAGGCGGCTTTCGGGGTTGATCTCCACGATCGCGACGCAGAGGGGATCAAGCGCCTCCTGGATCCCTTTCACCGCCAACTCGGCGTCGTCGAGTCGCAGGGCCTCGTCGAGTCGGGTGGCCTGCTCCCCGGAGAGCGGCTGGCCGAGCGACTCGAGCGATTCCCGGACTCGGCGGGCCTGCGATGCCAATGGCTGCCGGGCGACGCCGCCGACCGGTGCGGCCGGGACGGCGCCACCGAGGAACACCGCGGCGATCACCGCGGCGAGGGTCAGCCGGCCCGGGGCTGCCGCGCAGCGGCCGTCGACGAATCGCCTACCGGGGGCATCTCGCATCGCTCTCGTCTCCGTGGTGATGCCGGCGTCAGGCCTCGCGGTCAGCGGCGGTCCGCGGGCCGATCGTCCTGCAGGGGCAACCGGGCCGTGATCGCATTTCCTTCCAGGACCACGCTCCCTGCGCCGGCCCCGATGCGGATGCCGGTCGTCTGCCGCCCGGCCCCCGTGTCCTCGATGACGTTCTTACGAATGATGGTACCGTCCGTGGCGCCGTCTACGAACAATCCCCAGCCCTCGTTGTCGCGGACCGCGTTGTTCTCGAACGTGACGCGATGCGCAGCCATCGGCTCGGTCTCCGGGCGCCAGTACACGCCGCCAAGCTTGTTGCCGATGACGGTGTTTCCGCGGACGACGTTGTCGCTGTCCTTGTGACCGATGGACATACCATGACCGCCATTCCGCTCCAGCCAGTTGCCCTCGGCCACACCCCCGCGCACCCGCCAGCAGAAGAAAAAACCGTCTTCGCCATTGGCGATCGCACGACAGTTTCTCACCGTTGGCCGCTGCGACCCACTGCCGGGATGCAGCCCAAATCCGGCACAGCGTTCGACGACGCAGCCATCCACCTCGACGTCGCTCGACTGCTGGAAGCTGATGCCGTCGCTGTTGCAGTCTCGTACGAAGCAGTTGCGGATCAGGCTATGGTCGCCGCGATAGAGAAAAATTCCGGCGGTGCGGCATCCGTCCACGACGGTGGGGTTCTCGGCGCGATTGCCGTCCACGACGAGGTTTTCCACGCAGGCGTCCTCGATTGCGTGGCCGCTGATAACCGGAAAGATCGTGGCCGCAAAACCCCCATCGCTCATCAAGACGTCCGCGTTCATGGGGCGGGAGAGTGTGAAATAATTGCCCCGCGAGTTGAGGATCGTGGCACACACGCCAAGGAAGTTGCGGTGGGTTTTCGACGCCACATACACCCCGCCGCCGATGTCGAAGCCCTCCGGATTCTGCACCGTGATCGCCGCCTCGCCGAAGTCGCCATCGGCCGCCAGCAGTGAGCGATGCTCGCGGGCCTTCTTGAGCACGGTCTTTTCGCCTGCACCCCGCACCGTGACGCGACTGCGGACGTGCAGCGAATCGCGCATCAGGTATTCGCCCGGACCGATCTCGACCAGGCCGCCTCCCAGGTTGCCAACGTAGTCCACCGCGGCCTGCAGCGCGCGATTGTCGCTGCCGATGATGTCGGCATCGCGCACGCCCACCGTGACATGCACGGCAGGACGTGCATGGAGTTCGTTCTCGGCGTGCTTACGACCCGCCTGATCGGCAACTGCCGCCCCTGGGGCAAGGAAGCTCACGACAACCAAAACCGACAGGCTCTTCTTCATGGAATGGACATAGCTCCTGGATCGATCAGCTCTTGCGGCTCTCCACTGCTGTGGCATGGGATTCTCGATCGGTCGTCGCCGGGATCTGAAGGTGGTGCCGCTGAACAGCGACTCATGGGTCCGACAGCGGCTCATGGTGCCGCCAGCGGCTTGTTGGGCCGATTGGTATCCACGCGGTCGAGCACTCGCGGCAGTCGGGCATAGGGGTCCAGCACCCAGACGGGCTGTCCGTGGCGCACCTGGCGCGTCACGGGAAACTCGTCCCCGTTGATCGTCGCGGTGACCTTCGGTGCGTCAGTATGGATGAGAATATCGCTGGGGTGGGTTCCAATCTCCTGCCAGATTTTCGCTCTCCAATGGGCGCTGCTCCAAAAGGGGCGAAACGCCGCGTCGATCGTCACTTCCACCGTACCGTCTTCGGTCGCTGTGGCCACCAGCTTTCCGAAGGGGAACTGTTCACTGCCGATGCGGGCGATGGGTGTCTCCAGAGACAGTGGAACCTGGTGGTGCGGCTGCGGTTGGTAGGCGACGTAGGTGCGGGACGACGCCGCGGAGAGAAGCCAGGCCGGCTCGCCCGGCTTGGTCTTCAGGCGGGCGTCGTGCGTGCGGAGCTCGGTGTCGCCAACGGCGAACTCGGGCGACTGCAGGAAGTGCACCGCTTCATGATCGCGGCCGTCGACCCGACGCAGGGGGTAGTTCTCCTCGTAGCAGTGCCACTTCATTTCGAGCTCGCGGCCCGGCCGCTGATACCGAATGTGTCGGATGAACCCCGCTGACGACTCCGTGACCGCGGCCTGGAGCATGGTGTCGCGGAAGCGATCGAAAGAACCGTATTCGGCGGCGTCACCCATCTCGACGACGAAACCGCTCCGCGCCTTCACCCAGTTCTCATCGCTGATGCCCTCGATTGATTCCCCCACGTAATTGTCTTGATACAGCACGATCTGGCGCGTGCGTTCCTCGATGGTGGTCTTGCACGGACCGCGGAGGTGGGTGGCCTCGAGAGGCAAAACGCCCACGTACGTGTCGCCATCTTGAACGAACCACCAATCGCCGGGTTTCAGTTCCACGGGCAGGCGGGTGATCGGCTGGCGGTTGACGAACAGGCCCTCCAGTCCAGGCTGCCACCGAAACAGAAACATGCCAGCGGACGCGCGGTGGAGTTTGCTGGCGACGGGACGGACGTCATTCGAGCCGCAGTTTCGCCCCGAGTAGGTGTAGAGCAGCGTGTTCTTGTGCTGAAGGACGCCAGCCCGGCCCCATTCAGCAAACTCACGCATCCACGGGCCGGGCAATCCCGTCCATTCATCTTTCAGCGGCTGATTCGGCGAGTTCTCGAAGGCGAGCTCGGTCCGATCCATGAACGCCGCCCCGTTGAGCACGTAATGCGGGTAGAGCACGGCGAATCGTCTGGGGCTGCCGAGCTGCGCGTCGCTGGGTGCGCGGTGATCGTTCCACCAGGCGGAGGCATACACCATGCAGCCCGACGCGTCGTAGGGCTGGTCGATGGAACCCACTGCATACGTGGCAGTCTGGTAGTTGACCATGTCCCCGAGCACCGGATCGGGCCGAGCGTCGGAGACGTCGGGCAGCTTCGGATAACGATTCATCCAGGGGATGAGTTGCACCGAGCAACGAAGCTCGTTCGGGAGTTGTTTGCGCCACGCGACGTCCTGCAAGTAGGCGGGCAAATTAGGCACCATGCCTTGGACGTCATCCAACGGCCAGCGGCCGCGGGTCACGGGATACTGCCAGACACCCCAGTCAAAGAATTCATTGAGCCAAATAGGCTTCTCGACACCGGTCGCAAACTGCAGGCGATCGCTGCTCGTGCCCAACCAGGCTCCGGGTGCCATGCGACTGCCCGGTCCTGTCATCCGCTCCACGGCCGGCGACCACATCAAGAAGCGGTTGATCCAGAGCCGCTCCGCGATCATCCGGGCCATCCGGGCCAACTCAGGATCACGCACGAAGGCCTTCATTGCGTCATAGCCGTTCGAGCCGCACCAGTGCCCTTCGAGCGCGTTGAACTCGGAGATGTCGCCGCTCAGGTTGAGGTGGTCCAGCTCGCCGCGCAGCCCCCAATAGGCAGCGTCTCGCACCTCTGGGTTGCCGGTGACGGCCCACGTGAGGGCGAGAAAACTCAGGTAGTCGTGAGCGTTCCCGCCGTTGTAGCCGGGCCCGTGCATCCACATCGTCGGCTCGACGTCGGCGGTCTGTGGGTGGAACGCTTCGAGGACGTCCTTGATTGCTCGATGTGCCTCGGGCGTGAGGCGTTCGCCAATCCGCAGTGTCAGGATTGCGAGGGGAATCAACTCGGTCTGATACTGGCAGACCTCCTTGGCTGGATTTCGAAGCGTTTGCTCGCGCCAGGCGGCCTCAATCTCTGCCTGCTTCTGCTGGCAGTAGGCGATGATTTCGCGATTGACCGCCGCCACGTCCTCGGGCTGACCCCTCACGAGTCGCTCAAACTGGGTCAGCGTTGGGTTCTCGAGGCGTCCGGGGTTACTTTGGTAGATGTTGCCGCGCATGCGGTAGCGCAGCGCATCCCAACCGCACGCGACCGTTCCTTGCGGGACGTTGTCGAGCGGTTCCCGGATCATCTCCTGGACATCAGGGTATGGCGGACGGGGGCCATCGCCTTCGGCAGCCGGGCACACACTCGCCAAACTTGTTGCCACGATCAGGATCGCGCGAATCAGGTGCGGCGAAGCGGACGCCACCAGTGCCGACGAAGATCGTGACGGTTTGAGCTGCATCTCAGTTCAGGGGCTTGGGGCAGGGGGCTGAAGCACGATCCCGCGGCCACTTTCAACGCGATCGCGGAGTCAACTGGAACCAGAATACCGGGAGGGAGCGCGGGCGGCACTGTTCCTTGAGGGGGTTTGACCATTACTCTACCAACGCGCATGAGCTCCGCCTCCTGGATTGACTTCGGCATCCGCACAACCACGGTTCCTGGCTTGGTCGTGCGCTCAGGCAGGCGCGCCGACCGACGAGGCCACGACTTTCGCAGACGCACAACACTCCGCAGGCATGCCGGGGATGAACACCACCTCGAGGCCACTCAGCGGACATGCCCGCAAAGCCCGTCAGGGTATGGGAGCGCTGGCGGTCTGCGCGGCGCTGCTGGCATGTCACACGGCTCACACTTGATACTCGCGCGTGTATCCGGCTCGGGGCTGCCCATGCCCCTCGCCGGACGCTCGCTGCGGGCATCCTGCCCTCCGCTCGCTCGATGCTTTCTCCGCTACGCCATCCTGGCTTCGCGGAAAAAGCAACGCCGGCTCCCGGGCACGGGCAGCCCCTCGCTGCGACCTCTCCAAGTAGCACAGGTTTTCAACCTGTGTGCCTTCCCGGTTCGTATTGGGCTCACGGCATCATCGCTTGCATGTGCGATTCCAGAAGGGGAGCGGCCGGATCGGAGGCACGCGCAGAAGCCGGTGAGACGTGTGAACGCGACGTCGCTCCGAAGCGTTTGAGCCGAGAACTCACACGTCCCGCCGGCGCCGAGCATGTCGCCGGCCGGCCGCGGTGGCCCTCCAACGCGCGAGCAGGGGCCGATCAAGCAGATCCAGGTCGGGGGCGGCAGCACCGAGGAGGTTGAGCAGTTCGTCGTCGCGGAGATCAAGCCCGACGTCTGCTGGCGGGATGCGGGCGGCTCGCATACGTGGTACCCCAGCAGGGAAGGGCCCTATGGCCCGGGCGGAACGACCACGAATCCCGAGTTCACCACCATGGGCTGGCTGAACACCGGAACGTGGGAGATTGACCGTGAGAAATACCCACAGGGATTTCGGCCGTTCAGCGACTGGTGTCGCGGCCGTGGCATGCAGTTCCTATTGTGGTTCGAGCCGGAGAGAGTCGGGTCGCCCATGTCCTGGTTAGCCACCATGCATCGGGAGTGGCTGCTACCGGGAACCAATACCACGGTGGGCGACATCCTCGACCTGGGGAATCCTGCCGCACGTGTATGGCTCATCGACCACCTCGACCGGATGATCAAGACGGAGGGGATCGACTGGTACCGCGAGGACATGAACGGCGGCGGCCCGCTCCCCGCCTGGCGCAACCACGACGCGCCCGACCGTCAGGGCATCACCGAGAACCTCTACGTGCAGGGGCATCTGCAGTTGTGGGACGAACTCCGGCGCCGGAACCCGGGACTGCGAATCGACTCCTGCGCCTCGGGCGGACGCCGCAACGACCTGGAGACGATGCGGCGGGCCGTGCCACTGCTCCGCAGCGATTTTCAGTTTCCGGACACGCAGCCGGGCGTCGTCGAAGGAAACCAGTGCCACACCCACGCGCTCTCGTCCTGGCTGCCCTTCCAAGGCAGCGGCTGCTACGTCTACGACCCCTACGCGTTCCGTAGCTTCTACCTGCCTTCGTTCGGTATGGGGGGGCTGTCAGCGGACAATGTCCCGTTTCAGCAGCAGGCCTATCGCGAGTGCGGTCAGATCGCGCCGGCCATGCTCAGCGGCGACTACTATCCGCTCACGCCCTACAGCCTCGCCGCTGACACCTGGATCGCATGGCAATTCGACCGACCCGATACGGGAGATGGTTGCGTGCAGGCGTTCCGGCGACCTGATGCGGCATCGCCAACGCTCACGGTCAGGCTCCGCGGACTCGACGAATTCCGATCCTACCGGGTCGACGATTTTGACCGTCCTGTGGACCGTCCTGGCAGCATCGCCAAACCGTCCGAGGAGCCGAGGACGGGGCGTCAGTTGATGACCGAGGGCATCACGATCGAACTCGAACGTCGCGGATCGGCAGTGCTGCGGTACGTCGCGATTCTGCCGGAGGAACAGGGCTCGGCGATGCGGGACGAAGCTCCGGCAGCCCGTGGGGGCTCCGTTCGCTGACGAGCGCGGACCATTCCGGCACGCATGCCGCTCGAGGCCGCTCGCAGTGAAACCGCTCATGAGCACCTCCTCAGCCATCTGACCGTTGTAAAAGGGTCGTTATCGTCTTATCCTCTCGGCAGCAGAGGTTTCTTCACGACGCGCCCGCCGCACGACGGCTGGGGCGTGCTGAATTTCCGTCACCTGCAACGCGGGGGAGTTGGGCACATGGGGTCCATGAGCGACGGTCGCCTCGTCGCGACGGCCTTTATCGCTGCCTCCACCGTCTGGACGTCGGTCGCGTGTGCGGCGCCGCTTCACATCGCTGGCATCAGCGTGGTGCCCCACGGCCCCTCCGTCGCCACGGAGATGCGGTACACGCGGGAGCGCGGACCAACGGACGGTGGCCGTGTGCAGGTGTTCCTTCGCAACGACGGCCCCGAGGCCGCAAAACTCTCTGCCGCCACGGAAATCACCGTCGGGGGCGAGACGGCCGACGAACTGGTGCGGCTCGGCACGTGGGCGTGGCACGACCTACCCTCGGCATGGCCCGACGAGCCGCTCGTGCTGCCTCCGGGAGCGCTGACCGTATGGTCGTTCAACGCAGCGGGTGGGGGGGGAGGCGTCGGCACGACGACCAACCTCAGCGTCGCGGGCCAGCCGCCGCTGCCGCTTGCGATCGAGGCGCCAGACGCATGGCTCTCGACGGTGACGTTCCTGCGTCGCGCAGCCGTCGCCGATCACAGCGTCGAGTCGGTGCACCCCGACACGCTCGTGCTCCACGTGACGAACGCCGCAGAAGCTGCGTGGACGATATCAGCCTGCCGCCTGTGGACACCACAGCCCGGGGGATCGCACCGTGCGCTGAAGGCTGGACCGTGGCTTGAACGTCCGGCGATGTTCCCCACCGACGGCAGGATTGCGGCGGGCGATCAGGGGGGGCTCGTCGCGGCGGTGCGGGATCTGCCCCTCTCGTTCGCGGCCGTGGAGCTCCAACTCCGCAGCGACGACGGCGTGGAGCGGACGCTGTGGGGCCACGTCCGAGTGAAGTGCGAGCGGTTCGTGATCGGCGGCGGGTGGCTGGACGGCGAGCTCCCTTCCGGCCGGTCGCTGCATGCGGCCGACTATCTCAAGACGCTGAGGCGCATGCATGTTGGCTGCGGGATGCATGGCCTCGTGTCCGGCTACTCGGACGATTCCGAGCGATGGGCCGCCTGTCCCCTCGAATCGATGTCGGTGTGCCGGCCGTTCGACCAGTACGACACCGACACCGTGCTGCCGCGGGTGCACGCGGTCGAGTTTCTCGGCGAGCCGCAGTACGGAGGCGGCCGGCCGGTGCCGCCGCAGGAGGTGTGGCGGAAGCTGGCGCCGTATCAGTCGACGCGGCTGCCCACATCGCTGACGCACAGTGAAGAGCGGATCTGGCGGCACTATGCCGGGCTCTCCGACCATCCGCACTTCGACGCCTACCGAGTCTGCGCACCAGCGGCCGATGCATGGCAGCGTTACGACCGCTGGGGAGGCGAGAAGATCCGCTGGGCCGCGCCGTTGGAGACGATCGGCGACCTGACCCGCAGCCTCCGCGAACTCAACCGCCCGGGGCCGATCGCCGCCTGGGCGCAGGGGCCGCACCACGGCTGGGGACCCGCCGGAGGCCGGACGCGGTCGAGCCCGACTCCCGATGAACTGCGACTCCAGGCGTGGCACGCACTCTCCGCACGGATCACGTCGCTCTATTGGTTCAATCTGGGCATCAAGTCGGTGGTGAAGTTTCGCGACCTGATCGATCCCATCACGCGCGTCGACCGCGAGGCGCTCGTGCTCGCGCCGCTCCTACTCGAAGGCGCGGCGGGCCGCCACGAGCGGCGGCGTGCGGCCGACGGGCGTCCCGACTGGGATCTCGCGACGGTCTGCGGCCCGAGCGGCGCGATTTTCTTCGCCCTCGACCTCGACTACCGTCCCGATCCCGTCACCAAGACGTTCGTCCTCGGGCCGCCCCGCGCGGCGGCGTGGCGGTTTCCGCTCCCCGGCTACCTCGGCGACGTGGCCGACGTGTTTCGGATCGACGCCGACGGCATCTCCGACGTGACGTGGCGGAAGGACGGGGAGGCAATCATGATCGACGGCCGTGCCGCCGGCGTGGCGGTGCACGTGGCGACGGCCGATGCCACGCTGCGCGGACGCCTCGAGGCCGCACGCCGGAGGCTCGTCGCCGCGGAGGCCGCGACCGGGTTCGATCCCGCCCGCGACGACGCCGACTTCGCGGCGCTGGTAGGGCTGCTCGAAGAACGCGGAAACCCGCCCGCCGCCGGCGCGGCCGCGCCGCTGGTGCAGGTGGTGACGAGCACCGTCGACGGGTCGCAGCGGCTGTCGCCGGGCGACGACCTCCCGCTCGGGCCCGTCGCGGAGACCCCCGCGGCCGTGATCCGCATCGACCCGCAGGTGCGGGACCAGTCGGTGCTCGGCCTCGGCGGCTCCTTCGACCATGCCACCTGTGAAAACCTGGCGAAACTCCCCGACGACCGGCGCCGCGAGGTGATCGCCAGCCTCTTCGATCCGGAGCGGGGGATCGGCATGAACCTCATGCGGGTCTGCATCGGCACCTCCGACTTCACCGGCGTGCCCTACTACACGTACGACGACATGCCCGAGGGCGAGACCGATCCCGATCTCGCGCGATTCTCGATCGAGAAGGACCGGGCTCACATCCTGCCCGCGATCCACCTCGCGCGGGCCGCGAATCCCGACCTGCTCCTGTTCGGGTCGCCGTGGAGCCCGCCGGCGTGGATGAAGACGACCGGCCGGCTCGGCACCGGAAGCGTCGCGCGGGAGTGGTATCCCGCCTACGCCCGCTACCTGCTCGCGTTCATCCGGGCCTACGAGGCGGAGGGCCTGCCGATCCACGCGATCACGATCCAGAACGAGCCCCGCATGGCCCACCCGCGCTATCCGACCACGCTGTGGACGGGCGAGGAGCAGCGGGACTTCATCCGCGACCATCTCGGCCCGCTCTTCGAGCGCGAGGAGGTGAAGACGCTCATCTGGTGCTGGGACCACAACTGGAACCTGCCCGAGTTTCCGCGCACGATCCTCGCCGACCCGGCCGCCGCGCGGTTCGTCGACGGCACCGCCTTCCACCACTACGAGGGCCGGATCGAGGCGCAGTCGGCGCTGCACCGCGAGTTTCCTCAGAAGCACGTCTACTTCACCGAGGGCTCCGTCTTCGGCGTGCGGGGGGCCGCCGGACTCATCGACATCCTGCGGAACTCGTCGCGGTCGTACAACGCCTGGGTGATGATGCTCGACGAGCATCGCCGCCCCAACCGCGGCCCGCACTCCGCCAGCGCCACCTGCATCGAACTCCTCGATGACGGCACGGTGCGGACCAACTTCGACTATTACATGTACGGGCAGTTCATGAAGTTCATCCGCCGCGGCGCCGTCCGCGTGGAGTCGTCGGAGCCGGCCGGAGCACCGCGGAACGTGGCCTTCCTCGACCCCGACGGGGAGATCGTGCTCGTGGCCGCCAACACCGCGCGCAGCCCGGTGACGTTCGCCGTGGCCTGCGGCGGGAGGATGTTCTCGGCCTCGCTGCCCGCGCGGGCCGTGTCCACCTACCGCTGGCCCGCCGCGCCCTGAGCCGCGGGGAGCCCCGCGATCCGTGTGGTCCGCGGCCGACATCTGGGTTTGCCGGTGGCGGGGGCCCTCGATATAGTTGCGTCGGAAGGGTGTCACATGGTCCGCAGGCTCCTCATCACGGCGATCATCTCTGCCTCGGTCCTCGGGCCGCAGTGGTGCTGTTGCAGCATCGGCGCCGTCATCCAGGGAGCCCTTGGCCTTGCGGTATCCGCGGCACCGGCATCGCAGGCCTGCACGTGCTGCGCCGCCTGCAATGAAGCCACCCGCAAGGCCGCCGCGGAGGATTCCGCCGAGCGCGACGGCCACTCCTGCCCGTGCCGCGAGCACCGGAAGCAGGCGGTGGCGGACGCCTCGTCCCCGCTCGTGGCCGCCGATCCGCAGGGCCATGCGGTCGCGTGGTGCGGAATCGCGATCGGCCCCGCTCCCCTTGCGGTGGAAAGCGCTGCCGCGACGCCGCTCGGATTCGCCCCGTCCCACCGCCCGGCGTCGCTCTCGGGCAGGGCTCTCTTGCGCGCCTACGGCATCCTGCGCTGCTGATGCCGGCCGATCACCGCCTCCACCGGCGGTGATGTCTCCGCCGTCGTCGCATCGGGACGGAGTGGCACCGCCCCCATCCGACTCCCGCAGGGAGCGGATCGTTTTCCATTCACCATTTTTTCCGTTCACCATTGAGGAGTGCTTCCATGAACGTTCACGCCTGCGGATTTTTCGCCGGTCACGCGTCGCGTGTCCGCCGCCTCGTCGCTGCTGCGATGCTCGCGAGCGGCCTTCCCGTCCACGGGGCAGACACGGCCGCACCGGCCACGCCAGCCCCACCGGCCGCGCCGGCCAAGCCGGCCGACCACGCCCATGCCGGCGGCGCGCACGGCGGCCTGATCGTGCCGCTCGGCCGCGACAGCTACCATGTCGAGCCCG
>Ga0194055_10003200_pt1 | contig 12678 bp, 19 predicted proteins | sample SepL449m_MetaG_FD_155482 | JGI IMG/M metagenome (GOLD analysis project Ga0194055, IMG submission 155482) | Anoxic zone freshwater microbial communities from boreal shield lake in IISD Experimental Lakes Area, Ontario, Canada - Sep2016-L442-9m | ecosystem: Environmental > Aquatic > Freshwater >... | reverse complement strand
CATCCATGACTGCTGCCACGAGGTCTGGCAGGTGCGTCTGGTACTGCCCAGACAGGAGCGACACGCTCCAGTTGGGCGTGATGCCAGCCGCGAACTTCTGCACGTACTGGTTGGCTATCGCACCCGGCGTAATCTGCACGACCTCGAAGGTGCCCGGTTCTTCGAGCCGGCGTACCGCATAGGGCCGACGCCGCTGCGTGCCGAAGGTGGCCTTCGCCGTAGTCAGCATCGCATTGCGGAGCGTGGTGGTGGGCGACGGCTGCTCCGGCACGAGCCGGCCAATGCCAGCATCATCCGCAGCCGCCTTCGTCGTGACACGCAGCGTCTTGCATGTGTTCCAGAACGAGATGCCACCCAGTCCGGCACCGATGGTCAACAGTCTGTTACTTACCATGTTATTCTCCAAGTGAAGGGTTATGGAACGTAGTGTACAAACTTACAGGCAATCGTCAATGGGTTGCAGCGTGATCTCGTCCTGCGCCCAGTCGTACGGAGCGGTGAGTCCCGTGAAGAGGACGACCTCGCCGCTGATCTCGTCGAAGACTGCGTCGGGGAATAGGGCGAGCACACTTGTCATCATGTCATGCAGCGTCATGCTTAGCGTCCTTGCTGGTGGTTGGTTCGTCCGCTGATAGTCGCCGTCTCTCCGTCGATCATCACAGTCCCGCGTCCAGTCATGACTACATGCGGCTGGCTGTTACGCTCCCGGCTACGCACCGGGACATGGCACACGAGGTGCCGCACTAACGTGCACTGCCCCTCGTGGTGCACTGTCAGGACTGGTCGGCCCGCTGCCTTACTGGCGGGCTTGTTGTAATGGAACCAAAAAGACTTCATGTCTTGCTCTCCTTAGCGTGGTGGTATGGTTCAGATGTGCTGGGCCGGGTTCGCAGTGTGCTGGTTGACTAACTCACGGAGGGCGGAACGAACGGCATCGGCACCCGGATACTCTGTGACTATGGCGCGGAGGGCATCGAGCAGGTCATGCTTGTCCGTCAATGCCTTCCGCAGTCGATCCCCCTGCGCACGGTATTCCTCGTCGTCGGCGATGAGGTCGGCCAGCACCTGCGCGTTCGTCCAGTGCAGGAAGCAGAGTCGGTCGCTCTCGAACACGCCGCCCCATTCGAGAATGTGTCCATCGAGCCGACGGACGGCGGCTGCCTGCTGCATGCTGTTCGCTCCTCGCTCGGGCCAGACGCTATCGGCTTGGCGAAGGGCGTCAATCAAATCATCTACGATGCGTGCCATTGTTGTGGCTCCTTAGTGTTATGGTTCAGTCTAACTCCGCGTACTTAGCGAGCGCCCTCATGGCAACCCAACACAGCGCGAGGAACAATTCGATCTCAGCATGGGTCATAGCCCACCTCCCTGTTGGCTATCGGTCATGGGTTACAGTGCTGCGCCAGTCACGGCAGGCAGATCGCCAACCGCATCGGGCTCTCGTGTCACAGCCGCAGCGATGGCGTCGTCGGACAGATGCTCAGGCGTAGGTGCGGGCGGACGCTTCTTGCCCTTCGCCAACCGCTCTGCCCGGATCGTGGCAGTGGGGTCGGTGGTCGGCTTGTCGTAGGCAGTGGGGTAGACGGCTGCCTTGCCCGGCACATCAGCTGCGAGTGGCATGATGGCTGCCCGGATCACGTACTCAGTGCCGTCCGGGTGGTACGCGGCAGACAGGTACACGGCCGACTCGCCGTCCTTCACCCATAGCGTCATGCCCTTCAGCCCTGCGGCACGGCGCGGGCCCGCCGCCTCGACGTACAGATCGCACAGCTTCCCGAGCATGGCGGGGTCAAGCATGACGGACACGTAGCCATCGTGCAGGTCGGGGCTGTGCTTGTCCGCCGGCCCCGCGCCGCCCGTCGGCAGCACCTGCCGATAGTTCGGGAACCGCCCGTCGATGGGGGCCACGAGTGTGCTGCCTTTCCCTCCCGCTATCGTCACCTCCTTCCCTCGTGGCTCAAGCACCACGCCGGCCACGTCGTTCTTGCTAACGTGGGCAGCGTAGGCACGGGCCATGTCCTTCCCTGCCACGATGACATCGAATGCGTCCGCGTTCTGGTCGGGGAACGACACGCTTGCGAGTAGCTTCCCGTCGGTAGCCGTCATGGCCGACACGCTGCCATCCGCTTCGCACTTCACTCCGCCCAATGCGTAGCGACTCGACTCCGTATCACACAACCTGCACAAAGACTTAATGAACGCTGGGATTTTCATGGGAACCTCATAGGTAAGGGACTGGCCGGCAGCGAATTGCTGCCGGCCCACTAACTAACCGCCGCTTCGAAGATTCACGGGAGATTTAGATGGCTTCGTGCAGTGCCTCGATGCCGTAGTGCCCAGACAAAGCCATCACTTCTTCGAGGGTCTTCATGCTGTATCCAAAACTGTGGAGCTCCTCGATCCGCATCGCGCTGTACTCATCGAGCTCCGCCTCTTCCTCGTCGAGCAGATCGATCTCGACATCGTCGGGCTGTTCTGCGCCCAGTTCCGCGTCAGGCCACAGGTCAACGCACCTCTCGTCATCGAGTGCCGACTCGTCCTCGTAGTAGCCAGTGCGGATCGGGCTAGGACTGGGATCACGATGCTTGGTGGCAGCGAACCCGAACCACCGGGCCTTCTCGTAGGACGAGTTGGAATACCAGTGCCCATCCGTTTCCCACTCGCCACCACCTGACGACCAGATGGCGAAGTCGCCGTCGGCCCGGAGGAATACGAACTTGTTCCCCGTGTGTGCCTTCTCTTGCGAGTAGCGCACGTCGGGCCGGGAATAGAAGTCGGGATCCCGTCTGTGCATGGGCTTGAGCACGAGCTCGTTGAAGTGCCACGTATCAGACATAGCCGTGTTCAACTTGCACTCGATCGACACGATGCCGTTGTGGATCATGGCAAGATCGTCTGCCACCATGAATGGGTGGCAGTTGGCAATGTCCTTCCTGCCATGCGTAGCCCATCGGAAGTGGATGATGGCTTGAAGGTGGGCGAACGGCTCGAACACCTCACGGAACTCGGCGAAGTTGCCGATCCCGAACCGCGTGACCAACGTGCCGTCGAGCACTGCCGAGAAACCCCACGAATCCTTGTTGGCATTGAAGCCCTGCTCGTAGGCGTCCCAGTCAGCGGCGGTGGCGGCGGGCTTGTAGATTGCTAAACACATAGCGTGAACTCCTTGAGTGAAAGTGAATGACGTGGACGGATGGACTAGGACTAGGCAGCGACCGGTGCCTCCTTCGCTGGCCCGACGTGCTTCCGATAGCAGTCGCCGACTGTGCCTTCACGCTTCTGCAACCAGCGGTGCAGTTCGACGTAGGTCTTGCGGTTCTCAGGCTGTGCCATCCACACGAGGAACTTCTGCCACGTCAGGTCTGCGATGCCGGCCGACGTGCAGTAGTCACGCACGGCAGCCGCATAGCACAGGTTCTTGATGAGCACGGGCAGCTGCGTGGACGGGCGGAAGATGCGGAACTCGACCGTCGAATCCTTGACGTGCAGTGCGGAATACTTGTGGCTCTTGCCGGCGTGCTTCGGGTGTCCTTGCACGACGTGCGCCCGCTCTTCCCGATACGCTGCCCATTTCGTAGCCAAACGCCCCGCAATATCCACGTTGAACGCGACGTTGTCCGGGTCGTGCATGAAGCACAGCATCTTGCCGAGCGTCAGGTCAGATATGCTCGAACGACCGACGTGAACGTGCATTCCGCAGCGTGTTTCAGTCCACGCCATTACGCTGCCACTCCCGAGCCCGACGGAGAGTGGACTGCCACCACCAAACCGCCCGCCCGGAAACGCGGCGTGAAGCACTTTGCGTTGCTCGACCAGCGTCATCGGAACCGTCACAACTTCCAGTCCCCAGTCGTCATCGAGACTGCCATCCTCCTTTGCGATGGCGCCGTCGCCAGACGTGGAATGGTTGACGTGTTCCTTGTACGCCCGGTTGATCGCGCCGCTTGTCGGGTTGATCGCATCGTTCGGCGTCGTCCTCGACCGACACTCAAACTCGAAGCCGAGCGTCACCTGCCGTCGCTTGTAACGCTTGGACAGCCAGCCAGTCCAATCGATCACGTCCGCATCGGAGCTCAAGAGTTGGTCGTTCTCCGACGACTGGCACTCGCAGTCGCAGTCATCGCAGTCCCCGTTCTCGCACCGGGTACGCCCGTTGGAGTCTGTGCCGTCGATGTCGTACCCGGAGGCGTCGTACCCCTCCGAGTTGAAGCCGTCCCTGTCCCACCCCTCCGCGTCGTAGCCTTCGGGATCACGTCGGCCACCGCCCATCGTCCGCCCCGTATCGGGGTGGAAGTAGCCGCCGGCCACATGCAGCCCGTCCGAGTCCCACCCGTCCGCGTCGTACCCGTCCGCGTCGTAACCTTCCGCGTCGAAGCCCGCCGCGTTGAACCCTTCGGCATTGACGCCGTCCGCGTCGTAACCGTTCTCGTCGTAACCTTCGGCATTGAATGTCGTCATGATCTGGACTCCTTTGAACTGGAAAAGAAACGGCCGGCAGCAACGTGCTACCGGCCTTCACCTATCAACCGCCGCTTCGAAGAATCAGCCGCATTACCGAACATTCCTCCGAGCACCGGGCTTGGGCGTCATGACTTCTGCGAAGTGGCGGTCAATCTCGACACTGATGTCCGCGATTTCCTCCGCACGCTCACGGGTCTTGTAAGGGCCAACTGGCTCGGCGTCGGATCTGATGTCGAGGAAAAAGAACCCACCCTTGCCGGGAAACACGACCGCTTCCGGCCGATTACGGGTGGAGCGGACAACGGTGATGGCGGCATTGAGCATGGTCATTGGAAAACCCTCTTGAAGTGTCAACGAACACGCCCACCACGAAGTTGTGATGGGCGAAACGAGGGGGCAGGGCTTGAACCTGCCAGCCGGCCGACCGGCCCTCATGGAATCAGCGAGTGTCAGGCGGAGTGCAGTTCAAGGAACGCCTTGACCTCCTTCGCAGTGTCAGTCCGCAGGATCGTGACGAGTGCCACGAATTCCTTGACGTTCAGCAGCATTCCCCGCCCATAGCCGTCGGCCACTCGGATGCCGGCATACTTGCGGCCCTTCTTGGACAAGCCCGCAAAGCACTCAATCGATGCCGTGCCGGCCTTGAAGCTCTCGGTCGTGTGGATGCCCGGCTCAACTGGCACAACGGCCTTGACGGGCTTCGCAGGTGCCTTCGCCTTCGCCTTCGCGGGTGCCTTCGCCTTCGCGACGGGAGCATCCATCGTGTTGACGAAATTCATGACATTCGCCATCAACGCTGTCATCTGTGCTTTGTTCATGGTCATGGTCTGGACTCCTAGAAAAACGTGTTGAAACAAAAGCACCGTTCACGAAGTTGTGAACGGTGCTACCTAACTACCGCCGCTTCGATAAAACCCGCTCAATTTGCGTACGATTCCATGACAGCAGGAGAACCGCCAACCAGCAGAATCGGGAACCGGCTTGCGACAATCATCGTGTCGATGGGGCCGTCTGTTTCCCACAACTCGAATACGTCGCGGCCGTTCGCATTCTGGTTGAAATAGGTGCGGGCTTCATGTTCCGTAGCAAACCATTTCACACGGCACGTCGGCCACACTGCACCGTTCCACGCCACTACGTCTTTCCGTCGCACTACACTAAACCGTTCCATGAGCCATTCCCCACAGTCAGTCACCACCACAGTCAATCGCTGTTTGTCGTGCCGACACTATTCAACCGCCACTTCGAAGAATGCCGGGAGTTATCGGCATCCTGTAAAGAATGATGCCGGCCGGAATGGCGGAACGGACAGTAGTAAAGGTGGCGCAGAAACGCCGTTTCATATCCACGACCGTAGCCGTGAAATGTAAAAGGCACGCCCGAAAGGAGATGGATCGCGCGAGGCTGGCCCCACCCCGCCTCCCCCCAGTCAACGCACATACTAAGTTACATACCCCACCTGTATTTTTTCCCAAAATAGAAAAGGGCTCCCTAAACGGCCGTATACTGCTATACTGGGCAGCCGTACACCCCCTTTCTCATGGAGTCCCGACATGATCTCAGCCATAATCACCGGAAACGTGGGCCGTCAGCCCGAACTCAAGACCACCCGCTCTGGCAAGCCGATGGCGACCTTCTCGGTAGCCTCGACCTACAAGGGCAAGGATCAGCCGGAGGGTCAGACGACGTGGGTAGAGGTCGTCTGCTTTGACGAGCAAGCCGATGTCGTCGTACAGGGCCTCCACAAGGGCGACAGGGTCGTCGTGACGGGCAGGCTGGCTTTGGAGACGTACACGAAGAACGATGGCACACCGGGCTCCTCAGTGCGTGTGGTGGCAGACGAGGTAGCAGCGAGCATGCGGTGGGCTGGGAAGCGTCAGACGGTTCCGGCGGACGACTCGGATGAGATTCCGGCCTTCTGAGCGGGGTTCTGATGTTTGGCTGGTTCCGTAAGTCTGAGGATGAGTTCGGCCGTTCGGGGTCATGGGCCCGCGTACGGCTGGAGCATCTTGAGCGGGAGCCGGCCTGCATCGCCTGTGGCCGGGAGAAAGACCTCGTCGTGCATCACATCGAGCCGTACCATTTGCGGCCCGAGCTTGAGCTAGACCCACAGAATCTGGCTACTTTGTGCGGCGATCCGTGTCATATCGTGCATGGTCACTTCATGAATTTCAAAAACATCAACCCTGCCGTACGCAGCGACTGCAAAAGGTATCGTTCCCGGATGCGAAACGGTAGCGTAGCAGGCTGCGAAACGGTGCTGTTCGCCGCCGACGCTACACCCGATCCGCACACTAAACAGGCCGATGTTAGTGTGCAGGGCGAGTGTAGTGACGACGGCGATGAGGAGCGATTGAAATGACCTTGCCCCACGAACGCACACGCGCGGTCTGCAATACACGAGAGTTCCTTTTACGCCTCGCGAGCCCTTACGTTCCGGGAGGCTACAGGCGAATCCCGACGCCCGTGCGACAGGCAGCACTGCGGTTGCTTCGCCACTACCCGAGTGCGGTTGACTTGCAGTACCCGGCGGACTCTTTCTGCGTGGAAGCGGCCGACCGGATCATAGAAACAAACCGACGCGAAATGGGGGTTTTCTGATATGAGATGTGACCCAGATGCGATTGAGGCATCTCGTCCCGGCGACGAAGCGAACTGGCTGCGACACGCCTTTGCGGATCAGACGATCCGGGCCGTGATCGCAGAGGCCGAGTGCGCGAGGCTGCGCGAAGCCATCCGCCGCCTCGTAGACCAAGACGCTACGCTGGCTGTTCAAGGCAACAATTCGGAACCGCCGAATAGTTCGCCTGCCATCACCGACCGCGATCGAGTCGCGCTAAACTGGGCTCTCGCCACCCGAACTGATGAGGGTCACGGTGATATGGGCATGAGTGACATCGTTGGGAGACTCCGAAAGTGGTTCAAAGCCGTGAACGCCGTCTCGGCGATCGACTTGATGGACGAGGCCGCGAACGAGATTGAGCGACTCCGCGAAGCGATCCGCCGTCTGGCAGATCAAGACGCTACGCTGGCTGTGCAAGGCGGCCATGTAATAGTGACGCTCGACGCCACCCTCACCGACCGCGAGCGAGTCGCTTTAAACTGGGCTATCGCTACGCTAGATGCCGGTGAGCCCGACGCGGGGCAGAACGCGGAAGCTGCGGCCGTACTGACCGAAATGGTGGAGCGGCTGGCATGACTGACGATGAGCGTTCGCGAATCACGAACATGCACAGGGAGGCAGGGAGTGTCCCTGTCAGAAAACTAATGACGTTTTTCTTACCGCCCGACGACACGATCCCCGAACCTGTCGCCGTCTGGAACACCGAGCCCGAAAGTCAGCAAATGCTTCTAGCACGGCTGCGTGCGACGTTTGCTGCACCCGTGCCTGACGAGGACATGGAGGATTCCCGATGACGCTTGTGTCCGAGCTTCGTACCGCCCCGTTGCCCTACTCCGACCCTGAGAGCCTGTCGATCATCGTCAGGCTTCTGGGGCGTTCTGCCGACGAGATCGAGCGGCGGGAGTTGGAGGTGGCACACCTCAAATCGTTGTTGCTGCGGTGCAACAATGCCTTGTACAGCGCGATGGAGCTTCTGGCCCCCCAGCCGCCACCGGACGAAGACGACGATTACCCGGCATATATGCAGGCTGACGACGACGACTAGGGCCTGCTAGGGGTGCGTGGCAGCCATGAACCCTACGGAGGCTTTATGGAACCGAACGAACTTCGAACACAGGCGATCCTGCGGGACATCTACGCTCGTCACGGGATCGCGGAAGGTCTATCCCCGAAGGATGCCCACCAGCAGCTGCTGGGCAAGCACAAGGTGCTGAACGAGCTCTCCTCTGGCTTTGCCAATCCAGCCGAGCGGTCTGCGGCCCGGACAGCCCACGCGCTCAAGGGCACTGACCAAGACGATGTGAAGCGACGGTGGGAGCAGAGTCAGTACCTGATGGATCCCGTAACGGCCGCCAAGCAGAAGAGGTTCGGCAGGGACGCCGACTTCCTCGCCACGCACGTCGATCTCAAGACGCACGAGATGCAGCCTCCACGCATAGACCGCCACGAGAAGGCTGTTCCGTACCCCAGCTACGGCCAGCCGGGCGGCAGCTTCGCATCTGAGGTAGCCTCGCATCGAGCAGGGCAGGTGGCTGGCGCACTGGATCGCTGGGACAGAAGTGGTGCTGGTGCGGGGAATCTGCATCGTGATTCGTGGCTCCAGCCCAACACATACGCGGCCCAATCGAATGCGGCAAACCTCCTCAAAAACCGCGATGGCGCGGTGGGCGCCGCTTTCCTTGCCAACAATCAGGCGTATACGGGGCTCCAGTCGCTCTTCGGCGGAGAAAACAAAGGGCAGCACAGCAATGCCTACCGTGACGCGGTGGGTGAGCATGCGCATGGGCATCGCTACCGCACCGACAACCCGAGCCAGTCGCCCGTGCTCGATTTGCCGGACGGTGCAACTCCGCGAATGCGAGACAATCGACTCCTAGAGCTTCAGGCCCTAGAGGCAAGTGCGATGCAGCCGGAATCGCCGGAGCGGTGGCAGCGCACGGAGTACTGGACTCCGCCCCCAGTGATTTCCGACCTCAGCGACCGCACGCTCGAAGCCATCGACTTCACCACCCCGATCTCGCTGTTATCCGGCGGCACCTTCCCGACGATTCTGAAGGGATTGGCGACGGATCACGCCCTCGATCATGTGACTACAGCCGGCGTTATGTCGGCGCTTCCTCCAGACGCGAGACACGTTAACCGCTCCCCGATGGAATACATCTTCGGCAATGGCGAAAACGCGGTCATCAAAACGCGAGAGCAGGTGGAGGACGCACAGGCCGCGCGGCAGCAGATGTATGACGACAGCATGACGCGACACTCTCAAGGCCACCAGCAAAGCGTATCGGAGTCAGACAGGCGGGCTTATGATGCACTCATGAAGAGCGGGGCGGTCAGGACGCCCTTCCTGCTACAGGGCCTGCATCGGCCATAAACCTTTTGGTGAAGGACGCATAGCTCATGGACGAAGAATCCGCAGTGCTGGATACCGAGAGCGCCGACGAGTCGTCGGCCGACATGGGCGACTTGGGCGACCTGCCGGAAACGAGCGACTCTGGTGTCGATGCAACGGAAACCGCCGGCTTGCCAGAAGCAGACTCGGAGGCTCCTGCACAGGACTCAGTCTGGGGTGCTTTTCGCTCTCTGCCTGACTTCAAGGGGCAAGACGATGTCGCGATTGCACGCCGCCTCTACGCCGCAATGGAGCGCGAGAAAGCAGCTACAGGCGCTCTTGCACAATACCAGCAGTACGTCCCCTACACCCAAGAATACCTCAGAAACAAACCCGCCTTCGAGCAATGGCAAGCCTCCCAGCGGCAGCAGCCCCAGCAGCCCCAGCAGCAGCAGCAGCGTCCAGCTGCATCCGCTGAAGAGGTCGCGAAGAAGTGGTGGAACCCGCCGGAACTGCGGGATAGTTTCCGGCAGTACCTCGTGCGCGACGAGAACGGTCGCGAGGCGATTGCGGACGAGGCTCCGCTGGACGCGAAGCACGCACTCTACGAGTACCAGAAGTACAAGGCCGACTTCGCACAGAAGTTCCTGACCGATCCGCAGGCCGCATTGGGCCCGATGGTGCAGGAGATCGCGCAGAAGCAGGCGCAGCAGATTGTGCAGCAGCAGTTCCAGACGGTGAACGAGCAGAACTACGTTTCCCGGCTCGAAGAAGAGAACAAAGACTGGCTGCAAGACGCGAACGGTCAACCCACAGAGGAAGGCCGCAACGTACAGGGCTACATCGCTGAAGCAGCACGCAAGGGCATCCGCACAGCTGAAGATCGCTGGGCGTACGTCGAAATGCGTGTTGAGCATGATCTGCAAAAAAAGCTGATCGAATTGCAGAGTCAAGCATCAGCACGAAGTTCGTTTGAGGCTGGAATGCAGCCACAGATGGCTGCTGCACCGGCCGGTCTGCCGTACGCGGATGTACCTGCTGCTGCTGTCCCTAATGCACCAACTCAGGCGCAGAAGGACATAGAGTTTCTTAGACGGGAAGCGTCTCGCAACCCCAGCCGCTCGGCTGGATCAAGCGATCCGCGAGTCCCGCAAGCACCGCTGACATTCGAGCAGAGGCTTGCTCGTCAGATGGGCCGTTAAGAACCGAACCGAACCCGAAAGGTAGAAAATGGCGTCATCCACAGATTGGGCAAGAAGTATCGGTTCGACGCTGGTACTGCATTTGAAGGAAGAAGAGCAGACGACCTTTCGTAAGTTCAAGGTTTTCGCAGCCTTGCAGGCGAACGGTAACGTCGCCATGAATCAGGGTGGGCGCGGCTTCGACTGGCAGGTAAGGTACAAAAATATCCCTGTTACTGGGAACACAGGCGAGTCGCCACGAGTCTTCGCTAGACACAATTTGTGGATGAGGGCGGTCCTCCCGTATCGTGGTTACACCGTGACCGACCAAATCACAAAGCGCGAGATGCTCGAAAATCGCGGACAGGCCCAACTCATTGACGTTGCCGGTAAGATGGCGAAGCGTCTTCAGGAGTCGATGGAGCAACACCTCAGCAAAGAGGTTTTCATCAACGGCTCAGCCAGCGGCAACGACCTGCGGTGGCACGGTCTTGAGTCCATGTTCGGCGTGAGCATCGACGGCGTGCCCCAGACGGTGAACGTCGCTGACGGCACTGTTCGGGCTGCCAATGCACTCGATCCATTCGGTGCGCCGAACGACGAGTACGCCGGCCTGAAGACTGGTCTTGGTTCCTACGCTGGCTCGCAGCTGGCTCCGGGCTCGTGGCCTGCAACGCCGGTTGATCCAGAGTACGACTTCTGGGCGCCGATCGTCTGTAATTACACGAGCACCTACTTCGGTGGTCAGACCGCGACGTGGAAGGATCAGTGCCTTGAGGCGATCCGAGCCGCGACGAACCATGCCAAGCGAAACGACAGCAAGGAAAATCAGATCGACATGATTTTGCTTGATCGCTCGCTCTACATTCAGTTCCTGAACCGGCTGGACTCCCGTGAGCGTGCCATCGTCTCGAAGACCACTGGCCTTCGGAGCTATGGCTTCGGTGATGTCGTGGAAATCGACGGAATCGAAACCGCGTCTGACTATGCCATCGCACCGGGCACGGGCTATGCCCTTTCCATCGGTAACATGGAAATGAAGGTGATGACGGGTCAGTTGCTCGAAGCTGAGGGCCCTTATTTTAACGAAGAATTACAGGCTTATCGTTATGCGGTGTCTGTCCTCGCCAACATGAAGATGAAGTCGCCAAGAAATTTTGTGAAGTTCCAGGCACTCGCCTAATCCCGAGAAGGAGATTCCTGACCGATGAGTACGCTGACAGCTGATCCCGGATTTCCTCGAGGGTCTGTGCTGGGTGTCACCCAGAAGATGTATGATGCCGAGCCCTCCGACGGTGCGACCATTGTGGGCGTTGTAAAGACGTTCCGCGATGAGAGCCCGAGCACGGGCGTGGTACTGAGCAACAGGACGGTGGACTGCATCGCCGTTCGCAACAAGTCGGCTGGCGTTCTGCACGCCGGCACGGTGGCTCGCTTCAAGCACGCCGCTGTGCTGACCGAAGTGGATGCCACTCCCATCCTGACCGACGTTCTGGTCGGCGTGGTGGATGAGTATCTGCCGGCTGGTGGTGTGCCCATCAATGAAGTGTTCTGGCTTGTGGTCAAGGGCCCGGCCTCCGTGAGCAAGCCCACCGCGTCCGGCATTGATGCCGGGCAGGTGGTTGTGTGTGGCGATCCCGGCGAAGGCGTCACCTACGCCGGCACGGTCGTTGAGGCCGGTGCTACTGGCGCTGGCACCACCGATCTGGGTGTTTCCATCACCACGTCGGGCGCTGGCACCACTCGTGTTCGCGTGCTCGTGAAGACGCTGTCGTCTTCTTGATTCTCGTCTGAGCGCTGCAACGCTTTGGCCGCAGGGGGGAAGGGACTCCCCTCTGCGGCCTTTCTTTTTGGGCTGAATGGGCGTATACTACGCGAGTGTTAAGTCCCCGTACTGAGGAGTGCGACATGACCGATATGAATGCAAATGTTCCCGAGACGAAGCCCGTCAGCCCGCAGGCCCGCATGATGGACGAGCTACGCCGCGCTGGCGTGCTGTCGCAGCTGCACAAGGCTGGCCTGATGACAGCCCCCGAGAAGCCCTACCAGCCAGAAGAAGGCGCAGCCCCTGAGCCGCCGCC
>Ga0194055_10003197_pt1 | contig 12690 bp, 10 predicted proteins | sample SepL449m_MetaG_FD_155482 | JGI IMG/M metagenome (GOLD analysis project Ga0194055, IMG submission 155482) | Anoxic zone freshwater microbial communities from boreal shield lake in IISD Experimental Lakes Area, Ontario, Canada - Sep2016-L442-9m | ecosystem: Environmental > Aquatic > Freshwater >... | reverse complement strand
GTTGTAAATACGGGAACAAATCATACGTTTGACCGAGGCCAAGCAGTTATAGATGCGCAACTTAACTATTGGGACACCTTGCCGGGTATGCTCGCCGTTGCTGGCGCTAATAGAAATCAAACTGAACAAAATACCATACGCTATTTTACTGTACGTGGAGTCAAATTTGCTTTTTTGTCTTATTCTACCTATACGAACACCCCGCCAGCCACACAGTATGGGCTTAACATGTATAGCGATGCAACGGCAGAGGCACAGACCCGCGCTGCTCGATCATCTGCGGATATTGTTATAGTAAGTATGCGTTGGGGCACTGAATACTCTTCTTCGATTAATGCTCAGCAGGAACAGATTAGCCAGAGCCTGAGCGATTGGGGCGCAGATGTAATTCTTGGTCATGGTCCACATGTTTTGCAACCCGTAAAGATAGTATCTGGTTCTGGAGGGCGACAAACTACTTGTTGGTATTCATTGGGTAATTTCTTGAACGCTCAGATCCCAATCGAATCTCTTACAAACGGATTGGCAATTATGGATATCGATATTGCTACCAAGAAAATCAAAGCTCCTGAATTCGTACCTATTTATATGCACTACGAGTGGACAGCAGATGAGAAGGCACGAGAAGATTTATTAAAGCGTAAAAATTTCACTCTCGTTCCACTCGAGACATCGGCATCCTTACTTAAGAAATCTCAGAATAACACGTCTGTAGGTGTCCAAACTGAGCGAATTAAGAAAGTATTAAATCAGTTTACTACAGTAAAATTAGTATCTCTTCGAGATTTGAAAAAATTATAAATTAAAAAATTCTTCCATTGTTAGATTCTTTTTTCTTAGCTCATTTGCTAATGGTTTGCCGACAAATCGAAGATGCCACGGTTCATACTGGTAGCCAGTACTAGCTTCTTTTCCTTTTTGATAGCGTACTATAAAACCAAATTTCGGTGCATTTTCTGCAATCCATTTTCCTGCTTCAGTCGTACCGAAAGATATCTCAAGATCACAGTTTGTTCCAACCTCACAAACGTCAAAAGCAAGTCCAGTCTGATGTTCACTCGTCCCCGGCTTTGCGCTATATCGATCTGCTGCCTCTTGTCCATCTTTTGCGACATAGCTGGAATAAAGTTGTCTTTGATACGCTTCGGAGCGATAGCCACTTGCGAACAGAAGATTAATATTTCTATCTTTTGCAGCACCGAACATCGCTTCAATAGACGGTGCGATATCGGAGCGAATTTTCATTTGCTCAGCGCTGCTATCCAGACGCAAAGGTACATTTGGTACAGAAAGATTATTGGGGACATAGCCAGATGGGAGAGTACGTTCTTTATTTACTATCCACCAGATGCTTCCAGGAGCATCCATAGAATACTGTTTTTTATTAAATGAATTTTTCGATGAGTGTGATGATGTTTTTGAATCTTTGGATGTACTCGTAGATTGATTTGATAAAACAAACAGGCCGGCAAATAAGATTATTAGTATCAGCACTGGTAGGTATATTTTTTTTATTTTCACTGAGATAAGTATACCGCATGAAGTCATGGGTAAGTCACATTAGCACATAAACTATTGTAAAATGCACTTTACAGATACGATATGCTTGGAAAATATCGAAAGTTCACGTACATTTTATGGAGTGTTACAAAAAGAAGCATCAGACTACATTACACCACTTGTTATGAACGGGCTTGAAGGCCGCGTATTACGCATGCCGGCACCAAAAAATAAAACGCGAGAAATGCTGTTTGTGTACGGTATGCATGCCAGTATTGAACGACAATTCGGGATAGCAGAATTTTTAAATAAATATGGAGCTGTAACTATCCCAGACCTGCCGGGTTTTGGAGGCATGGAATCGTTTTATAAGATTGGCGAAAAACCTAGTCTCGATAATCTAGCCGATTACTTGGCTGCATTTATTAAAATGCGCTATAAGCGGAAGAAAGTTACCATACTGGCGATGTCTTTAGGCTTTGCGATCACAACTCGTATGCTTCAGAGATGTCCTGAATTATCGCGAAAAGTGGATTTGCTGGTGAGCGTGGTTGGTTTTGTAAACCACGAAGAATTTATATTTTCTAAGCAAACTTTTTATGCTTTTAGGTGGTCCGCCAGCTTTTTCTCAAACCGTATTCCTGCCCTGGCGGCTAAACATTTGGTCCTCAGGCCGTCATTTATTCGGGCAACGTATAACTTCGTTGGGGATAATCACGTTAAGCTTAAAGACGCTGACGCTGAAGAGCGTAAAAAACGAATCGATTTTGAAATACATCTTTGGAAATGCAATGACATTAGAACATATATGGATACTGCGGTAACGATGTTTACGCTTGATCTCTGCAAAGAAAAAATAGATCTTCCGGTATATCACATCACTGCGTCCGAAGATCGATATTTCGATAATCATATTGTGGAGCAGCATATGGCAATTATCTATTCAAAAGTCACCGTCATCGCTGCAAAAACAGAGCAACATGGCCCGACGGTACTTGCAAATGCGAAAGAAGCCAGCATTATGGTTCCTGCTCGCCTACGTCGCCTTCTCAACGCCAAATAACCTAGAGGTTTCTCCTCTAACAGGGAGGAAAAATGTGATTCAGGTTTGATCATGTATACTTAGCATAAGTATGAGAATTGGAATTGTTTGCCCGTATAATTATTTTCGCCCAGGTGGTGTCCAATTTTGTATCCGTGATATAGCGCATTATTTAGAAGAACGCGGACATTACGTTCGGGTCATAGTCCCTAAGCCCCGCATTGTGCCAAAAGATATTGATAAAAACGTATTACTGGTTGGCGGTTCAACCGAATTTAATACTCCGTTTGCAACCAAAGCAGATCTTGGCATAAGTACATCCAACGAAAAAATTGATGCACTGTTTGCCGAGCAAAAGTTTGATGTGGTGCACTTTCATGAACCGGGTATACCCGTCCTGAGTGCCCAGCTTATAAGCCGCTCTACCTCAGCCAATGTGGGTACGATGCATGCCACCTTGCCAGAAGGAGTTGTGACAAAATCATTCGAAAAATTAATGATCCCTTTTGCAAAATATTTGGAACCCAAAATCGATATTATCACCGCCGTATCATCAGTCGCCAAAACCACCGCCCTGCTATATTCGCCACAGGCTACTATACGAATAGTGCCCAATGGCATCCAACTATCCCACTACGCGATAAAAAAGCGTCGCCACATGGGCCCAAAAAAAACGATATGTTTTATTGGGCGGCTTGAAAAACGGAAAGGCGTTCGATATCTGATTGATGCCTATGCCGACCTTCGAAAGACGCACCATAATGTTCGATTAGTGATTGCCGGTGACGGGAGACTTCGTAAAAGCCTGGAAGCACGAGTTGAAAAATATGACATACCAGATGTTGAATTTCGAGGCTTTATTAGCGAGCAAGAAAAAATCGATTTGCTCCAGACAGCTGATCTTTATTGTAGCCCGGCATTGTACGGCGAGAGCTTTGGAATGGTTTTGCTTGAAGCTATGGCAGCAGGCTGCGTGGTGGTTGCCGGTAATAACCCCGGGTACGCGAGTGTTTTGCAGGAACGCGGTCGGCTAAGTTTAGTCAATCCGTTTTCGACGATCGATTTTAGTCAACGATTAGAACTTTTGCTATACGATCAAGACGTTCGAGATATATGGCTGTCATGGGCCAGTAAATACGTTGCCCAGTTTGATTATTCCCACGTAGTCGATGCGTACGAAGCAGCCTATCGAGACGCTATAAAGGCATCTGCCAAGAAACGAAAGCAAGCCTCATGATAATTGGCTTTGTGCTCGATGATGGTCTCGATACTCCAGACGGCGTACAACAATATATACAGACACTTGGAACATGGATGACTGCCGAGGGACACGAAGTACATTATCTAGTCGGCCAAACAAAACGAACTGATATCCCAAACGTACATAGTCTGGCGCGTAATATTTCTGTTCGCTTCAACCATAATCGACTCACTATTCCTCTGCCTGCAAACCGGAGTCGAATAAAGAAATTATTAGAAAAGGAAGCGTTTGATGTGCTTCATGTTCAGATGCCCTACAGTCCACTTTTGGCAGGTCGAATTATACGCGCTGCGCCCAAATTATGTGCAGTAATCGGCACATTCCATATACTCCCATATGGTTCACTACAAACCGAAGGTGCTCGAATTTTGGGCCTTTTAACACGCACTACGAGCTCACGGTTCGACACAATATTTTCCGTTTCGCCAGCAGCAAAAGATTTCGCAAAATCCATTATGGGAATTACGAGTACGGTTGTGCCCAATGTCGTTGATATTTCTACGTTTCAAACACTCCAAAAATCCAAAAAAGATTCTACAAAAAAATCGATCGTATTCTTAGGGAGATTTGTTGAGCGAAAAGGCTGTATGCAATTACTCCGGGCGCTCGCGATATTGGCAGAGGAACAAGCACTCGACGATGTGCAGGTGACGATGTGTGGCAGTGGACCACTTGCCAATGAGGCTCAAGAATTCGTCCGAGTTCATTCGCTCGAAAAGCTAGTAACGTTTACCGGACGGGTAACTGAAGCTGAAAAAGTCACCTATTTTGCCCACGCTGATATTGCGATATTTCCCAGTATGAGTGGTGAAAGTTTCGGTATAGTTCTCATAGAGGCCATGGCGGCGGGGAGTGGCGTAGTGCTGGGTGGTAATAACCCAGGCTATGCCAGCGTACTTACTGGCATTCCTGAGCAACTGGTAGACCCGGCGGATCCAAGCGTTTTGGCGGCACAGATACTCCGGGTACTCACAGACAAATCTTTGGCGCAGAAAATTCATGCCTACCAACAATCACACGTCGGACAATTTGATGTCGACACGGTGGGTCGGAAGATACTTGGTGTATATAGCGACGCAATTGCAAAACGTGTCGTAAACAGCGATAATACCACTCATGGATAAACAAAAGCCTGTCGAGTTCACTGTCGCCAATAGAACGGTTATCCGTATTCTACTCATCATGGTCGCAACATTCTTAGGTCTACGGTTTTTACTCAATGTTTCTCACGTGCTTAGCCTGATATTTTTTGCATTTTTCTTAAGTATGGCGCTCAATCCGGCCGTTGCCTGGATTAGTCGACACTTGCGGATTAAAAGTCGTGCTGGCGCCACTGGCGTGGCGTACATAGTGGTCTTGACTCTTATCATTAGCCTATTCTCAGTCATTATTCCTCCACTCGTATCTCAAACTAGTGACTTCGTGACGTCCCTGCCTCAAACAATTAGAAGTGTCAATAATCAAGATTCTGCTGTCGGTCGCCTCGTTAAGAAATATCAACTTCAAGATTCAGTTGATAAAATTGCATCTGATATGAGCGGACGATTGAAGAATTTGCCAGGACCAGTTTTGTCTACGGCTGGGAAAATTGGAAGCACACTTACCTCTACTATCGCTGTATTGGTGCTTACTTTTATGATGATCGTTGAAGGACCAATGTGGCTAACGCGTTTCTGGGCCTTGCAGCCAAAATCCCACCGGGAACATGGCCAGAAGCTCGCGATGCGTATGTACGGTGTAATAACCGGCTATGTCAACGGACAAGTACTGATTGCATTCATCGCAGCATCGTTTGCACTTGTAGCTATGCTTATTGCGTCTAATATCTTTGGTGTATCGATAAACGCCGTCGGACTTGCCGGCATTATTGCCCTGACAGGCCTTATTCCCATGATCGGAAATACGTTGGGTGCAGTCATTGTGGTGCTTGTTTGTGCATTATCATCACTGCCGTTATCAATCGTCATGGCAATATTTTTCTTAATGTATCAGCAGATCGAAAACGTGACAATTCAGCCGTACATCCAATCAAAGAAAAACGAACTCACTCCACTGCTCGTATTCATAGCTGCCATGCTGGGCATAGGCATTGGTGGGTTACTAGGAGCCTTTGTCGCCATACCGCTTGCTGGCTGTATTAGAATTTTATTGAACGATTATTACAAAATGCGCGTTGCCCAAAACGCCTAAGTATTAGCGACTGATCTGGGACCAGATTTGGCCTTTTTCGGTATCGCGAACGGATATTCCCTGTTGTATGAGTTCGTCCCGAGCCTTGTCTGACTCTTTCCAATTCTTGCTATCTCGTGCTTTTTGACGCAAGGCTAAGATGCTCTTTTGCGATTCAGATATATCTGCTCGACCATCGAGTAGATCGATGCCAATTTTCAGTTTTATTTCGGCGGCGAAAGTTTTGATACGCGGCTTGTGGATGTGCAACTGTTCAATTTCTGTGATTGCCTCGTCTATAATGCTTAGGGCAAGCGGTGTGTTTAGATCACCATCCAATGCCTGCTTTATTCGAGAGGTGTATGCGGTGTCTTGAAACGTAGAATCCGCAGCGGCATCTTCCTGCCAGATGAGGTCCATCGCCATTCGCCATTTGTTGAGTCTATTTTGGGCTGCTTCTAAAATCTCCCAGGTAAAGTTGCCTTCTGTCCGGTAGTGCTTGCTGAAAACCATTATTTTGAAGGCTTCAAGATCAAAACCTTTGTCGAGCACGTCCTGGAGGGTGAAACCATTGCCAAGCGACTTACTGATTTTGGTACCATTAACTTTGATATGATTTGCGTGAACCCAGAACGTTGAGAATGGCTTGCCGGTAACAGCTTCAGTCTGGGCGATTTCGTTTGTATGGTGCACAGGAATATGATCGATGCCACCGGTGTGTATATCAATCTGGTCTCCAAGTATTTCTCTGGCCATGACTGAACACTCAAGATGCCAACCCGGAAAACCAATACCTTTGTTATCGCCAAAGGGGCTTTCCCATTCCATATCTCGTTTTTCGCTTGGGTTGGAGAATTTCCATAATGCAAAGTCGGTTGGATTTTTCTTGCCGGTATCCTCTACTCTGGCGCCAAACTGGAGTCCGTCGATATCGAGCCGAGCGAGCTCGCCGTAGTTATTAAGCTTGCTGGTGTCAAAATATACGCCATCGGCAATAACATAGGTGTATCCCTTTTTCTCGAGTTCTTGGACGAAGGCAATTTGCTGCGGAATGTATTCGGTCGCTCTCGGCATATGGTCTGGCCGGATAAGTCCGAGTTGGTCGTAGGCTTCATGATCGGCAATCTCAATATATTTTTCGGCTACTTTCCAGGCGGTCAAACCTTCTTTGAGTGCTCCTTTGAGCATCTTGTCTTCACCGGCATCTTCATCGGATGTTAGGTGGCCTACGTCGGTAATATTCTGAACACGATCGACAGTATATCCATCGGCCTGCAATGTTCGAACCAGAATGTCCCAGTAGATGTACGACACCCAGTTCCCGATGTGCGGCTGGCTGTATACCGTTAAACCGCAGGTATACAACGTGACCTTGTGGTCATTAATTGGCGTAAATGTATCAACCGATCGGGTAAGCGTGTTATAGAGTTTCATTATTCCTCGGCGCCGTCCTTCATGAGTTTGCTGGCAGTCATAATAAGTTCTTTTTTGAGTTCCTCGAATTTCCATTCGTGTGTCTTGAAGCCTGCTGCACTGGCATGACCGCCACCACCGAAATGTTCAGCCAACTTGCCGGCATATGGTGCACCATGATTGCCACGAAGTTTTCCGGTGATTTTGCCACCAGGATAAAGCTTGATCACGACAGACAATTTGACCCCCTCAGCAATTCGAAGTTCTTCAAGCGCTAGAACTGCAGGGTTATAGAATGGGCTATAGGTTTGGATTTCATCCCATGGAATGGTTACGAGTGCTAGTTGATTGTCGGCAAAATATTCTATCCGTTGCAGTAGCTTGCCTTTATAGGCGATGATGTCGCGTGATTTTGCCATGCTCAAGCGGCGGGTAGCCTCTAGGCCTGCGAGATCTGCCCCATGTTCAACCAAGTGAGCCAATACGTGGATACTGCGGGCTGTGGTGTCTTCTACGGTAAGTCCGAGTGAGTCGGCCATGATCGAAATCGTCAGTAGATTCGCGACTGCAGGTGAAATTTCCCAACCAAGTTGTTTGCCCAAAAGGTAGAGCACTTCCCCCGTGGATACGGCAGCTACGTCGACGAGCGCTGTATTATTGATGGTTACATCGTTCTCGACATCATGGTGATCGATAATAATAAACGGTCGTGTTCGAAGCGCCCCAATCTGATGTGTTTTTTCGAGCTGTTCCAGCAGTGTGATGCTTGAGCAGTCAACCAAAATAGCTGCATCAAAGTCATTGGGGAGATCTTTGACGACCCTATCGTACCCTGGAATGTAATGGAGGTAGCCCGTAATATCAATCCCACAGTACATGGTTACTTTTTTACCTAAGGTGCTGAGAATCTCTTCCAACGCTAGGCTGCTCGAAAGACTATCGGCATCAGGGTTATCGGCCTGAATAACGACGATATGTGACGCGGTATCGATAATTTTTTGTATGTCGGGACCGATTTTGTATATTTCTGTATCTGTAGTCATTAGATATAGTATACCTCAACATTGATGCAAACATCAGCGCTCTATGGTTTGTCTGCCTTCGAGTGCCCTACTGAGCGTAATCTGATCGGCATATTCGAGATCAACACCCACTGGTAGTCCACGGGCTAATCGTGTGACGCGTACCTCTCTGCCCTCAAGCTGTTGCTGTATGTATAATGCGGTCGATTCACCTTCGACACCGGCGTTTGTAGCCAGAATGATCTCTTGGACCTTATCTTCGTCGACTCGGGCAATCAATTCGGCGATATGAAGTTGCTCAGGGCCAACACCGTCTATAGGTGAAATCAGGCCGCCAAGTACATGATAGGTACCGTGAAATTCATTCGTTTTTTCGAGCGCCACGAGGTCAAACGGTTCTGCGACGACTGCAATCAAGGTTTTATCGCGGGTCGGGTCAGTATAAAGATCAGAGAATTCCTTACCACGTTCTACGAGTGCAAATGTTTTCTTACAATAATCAATATTGCTATGCAGGTCTTCGAGCGCACTACTCAGTCGATGTGCGATATGCGTATCGTTCCGAAGGACATAGTATGCAAAACGCTCAGCAGAGCGCGGGCCCACACCAGGTAGGCCCGCAAATGCTTCAATAAGCTCATCGAGTGCGGGTGGAAGTATATGCATTATCTATCGCCAGGTTGTAACCTGTTTACATTCCGAGGTCGCCGAGAGCACCCATGAACGGTTGCATCTTTTCGGCAGCCATTTTCTGACTTTGTGAAATTGCATCTTTGATGGCATCTTCTAACCATCGTTCTAGTTCACGGATATCGTCGAGGTCCACTTGCTCTGGGTCGATGTGAATCTTCTTGATTTTTTGCTCTCCAGTGATTTCCACCTTGACGGCGCCATCGCCCTGCTCAACAGTGATAATTTCTTTTTGTAGTTCTTTTTGTAGTTTCTTAACTTTCATTAGCATTTTAGCTTGGTCAAATCGGCTCATGGTCACTCCCTTAGTTACCCCTTAAGTATAAAGGAGAACGTAAAAAGTAGAAAGTCCCAGGGAGAGTCAAATTCTAGAGGAATCCTAGAGGAGAAACCTCTAACAGATGAGAAAAATGTGAATTCAATAGAGGCGTTACGGCTTGATAGGTCGCTGGGAGTAGATTTGCTTCGTGGTAGGAACTTGAGGCCATGCAACAAAATAATAATTGAGATGATAAAAACCGACTGCAGCAATCGCCACACTCGCCAAAGAAACAGCAATTCCCTTTGCGATTGGATTGACCGGAAATACCTTGAACCATTGATTATTCAGATACGATACGCCGCTGGCAGCCAGCAGATATATGAATGGAATCAATGCTACTATAGGGAATCCGCTCTGGAGACTAATCATAAGACTTAGAACAACGATACCACCAAAGAGGAATTTCAAACGATCAAGCCGGCGTTCGTTTTGCACGGTGTTGAATATACCCAACAGTACCAGAATGGTCGTCATGAAATCGAGGAGCGGCAAGTTGCCTACCTGATAAAGAGGGTTACCCTCGCCGTGGATAAAGAGGTGTATTGGGATGAGGAGCATATTTTTCGGTACATGAAGTAGTGCTTGGAGTGGCTCCGCTGGGATGAGGAGATAACTTTTTAGCAGGGTCATATCCGTGGAGAGACCGATAACTAAGGGGGCAATAATTATGACGAGAATCATAACGGCAATGATCGATAATGGTTTCTGATCTTTGGCAAGTGCTATCACTTTTTTGCGCCGCCAAACGAGACCAATAAGGAGAAACCAGATCATACCAGGGATATACAGTAGCCAGGTCACCATAGCAGCACCTAGACCAACGGCAAGATTGGTATGTTTATGGTGAGGTAGCCAACTGGCAATTGCCACAATAGCGATTAAGCTCAAGGTCATGATATCAGGGGTAGCAAGGCGACTTACCGATAAGAACCAGCTTGAAACGGTAAGTAGGATGGTGGTTATGACAGCGATTCTAAATCCAAACCACTTGCGGACGCTATAGAAAAATAGTGCAACTACAGCCAAAGCAACGATAATAGAAACACCTCGCATAGCGATAAATCCGTGATGGGCCAGTTTGGCTACAATGTATTGCATGACTTTATGAGGGAGATAGAGTGGATTCTCGAGCATGACTTTGATACTTCTTGAAGCGATAACTGCCGATTTCTCGAAAGGACTGAAGCCCGGCACCAGATATTTAAGTCGGTAGACTAATAAAAGTGCAGTAGTGAATAACGCAAGGAAATACCCGACGGTCGGTAATCCAACATCTTTTAAAATCTGACGAAGCGTTTTTTGTAACTGCATAGTAATTATGCATAGTATACCACGCGGAGTTGGGCCTGCGTCTAGCTGAATGGGTCGCCGTGTTTGGTATCAAGGCTGCGGAATTGCTGTTTCTCACGATCGAAGTACAGCTCGACCGCGCCCGTAGGACCATTACGATGTTTCTTGATAAAGATATCCATAATGTTCTTTCGCTCTGATTCAGGATTGTAGTAATCTTCGCGGTACAAGAAAGCCACCACGTCGGCATCCTGCTCGATGGATCCTGATTCTCGAAGATCTTGCAGCTGTGGAATCTGTGGAGTTCTACTTTCCACCGAACGGCTGAGCTGACTTAATGCGATAAGCGGCACATTGAGCTCACGTGCAATGCCCTTTAATCCGCGGGATATAGCAGAGATTTCTTGCACACGGTTACCATCACCTGCAAACCGTGAACCGCCACTCATAAGCTGCAAGTAGTCAACGATGATGAGCCCCAGCGGACGAACGTGCGCTTCCCGTCGGGCTTTGGTACGGAGGTCGCTCACCGTAATACCTGGCGTATCATCAATAAAAATCTGAGCTTCAGATAACGCACCCATGGCATGACCAATTTTTTCAAAATCTGAGTCGGTGAGGTTACCTGTTCGGAGTGCCCAGGCATCAACACCTGATTCCGTAGCCAACATACGGTCTACGAGCTGTTCCTTACTCATTTCGAGGCTGAACACTAGTACTGGTTCTTGGGCCTTCAAGGCAATGCTATGAGCCAACCCCAGCGAGAACGCAGTGTTATGCGTTACAACAAAATCATCGGTCACATATAGATTTGATGTATGGGACACAGCAATACACTGCGCCTCAGCGATGTGAGTCGATTCAATTGATGCAAATGTTGGTCTCTTCCTCCGCGTGGTGGCATTGGCGCGTGCTTTTTTTTCAGGGACACTAAACAGTAGTTTAGGTTCTGGATGATTGATGTTCACCACATACGATGGTAGCCCCGCTTTTCGCAGCCCAAGATACGTGTAGTGAGACTGCTTTGGTTTTATAGTTGCCCAGGCTCCAATAGATCGAGCAAGCGTAACCACATGCTCAGCTAATAGTTTACTTGAAGATGAAAATCGAACTGTTCCATGCTTTTCAACCCAGCCATCGGCATCGAGGAGTCCTTGAATCATGGCAATGCGATCGGCACGAGGGGCCTCGAGATATATTTGAGGAATAAATTTGTCATGGCTATGTTTGCCCCAGAGTTTGAGTTCACGGAGTGACTCACGAATAGGATTTTTTGCCTGTCCTGGTCGAACAATCCTGTAATCATAGCTCCCTGCATGGTGCACTTCGTATTTTGCGCCCAATTCTTTTTTAGTTTTTGCGAGAACTGATTCACTTGCCGTCGATAGTCGTAAATGGTTCAAATCGCCATCGCCAATGAGCATGCCGAGCAGCCAGGGCTTGATCGGTAGATTTTGATCGTGGCCAAAATCTCCGTTGAACATCTCGATCCACAATCTTTTTTGATATCGTTTTCGTTTCAACATTTCCGCAACGCCATCGGTTGTAAGAATTTTTGGTTTATCCCATGCTCGGTACTGTACGCTCCAAAGGTGATCACCGGTTGCCTCGGTTGAACGACCGTCAGAAAACGAGACCCGATAGATCTGTTTTTTACCCTGAGGGTATACGCCAACGACTTTAGATTTTTTACCATCTACGGAAGCGAGTTCATCCCCGACCTTCATATCTCCCATGGTTTTCCAGCCGGATTTCGTCATGATGCGGGCGTTAAGCGGCTGAGCTTTACCCATTGATGGACGAGCAGCCAAAATGAAGAGATCAGACCGTTGCAGTCCTGCAAGTATGTTATCGAGGTCTTTGAATCCCGTCGGGATACCGCGGAGTTTACCTTTGTCTTTGTGCAGTTCATCGAGACGGTCAAAGCTCTCGCCCAAAATTGTTTCGATGCTGACGATATCTTGTTTGATATGTTTCTGAC
>Ga0194055_10003196_pt1 | contig 12692 bp, 16 predicted proteins | sample SepL449m_MetaG_FD_155482 | JGI IMG/M metagenome (GOLD analysis project Ga0194055, IMG submission 155482) | Anoxic zone freshwater microbial communities from boreal shield lake in IISD Experimental Lakes Area, Ontario, Canada - Sep2016-L442-9m | ecosystem: Environmental > Aquatic > Freshwater >... | reverse complement strand
TCTGCCTTCAGGAGTGGCTTTAGCTGCCACATTTGTGCTGGATTCATGGTGCAAAGTCCTTCCGAGCAGATTTATGGGCTCCAGACTTTAAGCAGTTTTTAATTATTATTGTGCCTCGTTTTGTTCGCCCATTTACCTCTTTTTTTAGTATCTCTGCGATGGCCCTAGTGTTTACTGCAGCCGCCATTGCCCAAACAATCAGTGAACAGCAGATGCGGGCAGCCAATCTGGCGCGGATGCAGGCTGAGTTGATCAATGGGGGCTTAGGCCAGTACTCACCTGCAGACTGCATGCATCAAGGCGGTGGTGGCAGCGGGGCTGGAAATTGGTTTTGTTTGGTTTCGACTACTCCCCAGGGGTTTCGTTTCCGCTTCCTTGGAGGAGTGCCTGGCTGGGCCGCTCGCCAGGAGAGGCCAACAATTGAGACTGTGGTTCTTGTGTCACCCGATGGGAAGAATTTACAAGTTGAATACAATGGATCAGTTCGCATCCAGTAGGTGATGGTAAATTCAATGGCGTTTGTTACTCTGCTGCCAGCAAGATTTAAGATACTCCTGCTGAGTTCTAAATTGTAAAGAGCCAATATCGTGGCGCTTTGATAAAAGCCACAGTAACAGTTTTGTGGTCCAGGTGAGGTCACAGGGGCTAGGCATATGTTGAAAGCGTGTTTCTGAAATTGGTCTGCTAGTAATTATAAGGATCATCAATTTTAATTGCATCAAAATGGCTCCAGTGAAAGTTCAAGACATTCAATATGGTTAGCTACTCCTACGGACTGGTTGCAAGCAGATTCCATGCACATCTGCGGTATATCAGCAGCATTTGGTGTTGATCGGGGTATGAAACGCACCGGCTCTGCGGAATCCAACCTCCGAGGATGAAAACGTTTCCAGCATGGATGTATTGCAGCCGACCATGCGCGTACTCCTGATTTACCCAAGGTTTCCAAAAACCTTCTGGAGCTTTGATCGGGCCGTGGAACTGATGGGTCATCGGGTTCTCCTGCCCCCGCTTGGTCTCATTACTGTGGCTGCCCTACTTCCACAGTCCTGGTACTTCCAACTGGTGGATTCCAATGTTCGTGAGGTCAGCGAGGCTGAGTGGGAATGGGCCGATCTAGCCATTCTTTCGGCAATGATTGTTCAAAAGAAGGATCTGGCCCATCAGATCGGACTGGCTAAGCAGCACAAGTGCCAGGTGGCGGTAGGCGGTCCATTTGCAACGTCCACTCCGGAGGCGGAAGAGCTAAAAGCAGCGGATTTTCTGGTATTGGATGAAGGTGAGATCACTCTTCCAATGCTGGTGGATGCGATCGACAATGGTGCAACTACTGGGCAGTTTCGTGCGGAGGGAGAAAAGCCAGACCTCTGCACGTCCCCTATTCCACGGTTTGATCTTTTAGAGCGTAATGCTTACGCCATGATGGCAGTGCAATTTTCAAGGGGCTGCCCTTTTCAGTGCGAATTTTGCGACATCATCGTTCTCTATGGGCGTAAACCACGCACGAAAACCCCGGATCAGCTCATTTGCGAGCTTGAGGCCCTGAATAAATTGAACTGGAAGGGAGAGGTCTTTCTTGTTGATGATAACTTTATCGGTAATAAACGCAATGTGAAGCAGCTTTTAAGTGAGCTTGTCCTTTGGCAAACACGTCATGCCCACCCCTTCTCCTTCACAACCGAAGCATCTATTGATCTGGCCAGTGATGAAGATCTGATGGATCAAATGGTAGAAAGCGGTTTTAACCGGGTTTTTCTTGGTATCGAAACACCGGATACGACAAGCCTTAGCGGCGCGGGCAAGCATCAGAATACTAGAACATCCCTCCTCGAAGCCGTGGATGCCATCACTGGCAAAGGGCTACTTGTTATGGCCGGTTTTATCCTTGGCTTCGACGGTGAATGCGCTGGAGCCGGTCAACGAATTGTTGATTTTGTCAACCAAAGCAGTATCCCTGTTGCCATGCTTGGAATCCTTCAGGCCCTACCGAGAACTGCCCTCTGGAATCGACTAGATGCCGAAAAGCGTTTACTTAAATTAGATACCCAATTTGAAGCTGGCATCCAGACGAATCTACTGAACTTCCTACCCAGCAGACCCATGGAGGAGATTGCCAGTGAATTCATCGAAGCCTTTGATCAGCTTTATGAACCAAGCAACTACCTGGTTCGTATTCACCACTATTCCATTCTTCTGGGAAAGCAACGAGTTCAGAAGAGAAGCAGTTTAAATTCGTTTTTGGCCCACCTGCCACCCACTGCGCTTACTGGTGTTTTTACTCTTTTCTGGAATCAAGGTATACTCCGAAATAGTCGCTGGCTGTTTTGGCGCTATCTGATTGATACCATTCTAAACCGTCCCCAGGTCCTTGATCAATACCTATGGATGTGTCTCCTGAATGAGCATTTTCTTGAATACCGCTCTGTGGTTGGCCATGAGGTGACTAGCCAGTTGAACTGGAGTCGAGCCCACTCAAGTGAGCTGGTCAGTACATGAGACCATGCGGCAGTGAATGGATGGGGCTTTGGGTGATCATTTGCCTACATGGATTCCCCGAATCGTGTCGAGTAAGCCAAAGGTCTTTAGTAGCCAAATGACGACAGCGATCACCACAGCACCGTTGAGAATCCTGCTGATTTGCCGATCCATAGGGATGTAGTTATTTACCAGCCAAAGTAGTACACCCACAACGATCAGTGTGACAACAAGGGAAATCAGATCCATCTTTTGTTCTCGAGTATTTTTTGATGAAGTGAACAGGTTAATATTTAGCAAGCTGAGCCTTGGGCTCGTGCTACTGATGTCCGGCCAAGGGGGCCGCCATGAAACCGGTAATCCTTAACCTTCAAATCAAAGACCCCATACCAGGTATGGCATCACTAAAACCATGATGGGCTATGCCAGGCTTGGCAATCTTTTCGCGTGTTTTACCTGATATTTCGCGCAGATCTGCTCAAGCCAGCTTTTAGCTCTACTCTCCCAGTCGATTCTCCCGATTGATTCTCCCGATAGATTTCACCCATGGATCCATTCTTTATTCTTAAAACAGACTATGGGTTTGAACAGGCTAGCTCTGCGCTTGAAGCTGCGGTTACATACCATGGCTTCGGAGTGCTGGCAATTCATGATCTTGGGCAAATATTGCGATTGAAGGGAACCAATTTCGTAGAGGAATGCCGAGTTTTTGAGGTGTGTAACCCGATGCAGGCAGCTCGAGTTATGGGTATTCAAATAAAGCTCAGCATGGCTCTTCCCTTTCGCATCTGCATTTATATAGAGAATAATCAGACATACATAGGTATGATCAGGCCTGGAAATCTGCTGCTCGCTCTTTCACCCGATGAGGAGCTCAAATCAGTGGCTACTGAAGTAGAGTGCTCGATGATTGAAATCATTCAAAAAGCTGCCGGCTCTCTACCTTGCGCAACCATTTGAGAGGATTGGTTATGTCAAATAAAGACGTTCCACCAAATCTGCACTAAGTCCAGCACATATCTGGATATAACCAAGCCATTGGAGCTGTCAGCTGGCGCAGTTGGCGTTCCAGCGATCTTGCAGGCTCTTGGCTTGAGTGGTGTCCCCAGAGCGTTCGGCGGCCTGGATACCCACCTGGGTCTGGTTGCAACTTGCCTGGTGAACCAGCTGGGCCCTTTGGGTTTTGAGGTCCTGGAGCTGGCCTATCAACCGTTGACGCTTCAGCGCCCGTTCTGAGGAATTCACTTGGCTAGCCTGTAACTCATTAAGCGCCTTGAGTTGCAGGGTAAAGATTGCCTCTTGTTTGCCTAATCTATCGGCTTCATCGCTGCGATCCTGTAGGGCCTTGGCCTGGATGGTCTGCTGATCCAGAGCCCGCTGTTGTTGAGAGATTTGATCCCGTTGTCTGATTACTACCAGGGAGCCAACTCCAACCGTTGCGGCAATTGCTACCACCAGCAAGATTTGATTGTTGCGACGCATGTCGGTAAGTCCCTTGATAAGTGATTGGCTAAGTTTTTTACTGATAGGTGTGTCCCTGTATTGGCACATCACTTTCTTCCCCACAAAGCTCCTCCCAGGTACCTTCTTGGGATGAAAGTGCCAGGTGAGGAGCAGTGCCTATCTAGCGATCAGGCATCTTTGTCCCCTTTGTGCTCGGGTTTGTGCTCGGGTTTGTGCAGGTCGGCCAAGGTATCCATGGCGGAACCCTGTACCTGCTTGCTGGCTCCTTTGACCTTGTCACCAAGGTTTCCCGTCAGATCGCCTGAGGCCGACTGGAGCCGACCTTCCGCAGTCTTCATCTTTGCATCGATTTTTTCACTCATCAATACCATCGTGATGGGATGGAACGAACCAGGGCTGACGCCTGGCATGGAAAGCTCCATAGCTGGTGCAGGTCTTATCAGCGAATTCAGGGCATCGATCAGGCTTTTCATCGCGTTAACGGCAACGGAACGGCACTGGGTGTCGTGTCTGATTTTTATTCAGATCATCAGAGGCCGGAGAGCCCTGGTTGTGGATTTCCTCCATGGGTGATGCATTGTTGCCCGGTTTTGCGCTATGCCTTCTTTTTTGTCCCAGGTTGTGCTCCATTACTGCCGTACATCCTTGTTGCAGCTTCTGGTCCAATCATTCAAGTTTTATTATTTGGTGCTGTTCCTAAAACTATCAATCTGAAATGATATTATCATTTTGTCAGCCTTCGCATTGGCGTTCATTCCCTTTGTGTTTTCCTCACGTGCTCTGGCCCAGAGAGTGGTTCCAAGAATTGGTAGTATTTGTCCTCTTGGTTACGTCGATAAATTCAATGGCAAGTGCACTACATTCGGCCTTCCCAAGTTTACTGTGCGTCCAACCTATGGTCGGGCCTACCTCAGCGGATGGATGAATGTTGGTGGTGGTCATTGTCGCAGGAATTGGTAGTGAGTTTTGGTGTTAGCTTTTAGCTTCAATGATTCCCTTGGCTTTCCTTTTCCTAAGCATGGAGTAAGGTCTTTCGCTTGCCGAGCTTTTAATGATCTCCCCAGAGTCAGGCTTTTTACGGGAGCCGGTCGTAGTGCTTGAGATGCAGTGAGTAGTGGCCCGCTGCCCAGGTGCCAACTGTTCGAACGGAGTTTCAATGTCTTGAACGCTGGTCTTCGTTCAAAGCTAAAGCGTTTTGGCTGGTTCAGCCAGTGACTTTGCTGTTCTAAAGTTTTACTGTGCGCATTGACCCAGATCTCTGCCGCCTGATCGACCTCGTGCTCAACTAGGGCCTGCTTGGCAAGATCCGCAACTACTCCTTGGCACTTGGAGAACAGAGGGTTCCAGCGCTCTTCGCTCGCCATCCATGCCATCAAGAGTGCGCCCAGGACGCCTAGCTGCTCCTCAGAGATGCGGGATGCGGATGCATCGCTACAGCCCGTGCCTGGCTCATGTCATCTGCTGAACGAGATCTTCGCCTGCTGGCAGTAACCCCAATCGGAAGCAGCAGAAAAGGCAGGCCAATGGTTGATAGACCGCATCCAACCGGGTATGGAATAGCGCTATTGCAGGTCGTAGCTCCTCCCTGCTAAGGCTGGTTTATGCAACAGCTCCTGCACCAGATCGAGGTCACGACCAACGGCCCAGGCTTCACCCGTCTGAACGGGGAGCTCAACCGCTGGATTCGTTCCACTGGCATGCAGCGGGGCTTGCTGCATCTGAGCTGCTTGCATACCAGCTGCAGCTTGACCATCAACGAGAACGCCGATCCCCGTGTCCTGACGGATCTGCAGGCCTGGATGGATGCGGTGGTCCCGCAGGATGGGCTCGGCCCCCTAAATGGCAACGGCAAGCGCGCCCCCTATCTTCACGATGACGAGGGTGACGACGACATGCCAGCGCACATCCGCACGGCCCTTACCGCCCAGACCCTCGCCCTCAGCATCGACGGCGGCCAACTGCTCCAAGGGGTTTGGCAGGCGGTTTACCTGTGGGAACACAGGGCTAAGCCCCAACTTCGGCGGATCGCCTGCCACGTCATCGGTGAGTAGGTCAGAGCTGGCTAATGGTCAGCATCAACTCGTGGCATAACTGCTGAAAATTGACGCCATTAGGGGGTCTCGAGAAGCGTCAGGGTATTCCCATAATGAATTAGTTAGTAGCCAGAAGGTACCTGATGGCAACATCAACCTATCGAAGCGAAGAGGAAACCTGCCTCGGTCGCACCTGTATGCAATGGGGTGTTGATGGTGATCTCAACCCCTTAGATTTGGAGCTGGTGATGCAGCGCCTAGCCAAAGTGGACCATGAGTTTGAAGAGAAAGGAGAGCTCTCTGCTTTGATCAGCTAACAGTCTTTTCGGTCGTTTTCGGGGTGCTTTTGGGGCTGCTTAATTCACCTTATTTACAGCGTGTGACCTGCTAATCAATTTGGCACCTCTAGCTTGGTCTGCATCCAAGAGGATATCCAATACAGGCCGAAGTAGTGCAAATAGACTGCCATAACTAGGCCCGTAAAGTCCTGGGTCACAACTGGGAAACTAAAGCCTGGACAAGACCCGAAATGGCTGGGTTGGCCGGGCAGCCAGGCAGAACCGAGAGCCAAGCAATCAGCACCGCTAAAAGGGTGCCGGCAGGGTAAGCGTCGACAACCTCGAAATTGTTCATAATTACCGTTCGAGGCCAAAAGGAAAAGTCGTTCCAGAGCGACCGGTAAGTGAACGGAGTAAAATGGTTTAGATGTACTGTGACCCGTGGGACCACTTGTTGGCTACGCCCGGGTGAGCACAGAGCAACATGCCCTTGAGCAACAACTGAGTGTGTTGAAAGGGGCAGGGTGTGAGGAAGTGTTTGGGGAGAAGGTGAGCAGCACAGTCCCTAACCACAAACGCCACCAGCTCCAAGCAGCCCTATCGCCTCTGACACTAGGAGACACTCTGGTGTTCTCGAAGCTCGACCGACTGGGGCGTACACAGGCTCAGATGGTGGCACGGCTAGCAACGCTCCAGGCCCAAGGTCTGTACGTCAAAACCCTGGACTGGCTACTTGACACCGCCTCCCTGGGCAAGTTGGCTCCACTTGTGGTGGGGCTACTGCCCGGCTTGGCCGAAGTGGAGAGGAACCTTGTCCAAGAAAGAACAAGGGAGTCGGTAGAACACCGAAGGTGAACAGGTGGGAAGCTCGGTGGCCGCCCACAACAGACTGAGGGGCGGCAAGAGCTAGTTAGGCTCATACGAAGTGAGCGGCGCTCGTTCAGTGAAGTGGCCAACACCTGTGGTGTCTCGCTGGCAACTGCCCACCGTTACGGCTTCAAATCCTAGGCTTACAAAAGACGGCAAGCCATCTCAGAGGCTCCCGCTCCCGCCAAACTGTTTCAACAAAAAAACTTCTTGTCCGTACTGCATTCAATGATGTCAACGCCTGATGACAGCTTCAACGAGTCAATGGATAGCATTGACCTAAAGGACGCACTAGCCCTTGCAGCATATATAGAACAATTGCTCATGACTGAGCAGCAATGGATACTTAATCGTCTGTCTTGGCTTTTTACCTCTCAATCTTTTCTGATAACCGCCTTTGTTGTCCTTTTGGGCTCAGGCAATCATTCCTCCACTGCCCATCTCTTGCACATTGCGCTACCCCTTTTAGGGCTGTTTTGTTGTGTAACTGTTGCATTAGCAATTAGGGCTGCCGAAAGAGTACACAAGTCACTCGGAAATAGGCGCGCTTTCTTGTCAATGCGTATTAATGACATCGTTAAAAGCCCAAAGCTAGTTCCAGTGCTTGGATCAAGCAAGACCCTTCGTGGTAATGCATGGACATTGACTCATGGTTCATTGCCGCACAAGATTTTGCCTTGGGCCTTTGCCATTTTATGGATTCTATTATTAATATCACTTGGACCTTAAACCGAACCAGCCTTCCAGTCATTCAGAATCATTGTCTTGCAATCCAAAAGAAAAAGCAATAGTGCTCTTTTCCAGTAGCAAAGCAACGAACTCCTCTCCCTCAATCGTCACCGTGCTGCCCATGGGGCGCGAGATTCCTAGGGCCAAGCTCCAAGAGACTCTCCTGGGTATTAACGGAAAAATAGTGGTTCAAATTAATGACCAAACCACTCCAGCCGGTCTGGTGGCTGGCGCCAATGCCGGCCCCATTATCTCCATGGAAGTACTCATAAAATAGGAGATAATCCTTCCAGTTGGGGTCGTTCTGGAAGGTCTGCTGGCTGCCAAAAACTGGTCTTAGACCTTCAGCATTGCGTGTGAAAATTGAGACAAGCCTGTGAGCGAGTTGCTCGGCAACCTCGTAGAGGTTTGCAAGTTTGCCGCTGCCTGTTGGGAATTCAACCTTGAAGTCTTTGCCGTAATAACAAAAGTAGACAATCAAAGAGCGAATAATCATGACGTTGACTGGCATCCAGATCGGACCGCGCCAGTTGCTGTTGCCGCCAAAAAGTCCAGAATCAGACTCTGCCGGCAGGTATTGGACAACGAACTCCTGTTGATTATGGACAAAGCGATAGGGTTCACTTTCGTGCCGTTTTGAGATCGAGCGAATGCCATAGTCGCCGAGAAACTCATCGGGATCGAGCATGATCTTCAGCACGCTGCGAAGATTGGTTTCATTAAGGGCTGACATCAGGTGCCGGTTGCCATACCCCCTTAGCCGAACATCGTGGAAAGAACTGTGTAGATCGGGAAATTTTTCCTGGAGCCGAGGTAATAGCTCACCGAGCTCAGGGATCGTCTCCAGTACATCCTGCTCGAATGAATGGACGGCACACAGTGGTATCAGCCCGACCATGGACCTGACTTTCAGGCGTGTTGAGCTGCCGTCACTTTTGCGGAGTACATCATAGAAAAAGCCATCCTCTTCATCCCACATGCTCTCGCTCGCATTGCGATTGACCATTGCATGGGCGATTGAGAGAAAGTGCCTCATGAACTTGGCTGGGTATTCGCGATACGTTTCGTCTGTCTGGGCCAGCTCCACAGAGATTTGCACCATGCTCTGGGCAAATAAGGCCATCCAGGCCGTTCCATCAGCTTGCTCAAGCCGGCCGCCCATTTCTGGTGATTCAGTTCGGTCAAAAATCCCAATATTGTCTAGACCGAGGAAGCCACCTTGAAACACATTATTGCCATTAGCATCTTTTCGATTCAGCCACCAGGTGAAGTTAATGAGAAGTTTGTGAAAGCTTTCTTTCAGCCACTGATGATCGGCCTGGCCATGGAGCGATGCATCGGTTAAGTAGACAAGAAAGGTCGCCCAGGCGTGCACAGGTGGATTGACATCGCTGAAGTTCCACTCATAGGCTGGAATTTGTCCGTTGGGGTGTAGGTATTGGCTGCTCAGCATCAGGCTGAGCTGTCGCTTGGCGAAGCTTGGATCTATATAGGCAAACGTGCTGGCGTGAAAGGCGAGATCCCAGGCCGCAAACCAGGGATATTCCCATTTGTCTGGCATGGAGATCACATCACAGTTGTTCATGTGATGCCACTGCTGATTTCTGAAACCCTGTGCTTTATCGGTCCCCAGTGGATCAACGCCACGCTGCTGGAGCCAGGGTGTGATGTCGTAGTTGTAGAACTGTTTGGACCACAGCATCCCTGCCATCGCTTGCCTGAACAGCAGCTTCTGCTCAGCGCTGAATCCAGCTGGCATTACCCTGGCGTAGTAGTCATCGCAGTCCTGTTTTCTACGCTCCAAGATCTGATCAAAGCCTTGATAGGCAGAGTCGTCCTGTGATTTAGGCGTTGACCGGGTCAGTCGCAATTGGATTGTGCTCGAGGCGTTGGCACCAATCAAGAGGTTATAAATTGCGGACGCTTTGGTGCCTTGCTTTGACGGATTGACTGCGGCTTTCTCGCCATGAGTCAAGTAGCGGTTAATGCCACATTTTGTATAGGGGGATTGGTTGGGTTGTTGGAATACAACTTCTGTATTGGTTTCGTTGTCCGTAAACACCAGTTCATCGGCCTCCTTGCAGTGCAGCACGAAATCGCCAAGGTCGGGGTGACTCGCATGGAGGCTGGCCGCACCTGATTCACCCAGCTGCGCCTTGATCAAGGGTTTTGGGCCGCCGCCCTGATCCCAGGTATTGCGAAACCAGAGGGTAGGTAATGCGGCGAGCTTGGCCGGTTGATCTGAGCGGTTGTGGACCGTGACCTGGATCAGTAGGTCTTCCGGATCAGCCTTGGCATATTCGACTTCGATATCACAATATTCATTCTTGTCGAAGATCCCCGTGTCAATCAGTTCGTATTCCGGCTCTTGGCGTGACCTTGCTTTGTTTACGGCAACAAGTTCCTCATAGGGAAAGGCATTGAGTGGATACTTGTAGAGGTAACGCATGTAAGAATGCGTTGGCGTTGAGTCAAGGTAGTAATAATATTCCTTGACATCTTCGCCGTGGTTTCCTTCGCTGTTGGTCAGGCCAAATAGACGTTCCTTGATGATCGGATCTTTGCCATTCCAGAGTGCCAAAGCGAAGCAAAGAAGTTGGTGGTCATCGCTGATGCCTGCCAGGCCATCTTCTCCCCACTGGTAGGCGCGGGATCGTGCCTGATCGTGACTGAAGGATTCCCAGGCATTGCCATCGGGGCTGTCGTCCTCGCGCACGGTGCCCCACTGCCTTTCGCTCAGGTAGGGGCCCCAGGTTCTCCACGGCTTGTGGCCCTGGTCGGCCTCCGCTAGGCGCTGGTGCTCAGGCGAGGGGGCTTCTGCCGATTGGGCTTGCGACACCACCATGGTGGATGAATGCTTGTAATCAGTACCCTCACCCTAAGGGTGGGCTTTGAAGGCTGATACTCCCAGGGGTGCTTGGGTGCCAGCACCTCACCAGAACTAACAGGCATCGGCTGACGAATACCCTTGATGGGGTGCTTTTCTGAATAACCCTGGCTAATTGTTTCTGGGGACTGTTGTCGTTGCAGCAATAAACTCCTCAGCTTGCCGGAAGAGACGCTCCCGTTTGGCGGCATCTATCCGATCCAGCAGGCGCACCATCATTGCTAGCCGCGGATTTGTTTGAAAGAAGGGGCGATGGCGATCGACAAATCGCCAGTACAACCCATCCCAGATTTCGCACCAGGCCCCTTTGCGAAAGTCGCCCATCTTGAGAATGTAGTTTGATCCGCAGATATAGGGCTTGGTTGCAAAAATTCCCCCATCGCTCATCTGACCCATGCCGTAGACATTGGGGCCCATCACCCAGTCGTAGGAGTCGAGGTAACGCTCCATAAACCATTGGTAAACCTCCTGGGGGTGAATCTCACACAGCAACATCAGGTTGCTGATTACCATCAGGCGATCTATGTGGTGGTTGTACCCCAAGCGATTGGCCCGCTGGATGGCTTGATCCAGGGGCGGCAGTCCTGTGCTGCCTTCTTGCCAGCAGGCAGCGAGGCCGCGGTGGTGGCCCCAAAAGTTGGACTGGCTCTGGCGTTCCCCGTGGCACAGATGAATGCCCCGCACAAACTCTCGCCAGCCGATCACTTGGCGTAAAAAGCCCTCTAGCGAGGCGAGGGGGATGGGCTTTGGGGTCTGGAATAAGGATCCGTCCTGATCCCTTGCTGCTTGATCGACTGCCGCTTGAACAACCGCCGCTGGATTGAGTAGGCCGATGTTGAGCAGCGGCGAGAGCAGAGAATGATTGAGGCTGTCAAAGTGCCCGCTCAGGGCATCTTCATAGGGTCCGAAATCGGCAAATCGTTCCTGCAGAAAGCACGCCAGCCAGCTATCCGCACCGGCGTGGTCGTAGGGAATGAATAGCGCCCCCAGTTCGCCCGGATTGTCCGGGAAATAGCGCCCCACCAAGTCCCGCACAACAGCGTCATGGCGGCTGGGGAGCACCACGGGTAGCCCTGGCTCGGTGTAACCCTTTGGTAGCCGCTTGCGGTTATCGGCATCAAAGCTCCACTGCCCCCCGGTTGGGCTGCCATCGGCTTCCAGGAGCAGCCCCAGGCGTTTTCGCTGCCGCTCGTAGAAGGTCTTCATGAAGGGCCGTCGCTTGCCCTCAAACCAGCGGCGGCTCTCGGCGGCACTCTCCAAAAAGTCGGGGGATGGCAGTACCGTCAGCTGCACTCCAGAGGCATGGCAGTAAGCGTCGAGCTTGTGTTGAAAGCCCGGATCGGCAACCTCCGCCACCCGCAGGTCTGAAGACCGTTGAACCCCCAGCTCTGAACCCAACCTTTCAAAGAAGGTGAGCTCCTCGGACTCGGGCAGCTCGAAATAGCGCACCCGGATTCCTTGCTCCAGCAGGCCATCGCGGAAGCTGCGCATGGCCACGAAGGTGTGCAGCAACCTCAACTTGTGATAGCGGTAGGCCGAGGCCACGCCGAGGTCTTCCACCATCACCACGGTGTCGTCTGGGCCCAGTTGGAGATCAGGCCCCTCCAGCCATTGGCGATAGAGCTGGTTGCCCAGGATCAGGGTTAGGGCCATAGCTGCTGGTGGCTTCCATCGGGGTCATAGCGCTGCACCTGCCGCTCGAGATCAAAGCGCCGGGGCTGCCCCCCAAAGCTTCGGGGATCGGAACCCACCCCGGCCAAATAGGCCCAATTCCCCGTATTGAGCGCAGGATCGGCATCGATCAACATCCACTCGAAATAGCGGGCCCCCCAGGTCCAGGGCAATTGCAGGCTGTTCACGAAGTGGGAGGCCACCCACTGCCTGCCGCGGTTGGAGAGGTAGCCCGTGGCATTGAGTTCGCGCATTTGGGCATCAATCAGCCCATGGCCGCATTCAGCC
>Ga0194055_10003195_pt1 | contig 12700 bp, 6 predicted proteins | sample SepL449m_MetaG_FD_155482 | JGI IMG/M metagenome (GOLD analysis project Ga0194055, IMG submission 155482) | Anoxic zone freshwater microbial communities from boreal shield lake in IISD Experimental Lakes Area, Ontario, Canada - Sep2016-L442-9m | ecosystem: Environmental > Aquatic > Freshwater >... | reverse complement strand
CCCGTGCCTCCGGTTGACCACCCGCTCATCGACGAACGGGACATCACCGCCTTGAAGGCCACGATCATCGGCTCCGGGCTCTCGGTGCCGGAGCTGGTCTCGACGGCCTGGGCATCGGCGTCGACGTTTCGGGGCAGCGACAAGCGAGGTGGGGCCAATGGGGGCCGGATCCGTCTGACGCCGCAAAAGGATTGGGAGGTCAACCAGCCTGCCCAACTGGCGAAGGTGCTCGACCGGCTGGCGGCGATCCAGAAAGAGTTCAACGCTTCCCAGAACGGTGGCAGGCAGGTGTCGATGGCCGACCTGATCGTGCTTGGCGGCTGCGCGGCGGTGGAGCAGGCCGCCAGTCGGGCCGGGCAGGAGGTGACGGTGCCGTTCACGCCCGGACGGACCGACGCCACGCAGGCGACGACCGACGTCGATTCGTTCGCCGTGCTGGAGCCGAAGTCGGACGGGTTTCGCAATCATTTCGCTCGGGAGATCGACCGGCCGGCCGAGGAGCTGCTCGTCGATCGGGCGCAGCTGCTCACGCTCTCGGCCCCGGAGATGACCGTGCTCGTTGGCGGTCTGCGGGTGCTCGGCGCCAATGCCGGCAGCGGGCCGCTGGCCCAGCTCGGCGTCTTCACCGATCGGCCCGGGGTGCTCACCAACGATTACTTCGTGAACCTCCTCGACATGGGTGTCGACTGGCGGAAGTCGCCCGTCTGCGACCACTTCTTCGAGGGCCGCGACCGGACGACGGGCAGCGTGAAGTGGACGGCCAGTCGGGTCGATCTCGTCTTCGGCTCCAACTCGCGGCTGCGGGCGATCGCCGAGGTCTACGCGAGCGACGATTCACGGCGGAGGTTCGTCACCGACTTCGTGGCAGCTTGGAACAAGGTGATGAACCTCGACCGCTTCGACCTGCCGGCCGCGGTGCGGTGCGGAACCGACGCGATGGCCGCGGCCGCGTTACGAAAGCCGTGAGGGGCTTCGCGTCATCGCACCCAGAGCAGCGGCTGGGTGATCGGCACGTTGCGGCGGACCTCGGGATCGGTCGAGTCGGCAGGGAGCCGCTTCCAGAGATCGAGGTAGGCGGGCTCATGGAGGGCGAGCCCCGCGAAGAGCAGGTGCGGCTGCCGCACGGGCCAGCCCTCCCAGTGCTCGACGTCGGGCGGCTTCGGCCACGTCTTCTTGTCGGCCAGATACGGATGGAGCCACGCTACGGCCGACCGCATCCCGCGGCCGTCGGGCAGCGCGAACGTCCAGAGGTCAGCGTTCCCGGCGGAGAGGATCTGGCAGAGCGTCGCCATCTGGTCGAGCTGGAAGATCGAGTAGCCGTAGGGCTTCGTGCGCCCGAGTTCCTCAGGGAACGATCCGTCGGCCGCCATCTGGTGTGGCACGAAGACCTCCTTGAACTGGCGGCGGCATTCGGCGAGGAGCGGCTCGTCGCCGGTGAGGTCGGCGAACGCAGCCAACTGCACGAAGTAGGCCACGGCGTGGTTGTTCTTCGCCTCGCCTTCCTTGCGGCCGTTCTCGCTCGTGGTCATCCAGGTGCAGAGGTCGGCGAACCACTGCTTTACGCCGGCGACCGTCGCCTCCGGCAAGGCGCGTTGCTCAGCGAGCACCTTCACGGCCCGAGCGACTTCGGCGAGGTGCAGCCCGTCGATGATGCCCGCCGGCCGGCCCGCTGACACGCCGGGCACGGCCTGAGCATGGGCGAGATTCGGGTTCATTCGCGTGGCCGGGTCGAGGAAGAACACCCGCAGGAGATCGTCGGCCTTGGCGGCGTAGCGAGCGTCGCCGGTCACGAGCCGGGCAGCGGCGAGGGCCGCCACGCGGTCGCGGAGCGTGTTCACCGCCTGGCGGTGGGCGAAAAAGTTGTCGGGGTTGGATTCCCCGTCGCGGCGGATGTACGGCAGGCCGTCGGGCTTCGTGGGATCAGGCCACCAGTAGTCACCGTTGGAGTAGAAGTCGTTCGGCGAGCCCTCGGCATGCGGGGCACGGTGGGCCGTGATCGTGAGCGGTGGCAACGCGAGGGCGGCGTCGGCCGCCTTGAGGATCCGCTCGCGGTCGAGACCGGCCACATCGATGGCTTCCGACGCCGGCGGCCGGGAATAGCCAACCGGAGACGCCTGAGTCGCGGTCGTCGCAGCCTTCCCCGCCGCCGGTTCGGCGTCGAGCGTCACAAACGCCGATCGCAGCCCCGGCGATGTGACCGCGGCCACCGCCTTGCGGCCGGTGAGCCTGACGCGGATGCGGGCCCGCCCGTTGGCCAGCTGCACCACGCGCGACCCTTCGGGTGTGCCGAGGTTGTCGACGAGCGTGCCCTCGCCGGCGAGGTCGAATCGCACCACGTTGGCCGCGTCGACGCACGGGAGTCCGTCCTTGTCGAACGCGCGGGCCTCGATCCACGCCCCCGCATCGTCTCGCGACGCCTCGGCGAGCGTCAGTTTGGCGGCCTTCCCCCACTTGGCCGTGTGGTAGTCGAAGGCGATTTCGTCGGTGAGTTGTTCGCCCGCCGCCGCGCGGGCCACTGCGCGGACGACATGTCGGCCCGCGGCAAGCGGCACGTGCCACTGCAGGCCTGCGGCGGGATAGGTCGCGACGTCGCGGCTCTTCGTGCCGGCAGACGTGCCGTTGACGAAGAGTTCCACCTGGGGGCAGTTGGAATAGACCCGGATCTCCTTCGCCTCGCCCGGCTCTCCCCAGCGGTCGTGCCAGCCGTGGCCGAGAAGGTGCACCATCGGCTTGTCTGCCCAGTAACTCTGGAAGACGTAGTAGCTCTCCTTCGGCGTGCCATCGCGGGTGACTACGCCCTTTTGGTTCACCCGCGGCACCGGGTTTTCGGGCCGCAGCGGCGTGGAAAAGTCCTTGAAGATCCAGGCGGCGGCACCAGTGAGGTTCGGCATTCGCTCCTGCTCGTGGAGGTGCCAGTCGAAGAGGTTCACCATGTAGCTCTCCGACCAGTCGCCGTCCTTCGACATTCGCACCTTGCCGCCCGACGCCTTGTAGGCCTTGCCCACCTCGGCGGTCCCCTGCCCTTCCGCGACCTTCTCCAGCATCTGCTCCGGATCTTCGGCGAACCGACCGGCGTGGCTGTCGCCTCCCCATTCAGCGTGGAAGAAGTGCGGTGTGTCGGCGATCGCTTTCTCCGTGGCCCCGCGATACTCGCGGTAGCGGCCGGAGTACCAGCCCGCCCAGATGCTCGGCGAGTAGACGTCGACCACGTCCTTGCAGAAGTCACAGCGGCGGATCGCCGTCTGGCGCGACGAATCCAGCTCGTGGGCGAGGCCGTTGAGCTCGGCCATGAAGGTGCGGATCGCCTCCTTGTCGAACGCGGGAAAGTCGCCGGGCCAGTCGTTCTCGTTGCCGAGGCCCCAGAGGATCACCGCCGGGTGGTTGCGATGCTGGTCGATCAGAGCCCGGAGCATGTCGCGGCACTGCTCGCGGTAGCGTTCGCCGCCGAGCCCACCACGGCACCAGGGGATTTCCTCCCAGACGAGCAGGCCGAGCTCGTCGCAGAGGTCGAGCACGAGCGGCGCCTGCTGGTAGTGGCCGAGGCGGACGAAGTTGGCCCCCATCTCCTTGATCTGCGTCATCGTGCGGCGGATCACGTCGTCGGGCACGGCCGCCGCGACTCCCGCGTGGTCTTCGTGGTAATGCGTGCCGCGGAGGAGCAGCCGCTCGCCATTGAGCTTGAAGGGGCCGTGCGGCACCCACTCGACGCTCCTGAGGCCAAACCGCTCGGCGACGCGGTGCTCGCCGTGGGGCGAGGCGAGCGTCACGGAGCACGAATACAGCCGGGGCGTGGCCGGCGACCACGTGGCCGGCGCGGGAATCGTGAAGGAGTCGATCTCTTTGTCGCCCTCCCACGGAGCGGCCTTCAGTTCATGGCGGTGGACCACCGCACCGGCTGGATCGCGGACCTCGATCGCGAGGGCCAGTTCGTCGGTGATGTTCTCCGGATTGCGCAAGCGCCCGCGGATCGTGACGCTCCCCTTCCCGTCAGCGAGGACCGGGAGCACGTGCACCCGCTCCAGCGACACGGCGGGCACGTGCACGAGATGGACATGCCGGTAGAGGCCGCCGTAGCGATTGAAGTCGCTGAGATCGGATGGGATCGACTCCGCATCCCGCGAGTTGTCACAGCGGATCGCCAGCGGAACCTTCCCCTGGCACGACTCGTCGGCCAGCGCACCCGTGGCGGCGTCGGTGATGTCGAGCGTCCACTCGTCGTAGCCACCCAGGTGGCTGCCGACCTCGGCAAGGTTCACGAACACGCTCGTCGCCTGTCCGGCACCATCGAAGTGGAGAAGGGTGCGGCCGTGTGGAAAGGGGTTCTTCGACTCGAGCCTCGCGCGGTACCAGCCGTGCCCCTGGTAGTACCGCTCGTCGGGATCGACGGCGTCGCGGGCGTTGAAGCAGTGGGGCAGCGAGACCTTCGTCCAGGCGACGTTGTCGCTCGCCTTTTCGCCCCGCCAGACCTCCCAGGCGCTGCCGAGCGTGCCACGGTAGTGCTCCCAGCCGTCGGTCAGGCGTTGCCCCTGCTCAGCGGCCGCCCCAGGCCGGCTGAGGATCGGCAACGTTGTCGAGGTCGTCGCGAGTGCCAGCGCCAGCAGCCATCCGCCGCGGCGATCGATCGAGACCATGCTTCCTTCTCCCCTGTTCATGCGTGTCATGCGGCTGGTCACGCGGTCACTCGTCCACGAACGTCAGTCGGATTCGGCCGTCCCCGGCGCCCGTCAAACCCTTCACGAGCGCCGCGTACGACGGATCGCGATAGACGATCCCGGCCCGCCAGAGGATCGTCGCAAAATCGGCCTGCTCCATCCGGCGGATCTGCTCGTGCGGCCAGCGGTGCGGCGCCGCAACGTAGGGCATGAGGAAGTCGATGGCCCGGCGGATCGATCGGCCGTCGGGGGTTTCATACCGCCAGAGGTCGACGTCGACGTGTTCCGCGAGCGTGGCGAGGTGGCACAGCGCCTGGAGATTGAAGGCGGAATAGCCGAGCGATCTCGTTCGCACCAGTTCGTGCGGCTGGCTCCCATCGGGCTCGATCTGCACGGCGATCCGCCGCGGGCCGGCATCTTCGAGCACGTCAACCGCGAGATCGCGGCGGCCGCTCAGCAGGGCCAACTGCACGACCTGCGTGTCGAAGAAGGTGCCGTGGTTGTTGTCGGCGGCCCGCTCGCGGCGGCCGGGTTCGCTCTCCAGGAGCCAGTCGAGGTAGTCGCCGGCCCAGGCGGCGATGGCCTCGTGGTCGGTGGCCGAGAGCACGCCCGCATCGTCGATCAGCGTGACGGCGTCGATCGCTTCCACCAGATCGCGGCCCTCGATGATGCCCGCGCCGCGGCCATCGTTGGTGCCGCGAATGGCCTGAGCGTAGCGGAGGTGGGGATTCATCCGCGTCGCCTCGTCGATGAACCAGGTGCGGGCAAATGCGGCGGCGTGTTCGGCATACCGCTTCTGGCCGGTGAACTGCCAGGCGAGGCCGAGCGTCTCCATGGCCGAACCGAGTTGGCCCGCTCGGCCGCGATCGGTGAACTGCGTGTCGTCTGCCTCCGGATTCCGCCGGCCGTCGCGGCGGACGTAAGGCAGCCCGTCCGCAGCGGATTGGTTGGGCCAGTAGTAGGGCGCGAGGCTCGTGTAGTCGTGCGGGTCGCCGCTCGGCGCCGGCCAACGCTTGTCGGTTACGGTCGGCGGCCGCACGTCGAGCAGAGCGTCGGCCTCCTCGACGAGGGTATCGACGGCGTCACGAACTTCGGGGTCACCCGTGGCCAGCCGTCGCTTCGCTTCGGCGAGCGAGCCGGGGCGGGCGGAGTGATACACCCGTGCGGCAGCCGGATCCTCGGCCCAGCCCCGCGAGGCGATGCCGAGGGCACTGACCAGAACGAGCAGAACCAGTCTGGTCATAGCGCCGCCGGCTGGGCCTTTTTGCTTCCCGACTTGGCCGCCTTCGTCGACGCCGGCGCTGGCGGGGGAAGGTGGGCCGAAAGGCGGTCGATCACCGGCTTGAACTGAGGGTCGGAGGCGAGGTTGCGGGTTTCATTGGGATCGTCGCGCTCGTCGTAGAGCTCGCGCGCCACGATCCGTGAGCCTCCGTCTTCCCGCCAGGCCGTGAAGCGCCAGCGTTCGTCGCGGACGCTGTAGCCCATCACCGGTCCGTCGGCGCCATCTCCCTTGCCCCGAGGATACTGGCTGATGGCAACGGGCTTCACCGAGCCGGTCGGATCGCGGAGCAGCGGCCCGAGGCTGGTGCCCGCGAGTCCGGCGGCGGAGGGCAGCCCGCAGGCGTCGGCCAGCGTGGGGTAGACGTCGACGAACTCCACCGGTGCTGCAGCTGTTTTTCCAGCAGCGCATCCCGGGGCCGAGATGATCAAGGGTGCCCGCGTGGCACGCTCGAAGTTGGTGTGCTTGTGCCACAGACCATGGTCGCCGAGCTGCCACCCATGGTCGCCCCAGAGCACCACGACCGTGTTGTCGGCGATGCCGGCTTTGTCGAGGGCGTCGAGCAGGCGGCCGATCTGGGCGTCGGTGTAACTGATGCAGGCGTAGTAGCCGTGCCGGAGCCGGCGGGCCACGTCAGCTGGCAGTGGATTGCCAGGCGGAATGTCGAGGTATTGGTGGAGTTCGCCGCTGGCGTGTCCGGCAAACGCGGGCGCGCCTTCGGGAAGTTGGTCGATCGCCGGCCCGGGGATCGCGGCGGGATCGTAGAGATCCCAATACTTCTTCGGCGCGACGAACGGCAGATGCGGCTTGAGGAGTCCGACGGCGAGGAAGAACGGTTTGTCCTGCTTGGAGAGCGCGGCGATCCGCCGTACCGCCTCGGCGGCGGTGTACCCGTCGGGGAGTTCGTCGTCGGACTTCTCGCTCACCACGGTGGCCGGCCCCTTGCCCGACTCCGCCCGCGGCGTGTCGGCGGAATACTCCTCGACGCCGCCCCCCACCTTCTTCGTGGTCTGCTTCGTCCAGTCGTCGGGATCGGCGTCTACGGCCTTGCCATTGGGATACCAGTGCGGCTCGCTCCACGAGCGGCCGTCCTCGTAGCCGCGGTGGTAGATCTTGCTCAGCGCCGCACAGTGGTAGCCGTTGGCCTTGAAATGCTGCGGCAGCGTGACGCAGTCGGGCAGCGCCGTGCGGAAGTGCGTCTTGAGGTCGAGCACCCGCGTGGTGTCGGGCCGTTGGCCGGTCATCAACGACGTTCGCGAGGGGCTGCAGACGGCCTGCTGGCAATAGGCGTGCCCGAACACCACCCCGCGGGCGGCGAGCCGGTCGATGTTGGGCGTCTTGGCGACGGTGTTGCCGTAGCAGCCCATGTCGGGCCGCAGGTCATCCACCGCGATCATCAGCACGTTGAGAGGGCGGTGCGACACCGCATCATCCGCAGCCGGCAAGTGGTTCGCGGTCGCCATCGCGAGCAGGCAGACGAGTCGCCGGACCAGCGTTCGTTCGAGAAACATGCACCACCCCCGGAGTCGATTGATCGTGCGGTTGTCGTTTCCGCCCTTCCAGTATCCCATGCAGATGGAGCGAATGACAACAACACTGGATTCGATGGCGATACGATGGCGCCGCGCGTTTATGCCGGGCAATCGCGTCGCGGAAACTTTGCATCACGGCGAGCGCGGCGGTTCGCGGCCACCGAGCCAGCGGGCCACCGCCTCCGCCTGCGTGCGGACGTGCAGTTTCTTGTAGACGTGCTCGAGGTGCGTGCGGACGGTGGCGAACGAGACGCTCAGCCGCGTGGCAATCTCCTTCTTGGAAAGCCCCTGGACGAGCATGTCGAGCACCTCCCGCTCGCGTGCCGTCAGGGTCGACGCCATGGCCGGTGCGGCGTGGGACGTGCGGGCGAACGCCTGCACCACCTTGCGGGCGACGGCCCCGGTCATCGGTGCACCCCCTGCGGCGACATCGCAGACCGACTCGACGAGCTTGGCCGGCGTGATCGGCTTCACGAGGTAGCCGACCGCGCCGGCTGACAACGCTTCGAAGATGGTGTCGGTGTCGCGGTAGACCGTGAGCACGAGCGTCTGCCACGGCCGCCGCATGGCGGCGATGCGGCGGATCACCTCCACTCCCGAAATGCCGGGCAGGTTGACGTCGACGACGATCACCCGTGGGTTGACGTCTGCCAGCTGCTCGAGTGCCTGTTCTCCGCTGGAGAAGGCGCCGGCGAACTGGCACTCCCGGCTGCCGCGGAGGATGTCACCGAGGCTCTCCCGGACGCGGCGGTCATCCTCGATGATCGCGACGCGGATCGGCCCGCCTTCAGTGGCTGCGACGGTGGCTCCTTCACGGGGTGTGGTCATGTCAGACCTCCACCGCGATGGCGACCGTCGTGCCGGTTCCCGGGAGCGACTCGATCGTGAGCCGGCCACCCAGTTCGCCCGTGCGGTGCCGCATCGCCGTGATGCCGCTGTGCCGGCCCGATCCTTCGGCCGAGATCGCGGTGCTGTCAAAGCCCCTGCCGTTGTCGAGGACGGTGAGCCGCAGTTGGTGGCCGTCCACCCGAATGGTCATCAGCACCTCGCTGGGCAGGCCGTGCATGATGGCGTTGTTGAGCGATTCCTTGAGCAGCATGCAGATGTTGTGCCGCACCCGCGAGGAGACGACGCGGTGTGGCACGTCGTGCGGCAGGTCGAGGCGGCAGGCAACGCCCGCGGCCGACGCAAACTCCTGGGCGAACTCGGCGAGGTAGGAGACGAGTTTGTCGAGCGAGTCGTTGGCCGGATTCACCGCCCAGACGATCTCGTCGAGCGACCGCGTGAGGCCGGTGGTGGCGGTGCAGATCCGCTGGAACAACGCCCGCGCACCGGTGTCGCCGTCGTGGTCCGCCGCCATCGCCGAGAGATGGGCCACCTGCGTGAGGCCCGCCCCGAGGTCATCGTGGATATCACGGGCGATCCGCTCCCGCTCCTGCTGCAGTTCCCGCTCGCGGGAGAGCCGGCGGCGATATCGCTGCCGGACCACCGCGAGCACCAGCGCCGCCACCGCCGCCGCCGCCGCCGCGCCGCTGGCGGCGATGAAGCCCGGCCGCTGCCAGAACAGGGCTTCGACATCGAGTACGGCCGTCGCTCCCTCGGCGGCGTACTTCCCATCGAGGCTGGCTCGCACTTCGAACGTGTGGCGCCCGGCGGGCAGGCCGTGGAGCACCACTCGCCGCGACCGGCCCACCGGCGTCCAGTCGTCATCCGAGGGGTCGGCCTCCACGCCGGTGTCACCGGCAGTGACGCGATATCGGAACTTCAGGGCCTCCGGAGCCGCCATGTGGATTGCGGTGAACCGCACCGCCACCGCCGTATCGCCGGCCGGCACGACCATTCCCGCTGGCGTGCCCTCGACGATGGTGCCATCCCGGTGCGTCGACTTGATGTGCTCGATGACCGCCTGCGGGGCGGTGCGACGAACGACGCTCGCCCCGCCGTCGAGAACGAGCAGTCCCTGCGCAGATGGAAAGAGGAACTGATCCGAACGGCCGAGCGCGTTGATGCGGCCGGTGCAGGTGACGTGTGCCAGCGGCCCGTCGGGGTCGAACCTGCGAAACAGCCCACGTCGCATCGGCCACCGCTCGATGGTCGCAAGGTCTCCGGCAAACAAGCCGTCCCGCGTGCCCACCCAGAGCAATCCGGAGGGCGAATCCTCGATCTGGGTGATCGCGGCCTCGGGGAGTCCGTGGTTCACATCGAACACCGCCACCGGCTCGGTGAGTCGCATCAGCCGACCATCGCCACCGGCCCAGAGCGTGCCGTGGCGATCGCGGTGGAACGACCACACGGAGCCCTGCGGCAGTCCCGCCACATCGAGCCGGCGCAGCGTGTCGCCGTCGGCATCGACCTGCGTGATCCAGTCGCCCTGCCGACCGATCCAGAGCGTGCCGTCGGTGTCGGGGACGATCGCCTCGACCAACCGTACGGCGGAGTTCGGCTCGGCGGCGGGCCGGGGAGGTGTCGCCGGATCGAGGAACACCAGGCCCTCGCCGCTGCCGATCCACAGCCGTGTCGTTGGGTCACCGGCCAGCGCGGCGATGATCGACAATCGCCGCCCCTCGGCGGCAGCCGGCACGCGTTCGAACGTGCCATCCGGCCGCCCGTGCCACAGTCCGGCACCGTCGGTCCCGAGCCAGATCTCGCCATCGCGGCCGGCAAGGATCGCTTCGAATCGCAGCGCGGCGACACTGGCAGGCAGCGGCACGGACTCGAAGGCCCTGTCCGCGTCACCCGCTCGCAGGCGGACGAGGCCGCCCCGCTCGGGTGTGGCCCAGATCGTGCCGTCGTCGGCCTGCCACGCCGCCTTGACGCCAGGGAGAGGTCCGGCAACCGGAACCACCCGCGCGCCCTGTGTCTTGTGGAGGAAGCGGACGAGGCCGCCGTCGGTGGCGGCCCAGATCGTGCCGTCGCTGTCCTCGAGGATCGACCTCACCGCCACGTTCACAGGCGCCGCGCCGGTCTCGAGCACCGCCCACCGGCCACGGCGGTACTCGCGGATCCCCTGCTCGCCACCGCACCACAGGCTTCCGGATCGATCGACCAGCGCGCAGGTCGTCTCCGGTGGACGATCGGCGATGGCCTCCCAGACTCCCTCGGTCCAGCGATAGATGGCCTTCGGCGTGACCGCCGTTGGTACCTCGTTGGACACGGAGAGTTGGACGGTCGGTTCGTTCCGGTCGTGATCCGGCACGGGATGGGGTTCGAGATCGCCGTCGATGATCTCGTGCGGCACGCCCCCCACCACGGTCCATTGGAGGGTTGCGGCACCGGTATCCGAGGCGACGATGGCCCCTGCGCGGAACGTGACGATCCCGCTGCCGCCGCTCAGATGGACAACGCCCTGCGAGTCGCCCGTCAGCATCGCGGCTCGCCACTCGTCAGGGGATTCATCGGGTGACCGCCGCAGCAGCCGGCTCCAGCCGTCCGGCCCATGGCAGCGGACGCATTCGGTCGTGAGGAGATACACGCGGCCGTCGGCAGCCGCGTGCATCTTCAGGATGCGTTCGCCCGGATCGCTGTCGAAATCCTTGCCAGGTGAGCCGACGTCGATGAAGCGGATGCCGTCGAACCGCAGCAGGTGACGAAACGTCGCCACCCGGAAGAAGCCGTCAGGCCCCTCCTCCACGCACTGGACGGCCCGCTCTGGCAGGCCATCTTCGACGGTCCACTGCCGCAGCGCGTAGTCGTCAAGGAGGCTGTTCGACGCGGACGACGGTGGCAACTCGGCTCGGGCGGGGCAGCACGCCGCGCCCGCCGCCACGACGGCCACCACTGCGGCGAGGTGCCGGCTGGCAAATCGTGATTGGGGCATTCGATCGTTCCTGCGGCGCACCCACGGCGGACGGACGCTGCCGCCGAATCCCCAACGGAGGAAGTCTATCTTCAAGTGCCGCGGCTCTCTGGGCAAGACACGTCCCCCGGTGGGGCGCTCGGACGATCGTCCGATTGCGGGCGGGGGGTGTTCCTCTACGGTAGACCTCAGGCGGGGAAGGAATGGTCTTCGAACAGGAGCATATGCCATCATTACCATGGATCATGACCTCGTCGTCCCAGCAGCGAATCAGGCAGGCCGCCTGACCATCACCTCGTGGGATCGCATGCGGAACCTGCTTGCGCTGCGGGCCGAGCACGGGGAGCTGTCGGTGATCGAGCGGCGCATCGCCGAGTACATCGTTGAGAATCCGCTGTGCGTGCGAGATCGGTCGTCGCAGCAACTCGCCAACACCCTGTCGGTCAGCCAGTCGAGCGTGGTCAAGTTCGCGAAGCGACTCGGCTTTCGCGGCTATCCCGACATGAAGCTCTCGATCACCGAGGCCCTGGCACGCGAGGCTGCCTCCAACGGGCCGGCGGTCGTCTCCTCTGATCCCGACACGGCCCGCGCGGAGGCGCTTTCCCGCGGCAAAGCCGCCGCCGACGACGAGACGCGGGCACTCAACCCGCCGGAACTCCTCGCCACCGCGGTCCGGCGGTTGGCCGCCGCCGAGACGCTCTTCGTTGCCGGCGACGGCGGAGGTGGTCTCGCCGCACAGGCCTTCGCAGCGCACGTGTCGGCGATCGGTCGACGCTGCATCGCCCACACGCACGCCGCGTCGCTCCGGGCGGGTCTGCTGGCCGCCTGCGGCCGCGACGCACTCTTGCTGGTGTGCGATCGCGCCGACGATCCCGTCTGGCTCCAGGCCTGCCATGACATGCGAGCGGCGGCTGGCGGAGTCGTGGCAATCGCGCGACAGCGGAGTGAATCGCTGATCGCCGCTACCAACGACTGCCTCGTGGTTTCCGCGCAGGCCGCGGCGCCCCATGTGGCCGACCTGATCTACGACTCGGCGGTCCGCCAGTTGCTCGACGACCTCTTCCTGAGAATCCTCGCCGCGCGTCCCGATGCCGCCGCTGCGGTGGCCGCCAATCGTCGCCGGCTCGCGGGGGGCGACTAATACGGGTTGCCTCCCGGAGCACAGGGTTTCAACTCGCAGCACAGGTTTTCAACCTGTGTGTTTTCAGGCCTCGCCTGAGTCTCGAGTGCAAGCCGACCGGCCGTGAGGTCGCGGGCGCACCACACCGAACGCGGCGTCAACTGGTGGTTCGCCCCACGCCTCACGGCGTTGGGCTTGTACGGCAACTCCTCAAGCCGGCCGGCTACAGCGAACCGATGACCTTCTTCTTCGGGTTTGACGTGGTGCTGTCAGTGCTGGCCAGAGCCGCAAACGCCAGGCTCGTGGGGTCGAGCGCCGCAG
>Ga0194055_10003193_pt1 | contig 12703 bp, 9 predicted proteins | sample SepL449m_MetaG_FD_155482 | JGI IMG/M metagenome (GOLD analysis project Ga0194055, IMG submission 155482) | Anoxic zone freshwater microbial communities from boreal shield lake in IISD Experimental Lakes Area, Ontario, Canada - Sep2016-L442-9m | ecosystem: Environmental > Aquatic > Freshwater >... | reverse complement strand
AGATAGATCTGTCCTTCGTGAATCAACGGAGCGGACCGCGGTCGTCCGTCGAGAGGTTGTCTCCAGATCAACTTCCCCGTTAAGGGCTGACAGCAGATGAGCGATCGCTGATAGCCATCGTAAAGTAACACGACCGATTGTGTTCCTGTGGCCGTGACAGGGAAGAACGGAGCTTCGAATCCGATCGTTCGTCGCCAGACGAGTTCACCGGTCACCGTGTCGACGGCATAACAGCAGTCCTTCCCGACCACGTATGCGACTCGCCCAAGCGACGTCTCGTCTGTTCGCGTCCGCGTATGAAAAATTCCCAGTGCTGGCGGCGATCCGGCAACCGTCTTTTCGGTGGTTTCGGCCGCACGCTCCTCGTCACTGGTCTTGATGACAGACCGCTCCAGATCGAGAGCTTTTTGAAGCGATTCTTTCACGCGACTGACACTGGCGAATCCTTCATAGACTCGCACGAGTTTCTCGCGTTCAGAGAGTGCGACCATCGGCTTGTTGGCTGCAAGTGCCGCATCAATGGCGGCCATACTGTCATCGAAGATCTTTTGTTTTCCGATCGCCAGTACAGCGGCCACACGTGCTTCCTTGATTCGATTCAGAGCGGCCGTGGGGGGCGATGCCGGGTCGGAATAGCGTTCGAGGATGACTTGAGCGTCTTCGGAAACCGTCAACAGTTCGGCATCACGCGTTGCGGCTGCAGTGCGGGCAGCCCCCAAGGCGATTTCTTCTCCATAGCGATGCAGGACGGGAGTCAGATCTGCAAAGTCAGACTCGTTGCGGTGCTTCGAAATCAGACTGTGGACCTGTTCGAGCCCATTCTTCCAGGCTGGCGTTCCACCGGCAATTTCCTTTTGAATCAGTGCTTTTCCTACTCCACGTTCCGCCTGACGATGTAGTGCGTGCCCGGAATACTGCTGCAGAAACTGTTCAAACGAGGTGACTGACTGTGCATATTGGCCATCGTTCAGTTCTGCGACCGCTCGGTCATAGAGTCGAGTCGATTGTTCGCGACTGATCAGAAACCAGAAGATTCCCGTGATCAGGACCAGCACCAATCCACCAAGACTGAGTCCCAGCACCAGAGGAGATCGCAGGGCGTCTTGTTCCCCTGGGCGGACTTGAGACCCAAGCGACATCCCCATCCCGGCATAACGTGCCGACTTCTGCGGATGTGTCGAATCAGCAGATCGGCTCGAAGGGAGCGGTTTGAGCTTTGTAGGTGACAGCGAATCTTCTTCAAAACTGGCAACGACTTCATAGGCCGCCATCACCTGGGATTCTGTATAGACGGGCCCTTCGAAGAGTGATGTCTCTTTTTGTGGTGGTGCAACAGGTTCCCGCTTGTCACTTCGTCCCTTGGCAGGGGCGGCATCATGAGTCGGCTTCGGGGATTCGCGATGCTTGGGAAGCGGCGGGGGGGCCTCCGGGATTTCTCGCAACTGCAAATCAGGTTCGGGCTCGGCAACGGTGGGATCAAGATAGACCAGGTCCAGACTACCGACACGGATGATGTCACCAGGACTCAACCGAGCGTGAGCGACTGTTGTTCCGTTCACCTCGACTCCATCCGACGTGGCTGCAGTCACATCAAACGCCGACTTATTCCAAAGGACTCGACAATGCATCGCCCCGACGTCATCACCCGCAACGCAGATATCGTTAAACGACTGCTTTCCGATCGTTAACGGTTGCGTTCGCGACAACTCGCATGTCGTGACCCGACCGTCTGCATATTGAAGTTCGAGTGAAGGCATCGTTATTCGCTTTTACCCTGTCGTGAGATCAGGCGGATCTTTTGCATACCAATATGATTCGCGGCATCGATCACGGAAATGACGGAACGATGTAATGCCGCAGCGTGAGCAGAAATCAGGATTTCCGTCTTCTGTTCTTTTCGCATCTTATCTTTGAGAGCATCGGCGAGACGGGCTGGGTCGGCCAGTGGTTCGTCATCAATCGTGATCACATTTGCCGCGTCAATTTGAACTCGAATCGACGACCCTTCGAGGTCTTCCAGAATCTGCAACTGCTGCGTCGCCCCTTTTTTTTCGGGATCAGGGGTCGGGACCTGGATTGATTTCTGCAAGGCAAATGATGCCGTGACCATGAAGAAAATCAGCAACTGAAACGTGACATCCACCATCGGCGTCAAATCCATTTCGTCGTCGGCTCGCTGACGGACCTTCAACTGAAACGGCTCTGGTTCATTCTCGTCGTCTTCGGTCGTTTGTTCAGCTTGACCTACGTCGTCAAACTCACTGGACCCGTCGTTTATCGCCCCCTCAGGCTCGACATGAACATCTTCGTCACGACTTTCGCGGTACGCCGCAAACGACTCCTCCGGCGGTGCCTGCCAGCCCTCTTCCTGTTGGTCGTCGACGGCAGTTTCAGTGGCAGTTCCCGAATTCCTGTCGGGGGATGAACTAAAAATATCTTCCAGGGGGACGAGAGTCTGTTCGCCGCAGGTCGGACACTGAACCGTCATTCCGGCCTGACGGCTGGAAATACTCATCAGTCCCGAACAATGCTGGCAGCGAAACCGAATCGCCATTTTATGCCTGTGCTGGATCCATTTGAGATTCTGACGGATTGAACGTTGCTACTGCGTAAAGCGGAGGTGAGTGAAACCGAAAACCTCGCGTCCCATGACTCACTCGCTTCAAGTGATCTGGTGAAAAGCGAAAACCTTACTCGACCGGTTTGTCACCAACCCCCATGTACAATTCCACACCCTCAACCGACTTGATTGCTTTGGCGATTTCCTCGACCAGACCATGCGGAACATCCCCTTCCGCCTTAATCACGAACTTACGAATTCCTTCACGCGATTTCTCTTCGACGAAGCGTCGAATGTCACTCAATTCTCCGTCGGGGCCTTGCACATCACCCAGGACGATTCGAGGCGACTCAGCGACGCTAGCTGCAGCAAACACGGTCACGACAGCAGCCCCGCTCGCATCAATCCCGATGGCATGTTGAGCAACTGGGACATCCAGATCGGGCTTTCCCTGCATGGTGGACGAGACCATGAAGAAAATCAGCAGCAGGAACGTGACATCGATCATCGGAGTGATATCCAAATCTCCTTCGACCGCCTTTCGCTTCCCGCCGAAAGATCCCGCCGAATCTCTGAATAGACTGCGACTAGCCACGTCAACATCTCCCGCTCCGCGTCAATTTATCGCTTTTTCGACTGGGCTGCTTCGAGTTCATCCAGGAATCGTCCAAGTTGATGTTGAACCGCATCGGTCAGGCGACCGATGCGAACCTGCATCGATGCCATACACATGACAAGCGGGATGGCGATCATCAATCCGACGGCGGTCGTGATCAGTGCAAAACTGATATCCGTAGCCAGCTTGCTCGGATCAACACCTGTTCTTTGACTGGATGCAATTTTTGCGAACGCGGCAATCATTCCCAGAACAGTTCCCTGCAATCCGAGCATCGGCGCCGTCTTGACGACTGTATTCACCCAGGAGAGCTGGTAATCGAGTTCGGCCAGGACTTCGCGTTCGAAAGTCTCACTCAGAAGTTGTCGCAGTTTGGCAATTGGCCGATCGCGATTGGCGAGGGCAATCAGAATCAGTTGTGGCACCGCTTTTGACCAGTAAGCCGGGGAATCGCACAATTCGGCGACGCTATCAAATTGACGTCCCTGCAATCGCTCACTGACCTGGTTGAGGAAATCGTCGGCGGTGGCCTGAGTCCGAAATCGCTTTTGAGCGATCCGGCGAAAGACCAGAATTGTCAGAAACAGACCATAGACCGCTGCAATCGCCTGCATCGGGTAGATCAGATTGCTCATGAAATCGACCAGCTTGGCCATGTCCATGGGCGAAACTCCGAAGAGAAATGAGACTGCAACAAGAAGGGAAAATCGTCACCGACAGGCCAGTATAACCGTCCGAGGTTGATGTCGGTACTCGGTCATGAAAAGTCCTGCCGTCCATCAAATTCGACTCATTCGGCGCAGTTTCGAATGCCTTCCAAACCAAATTCAATGGTCAACGAACACTTCGGTTTACCCACAAATCACGATAGCACACTGCATTTTCAAAGTTGATTCGGCGGATTGTCTTGCCACAATGAAAGGGTTAAGATGAAAAGGTCGTAGCAAACAGGCTCGGAGCGTGGTGTTCCGAGGCACGCAGGAAGGCATCAGAAATGAATGAACGACTGAATTGGATGCTGCCGTCGTTCGAGATCGTTCGACTCGGAACGCTTCGGATACGAATGGATCTCTCGTTCTTTCTGGTCGGGGCCTTTTTTCTGTTTCGACTCGGATGGATGCTCGGAGCGGCCTTTCTGGCCATCCTGATGGTATCCGTTCTTCTGCACGAACTGGGGCACGTCTGCCTGGCCCGTATGACTGGTGGAAATGCCACCGAAATTCGCCTGTCGCCGATCGGCGGATTGGCAATGGTTCAGCCGGGGCGTGGGACGTGGGCTTCCGTGGTCACGACCGCTGGTGGACCTTTTGTCAACCTGGTGATCTGCCTTGCCATTCCCTGGATCTTGCCGTCGGATTCCTACCGATCAGCATTAGTCCCATTTACGCTTCCGTTGACGAAACTTGATCTTGAGCAATTGCCCAGCGACCTGGGTGTCATCACATTTGTCGTCAACTGGATGCTGTTCCTGGTCAACATGCTGCCAATGCTCCCGCTCGATGGAGCTCAAATCGTGCGATCCGTGCTGGCTGCTCGAATTCACCCGGAACTGGTCAATCGATGCGCTGTTCAAGTCAGTATGGTTGTGGCGGGGTTGCTGGCTGTGGTGGGACTGGCATTTGACCTCACTCCACTGGTCTTCCTGAGCGCCGTGGTGTTTGTTGTGAATCTGGTTGAGTTCTTCGAAAACGAGCGAATCGACCGTGAAGAAGATTCGTTCCTCGGCTATGACTTCACCGACGGGTATACCAGCCTGGACCGGTCGGTCCCTGCAGGCGGGGGGACGCAGCCGTCTGAAGCGCAACCGGGGCTGGTCGAACAATGGCGTGAACGACGTCGGCAACAGCAGGAGCAGGCAATTCGGCGACAACAGGAAGAGGCCGAACAGCAGTTAGATGAACTGCTGGCCAAGGTTCATGCTCATGGAATGAGCTCGCTCACGTCACGTGAGCAGCAAACACTGAAGCAGGTCAGTGACCTTCTGCGTGACCGTGGTAAACGAACCGAATAGCAACCCTGCGGACTATTCCGGATATTCGGATCGAACCGAATTCGCAGGCGACGACGGTGGTGCCATCCGACATCACATAACCCTGCATTTCGTTGATCTACTTCTGGTTGCTCATTGCCAGAGTTGAACTAGAGTTCCAAAACCCTGTGCTCATTCGAATCGAAATCGTTTCAATTCGATCATCACCGGGTTCGCTGCTGGAGGTCTTGCGGCTTTCACGGCATGGGAACTCGACAAATGACGACCTGGCTCCTCGACACACCGACGTCCTTCGATCACGACTCCGTTCATTCCGATACGGTGGTCGCTCCGGGCGCCGATGCGCCGGCCGATGTCATTCTGCGAGAATTCAGCGATGCGACCGGCCTACCATGCATGATCATCGAACGCGAATTCGCGCACGTGATTGCCCAGTCGCACGCCGAGTACCTTCGCTATGTTCCACCACGACTGGTACTGCGACTGGGGCAGGTCAATGCCATTGAAGTCGACCGTATCAGCGAAGAACTGACCTACTTCCTGGTGCCCATTCCGTCGAAAGAGTCGCTTTTGATCGCCGGCTATGTCCTGGCATCACGTGATGTATTCCCTCCGGAACTTCATCTGGCAGCTTTGGAAGCACGCGTCAATGAAGCCGATTCCGAAAAAGCACTGACTTCCGTCCCCGTCTGTGATTCGCAATTGCTTGTCCGATTGCTTGACTGTGCCTTCCGCAGTTTGAAACAGCGTGAACGTGAAGCGGAACTTCAGCAGGAACTGGATGCCCTCAGTCTGCAGATTGACTACACCTACGAAGAGATCAGCCTGCTGCATCGATTGACAGAAAACCTGCAATTGTCCCGCCCATCGGAAGAACTCGCCGAACTCTGTGTGCGTGGGCTGTATCCGCTGATCGAATGTGCTGGTGTCGGGATCTGTGTAGAAAATTCCGATCACTCGATGCGATTCCTGTCTCAGGGACGCCTGCCTTTTGATCAGATGGAACTTGCCCGGTTGCTGGCGCGGTTTGATACGCACAACTGGAGCAAGCCGCTGGTGAAGAACAAGCTGCAGCATACGCTGCTGGGCGGGGACTTCCCGGGCCTGAAGAATATGGTGATCGTCCCGATCGGGGACCCACAGCATCGGCGAGGCTGGATTGTCGCGGCAAACCTGCGGGGCGGCCGGGAATTCGGTTCGGTTGAAGCGAACCTGATTTGCTCCATCGCCACGATCCTGGGAACTCACGTCCGCAACATCGAACTGTATGATGAGCACGACGAACTGCTCGTGGGATTTGTTCGATCGCTGGTCTCCACATTGGATGCCAAGGACCCGTACACGCGCGGTCACAGTGAACGAGTCGCCTTACTGGCTCGTCGCATTGGCCAGCAGATCGGGCTGGAAACCGGGGATCTGGAAGATATCTACCTGTCAGGACTGCTGCACGACATTGGTAAGGTGGGTGTCGATGATCGCATCCTGGCAAAACCGGGTCAGTTGACCGAAGACGAATTCCGACAGATCCAACAGCACCCGATGATCGGATACCAGATCCTGTGTCAGTTGCGAAATCTCTCGCAAATCCTGCCAGGCGTACGACATCATCACGAAGCGTTTAACGGGAAGGGTTATCCCGACAAACTGAAGGGTGACGGAATTCCGCTGATGGCTCGGATCATTGCCGTGGCCGACAGCTTTGATGCCATGGTCAGCGATCGCCCTTATCGAAAGGGGATGCCGATCGAGCGATTGGAAGAAATCTTCCGTCGCGGATCTGGTGAACAATGGGATCCGCGAGTCATCGAAGCCTATTTCCAGGCTCGCGACGACATCCGCCAGTTGTGCGCTTCGTACTCTCCTTCAGCAGGCAATCTGCTGCGAGAAGTCGGCAGCAGTCGATTAGGAATCCTCGCTGGCCGGGCTCTGCTGAAACAGTAATGTTTTCGCGTGTCATTCTCGCTCCGCGATAAGCCGAATCCGTGAAATCACGAAAAAGTGAAGGCCCACGCAGACGAGCAAGATAATGGCCGCGATGACATTGAACTCCGAGTCCCGAAAGTGAAATATCATTTCACCAAGTACGATCCAGATCGCGAACAGTCCGACCATCGTTCCTATGGCGAGCGGGACGGCTCCCCAACGAACCCAGAGGGCGTAAACCGCAGACAGATGAGGAACCAGCAACAGGTGCGCCAGAATAAATGGTCCGGGGTCGCGGGGATTCAAAAACTCTCGAGTATTCTCGAACCCTCCGATACATGCGATCAGAAATAATGTGATTCCTGGGAGTATCCCGATCATTGCGCCAGATAGTTTCGAATAGAAGACCTGAGCCGTCGATTGAGGTAACATGACAAGTGATGCCAGTGTCTGACCTCGGATTTCATCCTGAAGACATCGCGCGGCAATGAGCGAAGTCTCCCACGTCAGGGCACAGAGTGAAAAGAACTGGTACACGCCGATTCGCTGAGAGTTGTGATTTCCCCAACCACGGAATCCCCATAATGAGCATGCGATCCATGTGACTGGAAACAGGATCGCATACCCCGCGATGCGTACGACCCACATCCGGAAGCCACCCGAGACGAAGTGGTAATCCTTCCACAAGAACGGATTGCTCCAGACTCGGCCGTTCACAATAGGACGACGGAACCTGGTACTGCGTGTGGCAATCGAAGTTGTTGAAACTTCCGTCGTGAATGAAGCTGCGGTAAGTCCAAAACATCCCCATGCTCCCAGGAAACAGGCAACTCCCACGAATGCATTCGTCATTAACTGAACACTCCATGGGGAGTCCCCCCAGCCTGATGTCAGATTTTTTTCGATCTGTATGAAAAGCGACATTTTCGCGACGTATTGCAGTCCGTACACAACCATCGACCGCTGGAGCCCCATCTGGGCCAAGAGTGCCTGACAGACAAACGGTATGGTCACGTACAACCCCAATATGACAACAAGAGCGGTTCCCGCCTTACGACTGCTCGACGCAATCGTCGAACAGAGTACGCCCACACCAGCCATCAGCAGGGTAAATCCGATCAGCCCGATATAAGCGGCTTGCACCTGCGACTGTGTCACGCCACCCATCGTTACGGCCAACAGTGTGAACGGATACTGAACTGTGATCAGCAACAACGCCTGAACCAGTCGGCCCCCGAGCTTTCCCATCAGTAAGCCCAGTGGGCTGATTCCGGCCATCGTCATCAGGCCAAGCGTCTCTTCCTCCTTTTCTTCTGAAATCGTCGTCGAGAAGAATCCGATCCCGAGCAAAGTCATAAAGATCGCGTTGAGATAAACGCTCGCCTTGAAGAATCGCATCCCCGGCGCGCCGAAACGCATCGCGACCTGAAGCGAACAGCAAAGTGCAATGTAGATCGCGGCCATCAATCCAAAACGGGCTGTGTGGTTGAGAATCGACCTCGCATCACTCCGGAGCGAACGGGCCAGCAGAGCAGTGACACCCGTGATCATGCAATGTTCCTGAGACCGGACGTGAAACGATCTGAAACAGAACGGATTAGATACGGTCACAGATGATAGACAGAATGTTCGTGAATATAAGCTTCGACCGATCGCGATACCTGATAACGAATGCTGCGTCCTTCCCGGACACATGAACGAATATCGGTGGCCGAGATATCGATTCCAGGAATCGAAACCACGCAGATTCGCGGATTGATTTCGCCGAGTTGCTCGGTCAGATGCCGCTGAACTGTCTGTTGGTCGAACGATTCTCGACCTCGATTGACCGCGACGATCGTCGCCAATTCCAGGATCCGCTTCGGTTCACGCCATGTCGGCAAATCATGGATCGAGTCGGCACCAAGCAGCAGAAACAGTTCGCGACTCGGATCGTCGCCGTGCAGCTTTTCCAGCGTGGTCACCGTATACGAGGGGCCAGTCCGCTCAAGTTCCAGGCGATCCAGCTTGAACGCGGAGTTTCCGGAAATCGCAAACTCAATCATCGCACAGCGCGTCGCTGCCGGAGAAATCGTATGTGTCTGTTTGTGCGGAGGAATCAAGGCGGGGACAAACCAGACTTCATCCAGTTGGCACCGCTCGCGACATTGCTCAGCCAGAATCAGATGGCCAAGATGTATCGGATCAAATGTGCCACCAAAGATGCCGATCCGCATTTGTTTCGCAACCTCTTTGCAGCAATCGAGCCGTCAAAGCGGAACAATGAAACTCACGAATCACACTCTTACCGAGTGTGATTCGTGGTTCCAGATGTCTGGTACTGACGACCCCGAACTATGCCCCGAACTTCTCCAGACGGCCTGCGTGCGCCATCGCCAGCAACATCAGGTGCTTGGCTTCAAATTGTCCCAAGCCACCTCGCAGGCACTGCGATTCGCCAAATTTCGTTGAGCCATCAAATCGGCAATTGTTCGCCGACAACAGGACGGGAACCGGGTGCCAACTGTGCGACTTCATTTTGCTCGGAGTGCTGTGATCACCGGTCACGATGATGACATCGGGATTCAGCTTCGTCACGCGTGGCATTGCGGCATCGAGTTCTTCGGTACGCTGCACCTTCAGTGGGAAATTACCGTCTTCGCCCGAGGAGTCTGTGTACTTCCAGTGGATGAAGAAGAAGTCATAATCGTTCCATGCGGCTTCCAGGCGATTCATCTGGTCTTCCAGCGTGTGCCCGGCATCGAGGATATCCATCCCGACCAGGCGGGCCAGACCGCGATACATCGGATAGACCGCGATTGCCCCTGCTCGCATTCCATAAACTTCCTTGAACCGAGGAATGTGAGGCATCTTGTCGATTCCGCGAAGCGTCAGGAAATTTGCCGGGGCATCATTCTTCAACACTTCTTTGGCTTGCGCCAGAAACGCCTTCGCCACTTCGGCGGTCCTGGCACTTCCAGCCGAACGTGCCACGGGTTCCAGTGCAGGGACGCCTGTCTTTTGTGGATCTGTGTCAGCAACATCACCGCCCAGACCTTCGCCACGGAAGATGATGACGGTTCGATAACCTTCGCCCGCCCGGACGAAGACTTCCACACCCGGGACCTTGATCAGATTCAGCTTTTCACTCAGCTTGGAGCCGACTTCGGTGGGAATTCGTCCCGCACGGCGATCCGTGATGTTTCCTGCCGCATCGATCGTACAGAAGTTCCCTCGGATCGCGACGTCGTTCGGACCGAGTTCAAAGTCGATCCCAAGTGCTTCCAGCACACCTCGGCCGATTTGGTATTTGACCGGGTCGTAACCAAACAGACCCAGGTGGCCCGGACCACTTCCGGGAGCAATCCCTGGCAGGACGGGAGTACTCAGTCCCAACGTCCCTTTGCGAGCCAGCGCATCCAAATTTGGAGTGTTGGCAGTTTCAAGTTCCGTCTTGCCGCCTGGTTCGAGTGGCAGCCCACCCAGTCCGTCGCCAACGACGAGAACGATCTTGGAGCCGTTATCTTTTTGCAGTTTCCGGGTCATCTCATGAGGATCGGTCATGAATCTTATTCGCTTTCAAGGTTTCGAGGTCGCATCGGAAAGTTCCTCCTGCGGAACCTCCAATGGCGCGTGATTGTCAGTAAGTATTAAGTCTGGTGCAAGTCAGGCGCGGTTGTCGAAGTCTCCAGTGGCACCCCATTTTGACAACGCATTGGCCCGGCTGGGACTATTCACTCATACAAGGTTTATCAGGAAAGAGCATACTGATGCTTGTCCGGTCGTGGATCGAACGGATTGCCGCCGCCATCAGATGTGCAACTGAGACAACTTCCACATTATGAGGGAGCGGATCGAACGAGTTCTCGATCGTATCCGTAATGAACATCTTCTTGATGTCGCTGTTGGCGATCCGGGCAGCCGCACCCTTCGACAGAACTCCATGCGTCACCGCGACATAGATGTCACGAGCTCCACGTGATTTCAGCGTGCGGGCCATCTCAACCAGCGAGTTTCCCGTGATGGTCAGATCGTCCACCAGAAAGATATTCTTATTCTGGACGTCGCCGATGACTTCAAGAATCTGCACGGTTTCCGTGTGATCCGCCCGATGTTTGTTTCCGATCACAACCGGGGCGTTCAGCAGTCCTGCATAGGCTGCGGCACCTTTGGCAAATCCGACATCGGGACTGCAGACCACGACGTCCGGGACTCCCAGTTTCTTGAAGTGATCAACCAGCACAATTCGCCCGTAAAGATGATCAACGGGAACCCGAAAGAATCCCTGGATCTGCGGGCTGTGCAAATCCATCGTCAGTACTCGATCGGCCCCGGCGGCCTCAATCGCATCGGCACAGACGCGGGCCCGGATCGAAACGCGTGGCTCGTCCTTCTTGTCCCCTTGAGCATAGCTGAAAAACGGGATCACGGCAGTAACATTCTGCGCACTCGCTCGTCGAGCGGCGTCGATCCAGAACAACAACTCCATGAAGTTGTCATTGACCGGATAATGGCACCCCTGGATGACAAACACATCCTTGCCGCGTACGTTTTCCTTGATTCTGACGAAGACATTTCCTTCGCTGAAGACATGTGCCCGTGCCGGTGTCAGGGCGACCCCCAGAGTGTTGGCAATGTTCTGTGCCAGCAGAGGATTGGCGTTTCCCGCAAGAATCGCCAGGTCACCTTGCGGAGCCTGGAACGGCGCGGGCCTCGGCCCAGTCAGATCGGGCCGCGAAAAGTCCATCGAACGGTTCCTCCAGACGAATGTCAGGTCAATGAGTCATGGCACGAGGCATGATAGCGATCAGGCAGTAACTCTCAAATGGTTACTTCTTGCCGTCGTCCTGTGGATAAAGGATCAGACGATCGTGCGTCAATAGCAGCAGATCCTGCAACCCGTCTCCCGTGACGTCGACCGCCAATCCTTCACGCGGGTCCGTTCCTCCACCTTCATCTTCATTCCGGAAGCTCTTTTGTTCAAAGATCCGGAAGTACAAGGCGTGTTTCAGTCCTGAGTCAGGACGGTACTGGAGGATCTCCACGAAATGTGATCGCGAATCCGTGATTGCCAGATCGACTTTGCCATCACCATTCAGATCTCCGGCGATGATGTCTGTCGGATAGACCTTGTCGAGCTGACTTTCGAACGATGCCAATTCCTTGATGGCAGGAGCAGACGCACCCGCATACAAGACCGCCAGCTTGTCGCTGCCGAAGAGCAGCAGATCGTCTCGTTTGTCGCAATTGAGATCAGCGACGCGCAGAGATTTGAATGAGAAATCCCCGATATCGATTTCTTTCCATTGAACGTAGCCCGAATCCCCTTTCTTGAGGACTCGCAGTTTCTTCACGCCGGCATCGATCAGCGCGATTTCCGCTCCAGGGTTTCCATCGAGTTCAATCAGTGTTGCGCCAACGATCTTGGAATTCGATTCACCGGCATTGAACTGTTCGTCAACTTGCCAGCGATTGTTGGGGCCAAGCAGCATATGCCGCGCGAAATTCTCTTGTGCCACCAGCAATCCAGACTTGTCGCCGAGTTTCGCAAAGTTTACGGCACCAGGAGAAACCGCCCCAAGCCCCAGGTTGCCCGTTGTGACGATTTCGACCGGTACCCCCTCGGCATTCAAAC